>Ga0209933_1000299_pt1 | contig 103679 bp, 138 predicted proteins | sample ThiBiot_300_biof_FD_183944 | JGI IMG/M metagenome (GOLD analysis project Ga0209933, IMG submission 183944) | Wastewater bioreactor microbial communities from Cape Town, South Africa - Thiocy_cont_300_biof (SPAdes) | ecosystem: Engineered > Bioremediation > Thiocyanate > Unclassified | place... | reverse complement strand
CGAGGCGCGGGCCGCCGCCGCCTTCGCGACCGCCGACCGGCTGCATGCCGAGGATATCCGCACCAACGAGACCATGGCCGCGCATGGCGCGGCGCTCATCCGCGAGATCTGGGAGGAGAAGGGCCGCTCCGGCCCCGTCAACATCCTCACCCACTGCAATACCGGCTGGATCGCCTGCGTCGACTGGGGCACGGCGCTCGGCGTCGTCTACCACGCCCATGACCAGGGCATTCCGGTGCATGTCTATGTCGACGAGACGCGGCCGCGGAACCAGGGCGCGAGCCTCACCACCTGGGAACTCGGCGCCCATGGCGTGCCGCACACGCTGATCGCCGACAATGCCGGCGGTCATCTGATGCAGCATGGGGCGGTCGATGTCTGCCTCGTCGGCGCCGATCGCGTGACGGCCAATGGCGATGCCTGCAACAAGATCGGCACCTACCTGAAGGCGCTCGCCGCGCATGACAACGAGGTGCCCTTCTATGTCGTGCTGCCCTCCTCGACGATCGATTGGCGCATCGGCGACGGCGTCGCGGAGATCGAGATCGAGGAGCGCGCTCCCGACGAGGTGACGCATATTTCCGGGATCGCCGGCGACGGGACGATCGTTAAGGTCCGCCTGGCGCCGAAGGGCACCAAGGCTGCCAATCCGGCCTTCGACGTGACGCCGGCCCGCCTCGTCACCGGCCTTGTCACCGAGCGCGGCGTCGCCAAGGCGAGCCGCGAGGGGCTGGCGGCGCTCTTCCCCGAGCGCGCCTGACGCCTCGCTACGGCTGCGGCGCCGCTGGGCGGACATCCTGCGGCCGCGTGCGGCTCGCGCCCTGGCGGACGGTGCCGTTGCCGCTCGCGCAGTAGCAGCGCGAGCCGGAGCGCATCAGCCGACCGGTCGGGCAGGTTCCGGCCGAGAGCTGGCACTGGTTGGCGTTGAGCGGGGGCACGCCGACCTGCGGCGCGGTCCGGACGACCGGCGGCGGCGTGAAGCCGATCGAAGGCTGCTTGAACAGCGTCTGCGCCCCGGCCGGCGGCGCGACTGCGAGGACGGCGGCGGCCGCGAGCGCGGCGTACAGGGCCTGTCGGGGGAATGGTGGAGGCGTCATTCGGCTCCTCTGCCGGCAAAGTGACCCGGCGGCGCTTTCGGCCCGCGAGCAACCGCGAGAGCCGCCGCCGCACGGGCTTTCGGTCGCCGGGAGCCTATGTTAGGAAGGCCTCGGTCCGGCGGCGCCTCCCTCGCGGCGAGGAGCCCCGGACCTTACGCATATGGCGCCGAATGGCGGGGAAAACCAGCCCGCGCGCCGAAGAGAGGTAGACTGACGGCATGCAAGACCGCCCGTCGAGTTACGATTATGAGCAGCTCCTGGCCTGCGGCCGGGGCGAGCTTTTCGGCGAAGGCAATGCGCAGCTGCCGCTGCCGCCGATGCTGATGTTCGACCGCATCACCTCGATCAGCGAGGAAGGCGGCGAATTCGGCAAGGGCCATGTGCGGGCCGAGCTCGACGTGACGCCGGACCTCTGGTTCTTCGCCTGCCACTTCAAGGGTGATCCCGTGATGCCGGGCTGCCTCGGCCTCGACGCCCTCTGGCAGATGCTCGGCTTCTTCCTCGGCTGGTCGGGCTCTCCCGGCCGCGGCCGGGCGCTGTCGACGGGCGAGCTCAAATTCTCCGGCATGGTGCTGCCAAGCGTGAAGCGGGTCGAGTATGGCGTCGATCTGAAGCGCGTCCTGCGCTCCAAACTGGTGCTCGGCATCGCCGACGGCTGGCTGAAGGCCGACGGAGAGACCATCTATCGCGCCAAGGACCTGCGCGTCGGCCTGTTCAAGGGCGACGCCGTGCCGGCCGCCGGCTGATCGGCTGCCGGGCGGGGGCCGGGCGGATCGACTATTGGAAGGACAGCGGACCATGAAGCGGGTCGTCGTCACCGGGATGGGCATCGTCTCGTCCATCGGCAACAACACGCAGGAGGTGCTCGCCAGCCTGCACGAGGCGCGGAGCGGGATTTCCTTCGCGCCGTCGCAGGCCGAGCACGGCTTCCGCAGCCATGTCGCCGGCGCGCCGACGCTCGATCCGGCCGAAGTGGTCGACCGGCGCGCGATGCGCTTCCATGGCGGCGGCACCGCGTGGAACCACGTCGCCATGGACCAGGCGATCCGCGACGCCGGGCTCGAGGAGCGCGAGATCTCCAACGAGCGCACCGGCATCATCATGGGCTCCGGCGGCCCCTCGACGCGCACGATCGTCGATTCGGCGCAGAAGGCGCTGGCCTCCGGATCGTCCAAGAAGGTCGGCCCGCTCGCGGTGCCGAAGGCGATGTCGTCATCGCCCTCCGCCACGCTCTCGACCTGGTTCAAGATCAAGGGCGTCAACTATTCCATCTCCTCGGCCTGCGCGACGTCGAACCACTGCATCGGCAACGCCTATGAGATGATCCAGTATGGCAAGCAGGACCGCATGTTCGCCGGCGGCTGCGAGGAGCTGGACTGGACGCTGACCGTGCTCTTCGACGCGATGGGCGCGCTGTCGTCGCGCTACAACGACCGCCCCGCCGTCGCCTCGCGCGCCTATGACGTCAACCGCGACGGCTTCGTGATCTCCGGCGGCGCCGGCGTTCTGGTGCTCGAAGAGCTTGAGGTTGCCAAGGCCCGCGGCGCCCGCATCTATGGCGAGGTCGTCGGCTATGGCTGCACCTCGGACGGCGCCGACATGGTCGCCCCGTCGGGCGAGGGCGCGGCGCGCTGCATGCGCCAGGCGATTGCCAATGTCGGCGAGCGCATCGACTACATCAACCCGCACGCCACCTCGACGCCGATCGGCGATCTGAAGGAGATGGAGGCGATCCGCGAGGTGTTCGGATCGGGAGACGCCTGCCCGGCGATCTCGGCCACCAAGTCGCTGACCGGCCATTCGCAGGGCGCCACGGGCGTCCACGAATCCATCTATTCGCTCTTGATGCTCAACAACCGCTTCATCGCCAAGTCGGCCCATATCGACGAGCTCGATCCGGCCTTTGCCGACATGCCGATCGTGCGCGAGCGCATCGACGACGCGAAAATCGACACCGTGCTTTCCAACAGCTTCGGCTTCGGCGGCACCAACGCATCGCTGGTCTTCCAGCGCTACGCAGGCTGACGGCCGGGAGACGCTGAATGACGACGACGACGCTGATGGCCGGCAAGCGCGGCCTCGTCATGGGTGTGGCGAACGATCACTCGATCGCCTGGGGCATCGCCAAGGTGCTCGCCGCCCATGGCGCCGAGCTCGCCTTCACCTATCAGGGCGAGGCCTTCGGCCGCCGCGTCAAGCCGCTTGCCGATTCGATCGGCGCCAAGCTGATGATCCCCTGCGACGTCGAGGACCTCGCCTCGGTCGACCAGGTCTTCGAGACGCTGAAGAAGGAATGGGGCGGCATCGACTTCCTCGTCCATGCCATCGCCTTCTCCGACAAGAACGAGCTGAAGGGCCGCTATGCGGACACGACGCGCGAGAATTTCGCGCGCACCATGCTCATCTCCTGCTTCTCCTTCACCGAGATCGCCAAGCGCGCCGCCGCGATCATGAACCGGGGCGGCTCGATCGTGACGCTGACCTTCGGCGGCTCGACCCGCGTCTCGCCGAACTACAATGTCATGGGTGTCGCCAAGGCGGCGCTCGAATCCTCCGTGCGCTATCTCGCGGTCGATTTCGGCGGCGACGAGATCCGCGTCAACGCCATCTCGGCCGGGCCCGTCCGCACGCTGGCCGGCGCCGGCATCGCCGATGCGCGGCTCATGTATAATTTCCAGAAGAAGAACGCGCCGCTGCGCCGCACCGTCTCGACGGAAGAGATCGGCGGCTCGGCGCTCTATCTCCTGTCGGAACTCTCCTCCGGCGTCACCGGCGAGGTCCATTTCGTCGATTCCGGCTACAACATCATCGCGATGCCGCGCCTCGACGACCTGAAGGTCCACGAAGCGCATGCCGACGCCAGCGAGGCCGCGCAGTAGCAAGCGGTCCATTGCATCGGCGGCTAGCAGGCCCTCACCCCGGCCCTCTCCCAGAGGGAGAGGGGGGCGCCTTCCGCCGGTTCTGCGACATGCCAGGGCCGTTTCCCGTGGCCGGTCCCCTCTCCCTATGGAAGAGGGCTAGGGTGAGGGCTTTTCGGCCTATCCCGCCATGATCCTCCCCGTTGAAGAGGCCCTCCCCGAACTGACCGCGGCGCTCGATGCCGGGCGCAATGCCGTGCTGGTCGCGCCGCCGGGCGCCGGCAAGACGACGCGGGTGCCGCTTGCTTTGCTCAATGCAGGCTGGCGGGGCGATCGGCGCATCATCCTCCTGGAGCCGCGCCGGCTCGCCGCCCGCGCTGCCGCCGCGCGGATGGCCGAGACGCTCGGCGAAGCGGTCGGCGCCACGGTCGGCTACCGGGTGCGGCTCGAACGGCGCGTGTCGGCGGCGACGCGTATCGAGGTCGTCACCGAAGGCGTCTTTTCGCGCATGATCATCGACGATCCGTCGCTGGACGGCATCGCGGCGGTGATCTTCGACGAGTTCCACGAGCGCAGCCTCGAAGGCGATCTCGGCCTTGCGCTGGCGCTCGATGCACAGTCGGGGCTCCGCGACGATCTCCGCATTCTCGTGATGTCGGCGACCATCGACGGCGCCCGCGTCGCGCGCCTGCTCGGCGCGGCGCCGGTCATCGAGAGCGCCGGCCGGATGTTCCCGGTCGAGACGCGCTATTGCGGCCGCGACACCGGCCGGCGGATCGAGGACGAGACCGCCGCCGCCATCCGCCGCGCGCTCGGCGAGGAGCCCGGCAGCCTCCTCGTCTTCCTGCCGGGCCAGGCCGAGATCCGCCGCACGGCCGAGCGCCTCGCCGGCACGCTGCCGGCCGATGCGGACCTCGCCCCGCTCTATGGCGCGCTCGACACGGCCGCGCAGGATCGTGCCATCCGGCCGCCGCCGCCGGGCCGGCGCAAGGTCGTGCTCGCGACCTCGATCGCCGAGACCTCGCTCACCATCGAGGGCGTGCGCGTCGTCGTCGATTCGGGGCTCGCCCGCGTGCCGCTCTACGAGCCGGCGACGGGCATCACGCGGCTCGAGACCCGCCGCGTCTCGCGCGCCTCGGCCGACCAGCGGCGCGGCCGCGCCGGCCGCACCGCGCCGGGCGTCTGCTATCGCCTCTGGGACGAGGCGCAGACGGCGGCGCTGGCGCCCTATGACCGGCCCGAGATCCTCGACGCCGACCTCTCGCCTTTCGCGCTCGACCTGAAGGCCTGGGGCGTCGCCGATCCGTCCGAGCTTTCCTTTCTCGACGCGCCGCCGCGCGCCGCCTTCGACGAGGCGATCGCGTTGCTGCGCCGGCTCGGCGCGATCGATCAGGGCGGCCAGCTGACGGCGGAGGGGCGGGCGCTGGTGCGCCTCGCGATGCCGCCGCGCCTCGGCCATATGCTGAACCGCGCCGCGCCGCTCGGCTTCGGTGCCGTGGCCGGCGCGCTCGCGGCGCTCCTTGCCGAGCCCGGTGTCGGCGGCGCCAGCGCCGATCTCCGCGACCGGCTGAACGCGCTCCGCACGGGACGCGACCCGCGCAGCCGCGACGCGCTGGCGCTCGGCGCCCGCTTCGCCCGCGCGGTCGGCGCCGAGGGCGCCATGGCGGCGGAGGATGTCGAACAGGCGGGGCTGGCGCTCGCCTTCGCCTTTCCCGAGCGGATCGCCATGGCGCGCGGCGCGCCGGGCGCCTTCGTGATGGCCAACGGGCGCGGCGCGCTGCTGGACGCCGCCGATCCGCTGGCGCGCGAAGCCTTCCTCGCGGTCGCGAGCCTGCAAGGAGCGGCGGAGAATGCCCGCATCCTCGCCGCCGCGCCGCTGACGCTCGCCGAAATCGAAACCCATTTCGCTCACCAGATCTCGGAAGAGGACAGCGTCGCCTTCGACGCCTCGACGGGATCGGTGCGCGCACGGCGGGTGCGGCGGCTCGGCCGCCTCGTGCTCGCCGAGCGGCAGGCCGGCACGCCGCCGCCGGAAGCGGTCGCCGCGGCGCTCATCGCCGAAATCCGCCGGCGTGGCATCTCCGCGCTGCCGCTCGACGGCGCGGCCGGCAGCCTCCGTGCGCGGATCGCCTTCCTGCGTCGGCAGAGCGGCGAGGACTGGCCGGACCTCTCCGATGAAGCGCTGGCGGCGACGCTGGAGGATTGGCTGGGGCCGCATCTTGGCGGCCTCCGCCGCATCGACGCCGTCGATGCCGGGCTGCTGCACACGGCGCTGTCGGCGCAGGTCGCCTGGGACCGGAAAGCCGCGCTCGACCGGCTCGCGCCGACGCATTTCGAGGCGCCCTCGGGCTCGCGGCTGCCGATCGACTATTCAGACGCGAACGGGCCGGTGCTCGAAGTGCGCGTGCAGGAACTGTTTGGCCTCGACCGCCATCCTTCGGTCGGCCATGGTGTGCCGCTGACGCTGCATCTCCTCTCGCCGGCCCGCCGGCCGATCCAGATCACGGGCGACCTGCCGGCCTTCTGGCGCGGCTCGTGGCGCGACGTGCGCGCCGATCTTCGCGGGCGCTATCCGAAGCACCCCTGGCCCGAGGACCCGCTGACGGCGCCGCCGACCGCGCGGGCCAAGCCGCGCGGGACCTGACGCGCGGCACCTGACGGTTTCGGGTCGTCACCGCCGCCAGATGCGGCCCTCGGTGGCGACGCCGAACAGCCCCGGATTGCGGGCATAGGCGGCGAGCCCGGCCAGAGCGGGCTCGGGATGGGTCATCACGAAGGTCGGGATCTTGTCCATCAGCGCGCCATGCGGCGCCTTGTCGATGAAGGCGTCGCGGAAGCCGCTGCGGGCGATGAAGGGCGCGACCTTGGCGGCGATGCCGCCGGCGAGATAGACGCCGCCGCGCGCCATGAAGACCAGCGCGAGATTGCCGGCGAGCCGCCCGAGATGCACGCAGAACAGCGACAGCGCCTCCTCGGCGGCGCCGTCGGAAGCATCCATCGCGGCGGCCGTGATCTCGGCCGGATCGTCGAAGCGCGCCCTGGCACCATCGGCGGCGACGACGGCGCGATAGAGGCGCAACAGGCCGGAGCCGCAGAGCAGCGTCTCGCCGGCGATGCGCGGGAAGCGCGCGCGGCCGAACGGGTCCTCGATATGCGACCAGACCTGGAAGTCCCGCTCCGAGACCGGGGCGAGATCGATATGGCCGCCCTCGCCGGGAACGGGGAACCAGGTGCCGCGCGCCTGGATCAGCGCGCCGGCACCGAGGCCGGTGCCGGGGCCGACCGCGACGCGCGCCGCATTCGGCAGCGCCTCGCCATTGCCGACCTTGAGCACGTCATCCGCGCCGAGCGCCGGCAGCGCCAGCGCCTGCGCCTCGAAATCATTGATGAGCAGCACCTCGTCGAGGCCGAGCCGCTCGATCATCCGCTTCGGCTCGATCACCCAGGGGCAGTTGGTGAGCGGCACCCGGTCGCCCTGCACCGGCCCGGCCACGGCCAGCACCGCCGAGCGCGGCCGCGCCGTCGGCAGCACCGTCGCCTCGATCGCATCGTCGATCGTCGCGAAGCTGGCGGTGCGGGCATCGGCGCAGCGCACGGCCGATGCCGAGCCCTCCGAGACGATGGCGAAGCGCGCATTGGTGCCGCCGATATCGCCGATCAGGGTCGGGAAGGGCATCAGGTCGCGAACGGTGGTGCTGTCAGCCATGATGTCTCGGTCGGAAGGGGCGCGCGGCGGTCATTCAGGCCGCGCGACGGAATCGGGATGGGTGATGATGAGCTCGGCCGTCGCCTGATTGAGCGCCATCGGGATATCGTACAGCTCGGCAAGGCGGGTCAGCGCCTTGACGTCGACATCGTGCGGCATCGGCGTCAGCGGGTCGACGAAGAAGATCAAGGCCTGGATACGCCCTTCGGCTATGAGCGCGCCGATCTGCTGGTCGCCGCCGAGCGGACCGCTCTTCAGCCGCGTGACCGGGAGCGAGGGCGCCGCCTCCATGATCCGCCCGCCGGTCGTGCCGGTGGCGTAGAGCTCGAAGGCCGCGAGGCGGGCGACATGGGTCCGCGCGAAGGCGGCCATGGCCTCCTTCTTCTGGTCATGGGCGACCAGCGCCAGCGCCGGTTTCGCGGGCCTCGTGGTCGGCGTCTCTCCGTCGGTCACCCGGCTCGCCCTCCGCGCGCGGTTACGATCACGCCCAAGTGATAGAAAGATCGGGGTCCGCAGAAAAGGGGAAAGTGCCGCGCCTGCCCTCGAAATCGGCTGGTGGCGCAAATTGGCGGCAGTCGCATCCCCTCGTGGGCCGCGACGCTTGACGGCATCGCACGCGGCTGGCTTCCTTCTGGCGCGCGGCTTTGAACCGGCCGCATGAAGGACTCCGCCCTTGGACAGCGAACTCTACACTCTCGCCCGCGACGTGCGCACCAAAGCCCATGCGCCCTATTCGCGCTTCCATGTCGGGGCGGCGATCCGGGCCGAGGACGGGCGGATCTATGTCGGCGCCAATGTCGAGAACGCGTCCTTCCCGGAAGGCTGGTGCGCGGAGACCTCGGCGATCGGCGCGATGATCAGCGCCGCCACGGAGCCCGCCGGCCGGCGCATCGCGGCAGTGATGGTGGTCGCCGACCGGGTTGATGGCGGCATCGTCTGCACGCCCTGCGGCGGCTGCCGCCAGCGGCTGCGCGAGTTTTCGACGAGCACGACGGTGATCGAGTGCTACGACCCCGCCGGAAAGGGCCAGGCCTTCACGATCGCCGAGCTTCTGCCCTCCGGCTTCTCGCTCGACGATCAGGGCTGACGGTAGCGGCCGGGTCAGACCCAGCCGCCATCCACCACATAGGACTGGTTGGTGCAGGCGCCGGCCTCGTCGGAGGCGAAGAACAGCACCGGGCGGGCGATATCGTCGGGATAGAGCTTCCGCTTGAGGCACTGGCTGGCCATGACCTGCGCCTCGGCCTCCGGCGTCAGCCACAGATCGATCTGGCGCTGCGTCATGATCCAGCCCGGCATGACGGAGCAGACGCGGATGTTGAACGGCCCGAGATCGCGCGCGAGGCTGCGGGTGAGGCCGAGTACCGCCGACTTGGCGGCACTATAGCCCGGCATCCCGCCCTGGCCGATCACCCAGCTGATCGAGCCGAGATTGACGATCGCGCCGCGGCCGGCCGCCTTCATGTCCTCGGCCACGGCCTGCGCGGCGAAGAACTGGTGGCGAAGATTCACATGCATGCGGTCGTCCCAATATTCGGGCGTCACATCCTCGAGCTTGTGCCGCTCGTCATGGGCCGCGTTGTTGACGAGGATCGTCACCGGCCCGTAGGCCGCGCGGATATTGGCGATCGAGGCGCGCAGCGCCGCGATGTCGCGGAGGTCGCAATGCTCGAACCGCACCGTGCCCTGCGGCGCCAGCTCGGCGACGAGCGCTTCGGACGCTTCGCGGTTGATATCGAGAAAGCCGACTTTCGAGCCCTGGGCGACGAAATGGCGGACGATCGATTCGCCGATGCCGCTGCCGCCGCCGGTGACGACGACGGTACGGTCCCTGAGGCTCGGATAGATGGCGCCGGTCGACATTTGTCTCTTGTCCCTGTTCCGGGTCGTGCATGGGGGAGGCCCGGCCGCGCGGGCGGCCGGGCGCTGAAAGGCTGCGCCGCCGAAGCGGCGCATGCGTCAGGCGATCGCTTCGTCGCGATGCGTGTCGTTGGAGCGCATCGCCGCGTCCAGCACCTTCTGGATCGTCGCGGCGCGGCGGAAGGAGGGCTCCTGCGTCTTGCCGGCGCGCACGGCGGCGACGAAGCGCTGGTAGTTGGTCTCGACCGGCTCGAACTCGACATCGCGCCAGGTGGCGGTGTTCACGTCCTCGCCGATACAGGCGCGGAGCGACGACTTGCCGGTGTCGTAGACCATCTCGATCGAGCCCTTCTCGCCATAGACGCGCAGGCGCAGCTGGTCGAGCTGGCCGGCGGCGGTGCGGGTCGCCTGGATGGTGCCGATGGCGCCGGTGGTGAAGTCGACATTCATCGTGAAGCTGTCATTGGCGTCAAGGTCGTATTCCCCGATCCGGTTGCCCGGCGCCTTGTCGAAGGTCTTCAGCCGGCCGAACACATGCGCCACGTCGAGGCCCGAGCCATAGGACGTGAAGTCGACGATGTGGATGCCGATATCGCCGAGCGCTCCGTTGGAGCCGTGCTTCTTGGAGAGGCGCCAGAGCCACTTGCTCTCGCTCTTCCAGTCGCCCCAGGCATTGCCCACCAGCCAGCTCTGCAGATGCGAGGCCTCGACATGGCGGACCGCGCCGACGGCGCCGTCGAGGACCATCTGGCGGCCCTTCTGCAGCGCGGGCGAGTTGCGATAGGTGAAGTTCACCATGCCGACCTTGCCCGAGGCCTCGATCGCCTCGGTCATCTCCATGGCGAGGGTGGCGTCGGTCGCGAGCGGCTTCTCGCAGAAGACATGCTTGCCGGCGGCGATGGCCAGCATGGTGGTGGGATGGTGGATGCGGTCCGGCGTCACATTGGCGACGGCGTCGAACTCGCCCCAGGCCAGCGCCTCCTCGACCGAGGTGAAGCTGCGCTCGATGCCGTGCTCCGCGCAGAAGGCCGCGAGCCGCTCCGGCACCACGTCGACGCCGCCGACGATGCTGACGCCTTCGATGGCGCTGAAATTGCGGGCATGGGCATTGGCCATGCCTCCGGTCCCGAGAATGAGCAGTCGCATATTGCCTCCCGATGCGATGGGGCCGTCTCATTCGCCGGACGGCCGGTTCCCCACTTAACGTCAGGAGGCCGAAACATTCCAGACGGCTGTGGTGCGCCCGTCAGAAACGTGACGCATTTGCCGCAGCGGCCGCGTTCGCGACCGGCCGTTTCGGCTATGCTGTCGGCAGCGGGCGCCGTCATTCGTCCTCGGGCCGGGGCGTCAGCGCGCGGGAGGGCGTCATGGAAGCACGGCTGGTTGCGGAAGGGTTGCAGCTCGGCGAGTCGCCGCGCTGGCATGACGGACGGCTCCATCTCTCCGACTGGGGCGCGCGAAGGCTGCTCGCGATCGACGATGCCGGGCGCGCCGAGACGCTCGCGACGATCGATGCGATCCCGTTCTCCTTCGATTTCCTGCCCGACGGCCGCATGGCGCTCCTCGCCGGGACGACCGTCTCGATCCGCCGGCCGGACGGCGGCTTCGCCCGTCACGCCGACCTCACCCATCTGTCGGCGAAGCCATGGAACGAGATCGTCGCCGATGCGGCGGGGCGCCTCTATGTGAACACCATCGGCTTCGATTTCCCCGGCGGCGACTTCCGTCCCGGCCTCGTCGCCTCGGTGGCTTCCGACGGCGCCGTGCGGCTCGAGGCGGAGGATGTCGCCTTCCCCAACGGCATGGCGATCGACGCCGCGGGGACGATGCTCGTCCTCGCCGAATCCTATGCGAGCCGGCTGACCGCCTTCGCGATCGGGTCGGATGGCGCGCTCGGGGCGCGCCGGGCCTTCGCCGAGCTGCCGGGGTTTCATCCGGACGGCATCAGCTTCGACGCCGAGGGCGCCGTCTGGTTCGCCGACGTGCCCGGGCGCTGCTGTGTCCGCGTCACGCCGGATGGGACGATCGCCGGGCGCATCGATGTCGATCGCGGCTGCTTCGCCTGCATGCTCGGCGGCGAGGACGGCCGGACACTCTTCATCCTCGCGGCCGACTGGCAGGGGCCGCAGGCGATCGGCCGAACCGGGCCGACCGGGCAGGTGCTGGCGGCGCGGGTGGCGGTGCCGCATGCGGGCCGGCCCTGAGCGTCAGGCGGGATCGATCACGGAAAGCTCGACGAGATTGCCGTCCGGGTCGCGGAGATAGAGCGAGGTGAAGGCGCCGCTGGCCCCCTCGCGCGGCACCGGGCCGAGCTCGATCGCGACGCCGCTCGCCGCGAGATGCGCGGCGATGTCGGCGAGCGGCGTCTCGACGATGAAGCAGAGATCGGCCGAGCCCGGCGTCGGCCGAATGGCCTTCGGCTCGAAGGTGCGGCCGGCTTCGTGGAGGTTGATCTGCTGGCGGCCGAAGCGCAGCGCCTTGCGCCCGGCGGCGAAGGTGATTTCCTCCATGCCGAGCACGCCCTGATAGAAGCGGATCGACGCCTCGATGCTGGCGACCGTCAGCACCAGATGATCGAGGCGCGCGACGCGGATCACCTCACTCCAGCCCCTCGAACAGCGCCGTCGAGAGATAGCGCTCGGCGAAGGAGGGGATGATGAGGACGATATTCTTGCCCTCCATCCCGGGCCGGCGGCCGACCGCGACCGCCGCGGCGATGGCGGCGCCGGACGAGATTCCGACCGGGATGCCTTCTAGCCGCGCCGCGAGCCGCGCCGTCTCCAGCGCCTCGGCGCTGTCGATCGTGATCACCTCGTCATAGACGGAGGTGTCGAGGACCGGCGGCACGAAGCCGGCGCCGATGCCCTGGATCTTGTGCGGGCCGGGCGCGCCGCCGGAAAGGACCGGGCTCTCCTTCGGCTCGACGGCGATCACCTTCAGCGACGGACGGCGCGGCTTCAGCACCTGCCCGACGCCGGTGATGGTGCCGCCGGTGCCGACGCCGGCGATGAAGACGTCGATCTCGCCCTTCGTGTCGTTCCAGATCTCCTCGGCCGTGGTGCGGCGATGGATCTCCGGATTGGCCGGGTTCTGGAACTGCTGCGGGATCACGGCATCGCCGAGCTCGGCGACGATCTCCTCGGCGCGGGCGATGGCGCCCTTCATGCCCTTCGGGCCTTCGGTCAGCACCAGTTCGGCGCCGAGAAGCTTCAGCATCTTGCGCCGCTCGACCGACATCGTCTCAGGCATCACCAGGATCAGGCGATATCCGCGCGCCGCCGCGACGAAGGCGAGCGCGATGCCGGTATTGCCGGAGGTCGGCTCGACCAGGACGGTCTTGCCGGGCGTGATCGTCCCGGCGCGTTCCAGCGCGTCGATCATCGCGACGCCGATGCGATCCTTGACGCTGGCGATCGGGTTGAAGAATTCGAGCTTCGCCAGCAGGTTGGCCTTGACGCCCTTCTCGGTGGCGATGCGCTTCAGGCGGACGAGCGGGGTATCGCCGATCGTGTCGGTGATGGAATCGTAGATGCGCCCGCGTCCGGGCGTCGCGGCGGGATCGTCGGCCATCGGGTTTCCTCTCGTCATGATCGTTGGCAGCTCTGGCTGCGGGAGAGCGAGACTAGTTCAGCCCGCCGTGCCGGTCGAGCCGAAGCCGCCGGCGCCGCGCGTCGTCGCCTCGCCGAAGGCCTCGACCAGCGCGAAGACCGGACGGACGATGGGCAGGAACAGCATCTGCGCGATGCGCGCGCCGGGCTCGATCATCGCGGGTGGACTGCCGGGCGGGTTGCGGTTGACGAGGCTGACGAGGATCGGCCCCTGATAGTCGGCGTCGATCAGGCCGCTGCCATTGCCGAGCACGAGCCCCTGCTTGTGGCCGAGACCGGAGCGGGGAAGGATGACGGCGCAGAGCAGCGGATCGCGGATATGCAGCGCGAAGCCGGCGGGAACGAGCACGGCGGGCGCGCCGGCCTCGATCGCGAGCGGCGCGTCGATGCAGGCGCGGAGATCGACGGCCGCGGCGGCGGCGCTCTGGAAGGCGGGCGGACCCCAGGCTTCGAGGCGCGGGTCGAGGATCTTCAGCTCGATGGTCGGAATGGTCTCGGTCGGCGCAGTCATGGGGCCGTCGTCTCGGGCATGGGCGTTGCGGGCGTTTGCGGCGTGGGGGAAGCGGGCGCGCGGATGCGCGAGGAGAAATCGAGCGCCGAGCCCGCCTGCCGGCCGCGCTCGGAGATGGAAGCGTTGGCGCGGAACTCCTCCAGCGTCATGCCGGGCGGATGCTCCTGGCGGTCGAAGATGTAGCCGGGCAGGAAGCCGGAGACGAGGATGCGCCAGTCGAAGGGCAAGCCGCCGGGATCGAGCGCCTGCACCATGCGGAAGATGACCGTCGTGCAGTTGGTGGTGATCGTGTTGTAGAAGCGCGGCGTCGCGGCGAGGTCGTTGCCGAGATCGACGAAGGAGAGGAACAGCGCCCGCATCGCCGGCTGCGGCATCGCGAGCGGATAGAGATAGACGTCCTCGCCGCGGATGGTGGTGCGCAGGCGCACGACATCGCGCTCGTCGGCGCCGATCAGCACCAGTTCGAACATGCGGAAGAAGCCGCCGAGTGCCGAGAAGGACTCGCTCACTTCCGGCCGGATCTCGGCCGAGAAGGCGATGTGGTCGCCGGTCGAGAAACCGAAGGAGAGGATCGTGTGCGCGAGCGCCGGCCCGTCCCAATAGGAGAGGATAAGGTCGACCGAATTGAGCTTGGAGAGGTCGTAGCGGCGCGTCTGCCAGCGCGGCGTCACGTCGACCTCCGAGCGCCAGTCGAAATCGCGGACATTCTGCAGCGTGACGATGTCGCCTTCGACCGTGCCGGTGACGCCATGCTCGACCGCCTCGGCCCAGTCGCGGTCGTTGGACGGCCGGATGGTCGAATACCAGGCGGCGACGCCGACAAGGGCGACGAGATAGAGGACGCGCGAGCGCCAGGTCGGCCGCACCAACTCGTTGAGCGCGATGGCGATGACGAACAGCGCCCAGACGACGATCGCGGCGACGGTGAGCCGGTCGCCGAAGGGGAGCTGGAACGCGAAGGCGAGCGCCACCCAGCCGCCGGTGGCGAGCACGAGGAGCGCCAGCAGCAGCCTCTTGATGGCGCGCAACAGCAGTCTCATCGCGTGGGTTCCGCCAGGTGGTCCGCCATCCACGCGACCAGCCGGCGGGCAACCTCGTCCTTGCCGAGGCGCGGCCAGCGCTCCGTGCCGCCCGCCGTGACCAGCACGACCTCGTTCTCGGCGCCGCCCATGATGCCCGTGCCCGGCGAGACGTCGTTGGCGACGATCACGTCGGCGCCCTTCTTCGCGAGCTTGGCGCCGGCATGGGCGAGAAGGTCGTCCGTCTCGGCGGCGAAGCCGATGACGAGGCCGGGCCGGCCGGTCGCGCGATGCGCGATGGTGGCAAGGATATCGGGGTTCTCGGCGAGCGCGAGCGAGGGAACGCTGCCGCTGCCGTCCTTCTTGATCTTGCCGGAGGCCTCAGTGACGGGCCGCCAGTCGGCGACCGCGGCGGCGAAGACGGCGATATCGGCCGGGAGCGCCGCCTCGGTCGCGGCGAGCATCTCGCGCGCCGTCTCGACGCCGACCGCCGTGACGCCCTTCGGCGGCACGATCGCGACCGGACCATGCACCAGCGTGACGCGCGCGCCCTCGGCGGCGGCCGCCGCAGCGATGGCGAAGCCCTGCTTCCCCGAGGAGCGATTGGCGATGTAGCGGACGGGATCGATCGGCTCATGCGTCGGCCCGGCAGTGACGAGCACATGGCGGCCGGCGAGCCTGCGCGCGGACGGCTGCAGCAACGCCTCGGCCGCCGCGACGATGGCGAGCGGTTCGCTCATCCGCCCGAGCCCGGCCTCGCCGCTCTCCGCCATCTCGCCCGCCTCGGGGCCAATGAAGGCGATCCCGTCCGTCCTGAGCCGCTCGACATTGCGGCGCGTCGCGACATGCGACCACATCGCCGGGTTCATGGCCGGGGCGGCGAGGATCGGCGCGCGGGCGGCGAGCAGCACGGCGCCGGCGAGATCCTCGCCGAGCCCGGCCGCCATGCGCGCCAGTCGGTCCGCCGTCGCCGGCGCGAGGATCACGAGATCGGGGCCGCGCGCGAGGCGGATATGGCCGATATCGTGCTCGGCCTCGCGGTCGAAGAGATCGGTATGGACGCGGCCGCCGGCGAGCGCACCGGCCGCGAGCGGCGTCACGAATTGCTGCGCCGCCGCCGTCATCACCACCGTCACCGCGGCGCCGCGCTCCTTGAGGCGGCGGATGAGGTCGAGCGCCTTGTAGGCGGCGATGCCGCCACCGATGACGAGAAGCACGGCGCGGCCGGCAAGCGGCGAGGATTCCGTCATGGAGTCCGTCATGGCGCCTTTCCCCCTTCGCTCGTCAGCGCAGCGCCAGATAGAAGAGCAGCGCCGCGACGACCCAGACACCGATGGCGAGCCAGCGATTGCCGCGCCCCTCGGCCCGGCCGATCGCCTCCACCGTCTCCTCCGACAGCGCGATGCCGTCCCGCGTCGCCGCGTCGAGCTGCGCCGTCACCCGCGCGCCATGCTCGATCAGCCCCGGCAGACGGCTCGCCGCGCGCCCGAAGGCGCCGAGCTCGGAGGCCGCCTGGCCGATCCGGCCCGCCGCGCCGAGATTATGCTCCATCCAGTCGCGCACAACCGGTTCCGACGCGCTCCACATGTCGAAATCGGGATCGAGCGACCGCGACACGCCCTCGACCACCACCATGGTCTTCTGCAGCATGAGCAGTTCGGGCCGCGTCTGCATGTCGAAGAGCTCGGTCACCTCGAAGAGCAGCGTCAGGAGCTTCGCCATCGAGATGTCGCGGGCCGGCTGGCCGTGGATCGGCTCGCCGATGGCGCGCAGCGCCTGCGCGAAATCCTCGGCGGCATGGCGCGGCGGCACATAGCCGGCCTCGATATGGACCTCGGCGATGCGCAGATAATCGCGGCGGATGAAGCCGTAGAGGATCTCGGCGAGGAAGCGCCGCTCGGCGAGGCCGAGCCGGCCCATGATGCCGAAATCGACGGCCACCACATCGCCGCGCGCATCGACGAAGAGATTGCCCTGATGCATGTCGGCATGGAAGAAGCCGTCGCGCATCGCATGGCGCAGGAAGGCCTGCATCAGCCGCCGCGCGACCTCGCGCGGATCATGGCCGGCGGCGATGATGCCCGCGCGGTCGGAGAGCTTGACGCCGTCGATCCATTCGAGCGTCAGCACGTCGCGCGCCGTCTGCGCCCAGTAGACCTTCGGCACGCGGAATCCGGGATCGCCCTCCGTGCGCTCGGCCATCTCGGAAAGCGCCGCCGCCTCGAGGCGGAGATCCATCTCCATCGAGACGGAGCGCGCCAGGATGTCGACGACGGCGAGCGGCTTCAGCCGGCGCATCGATGGATCGAAGACTTCGGCGAGCTCGGCGCCGGCATAGAAGGTTGCGAGATCGCCCTTGAAGCGGCCGCGAACGCCGGGCCTCAGAACCTTGACCGCGACGGCCCTCTGCGTGCCGTCGGCCTCGACCAGCGTCGCCTTGTGCACCTGCGCGATGGAGGCGGCGGCGACCGGCGGCGAGAAGGCGGCGAAGATCGCCTCGGCCGGACGGCCGAGATTATGCGCAATCGTCTCCCGCGCCGCCTGTTCGCCGAAGGGCTCGATCTCGTCGCGCAGCTTGCCGAGCGCCTCGGCGACGTCCTGCCCGACGACATCGGCGCGGGTCGCGAGGAACTGGCCAAGCTTCACGTAGGACGGGCCGAGGCGGTTCAGCGCCGCGGTGATGCGGGCGCCGCGATCCTCGACGCGCACGCGCCGCCGCTCGAAGAGCCGCGCCACGCGCACGCCGAAGGCGGCGGAAGGCGGCAGGTCCTCGATCGCGACGATCGAGAAGGCGCCTTCGCGGGCGAGGACGAAGCCGGCGCGCGCGAGGCGGAAGAGCTGGACGGGACCGATCGCCATGCCGGACTAGATCTTCCAGCCGGAATGGATGGCCGCGATGCCGCCGGTATAGTTGCGATAGGCGACCTGCGAGAAGCCGGCGCGGCGGATCATCTCGGCGAAGCGCTCCTGATGGGGGAAGCGGCGGATCGATTCGACGAGATAGCGGTAGCTCTCCGCGTCGTCGGCGACGAGCTTGCCCATCGGCGGGATGAGATTGAAGGAATAGACGTCATAGACGCGGTCGAGCAGCGGCACGTCGACCGCCGAGAATTCGAGGCAGAGGAAACGGCCGCCGGGCTTCAGCACGCGATGCGCCTCGGAAAGCGCCTTCTCGATGCGCGGCACGTTGCGGATTCCGAAGGCGATCGTATAGGCGTCGAAGCGGTTGCTCTCGAAGGGCAGCTCCTCGGCATTGCCCTCGATGAAATCCACCTTGCCGGCATAGCCGCGCTTCGCCGCGCGCTCGCGCCCGACCTCGAGCATCGAGGCGTTGATGTCGCAGACCGTGACATGCGCCGCTCCGCCCGAGCGCTCGACGATGCGGAAGGCGATGTCGCCCGTGCCGCCGGCAACGTCGAGCGCCTCGAAGGGACGGCCGCGCGGCGGCGCCAGCCAGGTGACGGCGGCGTCCTTCCACAAGCGGTGCAGGCCGGCCGACATCAGGTCGTTCATCACGTCATAGCGCGCGGCGACCTTGTGGAACACCTCGTCGACCATGCCCTGCTTCGTCTCGACGGCGACGTCGCGGAAGCCGAACGAGGCGCGGTCTTGAGCGGTTTCGGTCGCCATGGCACGCGGCTCCTTATATGACGCTTGGCTTTCGAACTGGGACGAGGGGCTTTCGAGCCTTCGACGCCCTTGATAGCCGAAGCGTTCCGCGCGCGCCATGTCGGCGGGGCACGCGGATGAGCGGAGCGACACCATGCCCGAACTGCCCGAAGTCGAAACCGTCCGCCTCGGCCTCCGCGCGGTGATGGAGGGGGCGCGGATCGAGGCGCTCGAACTGCGCCGGCCCGACCTCCGCTTTCCCTTTCCAGAAGGCTTCGCCGCGCGGCTCGAGGGCCGCAGGATCGAGGGGCTCGGACGGCGCGCCAAATATCTCCTCGCCGATCTCGACGACGGCGCGCGCGTCATCATGCATCTCGGCATGTCCGGTTCCTTCCGCATCGAGAGCGCGTCGGGCGCCGCGACGCCGGGCGTCTTCCACCACCCGCGCGACGGGCGCAGCCTGCACGACCATGTCCTGTTCCATCTCTCCGGCGGCCAGACGGTCGTCTATAACGACCCGCGCCGCTTCGGCTTCATGGACCTCGCTCCGGGCCCCGGCGACGCCGCCTCGCCGCATCTGGCCTTGCTCGGCATCGAGCCGGTCGGCAATGCCTTCGACGGCGCCGCGCTCCTGGAGCGACTCGCCGGCCGCCGCAACCCGCTGAAGGCGGCGCTGCTCGACCAGCGGCTCGTGGCGGGGCTCGGCAATATCTATGTCGCCGAGGCGCTGCACCGCTCCGGCCTCTCGCCGATGCGCCAGGCCGGCTCGGTCACCGCCGCGGAGGCGGCGCGGCTCGCCGAGGCGATCCGGACCGTCCTCGGCGAGGCGATCGCCGCGGGCGGCTCGTCGCTGCGCGACCATCGCCAGACGAATGGCGAACTCGGCTATTTCCAGCATGCCTTCCGCGTCTATGATCGCGAGGGCGAGCCTTGTCCCTCGCCCGGCTGCCACGGCATCATCGAGCGCAGCGTCCAGGCCGGCCGCTCCACCTTCTGGTGCGCGAGCTGCCAGATCTGATCCCGAGACCCGCCGCACGAGGCCCCTCAATGGACTATGAGACCGTCATCGCCGAGCGCCAGGGCGCCGTCGGCATCGTCCGCCTCAACCGGCCGAAGGCGCTCAACGCGCTCTCGCGCCAGCTCATCGCCGAGCTCAACCACGCGCTCGACGGCTTCGAGGCCGACGCGGCGATCGGGGCGGTGATCGTCACCGGCTCCGACAAGGCCTTCGCCGCCGGCGCCGATATCCGCGAGATGCAGCCGCTCACTTATGTCGGCGTCTATCAGGATGATTTCGTTGCTGAATGGGAGCGGCTGTCGCGCCTCGCCAAGCCGACGGTGGCGGCGGTGGCGGGCTTCGCGCTCGGCGGCGGCTGCGAGCTGGCGCTGATGTGCGACATTGTCATCGCCGCCGAGACGGCCCGTTTCGGCCAGCCCGAGATCACGCTCGGCCTCATTCCGGGCGCCGGCGGCACGCAGCGCCTCGCGCGCTCTGTCGGCAAGGCGAAGACCATGGACATGGTGCTGACGGGCCGCCTGATCGATGCGGCGGAGGCGGAGCGCATCGGCCTCGTGTCGCGCGTTGTCCCGGCCGAGGCGCTGATGGAGACGGCGCTCGAAGCGGCAACCCGCATCGCGGGCCTGTCGAGGCCTGCGGTGCTGATGGCCAAGGAGGCGGTGAACCGCGCCTTCGAGACGCCGCTTTCGGAGGGAATCCGCACCGAGCGGCGGCTGTTCCATTCGCTCTTCGCGACGGAGGATGCGCGCGAAGGCATGGCGGCCTTCGTCGAGAAGCGCCCGCCCGCCTTCCGCAACCGCTGAGATCGCCTTCGAGTCTGATTGACGGGGCGGCCGGGTCCGACTATAAAGCGCCCCCGAACCGAGGCGGGCCCGAGCCCGCCCTTCCGTGCTTGCATGGCGCTCAGCCGTCGGCCCGGACTGCCGACGAACAGACGACGAGATCAGGAAGGCCCCATGGCCAATACGCCCTCTGCCAAGAAGGCCGCGCGCAAGATCGCCCGGCGCGCCGCCGTGAACCGCAACCGCCGCAGCCGCATGCGCACCGAAGTGCGCAAGGTGGAAGAGGCGATCGCGTCCGGCAATGCCGAGGCCGCTGTCGCGGCGCTCAAGCAGGCGCAGCCGGAGCTGATGCGCGCCGCCCAGAAGGGCGTGCTGCACAAGAACACGGCATCGCGCAAGGTGTCGCGTCTCGCGGCCCGCGTGAAGGCCCTCTCGGCCTGAAACCAGACTTTCTGGGGATGATGAAAGCCCGGCTCAGGCCGGGCTTTTTTGTTATGCGGGTAAGTGCCTGTCCGGCCTTGGAAATGCCGTGATCGGCTTTGGCACGGCTGCCTGATGGTTGTCGCCTTCGCATGAAAATGACAGCAATTTCAGATGATTAACGCTTGGTCTCCGGTGGCTGCCAGATTCCCTGCGAGTCAAGGGGGAGGGGGTCGAAATTTTTCGCCCGCTACGCTTCGCCGCCACTCCCGAGGATACGCGCATTCGAATCCGTTGACTCGCAATGGTTTACCGAAGCGGGCATCGCCTTCGGTCCCGGCGCCGAGGGTCGCCCCCTCGAAAAGGGGCGCATCGGACCGTTGCGGGGGAGGGGGTGCCTGTGTATTTTCCCCTTATGGAGAGGGCGGGCCAAGACATCGCAGCGGACCTCCGGTCGAGCGATGGGTTTCCCTCCGATGTTTTGTTGCTTTCACAGCATTGCGAGAGTTAGGCAGTTCGAGAATAGAGTAGTCGCGTCTGTTTGATCTGTAGCAAGTCTGTTTATTGAATGCCTTCCTATGGGGAAGGTCCGTACCAACCGATCAGGTCGATAATGAAACGGGCTGCCATTGCCCTGCTTGGCGGCTCCTGGAGGTGTCATGTCCTTGTCGCAATCCGCGACCTTCGCCGGAGACGTCTCGGCAGCCGAGGCCTGGGAAGGCCTGGCCGGCGAGCCGCAGGCCATGCTCATCGATGTGCGCACCAAGGCCGAATGGGCCTATGTCGGCATCCCGAACCTTTCGGCCATCGGCAAGGACGTGCTCCTCGTCGAGTGGCAGAGCTATCCCGCCATGGCGGTGAACACCGATTTCGCGGATGTCCTCTCGGCGGAGCTCGAGCGTCGCTCGGTCGGCCGCGAGACCGCGCTCTATTTCCTGTGCCGGTCGGGCGTCCGCAGCCTCGCCGCCGCCAAGGCCATGGCCGAGGCCGGCTATGACCGCTGCTTCAACGTCGCCGGCGGCTTCGAGGGGCCGCTGGACGGCGCCCGCCACCGCGGCGAGGTCGATGGCTGGAAGGCCGCCGGTCTGCCCTGGGTGCAGAGCTGATTTCAAAGACGATGCTGACGGCGGGTTCGCCCCGCCGGTGACGACGAGACGAGAAAGAAAAGAGGGGCTCAGATGCGCGATGACAGGACGGGAGACTTCGGCTCCGGTACGGCGGCTCTCAAGGCGCTCGCCAATGCCGATGGTGTCGTCATGAGCGGGGCTGCCATGTCTTCCGCTGCCATGTCTTCGACTGCCATGTCGTCTGCCGCGATCTCTCCCGCCGCGGTCGCGGAGCCCGTCGCCGGCGTCGCCGATGCCGCCCTGTGGGACCGCGTCAAGCGCCGCCTGCGCACCGAGCTCGGCGAGGACGTGTTCCAGAGCTGGTTCGCCCGCGTCGAGTTCGAGGCGGCCGATGCCCTTTCGGTCGAGCTGTCGGTTCCGACCCGCTTCCTGAAATCCTGGATCCAGGCGCACTATTTCGACAAGCTGCTGACGCTCTGGCAGGCCGAGAGCGCCTCCGTGCGCCGCATCGAGCTCATCGTGCGCGGCGCTGCCCGCCAGCGCCAGCCGCAGCGCGCCGAGCCTGCCGCAGCGGTCGTGGCGGCAGAGCCCGCGCAGCCTGCGCCGACGCTTCTGCCGGCCGCCGCGGCGGCCGCGACTTCCGTTGCCGCCGCCATGCCCGCGCCGCGCGCCGATGCCGAGGGCCCCGGCTCGCCGGTCGATCCGCGCTTCACCTTCGAGACCTTCTGCGAGGGCGCCGCCAACCGCGTCGCCTATGCCGCCGCCCGCGCCGTCGCCGAGACGCCGAGCGGCCGTCCGACGGCCTATAATCCGCTCTATCTCAATGCCGGCGTCGGCCGCGGCAAGACGCATCTGCTGCATGCGATCGCGCAGGCCGCCCGCGCCGCCGATCCGGCGCGCAAGGTCGTCTATCTCACGGCCGAGCATTTCATGTTCCGCTTCGTCGCGTCGCTGAAGAACCAGTCGGCGATCGCCTTCAAGGAGAGCCTGCGCGAGATCGATCTCCTCCTGATCGACGATCTGCAGTTCCTGCAGGGCAAATCCGTGCAGCAGGAATTCTGCCACATGCTGAACGCGCTGATCGACGGCGCGCGTCAGGTGGTGGTCGCCGCCGACCGGCCGGCCGCCGATCTGGAGACGCTCGACGAGCGCGTGCGCTCGCGCCTTCGCGGCGGCGTCGCCTTCGAGATCGAGCCGCCGGACATCGAGCTGCGCCGCCAGATCCTGAAAAGCCGCTATCGCGCCGCGCAGGCCCAGCATGCCGGCGTCGCGATCCCCGATACGGTGATCGAATATGTCGCGCAGTCGGTGGTCTCGAACGGCCGCGACCTCGAAGGGGCGCTGAACCGCCTCGTCGCGCAGTGGCAGTTCACCAACCAGCCGGTGACCATGGCCTCGGCCGAGATCACGCTGCGCGATCTCGTCGGCGTGCGCGAGCCGCGCCGCGTCAAGATCGAGGATATCCAGAAGGTCGTCGCCGTCCATTTCAACGTGTCGAAGGCCGATCTCCTGTCGAGCCGCCGCACACGCACCATCGTCCGTCCGCGCCAGATCGCCATGTATCTGTCGAAGACGCTGACGCCGCGCTCGCTGCCCGAGATCGGCCGCCGCTTCGGCGGACGCGACCACACGACGGTGCTGCATGCCGTCCGGAAGGTCGAGGAGCTGATGCGCGACGACCGCGGCCTCGCCGACGAGGTCGAGCTCCTGAAGCGCATGATCGACGAATAACGGGGACGGCGTTCCGTCCCGCCGCATCGAGCGCCGTCCTTCGCGACGGCGCTCTTGCGTTTGCGGCCGGAACCCGCCACTTTCCTTCGTCCGGAGAGGAGGCCGCGGGCCGCCTCGATCACGCGCCGCGCGGCCGATCTGCGCGGCCCCCTGTCAGGACTCCTGCGTTCCCATGAGAGCGATCCTCGAGCGTTCCAATCTCCTCAAGTCCCTCAACCACGTTCATCGCGTCGTCGAGCGGCGGAACACGATCCCGATCCTCTCCAATGTCCTGCTGCGCGCCAGCGGCGACACGCTGACGCTGAAGGCGACCGACCTCGATCTCGAAGTGCTGGAAACGGTGCCGGCCGAGATCGGCCGCGCCGGCGGCACGACGGTTCCCGCGCATATGCTCTACGACATCGTGCGCAAGCTGCCCGACGGCTCCGAGGTGCAGCTCGAGACGGCGCCGGACGGCCAGACGCTCCTGGTACGCTCCGGCCGCTCGAGCTTCGCGCTGCAGATGCTCCCCGAGACCGATTTCCCCGATCTGACCACGGGCGAATTCCCGGTCCGTTTCCAGATCGCGGCGCCCGTCTTCAAGAGCCTCATCGACCGCACACAGTTCGCGATCTCCACCGAGGAGACGCGCTATTATCTGAACGGCATCTATCTGCACACGCCGACGATCGAGGGCCGCACGCTGCTGCGCGCCGTCGCGACCGACGGCCACCGGCTCGCCCGCGCGCAGACGGCCGTGCCGGCCGGCGCCGACGGCATGCCGGGCATCATCATCCCGCGCAAGACGGTCGGCGAGATCCAGAAGCTGCTCGACGGCGCCGACGCGGCCTCGACGGCCGATATCGAGATTTCCGACACCAAGATCCGCGTCACCTTCGGCTCGGTCGTGCTGACCTCGAAGCTGATCGACGGCACCTTCCCGGATTACGCCCGCGTGATCCCGCAGAACAACGACAAGGCGCTGAAGGTCGACCGCGCCACCTTCTCCAACGCCGTCGACCGCGTCTCGACCATCGCCAGCGAGCGCGGCCGCGCCGTGAAGCTGTCGCTTGCCGAGGACGGGCGGCTGTCGCTCACGGTCAACAATCCGGATTCCGGATCGGCGACCGAGGAGATCGATGTCGACTACCAGCAGGCGCCGCTCGATATCGGCTTCAACTCCCGCTACCTGCTCGACATCGCCGGCCAGCTCAAGACCGCGACGGCGCTGTTCCGCTTCGCCGATCCCGGCTCGCCGACCCTGATCCAGGACGAGGGCGACGACGAGGCGCTCTATGTCCTGATGCCGATGCGCGTGTGACCGCGCAAGACGGCCGGGCGCCGCGCGTTTCGCGGGTCATCCTTTCCGATTTCCGCTCCTATCCCGCGCTCGATCTCGCGCTCGCCGGCCGCCTCGTGGCGCTGACCGGCGAGAACGGGGCCGGCAAGACCAATCTCATCGAGGCGCTCTCGCTGTTCACGGCCGGCCGCGGCCTCCGCCGCGCCGATCTCGCCGAGATGCAGCGCGCAAGCGGGGCCGGCGGCTTCGCCGTCTCGGTCGCCGTCGAGGGTGCCGAGGACGCGGTGCGGCTCGGCACCGGCATCGAGCGCCTTCCCGATGGTTCCCTCTCGCCGCGCCGGAGCCGCGTCGATGGCGTCGCCGTCTCCTCGCCCGCCGCTTTTGCCGATCATCTGCGCGTCGTCTGGCTGACGCCGGCGCTCGACGCACTGTTCACCGGCGCCGCCGGCGACCGCCGCCGCTTCCTCGACCGGCTTGTGCTCGCCCTCGATGCCCGTCATGGCAGCCGCGTCTCGGCCTATGAGCGGGCGCTGCGCTCGCGCAACCGCCTGCTCGAGGAGCCGCGCCCCGACCGCGCCTGGCTGGACGGCATCGAGGGAGAGGCGGCGACGCTGGCCGCCGCCGTCGCCACGGCGCGCATGCGCATGGCGGGGCCGCTCGCCGATCTCGCGGCCGGCACGCGCGACGATGCCGCCGCCTTCCCCTGGGCCGATCTCGCCATCGAGGGCGAGATCGAGGCCATCGCTTCCTCCGACGAGGCCGCGGCGGCCGAGCGCATGAAGCAATTGCTCCGCGACGGCCGGCCGCGCGACGCCGCGGCGGGCCGGGCGCTGGCAGGTCCCCATACGAGCGACGTCAAGGTGCGGCACGGGCCGAAGGATGTCGCGGCCGAGCGCGCCTCGACGGGCGAGCAGAAGGCGCTCCTCGTCGGCATCGTGCTCGCCCATGCGCGGCTCGTCGCCTCGGTGAGCGGGCTCGCGCCGCTGGTGCTGCTCGACGAGGTCGCCGCCCATCTCGACCGCCGCCGCCGCGCCGCGCTCTATGCCGCGCTCGATGCGCTGGGCAGCCAGGTCTTCATGACCGGCGCCGACCCGGCGCTGTTCGGCGAGCTGCCGGCGGGGGCCGAGATTTTCTCCGTCGCCTCGGGTAATGTGACGCCTCTTCGCTGAGGGAGGGTTCCATGTCGGGATTGTCGATCTCGGGTCTCGCGATCTTCGCGCTGGCCCTCGCGGTTGCCGCCTTCGCGCCGGGACCCGGCATCGCCGCGATCGTCGGCCGCGTGCTCGGCCGCGGCCGCGACGGCGCCGTCGCCTTCGTCACGGGAATGGCGGTCGGCGATGTCGTCTGGCTGTCGCTGGCGGTCCTCGGCCTCGCCGTCCTCGCCGAGACCTTCCATGAGGTCTTCGCGCTCGTGAAATATGCCGGCGCCGCCTATCTCCTCTATCTCGCCGTCAAGATGTGGACCGCGCCGGCCGCCGCCCGCAGCCTGGAACCGGTCGCGACGCGCGAGAGCCGCTCGAAGCTCTTCCTCGCCGGCCTCGCCGTCACCATGGGCAATCCGAAGACCATGGTGTTCTATCTCGCGCTCTTGCCCAATCTCGTCGATCTCGGCCGCGTCGATGCGCTCGCCTATGCCGAACTCGCGGTGGTGACGCTCTCCGTGCTCGCACTGGTGTTCGGCTTCTATATCGTGCTGGCGCTCCGCGCCCGCGCTCTCATCACCAGCCCGCGCGCCGTCCGCCTCGTCAATCGCGGCAGCGGCGTCATCATGGCCGGCGCCGCCGTCGCCATCGCGTCGCGCTGACCGGGCCGGGCGACGCGGCGATGCGCCTCGATTCAAACCGGACGCGCGATGCATTAGCATCCCGGTAACGAATCATCCGTCTGGAATGCCCATGCCGCTTCAGCGCGCCCGCGAAGCGCTCCGTACCGTTTTCGGCTATCACGATTTCCGCCCCGGCCAGGAAGAGGTCATCGGCGCCGTGCTCGGCGGCGAGGACGTGCTCGCCGTCATGCCGACCGGCTCCGGCAAATCGATGTGCTACCAGCTGCCGGCGGTCGTCGATGGCGGGCTCACGGTCGTAGTCTCGCCGCTGATCGCGCTGATGCGCGACCAGGTGCAGCAGATGGCCCATGTCGGCGTGAAGGCGGCGACGCTGAATTCCGGCAATGGCGACGAGGCCAACCGCGAGACGCTGGCGCGCCTCAAGGCCGGCGACCTCTCGCTGCTCTTCGTCTCGCCCGAGCGGCTGTCGTCCGACGGCCTCCTGTCGCTCCTCGCCGCCTCGAAGGTGCAGCGCCTCGCCATCGACGAGGCGCACTGCGTCTCGCAATGGGGGCATGATTTCCGCCCCGAATATCGCCAGCTGGCGCAGGTGCGCACCGCGCTCGGCGAGACGCAGGTGGTGGCGCTGACGGCGACCGCCGACGCGGCGACGCGCGACGACATCGTGCGCCAGCTCTTCCAGCGCCCGCCGCATGTCGTCGTGCATTCCTTCGACCGACCGAATATCCGCCTCGCCTTCGAAGCCAAGGACAAGCCGCGCAACCAGATCGCCGACTTCCTGCGCCGCCACGAGCGGGCGAGCGGCATCATCTATGCCTCCTCGCGCGACAAGACGGAGAAGCTCGCCGACTGGCTCTCCGCCTCGGGCCGCAAGGCCGTCGCCTATCATGCCGGCATGGATGCGAGCGTCCGCGCCCGCAACCAGGACATCTTCCTGCAGGAAGACAATGTCGTCGTCGCCGCGACGATCGCCTTCGGCATGGGCATCAACAAGCCGGATGTCCGCTTCGTCGTCCATGCCGACCTGCCGTCCGGCGTCGAGGCCTATTACCAGGAGATCGGGCGCGCCGGCCGCGACGGCCTGCCGGCCGACACGCTGACGCTCTACGGCATCGAGGACATGGCCTTCCGCCGCCGCCAGATCGACGAGAAGGGCGTCGCCGAGGCGCAGCGGCGGCTGGAGCATCGGCGGCTCTCGGCCATGATCGACCTCGCCGAGGCGGCGACCTGCCGCCGCCAGGCGCTGCTCGCCTATTTCGGCGAGGCGAGCGGACCCTGCGGCTCCTGCGATCTCTGCCAGGGCGGCGCCAGCCTCGTCGATGCGACGCGCGACGCGCAGATGGTGCTCTCCGCCGTCGCGCGCACCGGCCAGCGCTATGGCGCCGGCCATCTCGTCGACGTGCTGCGCGGCGCCGCGACCGATACCGTGAAGCGGCAGGGCCATGACGCGATCAAGACCTTCGGCGTCGGCGCGGCGCGCAGCGCCCATGCCTGGCGCACCGTCATCCGCCAGCTCTTCGCCGCCGGCGCGCTGGCGGAGGCCAGCGAGGAGCATGGCGGCTTCCGCCTCACCGAGAAGGGCGAGGCGATCCTGTTCGGCCGCGAGACGATCGCGCTGCGCCTCGTTCGCGACGAGCCGGCGAAGACGAGCCGGCGGGCCGATCGCGAGCGCCGGGCCGACGGTCTCGAAGGCGAGGCGGCCAGCCTCTTCGAGGCGCTCAGGACGCTCCGCCGCGACATCGCCCGCGACGAGGGCGTGCCGGCCTATATGGTCTTTCCGGACCGGACGCTGATCGAGATGGCCGAGCTGCGCCCCGCGACGCGCGAGGCCATGCGCGAGGTGCAGGGGGTTGGCGAGCGCAAGCTCTCGCTCTATGGCGACGCTTTCCTCGAGGCGATCGGGGCGCATTCCTGATGCGCGCCTTCCTGCGCATCATCCTCGTCATCCCGCTCGGGCTGATCGCCGCGATCCTCGCCGCGACGGCGGTCTATCTCGCCGCCTTCGGCTTTCCGGCCAGCGATTTCGCCGCGACGCCCGAGGGCCTGCCGCCGCCCGTGCTGCAGCCGGCGCTCGTGCTCACCGCCGTCATCGCGCGGACGGCGCTGCTGCCCTTCCTCGTCGCGATCGCGGCGAGCGAGATCTTCGCCTTCCGTTCGCTGCTCGGCTGGCTGCTCTTTGGCGGGGTGCTCGGCTTCGGCCTGCAGCTGCTCGGCTTCCCGGCCGAAATGGCACCGCCATCGAGCTTCCTGCCGCCGACGGCCGGCGGCATCGCCGGCGCCTTCGCCTATTGGCTGATCGCAGGGCGCGGCGCTGGGCTCTCGCTCACTTCGCCTGAGCGAGGATGAGGCGGACCGCGAAGGCGCCCATCACGCCCGCGAACAGGAAATCGACGGCGCGCGTCACCTTCTGCGAGCGCTTGAGGAAGCCGGAGATCGAGCCAGCCGACCAGATGAGGCCGAGGCTGATCGGCGTCGAGGCGACGACGAACATCAGGCCGAGAAACAGCAGCTTGCCGGCCGCATGCGGATCGTTCGGCGATACGAATTGCGGCAGGAAGGTCACGAAAAACACGATGATCTTGGGATTGAGCAGGTTGCAGGCGAGCCCCTGCAGATAGACGCGGCCGAGCGAGGCCGGCGCGGTGCGCCCGCCGACCGTGAAGGCCGAGCCATGGCGCAGCGCCTGCCAGGCGAGAAAGACGAGATAGGCCGCGCCGACCACCTTCAGGATCGTGAAGGCCGTGACCGAGGCGGCGAGCAGCGCCGAGAGGCCGACCGCGATCAGCACCGAATGCACCACGAGCCCGCTCGACGTTCCGACAAAGGCCGCGACGCCGGCAATGCGCGACTGGCCGATTGCCTTGCCGAGATGCAGCGTCATGTCCGGCCCCGGCGTCAGCGCCAGCGCGACGACGGCGACGATATAGGCGAGGAGGACGGGCGTGGCGGGGATGAAGTCGAACATGGCGAAGCTTCCGGTTGGCTGGCCCACAATAGCATGACGCCGAAAACTGCGCTGCCGGGTCGTGCAGCCGCCGCGCCTCGTCTATCATAAGGCTCCCGCAGCGCCCGAGCCCGATGCCCTCATCCCCGCCCGTCCCGTTCCTTGCCGGCCTCAGGCGGCCGCTGCAATGGAGCGTCCTCCTCGTCGTCTCGGTGCTTCTTTGCGCCGCCCTCTTCATGGCCGGCCTGCCGGCGGCGCTCTTGATCGGCCCGATGATCGCGGCGATCGCCGCCGGGCTCGCCGGCGCGACGATCCGCGTGCCCGATCCCCTGTCGCTGCTGGCGCAGGCGATCGTCTCGATGCTCGTCGCCTCGGCGATGACGCCCGAGACGGTGGTCGCCTTCCTCGCCGAATGGCCGCTCTTCCTCGCCGTGGTGCTCGCCACCATCGCCGCTTCGAGCGCGCTCGGCTGGCTGATGAGCCATCGCCGCGTGCTGCCGGGAACGACCGCCGTCTGGGGCTCCTCGCCCGGCGCCGCCTCGGCCATGGTGCTGATGGCCGAGGCCTTCGGCGCCGATGCGCGGCTTGTCGCCATGATGCAGTATCTGCGCATGGTGATGGTCGCCGGCGCCGCCGCGCTGGTGGCGCGCATCTATCTCGATGTCGGCGCCGCCGCGCCGCCGCCCATCGTCTGGTTCCCGCCGGTCGATCCTTTCCACTTCGCCGGAACGATCGCGGTCGCGGCCATCGGAACGCTGGTCGGCCGCGTGCTGCCGATCCCCTCGGGCACGCTGCTCGTGCCGATGATCGCCGGCGCCGTGCTGCAGGGCATGGGCGTGCTCGACATCGTGCTGCCGGAATGGCTGCTCTCGATCGGCTATGCGCTGATCGGCTGGCGCATCGGCCTCGGCTTCACGCGCTCGGTGATCCGCCACGCGGCGCGGGTCCTGCCGCAGATCGCGCTGTCGATCCTGGTGCTGATGGGTTTCAGCGCCTCGCTGGCGGCGCTCCTCGTCGTCCTTGTCGGCGTCGACCCGCTCACCGCCTATCTCGCGACGAGCCCCGGCGGCATGGATTCGATCGCCGTCATCGCGGCCTCCTCTCCGGTCGACATGTCCTTCGTCATGGCGCTGCAGGCGGTGCGCTTCTTCATCATCGTCCTGACCGGTCCGCCGGTCGCCCATTTCGTGGCGCGAAGGCTCCATGCCCGCGCGCCGCCGGGCGAGGCGCCGCAGTGAGGCGCCGGCAAGAAATTGCGCAGCGCCGCGTCGCGGGCGCAGTGTTCCCGGCTTCGAAACTCGTCTAGCCTCGCCGAAAGCCGCTCGCGGCAAGAAACAGACGGGAGGACGACCGATGCAGGGTTTCGGCATTCACACCAGCCTCTGGGCGCATAGCTGGACGCGCGAGGCGGCCGAGCTCGCCATTCCGGAGGCGGCCGAGCGCGGCCTTGCCTTTGTCGAGATCGCGCTGCTCGAGCCCGGCAAGGTCGATACCGCGCATACCCGCGCGCTGCTCGAGAAGCACGGCATCGGGGCGGTCTGCTCGCTCGGCCTCCCCGACGACGCCCGCCCGACCAGCAATCCCGACAGGGCCTTCGACTTCCTGAAGCTCGCGCTCGACAAGACGGCCGAGATCGGCGCGACCGCGCTGTCGGGTGTCATTTATGGCTCGATCGGCGAGCGCACCGGCAAGCCGCCGACCGAGGCGGAGTATGACATCGTCGCCCGCACCATGCAGAAGGTCGCCGCCCATGCCCGCACGCTCGGGCTGGAGCTCGGCATCGAGGCGGTCAACCGCTACGAGAACCACATGATCAACACGACCGAGCAGGCGGTCGGGCTCATCGAGCGCATCGGCGCGCCCAATGTCTTCCTGCATCTCGACACCTATCACATGAATATCGAGGCGAAGGGCCAGGCCAACGCGATCCTCGCCGGCGCCGGCCATCTGAAATATATCCACCTCTCGGAGAGCGATCGCGGCGTTCCGGGCACCGGCACCATCGCCTGGGACGAGGTGTTCGCCGGCCTCGCGGGCATCGGCTTCAAGGGTGGCATGGCGATGGAGAGCTTCATCCACATGCCGCCGCAGCTCGCCTCGGCGCTCTCGGTCTGGCGCCCGGTCGCCGACAGCCGCGAGCAGCTGCTCGGCGAGGGCCTGCCCTTCCTGCGCAACAAGGCGCGCCAGTACAAGCTCATCTGAGCAGGCTGCCGCCACTCTTGGCCAGCCACTCTTGGCCCGCCTCTCGCGGGGCCGCTGCGGAGCGGCCCCGGCTCGGCGCACCGAGGATTGCAGGCGACAGGATCGCCGGCGGGGGATTGCGGTCCCGCCGCATTCGCCATTGAAGGGGCCGGCCGCTTCGTCTAAGAGAAGCGCTGCCGGCAAGCACCCGTAGCTCAGCTGGATAGAGCGCTGCCCTCCGAAGGCAGAGGCCGTACGTTCGAGTCGTACCGGGTGCGCCATATTTCCCAAGACCTTAGCACGGTTACGGGCACTTCCCCTAGGTTCATTTGATCCTTCGGGGTCCTAAAAATCGAGCGACGCAGCCGCCTTGCGGAGGTGTGTCGGCGAGAATCGCGAGTAGACGCGATACGTGATCGTCGGGTCGGTATGGCCGAGATATTGCGCGATCTCGACCAATGGGACACCATCCTCAGCCATCCACACCGCAGCGCTATGGCGAAGGTCATGCGGGGTCACGTCGTGCAGGCCGGCGCGCTTCACGGCCGCGGCAAAGCCCTTTTTGATGTCCAGAACCGGGCTGCCTGCGTACTCGACGACATAGGGCGTCTGAGCGATGGCCCGCGCCTCTGTTAGCGCCTGCCGCGCCCGATCGTTCATCGGCACCACGGCTCGCCCCTTGCGGTTCCGCTCGCCGACCACACCGAGCCGGATCATGCCGCGCTCAAAATCCACCCGATCCCATGTCAGTTGCAGTACCGCCGTCTTGCGTCCGGCCGTCACCAGCGCCAGGATGATGAAAAGGCGCACATGCGGCTGAATGCAGCTCTCGATCAGCCGCTTGAACTCCGGCCGTGTCAGATAGCGGTCGCGCGGCGGCGGCGCCGGTGGCGCCTCGAATGTCGCGCCTTTGACGCCGCGCCAGTTCAAGGCCTGCCGAACGACGTTGATCTCTTTCAGGATCGTCGCATCGCCGACTCCATCCATTTTCCGCTTGGCGATATAGGTGTCGGACACCTCGGCCGTGATCTGGTCTGGGCGCAGATGGCCGAAGATGGGCTTGGCCCGCTTCCATGCCAGGCGCAGCCGTTCCGGGTTGCGGATCCTGCGGTCACGATCGGCGAGGTAGGCCTCCACGATATCGCCTGTCAGCGAGCCGGCGGGAGCGGCTCTAGAGCGGCGGAAATCGATGAGTCGACGCTCGGCGTCCTCACGATCCTGAGTGCGGAGCGCTGTTCGGCGAGTTGCTCCGTTTTCGCGCCAGACGGCGTACCACCACCCTCTGTAGAGCTTGGCCTCGATATCTGACATTCGAACTCCTCCACCGCCGCAGCCGGAATCCGGATCAGATGTCCGACGCGGAAAGAGCGCAAGGCCCCGGTGGCGATCACATCACGTATATGCTGGTCAGAGACGCCCCAACGCTCCGCAAGCTCGCGCGTCGAGTAGGGGCGCCCTTCCAGATGATAGGGTGCCGTCGCCGTCATTCCGCGGACTCCGCCAGAGCCGCCGCTTCACGAAGGTCAGAAGCAGCTCGTTGATGATAGGCCAGCCTCTCGGTCGCTATCGGCGAGACGCTGTACTTGGCGTTGCCCTTCCACGTGATCCTGGCGGCAAAGCTGTCTTGAACATCGGCCATTGCGCGGAGCCGGGCCGCGAGCCCTGCGCTCATTCCCAAACCTCCTTTTCGCCCTCGCCTTCCAGCCGGCGAAGGCGGAGAAGCTCGTACCGGGCGTCCTCGACCGCAGCGTTTGCCCATTCCGTTTCGTCGCCAGGATCGGCATAGCCGGCGTTCGCTATCGCGTGAGCAAGGCGGGAGATTGCCTGCCTGATTGCGTCCTCTATCGGTATCTTGTTCATTCCGCGGCCTCCTTCGGCGGGGCGGGGAGAGGCATCCAGTGCGTTGGGCTGGCGCCACCGGCGACATCAGCGATTAGGTCTTCGCAATACGTCCAGAAGCCCGGCTCGCCGATCTCCGCCACATCCTCAGCGTCATAGGCCTGCCAGCGCATTGCAGAAGGCCAAGTGTCGCCAGGGTCGTAACCGAGGAACGCGCTGCCGTCTTTCGGCGCCGTGCTGATATCTTGCCACTCACCCATTGTTGTCGGCCTCCGCGAGTGCGGCGCGGCCGGCGACCGTCCTGCTGGCGGAGCCGTATCGGCGCTCCATCTCCGCATGTGTGAGGTCGTGGACTGCCAGCAGTTCATTGTCCGGCAATCCTTCAATGCGGGCTTTGAGCGCGGGCTCGATCCGCGAAATGCGCTTCGCAAGGCGGTTCTCTAAGGCGGTCTTCGCCATCTACTTCCCCTCCAATATCTGAGCCACGAGGGCGCGCTGGGCGGCTTCCTTGGCGTCGAGCGCTTCGCAGACGAAAGTCGACAGCATGTCGCATGTAGCCGGCCCGCTACCGCCAGCCCCCACCACCGCCTCCAGGATGCCGGGCAGCGCGGCGCGGAGGGCGGCTTCGACTTCTCTGCGGTACAAGCCGTGCGCCTCGAGGTTGTCCAATTTGGGCGCTATCGCTCGCGCCCCCGCCTCGACCGCCTTTGTGAGAAGGTCATGCATCGGGTTGCCCCCATCTGATCGCCGAAACCGCGCGCCACTTTTGGATCCACTCCGGAAGTAGCGCGCGCATCTCCTGCGTCGGGAAACAGACGCGCGGGCTGGTGCCGTAGTCGCACAGATTGAGATAGCATAGCATCTCGCGGAACATCTCGGCGCCGAGGTCGGCCCGTTTCTTCTCCCCGGCTTGCAGTTCTTCCAGAACGGCAATGGCCATGTCGTCGAAGTCGCTGGAATAACTCCCGTAGAGCTGAAACATGCCCCACGGGTCGAAAAACTCCTCTCCGCCCAACTCCCAATCGCTCGACGGAACCGGCTTCCGCAATTCAGCAGCCAGTTTCTCTCCGGCCTCGCGGTCAACGCGAACGTGCCAGGGCTCTTCACTCATCGGTGCTGTCCTTGTTGAGGGCGCGGCGCTCGCGAACAGTATCGGCCAGCGCCAAAGCGAGCTTCCCGGCAATTAGAGCGAAGAGGACATAGCCGAGCATCTACTTGCCCTCCTTCATGGCGCGGATCGCCGCGGCGATCTGGCCGTGCGTCGCTCCTTGCTTCGATTGCAGCCACGCTTCTTTCGCCGCCTCCTCCAGCCCATCCCGCCGACCCTCGGCATAGCCGGGAGCGGGTGGGGGAGAGGTGCTGCCGCGATACGCATGGCGAAGAAGCGCATCGCTCATGGCGTCTACCGCGGCAGAAACAGCAAGCTGCGCTTCACGAATATCGTCTGGAAGAACCCATTCAAACTCCGGCTCAGGTGGCATCTCACGGGCTCGCTCGCGCATCGCCTCCTGCCCCTCCGCCTCGGCGAGGCGACGGAGGGCGTGGGAGATGGTGGCGCATTCGTCCGACTTTTTCATCCAGGTCGACCGCAACTCGGGGTCGATCGCGTCGGAGGCAGCCTGCCGGGCGCCCTTCGCTTGCAAGCGGCAGCTATCCGCCAGCCTCAGCAGCTCTTCGCGCGTTGCGGTGGTCATGCCCCGTCTCCTTGCTTTGCCAGGCATCCTGGGCAGATCGCCTTGTGCTTCGGTCCAATACGCCATCCGGCCTTGCGCGCTGCCTTCCGCGCTTCAGAAACAGTCCGCCCCTGCGGGTTGTCGCCAGCGTTGGTGATGCACGAAAAATGGAGGGGCGCTTTTGGATCGCTGCCGTCCAATCGCAGATCGCACATGACCTCGACGTACAGCCGCATCACCCGTCTCCCGCTGCGGTGGTGAGGGCGAGGATGCGCTGTTCAATGCAACTTGCGATCCGATCCCCGGCGCAGGCGTAGCCCTGGTGCCAGTCGTCAGGATTGGTCGTGCTCGCGTAGCCTCGTGCGACGCCCAACACCTCGCGCAAGGTCGATAGCCGGGCTTCCTTCCGCGCCTCCGCCAGCGCGGCCAAGGCACGGTCCCGTTCGCCGACCACGCGATGGATCGCAGCGCTGATATCCTCGCCCTCGGCCTCGAAGCCGCCGATGGTTTCTAGGACGATCGCGATGCCGGCTTGCGCGATGTCCCGTTCGGCTTCGGCAATTGCCAGCGCGGCCTCGGCCTTCTCGGCGCGGGTGCGTGCCGCGTCCAAATTAATCTCGTCGACCTCGGCTTGTTCGTTCATGGCTTCGATGCGCGATACGAGCGAACCCCGCTCCTTCTCCGCTGCCACGCGGGCGGCTTCGGAGGCGGCGAGACGGGCTTCGAGGTCGGTGATGATCGGTGTCACGGCGTCCGCAACGATCTTCACGATGTCGACAGCGAGAGCCTCCTGCGGCTTCACATCCGCCATCAAGCGTCTCCCTCAGCCGGCGCCAGACGAACACCCTTGGTATCGTCCCGGTCGCTGCGAATTGCGCGGCAACATTCGGGGCAGGTGATGCGCAGCCCCGGACGACCCTCTCGGAAGTCGTCGTCAGTCTCCGCGTCTCCGCTGTCGTAGGCGTCGAATGCCAGCCCGCAAAATGCATGCTCGCCGCCGCCATATAACCGAAACAAATGGACAATGCGCTTCACGATCCGCCTCCCTCAGCCGGCGCCGGCTCGATCGCCGCGCGGATGCGGGAGAGGGCTGCGTCGATCACGCGCCAGGTATCGTCGTTGGCGCAGTCTGCGACGATGGAAGCGAGCGCCACAAACTCATCCGACACTGCCCGACTGTCGCCAGGCTCGTACGGGGCAAGCATGGCGACCGCCAGATCAAGAGCCTTGCGCCACCCATCAGGCGCGGGCGGAGGGTTGGGGGCGGAGGCGAAACGAATGATGTCGGCGACCGTCTGGATCATCTCGCGGCGGACATCCTGATCGACGTTGTCAAACCCCCATTTGATCGCCCGGCGATCTCGCATGTCGGCAATGACGCCGCGCGCGGCCCGTACCGCCCAGTCCCCGGGATCTGGCATGTTTTCATCGTCTGAGACGTCGTACGGGCGGCGATATGCGCTTGTGAGCCGTATCGAAGCGATCCTGCCGCCCGTCACCCCGCCGCCCGTTGCCTCCGCACTGGCGGGGGCGTGGATGCGGTAGGCGATGATGTCGTCACCCCGGCCGCTATGTCTCCAATCCCAGCCTCTGGAAACCAGGATGCGACGTTCGAAGCCATTGCGACGCCGCACGTCCACCCATTCATGCTCGGTCACCGGGCATTCGCCGCCCTTCCATTCGATCCAGTCCGTCACGATCTCGTCTCCTCTCCGCCCTGCTTGGGCGCATAGGTTGGGCAGGTGGTGCCATAGGTGAAATGCGTTGCTTCACGCTGTGAAAGCACAACGCTGTCCGGGATCGGGGCTAGACAGGCAGCACGGGTCACCGACAGCGGTAGCATCCGCCCGCCCCACCACCGGCACAAGCCGCAGTTCTGCGTGGGGGCGGTCATTCCGCGGCCTCCCGAAACTCCCGCGCCGCGTCCTCATCGACCGGCGGGTGCCAGGTGCCGTTGCGGGAGGTCCAGCCAAAGGCCGCGAAGGCACGGGCCGCCAGCTCGTCATCGGCGTAGGCCGCGTTCAGAATCTGATGGGCGAGGTGCTGTTCCAGCGTGCCGGGCTCGCGCACCTTGGCCGGGAGCGTGACGCCCTCGACCTTGATGCCGGTCACCTTGATGTATGGCTCGCCGAACTCCTCGCCGACATCGATGTCAAGATCGCAGGGGACGTGCAGCACCTTGGCGCCGTAGAGCGGCAGGTATGCGTCATAGCCGAGGGTGGTCATCCATACCTCCGCTCAGCGCTGGCGAGCCTTTCAGAGAGCCTCTTGTTCTCGTCCGCAAGCTCAGCGATGCGAATGTTCTGAACCTCTACGGGGACAAGCTTCGCCACCGCCCCCCGGATCTTTTGATGGTCGTACCGGTCGTTCAGCACGAACCGATCCAGAGCCCACCTCTCGCCCGACAACAAGGCCTCTACCATGTTGTCGACCATGCGCCAGATTTCGCCTTGGACATTGACCGTCGCGTCGGAGATCAGGCTGTTCCTGACGGTGGTCTCAAGCTCGGAATAAAGGTCATCCGAGAACTTCTTGACCATTGGCAGGAACAGTTCCTCGTGGAACCGCTCCGCAAGCGCATCAGTGAAGTTGCGGGCGTCGAAATAGGCCGGTCCGAGCGACTTATAGCTCTCGGCTTCATCAAGGTATTTTTGATCAAAGGCCATCATTCATCCTCGACAGTGACGTGCGTTTCGCCTCGGGCGCGGGCGGCGCGGAGGGCGGCAATGCGGCCTACCGATGCGTCCCAACGGATCAGCCAGTGCCGGGCCATGTCTGTGCCGCCATCGGTAGCGACATAGCGCTGCCACGCGTCTTCCTCGGCGTACTCCGCCCGCCGGATCGCCTCATCAATCGGCATGCGTTCAGGCGTGTCGGTCATGGCTGGGGCGCCTCATAGAACGCGTAGTTGCCGCGCTTGCCGTTGAAGCGCTGAGGATCGGCATAGCTGCACCTGGACCGCTCAGCGTCTACCCACCGGCCATCGACGTTTTCGACGGTTCTGATCGAAATGGAGCGCCGTCCGGCCCCGACATTTTCGATGCGGATGAACCGGGTAAAGCGTGGGTCAACTTCCTTCCAGATCTGGCCTGCGGCCAATGCGGGCGTGTCGGTCATGGCTGGTCCTTCGGGGTGAGGGCGGCTTCCAAGGCGCGAATGACAGGAGCTATGAGCCCATCAGCGAACTGCTTCTGGTCTCGAACCGACCCCGCCGCGAGCTGCGCATAGGCGTGCCGCAGTTGCCCTATGTTAAAGGGGCGCAACGCCTCCCGCGCCTCGGCCAGCGCAGCCTCCGCGGCTTTGCGGGCAGAGCGTTCGGCTATGGCTTGGCGCTCCACTTCGAGATTGGAACCGAAGCCAATCAGGTCGTCCCACTCCTCATCGCTCAGCAGCTCACCCACGATCGCCTCCCTCATTGCCTTCGACTCGGGAGAGAGCGGCGCGGCCGAATACCGTGCGGCGCCAGCTGATGGGGTTGCCCTTCTTGATACGCTCAACCAACCCTTTCGCCTCAAGCTCTTTTAGGACCTTTCGGCAGGTGATCGTCTCAACGCGGGCATCGTGCGCGATGTCCGATGTCCAATACGCATCGTCGTCGCGAACGTTGCGCAGTACGCGGCACTCAATTGACCGGAGCTTCGTCCCCATCACCCTCTCCTCAGCTCGCGGGGTGCTTGCGGGCGGCGAGCATGGCGTCGGCGATGCGGTAGGCCGTCGCCGCAAAGTACGCTTCCCGCGTCTCGCCTTTGCCGAACCCCGTATCTTGACGACAGGCCATGATCACGTTGCCAATCGCCTGCCCGGCGAACCAGTCGCGCAGGCTGAGGCCGGCCCTGTAATCGCGGTGGCCGTCCGTCGCCATATGCGGAAACGCCGGCCCACCATCATCGATCTCGCTCATGTTCTGTCCTTCCGGTTATCCGGGATGGCGGTCAGGCGGCGGGGAGAACGGGCTCGTAGCCGGCTCCACGAAGCGCGCGCTCATGATCGAAGTCGCCGCGAAACGAACCCGGAAGCTCGCAGAAGTCGACGTTGTTGCCGTCCGCGTCGCAGCCGAAGCTGTACGTCTCCGGCCCGCTGAACATTGCGTCGACAGCCGATACGGCGACGAACTTGTGCTCGTCGAGCGGCTCGCTCAGCTCGTAGAGCTTGGCGTTACCACGCCATCCGTCGAGGTCACGCACATAACGGGCGGTTTTGTCGGTCATAATCTTCTCCTCTTCCTTGTTCGGCTATCCGGGATGGCGAGAGGCCTTGGGGGCCTCGATCGCGGGGGTTAGGTGGCGGGCGCGGGGTCGGAAGTGTCCGTGCCGGATATGCCCGCGCTTGACCCAAGCCTCGCGGCAAGCATGGCGTCCGCGTACCGGTAGGCGTAGGCAGCAAGTATGTCAGGCGTCAGATGATAGGCGCGGCCGAGCGCTTCGTTCGCCAGCGCTTGTCCGGCGAAGTAGTCGCGAAGGCTCATTCCTTTGAATGGACTGTCTTGATATTCCCAGTGGCGGTACGCCAATGGGAATGCGGGTCCGCCATCTTCGGCAATTGTCATTGCCGCCACAGAAAAAGGCGGTTCTGGTGCAGCCTCGATCAGCTCTGCCCAAGTCTCTTTGTACCGGTCGTGAACAGTCTGCGTCGCTTTGCCAGAGGCCTCGTAAAGGCCCGTTGCGCCGAACAGCATGGCGGGCGTCGGAACACGGGGCACCAAAACCCATTCCACCTTGGAAGCGTCGGACATCATAACCCTCTCGGTTAAGCAGCAAGTCTCTGGCGAGCGACGAGGCAGTTAGCCGTGAACGTTGCTCGGCTAAATCCGCGCGGCGTCGCACTGCGAATGTTGGCTCTGTCGTCTGTCGGCGGGGCCTTGTGGATGCGGTCGTCAGGAGGCCCGAGCAGCGGGTCCTTGCGTTCGGGCGGCATCACAAAGCCATTGCCGGTCCACAGGCAGGTAAGCTTCGTGTAATTGTCCTCGGCGCACCAGCCAGTGAACTGATGCGGATGGAAATAGTGGTCAGGCTTGCCGATGTGAGGGATGCTGGACAACACGCCGACCGGGTTTTCGCAGCAATACGGTGCGCCTGACCAAGCGCAAACCTGCCGACCCGCCTCGAACATCTCCAGCGCATCGCGAAGCTGGTACCCGCCCTTCTTCGCGAAATCGCGGGCTCCCGAGCCGGATACGTGGGTGCATGGCGTAAAGGCCGCGGCGAATACCCAACGCCGCCCTTCCGGCGGGCGCCATGACCGCACGTCACCCCATACGAAGTTGATGACGCCACGGCCGCGCTTTTCCTGCCGGTCGCGGCGAATGCTGTGCTGAATGTCGACGCACCAGCACTCGATGCCGACTTCCGCCCATGGCTCGGCCATTATGCCAGTCAGATCGCAGAGAAAGGCAGCCGCGTCGATCATGACAGTCACGCCGACGCCGCCAGCGAGCGAGCCATGCCGATCGACTGAACGACGCGCGGATCACGGCAGACGCCGTAGACCCAGTACTCGCCATCGATCAGCCAGATTTCGGTCTTGGCGGTTTTCTCGATCAACTGAATGCCCATCCACTTGCCCTCGGTTCGGTGTGGTGATGGGGGACTATAGGAATAGTCCTACGTAGGCGTCAATAGGGAAAAGCCTACCGGCGTCGTTATTTTCCTATGAGGGTTGCTGGGCACAAAAAAGCCCGCGCGAGGCGGGCTTTAAGGCGCGGCGAGGCCGGGTTGGCTACATGCGTCGGCCGAACCAGACGACGCGGCCAGCGACATGCACCATGTCCGCCAGCACGCGATAGTCATTGTGGAGCGGATTGTCGCTCATCAGTACGACTTCGGCCGGCTCACTGCCGGGCACCTTTTCAATGCGCTTCACGACCGTGACCGTGCCGTCGTAGATCGCGAACACGCCGCCTTGCTCAATGGACTGGTCGCCAAGATCCACCAGGATGCGATCTCCGCTCCTAAGCGTCGGTTCCATGCTGTCACCGATAACCTCGATAAGGCTTAGCTGGCGCGTCCGCAAAGACAGGGCGCCCTTGAGATAATCGACGGGGAACGGCCACCGGCCAACCTCGCTTTCCACGTCGATCATCGCGCCTTGGCCGGCCGACGCGCGCACGTCGTGGACCGGGATACTGAAATAGCCGGGCGCTTCCGCAGCCTCGGGCTCACGCCTCGACGGCGGCGCACCTAGCGCAACCTCGTCAACGCCAAGGAACTCCGCAAGGCGCGAGCGCACGTCCTCGGGCAACTTGCCCGGCACGCCGCGCTTGAGGAACTGCTGCATGTAGGCGTGGTTCTTGCCCAGCTCGCGCGAGAGCGCGGCCAGCTCAATCTTCCGGTCCTTGACGATCTGCTCAATGAGAGCGCGCACGGCATCCATGGCCTTGACGCTATCGGATCGCGATTTTTGAAGCGCGTAGGATTTTCCCTCTTGCATCGTAGGAATAGGCCTATAAGATGCAGGGCATGAGCGAGATCGAAGCCTTTCGCGCCTCTGTCGAGGCCTTCATCGAAACCAGCGGCTGGACCCCGACCCGTTTCGGTCGCGAGGCGGCGGGCGACCCGCTGTTTGTCTTTCAACTGCGAGGGGGCAGGGAGCCGCGCCAAGCGACGCGTGATCGCGTCCGGCGGTTCATCACCTCCAGAGCGCACGAGATGCAGGAGGCATCGTGAACCAGCATCCGACCGATATCGACTATGCCGATAGCCTTCGCGGCCAAACCTCGTCTGAGGACGAAGGCGGTTCGTTTGCCAAAGGATGTCTGTGGGCCTGCGGCATCATGGTGGGCGCTGTCGTCATTGCCTGCCTCACTGCGAAGTGGTGGCTGTGATGAACGTCATCGCCCAAGCCATCTGCGGCCTTCTCGCCACGGCATTCATCACCCTTTCCGCGGCGCAAATCGTCGGCGTCATCACGGTTGACCAGAACCGCTCCGTTCTCGCGGTAGGGCTCCCGGTTCTCGCGGCATTCGCGCTCGTCATCTACGTGATGGCGAGAAAGGCGGCGCGGTCGTGAGCTTCCGGCGCCGATCGTTGGATCCGGCGCAAACCGACGCGCTGGCTGGCGCGTGCGTGGAGAAAGTCGCCAGCAATATTTCCCCGGCCGCGCCTCCTCCCCGCGGCCTACTTGCGGCGAGCTGCTTCGAGCGCTCCCGCCTTTTCTTCCCGCAACCCGGCCGCTCCCTCCCCGGACGGGTGCGCCAGGCGGCGGCGGTCCAAGTCCTCCCGGATCGCCGCCGCCACCTCACCGACGGAGCGCCACGCATCGTCATGGCGGTTCCTGATCTTCATCGCCCACGGCTTCGGCTGGCTGGGCATTCGCGTCTCGCATGGTTGGGCTCCGCATCTGCTGTCGTCTCGCAAGCGCAGACTGGATCAGGAGCCAAGGTCAATGCATCCCCCGGAGAGTGATATGTCAGCCCTGACGTACAATGACCGCGCCCGTGACTGGGGCCGGGTTCTCGAGGACAGGGAGCGCGCTCGAAGCGGCCTCCCGCTCAATCAGGCGCGCGAGCGGGTTGCGGCCAAGGTGGGCGCGTCTCCCGGGACTCTGGAAAACCTGCGCAAAGGCAGGCTCAAGAAAATCGCCGCTCACGTCTACGACCGCATGCGCTGGCTCGTCATCGCTGAGCTTCAAGCGGAAGTCGCTGCTCATGAGCATGAAATCCAAACCCTTATGGCTATTGGCGCTGACCCTCATTCAGACGCGATGGAAGAGGCTCAAACGAGCCTTCGCCAGATCAAGGCAGTCCTGACAAGGGAAGCCCGCCATGCCTAGCCCCATCCGCTGGACGCCGCCCATGGTCGACACGCTCCGCGAGATCGCCGAGGCCGGCCTGTCAACCGCGACAATCGCCGCCGCGATCGAGCACGAGTTTGGGCTGACTGTCTCCCGCACCGCCATCAGCCAGGCGTCGCGGCGCTACGGCATCAAGCTTCGCGGCCCCGGCGGACAGTCGCGTTGGCCACCAGCGGTGGTTGAGGCGTGCCTCCAGCTTCGCGAGACGATGACCGCGAAGGAGATCGCCACGCATCTGACCAGCACGTTCGACATCTCGATCAAGAGCGAGACTGTCCGCAATTTCCTCAATGACCGCGGCCTGCCACCGAAGCCCGAGCGCCCATGGGCAGCCGGCGCGAATTGCCGGCGCGACGGCGACCCGCCCATTCCGCCGCGACCGCGCTGGGGCGAGTACACGACGCTGACGGCGATGCTGATGGGCGATCCGCAGTTGGGCAGGAGCGCCCTGGATCAGCGGATCGGCGCAGCGCGCTAGCGAAACAGGTTCGCGGCCGGACGAAAAAGGCCCCGTCCGCATCTCACCGCAGAACAGGGCCTCGATCATTGGAGATCGCAATGAATCTATTCCACAGGACGGCCAGCATCAATACGCACGGAGAAATTCGGGCCATTCGCCCGTGGGAAACTCAGATCAAAGAGGGCCGTATGCTGATCGGCCCCGATCTCGCGGAAACGATCCTGCGGGAGGCGAACTACGGCGGTCAGCGCAAGGTCGAACAGAAAGACGTTTCCGTCTACGCCGAGATGATGAGGCGCGGCCTTTGGGAACTGTCTGATCCCATCACCTTCGCTCGCCTCAACGGCAATCTGACGCTGGTCAACGGCCAGCATCGTCTCCATGCCATCATCGCCTATGGCCGCGAAGTCGAATTCCGTGTCGCGGTCAACATGTGCAGCACTCCGGAAGAAGTCCGGGCGCTCTACTACCGGTTCGATACCGTGATGCGGCGCCGCACATCACAGCAAATCCTCAATGCTATCGATCTCGCCGCCGACCACGGGGTATCGAAGACGATTGCCTCCGCCACCTATGGCGCTATCGGCATCATTGCCAACGGCTTCATCGTTCCGAGCAACTACACCGTGAGGGGCGAGAACGCGGCAAAACTCCGCATCGTCGATCTCCGCGTGGAGGCCTGCGAGCCGTGGTGGCCTGCGGCGCGCAAGATGGAGGAAGCGCTTACCGGAGCACAGTCCGACCTACGTCCCCGTATCCTTCGCGCGTCTACCTTCGCCGCCGCGCTGATGACGATGCGGTACCAGGAGCAGAAGGCTTTTGACTTCTGGCGCGGCACGTCGCGAAACGACGGGCTCAAGCGCAATGATCCGCGCCACGTCTTTGTGCGCGATCTCATGACCCGAGACGCAAGCGCCGGCATTCATGGCCAGGGTGTGATGGCCGCAGCCGTCGCGTGGAACGCCTATTTCGAGCGTCGCCCCCTATCAATCATCAAGATCGCTCAGAACGCCGTGCTTCGCATTGCAGGCACGCCTATCAGCGGGAAGAGGGGCTGATCTTGCAGGTAATCGATCTCCCTGCCGCGCTCATCTATCCGCCGAACGAGGGGCGGGCCATCGACCGCGCCGTCGTCGCAAGGATCGCCGAGAGCGTCCGCGAGCGTGGCCTCATCAATCCAATTGTCGTGAAGAAGGCCATGAAAATCCGCCACGGCGCAAAAGCTGAGGCATGGGAGATCATTGCCGGCAATCACAGATACGAGGCCTGCGCCGTGACGCTGAAGATGGAGACTATTCCCTGCATCGTTAGCGAGGCGGACGACATGATCAATGAACTGATCATGATCGACGAAAACCTTTGCCGGGCGGAACTTTCTCCGTCCGACAGGGCGAAGTTTACGGCTCGGCGCAAGGAGATTTACGAGGCGGCGCACGAAGAGACAAAGCACGGAGGAGACCGCAGGTCTTTCAAGTCGCAAACTTTGCGACTTGAAAATGAGCTCGAAAGCTTCACGGAGAACACCGCCAAGGCAATTGGCAAGTCAGAGCGCGTCGTGCAGCTCGACGCCGAGCGTGGCGAGAAGGTCACTGAAGAGGCGCTGAACCTTATCCGCGGTACGCACCTTGATACTGGCACTTATCTCGACAAGCTCAAGCGAATGACGCCAAACGACCAGATTGCGGCAATCGAGCGCGATCTTCTGGTCGAGCGCCGCCGAATTCGAGAAGCGAAGAGCGATACCAAGCTAGCCGACGAACCGCTGAACGACTTTGAGGCCAAGGAAAAGCAAGTCGCGCGCCTCATGAGCGCATGGAACGCAGCATCTCCGGAGGCGAGGCAAGATTTTCTTGAGAGGATTGATGCGCCGGTCTTTGACCGTGGAGGGGCGTAATGACTGCCCGCATCAAGCATTCGGCCCCCGTCATCCCCGATGAAGACCTTCTGCTCAGGGCTCATGCACTCTGGCGAGCCGGCCGAAACACCAAGGACATATCCGAGCTGCTGAGACTGCCAGAGGCGGCGGTCGCAAACAGCCTCCACCGTATCCGTGAAGACGCGAGGGCTATGAGATGAACACCGTGACCGTTATGGAGCCGCAAAACCGCCAGCAGGCTGCCGTGCACAATCCCATGGGCATGATCGGGATCGCGGTTGAGCAGAACGCCAGCATCGAAACGATTGAGAAGCTGATGGCGCTTCAAGAGCGCTGGGAGGCCAATCAGGCGCGGCGCGCGTTCGACGAGGCGATGGCCGCTGCGAAAGCCGAAATCCCGACGATCGCGAAAAACCGCTCAGTCGGATACGACAACAAGGACGGCAAGGGCAGCACGAACTACCGGCACGAGGATCTCGCTGAGATCGCGCGGACGGTCGACCCGATCCTCGGCAAACATGGCCTGTCCTATCGCTTTCGCACCACGAGCGAAGTGAATCAGCCGATCACGGTGACGTGCATCGTTTCGCATCGCGACGGCCACAGCGAGGAGAATACGCTGATGGCCGGAAAAGATGAGAGCGGCAAGAAGAACAGCATTCAGGCCATCGGTAGCACGCTGACCTATTTGCAGCGCTACACGCTCAAGGCCGCGCTTGGGCTGGCTGCGTCGAACGACGATGACGGCGGGAAAGCGGATGAAGTCGAGAGCGCGCCGATCGGCCCCGACGAGATGGCCGCGCTTCGCCAGCTTATCGATGACGTCAATCTGAGCATCGATAAGTTCTGCGCATCGTTCAACATCGAAGCCCTCGCCGAAATCACCGTAGACATGCTCCCCGGCATCATGCGCCGGCTTCTGGAGCGCAAGGCGAAGCTTGACCGCGCTCGCGACACCGCTACTCGCGAGGTGACCGAATGATGCGCGTCGTCGATTGTGAGCAGGGCACAACCGAGTGGTTCCGTGCCAGAGCCGGCATGCCGACCGCCAGCGAGTTCGCGACGGTCATGGCCAAGGGCAAGGACGGTGGCGCCAGCGTGACCAGGCGCAAGTACCTGTACACGCTGGCAGGCGAGATCATCACTGGCCAGCCAACGGAGAGCTACAGCAACGCTCATATGGAGCGCGGCAAGGTCATGGAGGACGACGCCCGCCGGGAATACGCCTTCATGTTCGACGCCGAGCCGGAGCGCATCGGCTTCATCGTCAACGGACGCAAGGGGTGCTCGCCGGATTCGCTAATCGGCGAAAGCGGCATGCTCGAGATTAAGACAAAGCTGCCGCATCTGCTGATCGAAACCATTCTCGCCGACAAGTTCCCGGCCGAGCACAAGGCGCAGTGCCAGGGCGCGCTATGGGTTGCCGAGCGCGAATGGATCGACATTGCGGTCTATTGGCCGGGGCTGCCGCTCTTTGTGAAGCGCGCCTATCGCGACGAGCCCTATCTCAAGGATCTTGAGGCGGCCGTCGATCAGTTCAATGACGAGCTGGACGGCGTGGTCAGCCGCATTCGGGCCTATGGCCTGCCGGAAGGCTATGAGCCGCCAGTCAATCTTCTGATGGCGGGCTGAGCCATGACGGCGCCGCCTCTCCCATTCTACTGGTCCGATAAAGCAAAGGCGATGGTGCCGCTGAATGAGGGCATCGCGCGCCGCTGCGCCAAGGCCTATGGCGATGGCGAGATCGTCAACCTAGTGCATGTCGAGGACCGTTCCTCGGCTTCGCACCGCCAGTATTTCGCCGCGGTGAACGAGGGGTGGCAGAGCCTTCCCGAGCATCTGGCGGACCAATTCCCCACCGCGGAACACCTTCGCAAGTGGTGCCTGATCCGTGCCGGCTACAGCGATAGCGAAACCTTGGTCGCGTCGTCGAAGGCTGAGGCTGTGCGTCTCGCCGCGTTCATCCGGCCGATCGACGAATTCAGCATCGTGACCGTGCAGGGCGCTGTCGTGACTCGCTTCACGGCCAAAAGCCAGAACATGCGGGCGATGGGCAAGGCCGAGTTTGAGGCCAGCAAGCGCGCGGTGCTGGACAAGATCGCGGACATGATCGGCGTCAGCACGAATGACCTTACCAAAGCGGAGGCAGCATGAGCGAACATATTGATTTGAAATGGGGCACGCTGAAGGGATGGCATCTGGAAACAGATGCTTCAAAAGAAGCCGTGCGTAGGTATTTGGCCGGTCCGACATCGCTAAGCGCTATGGCGCAACACGATACTCAAGACCAAAAGCAGGCGCTTTGTGACCTGATCGACATTCTTGACGGCACGATCGTGAACAACTGGACCGGGGAGGAAATGACAAAGGAAGAAGCCAAGAAATACGTTCTGGAATACTGAACATGGCCCGCCGCGAGTTCCCCTCCAAAGTGCGGACACAGGCCTTTCAGCGCGCGGCCGGCTTCTGTGAGCAGTGCGGCTCCAAGCTGTTCCCCGGCAAGTTCGCCTATGACCACGTACTGCCCGATGCCCTCGGCGGCGAGCCTGTGCTCGAAAACTGCGAGGTTCTTTGCGACGGCTGCCACGGCGCCAAAACGGCCCATGGGGACGTGCCGCGCATCGCCAAGGCCAACCGCCAGCGCGCCGCGCATATCGGCGCCAGAACGAAGACAAGCCGCCCGCTGCCTGGTTCCAAAGCTTCAGGCTGGCGCAAGCGCATGGATGGAACGGTGGAGCGCAGATGACCGAACACGATCTCCACAAAGCGGTGGTGCAGCTGCTGAAATTCACCGCTCGGCCGGGCCTCATTTGGTTCCATGTGCCCAACGGAGAGCTTCGCGATACGCGCACCGGAAACCGGCTCAAGGCCATGGGAGTTCGGCCGGGTGTCGCTGATTTCTGCCTTACGCTACCAGGTGGTCGCGCGGCATTCCTTGAGCTGAAATCTGCAAAGGGCCGCTCATCGCCAGAGCAGAAGGCCTTTGCTGCCTCATGCGATGAGGCCGGCGCGCTTTACGCCGTCGCAAAGTCGCTATCTGAGGCAACAGAGATCCTGCGCCAATGGGGGGCCATCAAGACGGCCGCGGTGGCTGCATGAGCGGGCGGGCTGCATATCCAAAGGCATTCATGACTCCGAGTGGGCGAATGGTCTCCATCCGAACTATGGGGCGCGCCCTGAAGGAAATCCGGCAAAAACCAGACTTGGACTACCAAGGGTGGGAGTGGTTCGAGGTTAGCGGCAGGTCGATCCTTCGCGATTTCATGGCCGGCGTACACGACCGGATTAACACGCGCGCTAGACCCCGCGTCCTTGCAAGGAGGTAGCATGAAGCACACTCGCGACCAACTTGGACCGGCACAATTCAAGGTCCTAGGCCGGATCGTCGGCAATATGTTTGAGCAGGGCGAGAGGCTGGAGCCGCTCATCGGCCCGCGTGGCGGCATCAAGCACTACGAGCTGAAGCCGTCTCATCAGATCCTGAGCCGCTCGATTATCGACGGCATGATGAGGTCCGGCCTCATATCGGACGACCTCAGCCCGACGCCAGCCGGGACAAATCTCTACCTGCGATCTCTGATCGAGAGGCCGGCATGACCAACCACGCCGCCATGCTGGACGAACTGCGCCTCCGCTATTCGGAGGACGCCCATTGGATCGAGACCCTCGAGGCCAAGAAGAGGCCTGCCGTCGAGATCGAACTCAAGCGCCAACGGCTCGGCCTTCTCAAGGAGATCGGAGCCGAGTTCGCGCGCCTCACATCGCAGAGTAAGGAGCGTTGACGATGGACATTGCCCTTCCCGCTGACCCGACCACGTCTAAGGCCATCAGCATGGCTCGAAAAGGGTTCTCACCGAGGGCCATCAAGGACGCCATGGGAAGATGGATGTCCGAAGCCGACATCCGCGCGCTCGTCGAACGAGAGCGAAGCGAAGCAACGGTCATGAATCGGATAGGAATTCTTCGCCAAGAGGAGAAGCGGGCGGAGGAACAGCTCATGTTCATCCGCGGCCGCATCAAGATGGCGGAGCGGCGGCTCTCGGCCCTTCAAAAGAAGCTGATCGAAGCCATGGAAAAGGGATCGAAGTCCGGGCCTGATGCGGCCCTGGAAGACATAATTCTGAGGGTTTCGGTAACTTCGGGGATAGCTCGGAAAGAACTCGTTTGGGGAGGTCGACAGGCCGCGCTCAGCATCGCTAGGCATGAGATCATGTATCTGGCAGCCGTGGAAACGTCATTGTCTTTGCCAGAGATCGCGGAACGGCTCGGCGGCATGGACCATACATCGATCATCCACGGGATCAGGCGGCACAGCGAGCGGACGGGTCTTCCGCTTCCGCGCGGGATGAAACCCTATCAACCAAAGAGCAAGCCATGACGGACTGGTTCAGGACCTGGCACGGGGCGCCCACAAATCCGAAGTGGCTGGGCATTGCCAGAAGGGCGGGCGTTGCCCCGGGCATCGCCGTAGCGGTGTTCTGGGCTCTTCTCGACAGGGCCTCGCAGGCCGAGGATCGCGGCAGCATTGCAGGTTACGACCCGGAAGGCCTCGGCTACTTCTTTGGGTGCGAGCCTGAGCAGGTCGATCTGATCGTGGTGGCTTTGGAGGAGAAGCAAGTCATTGCTGACAATCGGTTTTGCGGCTGGGAAAAGTACCAGCCAAAGCGCGAAGATGGCTCGTCCGAACGCGCCAAAGAATGGCGCGAACGCAAGCGAACGCAAGCGAACGCCGAAAAACGCCCAGATACAGATACAGATACAGATACAGATACAGATACAGAAGATACCTCTTCACTCCGTTCAGAGGTATCAACCAACTCACTTCGTTCGTTGGAGCGCGTTAGCGCGCAAACGGCCTCGGTCGAGGACGAAAAGGCTTCCAGGGCGAAGCCGAAGCGCGGAACGCGGCTCCCTCCAGACTGGCAGCCGTCCGACGATGACAGGGCCCATGCCCTCAGCCTAGGCATTCCAGAGCCCTCCTATCGCAAGCAGGTCGAGAGCTTCCGCGACTACTGGACAGCCAAGGCCGGCGCCAGCGCCGTCAAACTGGACTGGCCGGCGACGCTCCGCAACTGGATGCGCCGGCATGCCGAGGAAAAAGGCTTTGCTCCGCTTGCCGCGTCTGGGCAGCCGCCCGCAGCCCCGAGCGGCACGTTCTGGCCCGGCCCAGGCTATCCAACGCACGAAGAGATTCTCGCCAAACATTCCAAGCCCAAGGTGACCGACGATGCGACAGCAGACGGCAGCGGCCGAAACGACGGCGGATCGATACTGGCGGATGGGGACGGAGTGCATCGCCCGCTGGAAGGGCGCGGGTCAGAACTCGGCAAGGGCGATCAAGCCGGACGATCCGGAATGGCCAGTTTGGGAGAGCTACTTTCGCTCGATCGGCTGGCGCCCCGCCGTCATGCGGATGGTCGAGGCCGGCTCGGTCCCTTCGATGACCGTCCCATGCCAATGGCCGGAATGGCTGGACGATAGGATTTCGAGGGAAGCCGCAGAATGAGCCTCACCAAAGCCCAAAAGCTTGCCCGCCGCCGTGCCCGCTCGGCACAGCGCAAGGATCTACCCCGCACACCATCGGGCCAGCTCTCCCGTTCAGCCGAGCGATACGAGATCGAGACCACCAATCGAGAAAAGGATGCACGGATCGTGGTAATGCAGGCTCGGGTCCGCACTGGAAGGGCCGTAGAATCGACAGCGGGGCTCGCTGAGGCCGGTTCCAGCATCGGGCGGCTAGTCATAGCCGGGCAGATCAATTCGCGTCTGTACGAGGCTGCCAAGCGGTTTGATGAGGATGTGTGGCGGTACCATCGTCTGACGGGCATCCCGCACCCATCGCCAAAGGCCATGGACATCGGCAGAGTGCGCGGTCGTGGCCATGACAGCGACGTGGTTTCTGAGAGGGCAGCTGCATCGAAATACATGAAAGCCATTGGCGTGCTTGGTCAGGTAGACGTATCTGGCCGGCCTGTCAGGACCGCGGTCAACAACTGCGTCGTGATGGACTATCCCGCCGATAACTGGCCCCCGCACATGGTCGCCTATCTGGTCCGCGGGCTGCGGGCTCTTGCGGATTACTACCAGATCCCGACAAGCGCGGGCTTCTCGGTATTGACAGACGGGCTCAAATCAGCGCATACCGAAGCATCATCGGAGATGCGCGCGTAAACGACCGCCTCGTGCGGGTGCGTGAAGGTTCCGCCCTCGGGCGAGCAAGATCGATGCGGCGGCGTGGATAGACACGCGGCTAAGGCCTATAGCGAAGCGCGGTCTCACAGGCGCTAGCGTAAATGGTCCAATGCTCGGCGAGAGGGTGAGACTACCTCGCCAGTCGGACAAAAACCCCGGCCCGCATCGACACTATCACCAAGGCAGCTACGGCTGATCTTGGTCACGAGGACCTTGGGCATCAGGACGATGCGGGGACGTTCGCGACGTAGCGCTCGGTAACGTCGTCCCGGCCGGTAAAAGTCCGGCCCACTGGCAGTTCCGCCCTCACGGGCACACGAGTTCGACGCGTGCAGCGGCGTTAGCGCCGTCCAGTTGCCAGTCTGGCGAGACTGGGAGGCCCTAAACGAGGTCGCCACCTCCGGACAGGGAAGCTCGTACCCAACCGAGCCCGCGTCGATATCCATAAGCCGGCAAGAGAGGCCGGCGCCAAGTTCGGTGGGTGAGCCCTAGGCAACGAAGGGCAGTGGCCTCGTAGCAGTCAGTGGCGTGCTTTCTGACCACCCATCACTCAATCAACATTCGGAGCTATTGTATGCGGGTCCAAGGCTATCGCATTGGCAAGGTCAATGTTCTGAGCCGTACCAGCGGTGGCGGCCTCTGTCTTGTTGGCGACGCCCCGAAGACTGGGACGTGGCGTTGGGCGGTTTATGTCGAAAAGCTGGCGTGGCCGGACCGTTTCATCTCGCGGGCAAAGCGGCGAGTCGGGCAGTGGCACGACTATTACTGGCTTCCGTTCGGGTTCAAGCTCATAGTCAGCTTTCAGGACTGGCATAAGCGCGCTCCAAGCGATCCGCTGCCGGATTATGTCTGAAGCATCGATTATCCCGCAGTAGCATCAGCCTGGTGGAGCGAGCATGAGGCCGAGCTCGCCAATAATGAAACGAGACCACTAATGCCCGCAGGCCGCCCTTCCGAGTATACGCCCGCACTGGGAAACGAGCTGATTGAGCTGATGGCCACCGGGCTCTCGCTTACGGCTGCCGCGGCTTCGCTTGGGTTCCACCGCGATACGATGTACGATTGGTCGCAGAAACACCCGGAATTTTCCGACGCGTTAAAGCTCGCCAAGGGCAAACGGGTGCTGAAACTTGAGACGGATCTGCTCGATGCGCCTGATGGCCCGACTGTCACGTCCCGCATCTTTGCACTGAAGAACGCTGATCCGACCGAGTGGCGCGACCGCGTTCAGCAGGAGATCACCGGCAAGGACGGCGGCCCGATCGAGGTCGCCAAGACGCTGGCCGATCTGGACGATGCGGAGCGCGAGCTGTTGCGCCAGTTGGTCGGAAAACGGGCGGGCGGGGAATGACAGCGCATGTTGCTTTAGCAGCAATCATTTACACGGCTTCAGTCTTTTCCTTGATTGCTGGCATTGGGTTGCTGCCGTTTTATGATCGTCCTTTGCGCCCACTTAAGCTATGCGCGCCCGTATTGCTATTAGCGCTTTCGATCGCCGGAATCATTTGGGTCGCCGCCGCTCCGCACGGGATGGCTACTCAAATCAATCCCGGCTGGCGCGGGAATTGCGGGAAATAAAAATCCTCTGCATCCCGAGCCGGTAGAAATGATTTTGCTCATCCTACCAACGGGCATGACCTAACCGACTGAAATCACACAACGGGCCGCGCGCTGCGGTCTGAACGTGCGCGCTGCGCGGAGGTTTGGGATGTGTGCTGGTAATGGAGACGATACGGTTCGCGCCCCCGAGGTCGAGCTTGCGAAGCTGATCAAGGACAGCCTCGACATCGACGTTCAGCCGGGCATCTTGCGGCTGTTCATCAAGGCCGAATGGGACGCAATTGCCAGGGCGGCGCATGCGATCCATGGGCGCGGCGCGGGGCGCATCAGGCCGGGGATCAAGACGGCTGATGGGCCGCGCGGGGAACACAGGCCGTGGGGCGTTTATCCGCTTCCGTCCGTTCCTGCTGACACGAATATCTGGAACGATCGCCATAATGGCGACGCTCATCGCTAATGCCCTCTGCCACCGCGCGCGAGGCGCTGGTTCGCTACGCGCTCGCCAACCCCGATTGGGCCATCCGCGAGCTGGACCGGCTGGAAAGCGAAACCAGCCTGATGGGCTTCACGCGCCGGGCGTGGCCAGTTCTGGAGCCGGCACAACCGCTGATCGAGGGGCGGGTTCTCGACGCGATCTGCGAACACCTCGAGGCGGTGTCGCGCGGGGAAATCCTTCGGCTGCTTATCAATGTGCCGCCGGGCTTTTCCAAGTCGCTGCTGACCGGCGTGTTCTGGCCGGCATGGGAATGGGGGCCGATGAACATGGCCTCAAAGCGGTTCTACTGCACGGCCTATTCGCATCGCCTTGCCGAGCGCGACGCCGGCCGCATGCTGAACCTGGTCACCAGCGAATGGTATCAGGCACTGTGGGGTGATCGCGTCAAGCTGGTATCCGAAGGGCAAAGGAGGTTTGAAAACACGAAACGCGGGTGGCGTGTCGCGGTGCCGTTTACCAGCCTGACCGGCGACCGAGGCGACCGCGTGCTGGTTGATGATCCGCTATCGGTGAAGAAGGCCGCGAGCAAGAAAGAGCTGGAGACGGCGAAGTTCCTGTTTCTGGAATCGCTGCCGACGCGCCTCAATAACCCGGATAAATCTCCAATCGTCGTCATCATGCAGCGTCTGCATGAGGAGGACACCTCCGGCGTCATTTTGTCGAACGACCTCGGCTACGACCATCTAATGCTGCCGATGGAATACGACTCCTCGCGTCATTGCGTGACATCGATCGGGTTCGAGGATTGGCGCACGGAAGACGGCGAGTTGCTGTTCCCGGAGCGCTTCCCGCCGGAAGTCGTCGCCGAATTGAAACAGACAATGGGCCCTTACGCTGCGGCGGGGCAGTTGCAGCAATCGCCGGAGCCCCGCGGCGGCGGCATCTTCAAGCGGGACTGGTGGAAGATCTGGGACCCGGAGCCGGACCAAAACGGGCGGCAGACGTTCCCGAATTGCGATTATGTTGTCGCGTCTCTCGACCCTGCTTACACGACCAAGGAAGAGAACGACTATTCGGCCCTGACGATCTGGGGGCGGTTCCGGCACGATGACGGGCTGCCTAAGCTGATCCTCATGGGCGCATGGCAAGCGCGGCTGGGGCTGAATGACCTTGTGGTCAAGGTCGGCGCGTCGTGTCGCAAGTTCTCCGTCGACCGGCTGCTGATTGAATCCAAGGCCAGCGGCATCTCGGTCGCGCAGGAAATGCGTCGGCTCTATGCGAACGATCCGTGGGGCGTCGAGCTGATCGACCCGAAAGGCGCCGACAAGACGGCCCGCGCCTATGCGGTGCAGCACCTGTTCAGCGACGGGATGATCTACGCGCCGGACAAGGACTGGGCCGATATGGTCCAGAACGAAATGGCCAGCTTTCCGCGCGGCGCCCATGACGATTTGACCGACAGCGTGACGCAGGCGCTGCGGCATCTGCGCAGCATCGGGCTGGCGATGCGTGAGGCGGAAATCGCCGCCGAGCGAGCGGAACAGGTCCGCTACAAGGGCCGGCCAAAGGCGCTGCCTTACGGCGGCATATAGGAGAGAGCAACATGCCCAAGACTGACAAGGCTGCCGTGGACACTGCGGCGGCGGAAACCGCTGCGCCTGTGGATGCGACGCCGGACAAGGCTCTGGAGGAGCGCCTTGCTCTGGTAGAGGCCAAGCTCGAATGGCTCGCCAGCGTCTATTCCTGGCCGACCAATCCTAGCTCGACTTGGGCTTGGTAATCCAGGCACATGTCCGGCGTCTTCCCCCCTAACGCGCTGCGCCTTGCGCCGCCGCCTGAGCAGCCTTTGCCCGAGGCAATGGACGTGCTTATCCAGGCGGATGGGCCGAACGACGCCGTGCGGGTGGATTCGGAAGACGGTACGCTTTCGATCGAGACGGAAGACGGCGGCGTTATCGTCGACTTCGCGCCGCAGCGCAACGGCGACAAGCCGAGCCGGCATGGCGACAACCTTGCCGAAAAGGTCGCGGCAGGTGCGCTGGGCGCCATCGCCGAGCAGCTCTTGCTCGGCATCCAGACGGATATCGAGTCGCGCCGCCAGTGGCTGGAAACCCGAGCCAAGGGCCTGAAGCTTCTGGGCCTTGAGCTGGAAGAGCCTGGTGCCGATGTCGGGTCGGGCTCGGTCGCTATCGACGGCCTGTCGCGCGTTCGCCATCCGGTGCTGCTTGAGGCCGTGTTGCGGTTCAATGCCAACGCCCGCGGCGAGCTTCTGCCGGCCAATGGCCCGGTCAAGGTCGCGGACAAGCTGCGCCCCGACGGGTCGAGCGACGCGCTCGCCGAGGCTCTGGAAGAGGACCTGAACTTCTACCTGACCACGGTCGCGTCCGAGTATTACCCGGACACCGATCGGCTTCTGTTCGAGGTCGGCTTTTCGGGCTGCGGGTTCAAGAAGGTCTACAATTGCCCGATCCGTCGCCGGCCGGTGTCGGAATCGGTCGCGGCTGAAGACCTGATTGTCTCGAATGCGGTCACCGATCTGCGCAATGCGCCGCGCGTCACGCATGTCATCAAGATGCGGCCGAATGTGCTGAAGCGCATGCAGATCGCCGGGGCCTATCGCGATATCGCGCTGATCACGCCGAACGCGGACATTCAGAACGCGGTCGAGATGCAGAAATCGACCATCCAGGGCGTACGGCCCTCGGAAGCCGACGAGCGCGACCGCGATTACACGATCTACGAGTGTTATACCGACCTCGACCTTGAGGGCTTCGAGCACAAGGACAAGGGCGAGAAGACCGGCCTTGGGCTGCCCTATCGCGTCGTCATTGAAAAGGACTCGCGGCAGATCCTCGAAATCCGCCGCAATTGGGACGAGGGCGACGAGACGTACACGGCGAAAAGCCGGTTTGTGAAATACCCCTACGTCCCTGGCATCGGCTTCTATGACATCGGGCTAGTCCAGATACTGGGCAATGCCGCGATGACGCTGACGGCAGGCTGGCGCGAAACGATCGACGCCGGGATGTTCGCGAACTTCCCCGGCTTTATCTATGCCAAGCAGACCGGGCGCCAGAACACCAACGAGTTTCGCGTCTCGCCGGGCGGCGGCATCGGGCTGGAAACCAACAACCAGCCCATCAGCAACATGATCATGCCGTTGCCCTACAAGGACATATCGGCGGCATTCGCGACGTTCCTCGACTCGGTCGCAAGCACGGCCCAGCGCGTCGGCGGGACTGCCGAGGTGCAGATTTCCGAGGGCAGGCAGGATGCGCCGGTCGGTACGACGCTGGCGCTGATCGAGCAGGCGACCAAAATCGAGGGCGCGGTCCACAAGCGGCTGCATGCGGCTCAAGCGGAAGAGTTCCAGTTGCTGAAAGAGTGCTTCCGCGAAAACCCGGAAGCGCTGATCAGCGTCGCCAAATCGGACAGGCAGTGGAGCGCGGAAGAGTTCATCCGCGCGCTGGACGACAAATCCATTGTTCCGCAGGCCGATCCGAACACGCCGAGCCATATGCACCGCCTGATGAAGGCGATGGCCATCAAGCAGCTGCAAATGGCCAATCCGCCGATGTACAACGCGAAGGCGGTCGACGAGCGCATCCTCAACATGATCGGGGTCAACGATCCCGAGACGCTGTTTGCGCCGGAGCAGCAAAACCCGATGGCTAACCCTGCGGTCATGGGCAAGGCCGCGGAACTGGCGCTCAAGAGCAAGGACCTGCAGCTGCGCGAAAAGGACCTGAATTTCGATCAGCAGCACCGCATGGAAACGCTTCAGCTGGAGCGCGACAAGATGCGGCACGAGACGCAGACCGAGCGCGAACAGATCGCATCCGATGAACGGCTCGCAGAGATGGAAACGCTGCGAGACATCATCTCCCACCCTCAAGGGCTCGACGAGGCGGAGCGCGCCAGGCGCACCGTGCTTGGTCAGGGCTGACCACGGAGCCTCACCAATGGCCGAAACCTTCAAGAGCCTGAAAGCCTGCGCCAAGACCATGGCGGACGACAAGCGCGAGCGCTACCGCGCCGGCGGCGTCATCCGGGCGCTCGAGGAAGAGCGCAAGATGGATCGCGACACCGCCGGCCGTGGCGAGGGCAAGGTTCTTCCCGGCGCTGATGGCACGCAGGGCAAGGCCAAGGGCGGCTATGCCGACGATTTCACGCGCGATGGCAAGTCGGTGAACGATGTCGACGGCAAGAAGCCCAAGCCGCGTCTCGACCGCAAGGCCTACAAGAATGGCGGAGCCGTCAAGGGCAAGGCGACGACCGTCAATGTGATCGTGGCGCCTGGTGGCGCTGCTCAGCCTCCTCCGATGCCGGCGACGCCCTCTCCGCCGGCCGCAGCCGGGCCTATGCCGCCGCTTCCCGCTGGCGCTGGTCCGGCTGCACCCAATCCGATGATGCCGCCTCCCGGCATGCGCGCCAATGGCGGCCTGGCCTACAAGAACGGCGGTTTTGTCAAAATGGAAAACGGCGCTCAGTCGGGCGAAGGCCGGCTTGAGAAGATTGCCAAATACGGCAAGAACGCCAAGCCGTGATCGGCAACGCGACGGATATCCTCGCCACGTTCAAAAAACGTGCCAACGAGGAAAGCGACAGCCTGTCGGCAACTATCCTGAGCGGCCCCTACGCGACATTCGACGAGTACAAGAACGCCATTGGACGCCTCGCTGGCCTCCGGATGGCGCTGGCTATTCTGCAGGATATCGAACGGCAGCACGAGAAGGACATCCTAGGAAGGTGAATTGATGGCTGAAGACAAACCGCAGTCCACGCTGGACGAAATCCGCGCGGGGGTAGGCGATCTATCCGCAATCGAGCTGTTCAACAACCAGATCCTGGTTGGCATCTGGATCCGGCCCGAGAAAACCAAGGGCGGCATCATCCTGACCAGCAAGACGCAGGATGAAGACCGTTGGCAGGGCAAGGTGGCCGTGGTGCTAAAGAAGGGTCCGACCGCCTTTGTCGACGACGGCAGCGTTGCCTTCAAGGGGCAGGACGTGAGCCTCGGCGACTGGGTCGTGTTCAAGACCTCTGACGGTTTCCCGCTCGACGTGAACGGCGTCCGGTGCCGGGTCGTCGAAGACGTTCACCTGAAGGCGAAGGTCTCCGACCCCGCCATGATCTATTGAGGGCGCGGGCATGACCACCGAAACCGATCCGATCGTGATCGACGACGACGAGATCGTTGTCGTCCCGGCCGATGGCGCCGAGGCCGGCTCCGACGGCGGGGCTGCGACCGAAGCAAAAGCCGAGCCGACGCTGCAGGAGCAGCTTGAGGCCGCGCGCAAGGCGGCTGAGGACGCCGCCAAGGCCCAGGCCGCGGCAGAGGCTCGCGCCGAAGAAGAGGCGGACAAGCGCCGCCGTGCCGAGGAGGAGCGCCAGCAGGCCAATGCAGGCCTTGCTGACAGCCGCGTGGCCACGATTGCGAAGGCGATCGAGGTCGAGAAGGCGCAGATCAATGAGACCAAAGCCTTTCTGAAGCGCGCGTATGAGGCCGGCGACCTCGATGGCGTCTCGGAGGCTCAGTACAAGCTGTCCGAGCATGCCACGCGCATGCAGCGCATGAACGAGGGCAAGGCAGCGCTCGAATCCGAGATTGCCAACGCTCGCAGCGCGCCGCGGCAGGCGGATGATCCGTTTGAGGCCTATGTGTCGACGCTGGCCCCGCGGGCGCAGGACTGGCTTCGCTCGCACAGGGATCTCGTGACGGACGAAGGCAAGCGGTCGCAGCTCGAGCGCGCACACTACAGCGCCCTGTCGGACGGCATCGCGCCAAACACGGACGCCTATTACGAGCGGCTGGAAGAGCGCATGGGGCTTCGTCAGCGCGCGCCCGAGCCTGAGCGCCGGCAGCCGTCTCAGGCGGCTACGGCAGCTCCTGTGAGCCGTGGAGCAACCGGCGGCGGGAGCGTCACGCAGGTTTCATTGTCGGCCAAAGAACGGGAAGCCGCACGTTTTTCTGGCCTGAGCGATGCCGAATACGCGCGTCAGAAGCTTGATCTGCTGCGATCCGGAGAGATCGGCAATGCACGCCACTGAGCCCAAGCGAGGGCCTGGCAGGCCGCGCAAGAACCCGATCATCGAAACGGAAGACCAGACCATGACCGACACCGCCGCCGAGGGCGTGACGCCCCGTTCTCCGATCCGCGCCGGCACCGAGCGCCGCGTTCGCAAGTTCAAGGGCGACGTCTCGCCCGATCGCTTCTACATCGCCCCGGAGATGATCCCCGAAGGCACGACCTATGAATGGAAGCGCGAGACGATCCGCGGCATGCCGGACAAGGTCTATGACATGCAGCTTCGCGAACAGGGCTGGCTTCCGGTCACGGCCGATCGCCACCCCGATCTTCGCAATCCTGGCGTCGCCGATCACGAGGCGATCCGCCGCGATGACTGCATCCTGATGGAGCGCCCGGCCTACCTCACGGAAGAGGCCCGTTCCGAGGACCACGCCCGCGCCACCGGCGAAGTCAGGGCGAACAGGGCGAAGCTCGGCGAAACGCCCGTCGGTCAGCTCGACCGCGCTGGCGGCCGCCTCAAACACAGCGTCGGCCCGGTCACGATCGACTGAGCCCGCTATTGAAACAGCCGGAGCGCGCCGCTCTGGTTTGCACCCTCCCGAATGGCCGCGCCGGTCAGTAGGGCACCCGTCAATGGAGATGAGCGATGGCTAATACCTTCGCACCGTTCGGGTTCTCCCAGAATCGCGGCAATGGCTCTGCCCCGACTTACGAACAGCGTGTTCGCAAGATCGCGTCGGATAACGCAACCGCGATTTTCGCCGGAGACCCGGTTACCACCCTCAGCACCGGCTATATCGCACAGTCCTCGCCGGGCACCACGCAGATCGCCGGCATTTTCGTCGGCTGCAAGTATCTGTCGACGGCCCTGCAGCGCACGGTCTGGAGCCCGTTCTGGCCCGGCTCGGGCGCGACTGGCGATGTCGAGGCCTATATCGTCAACGACCCCAACGCGCAGTTCGTCGCGCAGGTCGGCGGCTCGTCCTCGACCGGCATCGTGTTCGCGGACATCGGCGCCAACGTCAATTTCGCTGTCGGCACTGGCTCGACGGTCACCGGCATTTCCGGTGCCTATGTCAACCAGACGACCGTGAACACGACGGCGACGCTGCCCTTCCGCATCGTCGGTCTCATCGAAAACCCGCCGGGTGGCCCCGGCACTGACAGCACGTCCGCGTACAACTGGGTCCTCGTTGCCTTCAACAACGTCGACACCAAGTCGCTGACCGGCATTTAAGGGAGGTTGAGATATGGCTGTCAATCTCGCATCAATCCGCGACCTCCTCCTTCCCGGCCTTCGCGGCGTCGTCGGCAAGTATGACCAGATCCCGTCTCGCTGGGATAAGGTCTTCGAGCGCGGCAACTCCAACATGGCCGTCGAGCGCACCGCTTCGATGCGCTACCTGGGCCTTGCCCAGCTCAAGACGGAAGGTGGCCAGACTGCGTTCGACAACAACGCCGGCGAGCGCTTCGTCTACAACCAGGAACACTTGGAAATCGCCCTTGGCTACGCCATCACGCGCAAGGCCATCGACGACAACCTGTACAAGACCCAGTTCCAGCCGTCGAACCTCGGCCTGCAGCAGTCCTTTGCCCAGACCAAGGAAATCTACGCGTTCAACGTCCTGAACACGGCTACGACCTACAATGCGTCGGTCGGCGGCGACGGCAAGGCCCTTTGCGCCACCGATCACCCGATCGACGGCACCACGGTCGCCAACCGTCCCGCGGTGGATGTGGACCTTTCGGAAGCCACGCTTCTGAACGCCATGACCACCATTCCGACGACGTTCAAGGACAACGCCGGCCTCAAGGTGTTCGCCCGCGCGCGCAAGCTCGTGGTCCCGAATGCGCTCGAGCCGGTCGCGATCCGCCTGACGAAGTCGGAACTGCGCCCTGGCACCGGCGACAACGACGTGAATGCGATCCTCGCCACGTCGGGCGGCCTGCCGGACGGCTATGTCGTGTCCGAGTTCATGACCAGCAATTATGCCTGGTTCCTCCTGACCAATATCCCCGGCCTGCTGTACCTCAACCGCGTGCCGTTCGAGATGGACATGGAGACGGACTTCACGACCGACAACCTGCTGGTCAAGGGCTACGAGCGCTACTCGTTCGGCTATTACGACTGGCGGTCGATCTGGGGCTCGTTCCCCACGCAGTAAGCCGCAGGCGCCGGGCTGTCATTACGATGGCCCGGCGCTTCGTTCGCGCTTTCGTCGCCGAAACACAGGACATCATCATGAACACCATCCTCATTCGAGGGGAGGGCGCCCATGGCTATCACCGCGCATAGTGGCCCCCTCGTCGTGTTCGGCGGCATCCCCGCCAGCGCGTCGACCTCTCCCGACTACAATTCCGATCGTGGCCCGTCCCTGTTCGATCAGGGCACCGGCCTGATGGATCCCCGCGTTCCCTACATGTACAAGCCAGGCATCGGCGCTGACGAGCCGGTCTATGGCTTCCTGATGGGGAACTTCATCAAGGCCATCAACCAGGTCCCGTCCACGATCGCCGCGGCCAATCTGGCGGCTTCGCAGACGCCTGTCGACGGCACGGCCCTGACGCTCGTATCGTCGACCGGCGCCGGCATTACCGTCGGCGTGTCGATCACGCGTGCCGACACCGGCGCAACCGTGACCGGCCTTCGCGCCATCGACGGCGCCGTGACGCAGGTCAAGTTCGGCTCTGGCCCGTCCGGCACTGGCGGTCCTGTCTGGCTGTGGAATCCGGCCACCATGATCGCGCGCGCCGTGTCGATCACCTCGGCTGGTGACGATTCGGCCGCGACGTTCACCGTCCGCGGCTATGACATTTATGGCTATCCGATGACGGAAACGATCACCGGCGCCAACACCACGATCGCGCGCGGCGCCAAGGCGTTCAAGTACATCGTGAGCATCACGCCGGGCGGCACTCTTGCCGGCGCTGCGGTGACCGCTGGCGTCACCGATATCATCGGCCTTCCGATCCGCGCCGACTATGTGTCGGAAACGCAGATCAGCATGGCCGATGCGTGGATCACAGCCTCGACGGGGTTCACCGCCGCCGTTACCACGACGGCGACCGCCACGACTGGCGATGTCCGCGGCACCTATGCCCTGCAGACGGCATCGAACAACGCTCGCCGTCTCGCCATCACCGTCTCTCCCAGCGTTGCCAATATCAGTTCCAGCTCGGGACTGTTTGGCGTCACCCAGTACAGCGACTTCTAGGAGGTCCCATGTCCAAGATCCGTCACAAGAAGAACGGCGGCGTGGTGCCGTCCGATCCGTCGCCGAAAGACGTTTATGCCGGCGCCGAGTCCAACGTCGTCAAGGAAGCCAAGGAGCGCAAGCACGGCGGCCCTGTCGAGAAGAAGGGCGAAAAGATCGAAGGCGGCAAGACGCGCATGCGGCTGGATCGCCCCGGCCGCAAGATGGGCGGCCGTGTCGGCGCCGATGCCGCTCCGCTTTCGAGCGCGGCTCGCGTCACCGACCGCATCGGCGGCTAACGCCTGAATACCAGCCGGGGCGGCTTATACTGCCCCGGCGCTTCCTCTCTCTCGCGACAGGCGCCGACCCATGAACCCCGTTTCAGTCTCTTACGCGGCCGGCACGACTGGCGCTCAGACACCCATCGCAGTCGATTTCCGCGTGTCTCCGTTTCAGATAGGCTATCTGGTCTATTTCCCATCCGGCACGACCGGGTCGCTGACCCTCGACCACACGCTTGACCGGATCGACGATCCCAGCGTGACGCCGGTCTGGGTCGCCTCGACGGCAATCACGACGACGACCGAGGGCGTCATGTCCATGCCGGTTCAGGCCGTGCGGCTGAATGTGACTTCGATCACCGGCTCCAATCCGGTCCAGTTCAAGCTCGTGCCTGCGATCCAGATGTCGGCATGACGACCTCCGGCACTTACGCCTTTTCCCCGGCCAACGCCGATCTTGTCACCTATGCATTTTCGCTTTGTGGCATCCGGCGTACGGAGATCCTGCAAGAGCATCTCGTCAATGCCAATATGGCAATGAACGTGATGCTGCAGGCGTGGGGCAATGAAACGCCCAATCTCTGGACTGTCGATGAAGTTGTCCAGACGCTCGTGCCTGGCGTGCGAACCTACAATGTCGACCCCAAGACCATCATGGTGCTGGACGCGTTCGTTCGCTGGACCAACGACTCTGGGTCAGTGGCCGATCGCATCATTTGGCCGGTAAGCCGCACCGAATATGCGAGCTATCCGAATAAGGGCCTTGAAGGCGCGCCGACGACGTTCTGGTTTGATCGTCAGCTCGCCCCCACCATCACGCTGTGGCCGGTCCCCAACGGAGAGGGCGTTTATGAGTTGCGCTACTACCGCTGCGTCCAGATCCAAGACGCGGCGATGTCCGGTGCGCAGACTCTCGACATTCCGCTTCTCTGGATGGAGGCCTTCGCCTATGGGCTCGCGAGCCGGATGGCACTGATCTACATGCCGGACAAGCATGTCATGCTTGACGCGCTTGCCGAGCGGTCATGGACCCGCGCCGCCACCCAGAACGTCGAGAATGTGCCGCTCTTCATCGGGCCTCAGCTCGGCGGCTATTACCGCTAGGAGGGCACGCCATGTCCTGGCGCTTCCACGGGCGGGCGAATGTCGATCCCGACAATCCGCAGGCCTTTGCCGTCTGCGACAGGTGCGGGTTCTGGTATAACCTCGTCGACCTGCAATGGCAGTATCAATATGCAGGCCCGGTGCTGCAAAACACCCGGTTCAAGGTCTGCCGGCCCTGTCTCGATATCCCGCAGCCGCAGCTTAAGCCGCGCATTCTCCCGCCAGATCCCGCGCCTGTCTTCGATCCGCGGCCCCAGTTCGTCTATATCGACACGCCCGACGAGTTCCAGGTTCTCGTGACCAGCGCGGACCAAACGCTGGTGACGGACACCGGCGAAGAACTCATCGCGGTCATCGCCTAGGAATCCTGCTATGCCGTCGACCTATTCGCCCAACAAGGGCTATGAACTCATGGCCACCGGCGAGGACACGAATGTCTGGGGCGACAAGACCAACGCAAATCTCGAGCTGATCGACGCAAACCTTGGGTCAATTGCGAACATCACGCTGTCTGGTAGTGTGTCCCTTACAGACAGCCAGTGCAATAACCTCGGCTTGTCATTTGGTGGGACAGTTTCTGCGAGGCCGACGGTAACGTTCCCGGCGAGCGGCGGCTATTTCATTGTTTACAACAACCTGGCCGGTACCGACATTTTATTGGCGAGGTCAGGGGGGGGCGCGACCGTCAGTGTTGCGTCATCCCAGTCGCTTGCAGTCATCAACAACAGCGGCGGAATATTTGTAGCCGGAACGGAAATACCGGCCGGAACGGTCTTCGCATTCGCAGGAGCAAGCGTTCCTTCGGGAGGCTATGTTCTTTGCGCTGGGCAAACCCTCAGCCGAACGCTCTATGCAAGGCTATATGCAGCAATCGGCACGACTTACGGCGCCGGCAACGGGACGACCACGTTTAATGTGCCAGATCTTCGCGGGCGAACAAGTTTTGGCCTAGACAACATGGGCGGCGCATCCGCAGGGCGCATCACATCAGGTGGGTCAGGAATTGGCGGAACGACACTCGGCGCCACCGGCGGCGCTCAGAACGTGACACTTGCATCTGGCAATATTCCGTCCATTTCTACTAGCTCCGAAAATGTCGGGCATAGTCATAGTGTTCCGCTTAACACATTGCCGCTGGGTGTTTCCGGTGGCGGGGTCGCGGTCTATGCGCCGTTCGCCGGTACAAGTGCTCCAATCAATACGGGCAACGAGAGTATCACGCATTTTCACACCACCGGGTCTGGATCACCAGCGGCGGTCAACAAGATGCCGCCTACGCTCATGATGAACTATATCATCAAGGTCTGACCGATGGCGATGGACTATACAAGCTACGTCGCCAGCCTTGCCAATCTCCTGGCGCAGCAAGACCCAACGCAGCCAGAGTTTGTTCAGATCCTGCCGAGCATCATCGCTTACGCCGAAGGGCGATGCTATCGCGAACTCGACATGCTTGCGGCCGAAGTCAGGGACGCAAGCCAGACGACCAATGCGGGTTCCCGCACGATCTCCTTGCCCTCTACCGCAGTAACCGTGATTGAGGGCATCAACATCATTACGCCGGCCGGAATCGTCAACCCCGATGATGGAACGCGCGTGCCGCTCACCATGCAGACGCGCGACTACGTCGATTGGGTGTGGCGCTCGAGCGGGACGACGGGCGTCCCGCAAGTCGTGGCGCTCATCAATGACACGACGGCCATTGTCGGGCCGACGCCCAATGGTGCCTATCAGATCGAAGTCATAGGGACGAGCACGCCGGTTCCGCTGTCTGAGACGAACTCGACCACGCCGCTGACCACCTATTTGCCGGACCTGTTTATGGCGGCGTCCATGGTGTTTGCGACCGGCGGTGTTCAAAAGAACTACGGCGCACAGTCGTCCGACCCGCAGATGGCGGTGTCTTGGGAGCAGGAATATTCGAAGCTGCTCAACAGCGCTGCGGCATGGGAATTCCGCAAGAAGTTTCAGGCGGAGGGCTGGACCTCGGCGCAGCCGAACCCGGTCGCGCGGCCGGCGAGGGTCTGATGGCATTTCAGAGCCTCGTTCTCAAACCCGGCGTCAATGCCGATTACACGCCCATGCTCAACCAGGGCAGCTATGACGACGCGAACCTGATCCGGTTTCGCGACGGCATGCCCGAAAAACTCGGGGGGTGGGCGGCTTATACGACCGCGACGCTGGCCTCTCCCATTCGGTGTCTGCACGCCTGGCAGGATCTGTCGTCGGCGCGCTGGCTTGGCGTTGGGGCCGAGGAAAACCTGATTGTCGTCGAGGATCAGGGGCCGATCCCGCAGTCCAATTATCAGGACCTCACGCCGCAGTATCGCGTGATCGAGCAGGCTCCCAGCTTCTCGACCACTAATGGGTCCAATGCGGTTGCGGTCGATGCCACCGGCTCGGCTCTGACCCAGTTTGACTCCGTCTATATCGCGACGCCCGTCAGCGTCGGCGGCCTCATTCTCAAGGGGCTCTACCCGATCAACTCGGCGGCGAGCGTCGACCTGTTCACCATCCTTGCTGCATCGAACGCGTCGGCCACAGTGGCTGCTGGCGGCGATCTGCCGGTGTTCGATGCGTCGTCCGGAACATCAGAGGTGACGGTCACCTTTCCGGATCACGGCCTGTCCGTTGGGCAGGAAGTCTATTTCGAGATACCGACGACGGTCGGCGGCATAACCATCCAGGGCCTTTACACGGTCTATACCGTTCCCTCGGCAGACGAGTTCCACTTCATTGCTCAGACCGTCGCGTCCTCGACAGCCACCGAGACGATGAACGGCGGAAACGTCTACTTTCAGTTTTGGATCGCCAAGGGGCCGATTACGGCCGGCGGTGGCTGGGGTCTAGGCGACTGGGGCGAAGGCGCATGGGGTCTCGGCACACCGACGCCAACCACGCCCGGAACGCCGATCACCACCACAAACTGGTCGATCGACAATTGGGGGCAGATCATGCTGGCCTGTCCCAAGGGTGGCGCGCTATATCAGTGGACGCCTAGCTCCGGCTATGGCACCGCTTCGATCGTCACGACCGCACCTCGCTACAACAACGGCATCTTTGTCGCGATGCCGCAGCAGATCCTTGTCTGCTGGGGAACGACCGTTGCCTCGACCGGGGCGCAAGACCCGCTCTATATCCGCTGGTCGAATGTCAGCGACTATACCGATTTCACTCCGACCACGACAAACCAGGCCGGCGGCTACCGCATCCCCGAAGGATCCGAAATCATCGGAGCGCTTCAAACCTCGCAACAGGCGCTGTTCTGGACCGACATCGGCCTTTGGTCGATGATGTATGTCGGCGAGCAGTTCGTCTTTGGCTTCAACAAGATCGGCGACGGATGCGGTCTCATCGGCATGCATGCCTGCGCCACGATCAATGGCCAAGTCTTCTGGATGAGCCGGGGCAATTTCTTCACACTGAATGGTGGAGCGGTTGTTCCGATGGTCTGTCCGGTCTGGGACTACGTGTTCCAGGACATCGATCTTGACAACGCCTCGAAATGCGTCGCTGCGGCCAATTCGGTATTTGACGAGGTGGCGTTCTACTACCCGTCGCTTTCCGGCGGCACTGGTGAGATCGATCGCTATGTCAAGTTCAACCTGAAGGAACAGGTCTGGGACTTTGGACGGCTGGCGCGTTCGGCGTGGATCGACACCTCCGTCCTTGGCTATCCAATCGGAGGGACGCCGACGGGGCAAATCTTCCAGCACGAGGTCAGCCCAGACGCCAACGGCGCTGCAATGGAGCCATCCATTCGCACCGGCTGGATCATGATCTCGGACGGTCAGATGTCGACTTTCGTCGATCTGCTTATGCCCGATTTCAAATACGGTTATCGCAGCGTCGAGCCGGAGGCATCGAGCGCGCGCGTCGATGTGCTGGTCGAGACGGCCAATTGGCCCGATCTGGCAAGCGTGCTGCCCAAGGGGCCGTATACCTTCACCTCGGCGTCGCGCTGGGCCAATACGCGCGTCCGCGGACGCATGGTCCGGTTCACATTCTCATCCAACGATATCGGAACATGGTGGCGCCTCGGCCGCTTCCGGTACCGTGGCGCAGCGGATGGAGCGCGCTGATGGCCAATGTCAACGATCTGGTCACGGCGCTGAAAAACGCCGTGGTCGAGATTTCCGGCCTGGCAAAGGCGGTCAAAAACAGCCTTCCGAACATTTCGGGCGGCACATCGACCACGGCGACGGGGGGCGCGATTACCCCGCCGACCGATGTCGAGGCCTATCTCAACGTGACCGTTGAGGGGCAGCCCTACAAGATTCCTCTCTACAAGCCATAAGGCTCCCGATGTCCAAACAGGCCATTGATGCTGCGCTTCGCATGGCGCAGGAGAAGCCGCATGAAGGTGCGATCGTCTCGCATGTTGCGGGGCGAACGGACCATATTCCGCTTGATGTGCCCGGCGAAAGCTTCGTCATCCCCGCCGATGTCGTATCGTCCCTTGGCGAAGGCAACACCCTGGCCGGAATGAAGGTTCTCGAGCGCATGTTCGCCAAGCCGCAAGGCGTCCCGCAGCGCGCCAAGGGAGGCGCCGTTCCGATCGTGGCGGCGGGCGGCGAATATGTGGTCCCGCCCGAGGTCGTCACCTCTTTGGGCGGCGGTGACACCAAGCGCGGAATGCAGATCATGCGCCATTTCGTGCTGAACGCGCGCAAGGAAGCCATCAAGACCCTTTCGAAACTGCCGGGGCCTGTGCGTTGATCGATAACCCGACCATCGTCCGTTTCGCCGAGCCGGCGGACGCGGACGGCATTGTGTCCATGATCGCGGAACTGCACGACGAGAACGGGCTCTTCCCACTTTCTCGCCGCCGCGTTGAGCAGTTCCTGCGACGCTATTACGACAAGCAGGGCGCCATCATTGGCGTCATCGGCGATGTTGGGGCGCCGGTTGCGAGCATCTATCTAGCCTTTGACCAGCCTTACTATTCGGACGCGTTCTTCCTGAACGAGTCGTGGAATTTCGTACGGCCGGAGCATCGCCGGTCTGACTATGCCAAGCAGCTTATCGCGTTTGCGAAGCACTGCTCGGATCAGATGAAAGTCCCGCTGATGGTCGGCATCGTCAGCAACCACCGCACCGAAGCCAAGATCCGTCTTTACGAGCGCAGTCTCGAAAAGGCCGGGGCTTACTTCGTCCACAACCGTCATTTCCTCGGCGAAACGGCCTGGGACAAGGACAGGTAGACCGTCAATGGGTAGCAAGAACTCCACCTCGACATCCGAGCAGAAGCTGCCGGCGAACTTTCAGCTCGCCTACAATGACATGCTTGGTCAGGCGCAGAAAACTGCTGCCCAGCCGTTCGTCCCCTATACCGGCGGCTTCGAGCAAGACCAGCAGACAGCCTACAAGAACATCGGCGACCTCTTTGGGAGCGCCAACAACTGGTACGACGCGGCAGCCGGCAATGTCCAGCAGGCCGCAAACGCCAATGCGCAGGCCATGACGCCGACCTACCAGACGGTCGGCAAGTACATGTCGCCCTACACCGATAGCGTCGTCAACGCGACGATGGCCAACATTGCCGAACAGAACGCTCAGCAGCAGCAGGGCGTCATCGGCAACGCCATCGCCAAGGGCGCGTTTGGCGGCGATCGTGTCGGCGTCGCTCAGGCGCAGCTCGCGCGTGCTCAGGATCTTGCCGCCAACCAGACCATTGCCGATCTGCGCAATCAGGGCTATTCGACGGCGCTCGGCGCGGCGCAGAACGACAAGGCCGCCATGCTTCAGGCCGCCGGCAATTACAATGCCCAGGCCGGCACGCTCGGCACGCTCGGCGCCAACCAGCTTCAGGGCAACCTTGCCCAGACGCAGGCGCAGCTCGAGGCCGGCAATCAGCAGCAGGGCTTCAACTATGGCCAGTACCAGGCTGAACGGAGCTATCCGTTCCAGTCGCAGGGCTGGCTTGCCAACATCCTGCAGGGCCTCGGCTCGACGGTCGGCTATTCGCAGAAGAGTACGCAACCGTCTGGCAACACCGGTTCGGCCATCCTCGGCGGGGCTCTGTCTCTCGCAAGCGTTATCCCGTGGTCGGATCGCCGCCTGAAAGAGGGCGTCATCCCCGTCGGCGAAACGTTCGATGGCCAGACCATCTACAAGTTCCGCTACAAGGGCGAGCCCGAAACCCACATTGGCTTGATGGCGCAGGAGGTCGAACAAGACCATCCCGATGCCGTCGGCGAGCGCGCCGGCTACAAGACCGTCGACTATGACCTTGCCACCGAGGGCGCGGAACGCCCGCGCCGGGCGACGGGCGGCATCATCCCGGAAGGCATCCCCTACACCACGGACATTTCGGGCAAGGGCCTGGACGACAAGGAGAAGCTGCTCAAAGGATATCTCGAGAACCTGCCGACCACGGTTGCGGGTGCTCGATCCGTATCGAAGGGCTCCGGCATCCTGCCGATCGCAGGCGGCGGCGTCGACTCGCCCGGGCTGCCGGTTGGCGGCCCCGAAAGCTGGTTCCCGAAGCTTTCGACAACGCAGCGCAGCAATCTGGCGGGTCTCGTCCCGGTTGGTCAGGGCGAAACTTTTGCTGATGGCGGGTATGTCGCTAACGACAATGAAGGCATCCTCCCCGCATACGCGGCCGGCGGCGCGCTCGGCGGCCTATCCGGCATTCTCGGCAACCTGTTTCGGCCGCGCGTGACGCCCGTCAATGCTTTTGACGATCGGTTTGCTGCCGACACGGCTGGCGCGCGCGAGTTGATCATTCCTCCGACGCCGAAGCAGTTTGACGATCGTTTCAATGCAGCCACGGCCAACGCGCGTCCGCTGATCATCCCGCCTTCGCCTGCGGAATTTGACGATCGTTTTGCGGCTGATACGGCCAAGGCAAAGCAGTTCATCATTCCGCCGTCCCCGGCGGAGTTCAACGATCGCTTTGCCTCCGATACCGCAGGGGCAAAGACGCTTGACCTGCCGATGTCCAATCGTGAGTTCGACGCCCGCTGGGCTGCCGACACGCTTGGCGCGAAGCCGTTGACGATGCCAGAGCCGACGCCGGCCGTTATCACCCCTGTCATGGCTGGCGCGGCCGGTAGCGGCGTTGCAGGTGTCGTGCCTGCGTCGCTGCCTGTCCGGCAGGCGGTCAAGACCGAAGCCTTCCCCGTCAAAGCCAATGTCGTTCCTTTCGAGGCTCCCGGCGTCGTCGCGCCGAGCAACGGGGAAGGTGTGATCGCAAAGCCGCTTGCGCCTCCGGTCGAAGTGCGCTCGCTGCCTGTCGCGGCGGTGCCGAATCGGGACGCCGACCCGCTGATGGGCATTCTTGCTGATCAGTCGCGTCGAGCGACGCTGCCTGCTGGCATGCGAAACAACAACCCCGGCAACATCAAGTACCTGCCGACGCTCGACTATCCCGGTATCGTTGGGCCGTCCCAGAACACGGACCAGGGCGACCCTCAGGCGGTTTTTGCCTCTCCCGAGGCCGGAATGGCCGCAATGTATAGCCTGCTGGACAAAAAGTATGCCGGCGGTAAGCGCACCGCCATGGACATCATCGCTGGCCAAGGCGGTTGGACGCCGGGCAACCGGCAGGCGGCCATAAACGTCGCGCGAGCTGCGGGCATCGGCCCCAACGACGACATCAATTTTACAGACCCCGAATCGGCTGCCAAGTTTATGCGCGCCTTGATCACGCAGGAACATGGGCAGGCGGGTGAACTTTATCCGGAATCCATGATCTATTCTGCGATCGGCGGGGCTAACAACCCGACCATGTTTGCTTATGGAGAAGACATGGGCGGATCTGCGCAGACTAGCCCCGCCTCTGGCGTCATCAACGCGCCTACCAGCGCTCAGGCGGCCCCGGACGCCGATGGCATCTTGCGGCCGACGCCCGTCGTCTTTGGCTCCGGCACCGCATGGAAAGGGCTCGACAGCCTCAAGAACCCTTCCGACGATCTGCGCGCGTCACTCCTCGCGGCGGGCCTTGGCATGATGGCCGGCACGTCCGGTAACTTCGCCAACAATGTCGGCACTGGCGGCTTGCAGGGCCTGGAAGAGTGGCGCAAACGCAAGGATCAGGCGCGCGAAAGCTCGATTCAGCAGGGTCAGCTCGGCCTCGAGGGCAAGCGCGTCGATATCGCGGCTCAGCAGCTTCTCAACGACACGAAGCGGTTGCAGGCCGAGATTGCTCAGCAGACGGCACAGACGGCGCAGACCAAGGTCGCCACGCAGGCGGCTCAGTTCCCGACCGAAATGACCCCGGTTGGCGTGATGACCCGCGACGTGATGAAGCCGGGCGAGGTCAAGCTCACGCCGTTCAACAGGCTCGACACGGGCGCGGTCACCGGCGGCACGGCAGAAAACGCCGCAGCGCTGGCCGGCCGTCCGGAAAGTGCGCCGTCCACGCCGGAGCAGATCAAGGAAGCGGCGCAGTCCGACACCTTTGTCAAGGATCCGCCGCCCAATATTCCGATCAACGGAATGCTCATCAGCGATATGGGCCGCCAGATTGCTTCGGATCAGACCAAGAGCGAAATGGATCGCTCTCGCCTGAACTATGAGGCGTCGCAAGGCACCATGATGCAGCTTTCGCAGATGCGCGAGTTGGTCAAGGATTTGCCGACCACGGGCATCCTCAACCAGGGTGCTGGCCTCTCGGCGCGTGCCGGCATCGTCAAACACCTGAATGCTGCCCTGGCAACCGTGGGCGCCAGTCCTATCGACCCAGAGACGATTGGCTCCATCGAAGACCTTAACAAGCTTTCGACCCGCCTCGGCTTTGAGCTGTCGCGGTCGATGGGCAACGAAGCCGCACAGATCGTCGGTACGGCACTGTCCGCCGTTCCGAGCGGCGACAACACGCCGGACGGCTTTGCCAAGATCACCAAGGGAATTGAGGCTGCGGCGCAGCGCCAGGCTGACTATTACGAGTTCCTCGGCAAATGGGTGCAGCAGACCAACGGCGACATTACCGGCGCCGCGGCCTACTTCAACAGCGTCAATCCGCCCGAGAAGTACCTGCGAGCCTTCGGCGTCATCGGCGACAAGACCAGCAATCTCGGCCCGATCCGCAAGACGATCAATGGCAAGACCTATGTCATGCCCGATCCGACCAAGCCGAATGAGATTTTCGAGGAAACGCCATGACCTCGGTCGGACAGCGCGTCACAGACCCGAATATCCTGAAACAGTTTCAGGCGTCGCCCGGAAAGCCGGTGACGGACCCGGCTGTGCTGCGGGCATTCGGGCTTCCAGTTCCTGATGGCGCCACGACGGACACGACCATTTCTCCGAACAATGTCATGCGTTCGGTCGCGACCGGAGTGCCCGTTGTGGGCGGTTTGCTCAACAAAATGGAAGCGGCGACCAACGCAACGCTTGCTCCTGCCGTTGAATGGATGCTGCCGCGCAGCCCGAACGACATTGCTCAAAAGGGCGAAAGCTGGGGCGAGCGATATGACAAGTCGCTCGCAATCCAGAACGCCATGGATACGAATTACGCAGCCGAGCATCCGGTCGCTTCAACCGCAGGAAATGTCGGTGGTGCGATCCTGGGCACGGCGCCACTGGTCGCCGCCGCACCGGCTGCTTTTGGCGTGTCCAAGGCGCCGCTTGCCGAGCGCGCCATCATGGGGTCGATTAGTGGCGGCGCGCTCGGCGGCGCTGATGCTGCGGTTCGCAGCGAAGGCGACCCGACCGCGGCTTTGGTCGGGGCTGGCGTTGGCGCCGGTGTTGGCGCTGTGGCGCCTTATGCCGGCCGCCTGATCGGGAAGGGCGCGAGCAAGGTTGCCGATCTTTTTGCCAATCGCGGTTCGCAGTTCGGTTCCCGCACCATTCAGCAACTGACCAACGATCTCGCGGCCGAAGGGCTGACCATGCCTGAAATCCAAGCGCGGCTCGACAAGCTCGGCCCCGAGGGCATGCTTGCCGACACGGCGGAATCGCTGCGGCTGCGAGCGGAGCAACTTGCTCAGAGCGACAACCCGGCTCGTCCGGCTGTTATCGGGGCGCTCAAGGACAGGGCGGCCAATGCCGGAGACCGGATAGCCTCCGCATTTGATGCCAGCCTTGGCGAGCGCCCAAACGTCTATGAGACGCTGAAAAAGATGACCGCGGCGCGCAAGGCCAGCGCCGATGTCCTCTATGGACAGGCGCGCGCCGAGGCTGGTCCTATTGACGTATCTCGGGTCATTCAGGCGATTGACGACGAAGTGGCGCCGGGCGTCAACCAGATCGTGTCCGGCAAGGAAGGTCCTGGCCTTCTCGACGAAACCGACCGCGCCCTCTTGTGGGTGCGCAGCCGCATGACCAACGGGCAGTCGGTTGTTACCGATTTCGACCGACTTCACCAACTCCAGCGCAAAATCGCCGAAAAGGCCACAGCCGCGGCCAAGCGTGGCGACAATTACCAGGCGGGCATGCTGCGTGACACGCGCAACAAGCTGCTGGAAGCGATCGAGGACGCGGCCCCTACCTATCAGCAGGCGCGGCAAACGTTCAGCTCGGATTCGGCGGTCAAGGACGCTTTCGAGGAAGGTCAGAAGATCTTCTCCTCAAAGGTCCACCCCGACATGCTGCAAGCCGACATCGGCGCCATGAGCAAAGCCGAGCGGGAGGCCTACCAGCTCGGCACTCGAGCCGCGGTAGACGAGGCCATGGGCCGCGTGCGGAACGGCGCGCTCAAGGGCCGTACTCTTCTCGACGCCGATTGGAACGCCGAAAAGCTCAAATATGTGCTCGGCCGTGACAAGGCGCAGACGCTCATCGACGCCTTGACGGGCGAGCAGTCGATGGCAGAAACCGGCAATCAGGCGCTCGCCAATTCAGCCACCGCGCGGCGCGCTCTGGGCAATCCTTTTGCACCGCAGACCGCGCTCAGCACCGACACGCCTGGCGCCATTCGCAGCCTTCTCAACATGAAAGCGGGCGACGCCGCCGCCAAGATCCCCAGCCTGATCGGGTCGGCGATCGAAAAGCGCGGCGTCAATTCCTTGGCAAAGGAGCTTGGGCCGGCTCTGGTGGCTCGAGGTGCCGAGCGGGACGCGATTGTCGACGACCTCCTGCGCCAGATTGAGCGCAATCAGGTCACTGGCGCCATTGACCGCGGGACCGAGCGCGCGGTTCAGGCGGCTCTTCTTTTGGCCGGGCGCCCGGCCTCTGAGCAGACGCTTGTTGGTCGCGGTAATGGAACCCGAACCATCCCCGCATCCCCATAAGGGCGCCGACGCAAAAGCATAGCCACCCGATCACGAGACCATAGAGGAGCCAAAACGGAGCATTCGCGAGGGCGATCTGAATCGTCCATCCGATTGCCCCCATTGCAGCGATGAAGATCATTGCTGCCGTCAAACGTATTATGGTCAAAGCCACTGTCTGTCCAACGCGAGTGAAAAGCCTCTTCACGATGGCAAGATCGTGGTGCCATCTTAGTCGACCCGGTACTGGACCTGTGATGGGCTTACTGACAAAACGGTCAATGTCCTCCCGTTTATTGTTGTCGATTTGCCCGCCGCAACCGGGAACCGGATGGGCGCCTGCGCTGTAGCGATAGACGAGCTTCCGGACGCGGGAAGCACGGTATAGCCGGTTTGCGATGCCGATCCGTAGACGGGGATGCCACCAACCATGCCGTTCATTGATGCTGTGGACCAGTTCGGAACGACCCTTGGGGACTCGGTCATCGTCGTGGCATTCGAGATGACCGTCACGTCATTGCGCTCAAAAAAGGCCGTTTGCCCCTGCGCACCTATGAACCGTACCGATATCTGACCGGCATTGACCGTCCTGCCGTAAAGGTCCGCCTTACCGATCACATTGGGCAAAGACCGGCTTAGGTTGAAGGCGAGAACCGTGTCGCCGACGCCGGCGGTCTTCGCTACCCCGGCCTCGCCCATCATCTGCGAGGTCTCTTGGATCTGTCCGCATCCGGACAGAGCGATGATCGCCACTACGCTCAGCTTCTTGAACAAGGGCGCCCCCAAAGCTTTTGAGCTAGCCAACGGCTAGTCCGGTTAATCCGATCGTCTCAGCGCGGGCGGTTCGAGAACGCGCTCCAGCGCAAATCACACGCCAACCGCTATCACAACGGGCCGCCCGTCGGGAGTGGCCAGTTTCTCATTGCAAGGATATGGGCGCATGTCCATTCGGATCATCCAACTTCCAGCCGTCATCGGGACGCCAAATCCTGCCCTTGTCGTCGCCGTCGATGGCGACTCGACGCAGAAAGCAACGCTCGACCAGGTTGGAGCGGCCATCGCAGACGCGTCACCGTTTTTCTATGGCCGAATCGGCCTTTCCCCATGGATTGTCACGACAAACAGCGTCGTCGCCGTTACAGGCCAGCGCTTTCAGTGCAACACTGCTGGTGGTGCTATGACCGTTGCTCTACCTGGCGATCCGGCCGAGGGCAATGAAGTCTGGACCTATAACTATGGCAGCAACTTCCTGACCATTAGCCGCAATGGCAGCACCATTATTGGCCTGCCTGAAAATGTCATCGTCGAAGTCGACGACGCAGAACTTCACTTCGTTTTCCGCAACGGAACCTGGACCTACTAAGGACCCGCCATGACCGTCATTAGCTCGCTTACCCAGAACGTTTATGCCATCAATGGCGAAGTTCTGACCTTCCCTGTCACGATTGCTTCGGGCGAAAGCCTGTCCGATGCAGCCGATTTTGGTTCTGGCAAACTCGTCGGTATCATCATCCCCGGCAGTTGGACGACTGCCTCGCTAACCTTTAGCGCATCCGCGGACGGAACGACGTTCAAGGATCTGTATGACGATGCGGTGGAGCGGGCCATTCCATCCGGCAGTGTCCTCGCCGATCATTTCATCGCGCTGGACTATCGCAACTGGCTGATGGTCAAGGCTCTCAAGGTTCGCTCCGGCGCCGCTGGCGTTCCCGTGACACAGGGCGCCGATCGCGTTATCACGCTTGTGGCGATCAACTAAGATGCCGCTTCTCCCGCTTGCCGCAGCCACGTTTTCGTCGGCGCCGATTTGGCTGCCTTCGGGGGCGCTCGAATACATCAACGTCCCGCAAGAGCGCTATTTTACCAATGGCGCCGTTCAGCCGACGTTGTCCGACGCTTTGACCGGCGCGAGCTACACCTTTACGCGCGCCACCCAGGCGAGCTACTACAACAGCAACGGCATCCTTGCCTATGCCGCTTCCGGCGCCATTCGGCAAGACTATGATCCAACCACAGGCGCCGCTCTCGGCATGCTGATCGAGCGGGCCATGACCCCGCTTATCAGCAACACAGAAGCCTTCGACAATGCCTATTGGACGAAGACGCTCTGCACCGTCTCGGCCAATCAGGACGTGGCGCCCGATGGCACCACAACCGGTGACCGGATGATCCCGAATGCTGTGACATCGTCCAACATTCAGATCGTGAATGCAACTGTCGTCACGTTGACAAGCGGAACACGCTATGCGTGGTCTGGATTCGCAAAGCCGGATGCAAACACCAACGTCCCTTATGTGACGTTCGGGTTTAGCTATTCAGCGCTCTGGCACGCCGGTTGGTATTCGCTCATCACCCGCTCTGCTGGTGTTGTGCAGCAGGGTGGCGTTGCTCCTCAAACCGCCGTTCGGAACGGCGGCAATGGTTGGCTCCGGTGCCTGTTCTCGCACCAGACATCTGGTACGGCCCAGCGTGTCGGCGTCGCGCCGTCGACCAGCAATGGCGTGCTGGGCTATACCGGCGACGGAAGCAAATATGCTTCGATCTGGGGCGTACAACTCGAGCAGGGCGATTTCGCCACCTCGTACAATGCCGGCGTTGCGCGCAACGCTGATATCCTGATCAGGACCATTACGACGCCCGTCAGGTTTACGCGGCAGGTCGGGTTCACGGCGCCAATCGGTTATAGCACCAATGTCATTTGGCAAATGGATGACGGGACCGCTGCAAACCGGGTGCGCCTTGTACGCGATACGGCCGGCGCCGTGCGGTTCATTATCACTGCGTCAAGCGTTGAGACTGTCAATTATAATCTCGGCACGGTCGACAACCTGAGCTTCAACCGTGTCGCCATAGGATTCGACGGAACGACGTTTAGCGTCGTGATGAATGCAAACCCGACGATCCAGACCGCGACGACGAGCATTCCGGCGGTGACAGTCGAGCGCATTGGATCAAGCGCCACGCCGGGCGAAGAGTTTTGCGGATGGATCCCGGAATGGGCATCTTACGGGCAAGTCGCCCCCCAGGGACTTCGTGAACTTTCGCGCGTGTTCCCGTCGTGGGTCATAACCGACAATAACAATCAACCAGCCGATGGTCAGGTCGACTTCGTCAATGGACGCTATTGGTATCTGGGTAGGACCTATCCGACCCTTGATACATTCAAAAGTGCGCTTGGCGCAACATCCGCTGCCGCCGCCGATTTTAATTGGCCTGGATCTGACGCATCTGTGACAAGCGTTGTTGAAGTCCTTTGCGGTTCAGCGAAAAACGCCGGCGCTGCCTATTCGTACTTTGTGATTGATGATGGAGTGGGGGGGAAGTACCAGAAAACGTACCTTAGCACGTTAAACGCTATTGGCGATGTCGTGTTCTGGGGAACTCCGCAATGGGGAAAAGAAGACCCAAAAATCTTTTCCATCTATAATACAACCCGGTGGGCTCAGACCTGGGATAGCAGCAACTTCTCGCTCTCTCTTGAGGGCAAGACGCCCTATACCCAAGCCTCGGGAAGCGTGATCAACACGCCGTCGACCTATCGCATCGGAAATAATGCTGATGGAACGCAACCCGTTCAGAACGGTGAAATCTGGAAGGTAGCGTGGTTCTTTACGCCGAAAAGTAGCTCGCAAGTTCAGTTGCTTGCCAATGCCAATTTCCCGCTCGTCGCTGTCGGCGACAGTTACGGCGCGGGCGTCGGCGGCGTCGGCTTCCAGCAGTCAATCTCGCGATATCGCAAGCGAATGATGCTCAACGTCGCGGTCGGCGGCTCGACGATTGCTGATCAGGCGGCCGTGGCAACCGCGACAATGCCAAGCTGGCCGAACGCCATTCTCATTCAATGGGATGGAGACGACAACGGCTATGATCCGGACATCAATGTTGATCTTGCCTACTACGCCCAAATCGTGCAGTCGGTGACGGACCTCGGCAGCAACAAGTATGTCATCGCGACCCCGCTGCCGAGGACAGGCCAGTCAGCGGCTCAGCAACAGCGCTGCCGCGATCTTCTGACGGCTTTGTCCGCGCTCTATCCAGGCCACATCGTTGACCCGTTCCCGATCACGGCGTCGCTAAATGATGGCTCCCCGGCTGACTTGGCGGCCATCGCTCAGGGGTGCTGCCCGCCTAGCCAGCTACAGGACGGCGTACATCTCGTCCAAGGGGCCATGGATGCTTGCGCTCTGACGGGAGCCACATGGCAGGGCGTCTTTTACCCCGGCATGATGACCATCGTCGACGCCAACGGCTGGCTGATTCCCGAATAGGGAACGTCCGTCTTTCGGCCGTCAATCGCACCACCCATCATCGGAGACACGACATGGATCGCACGGTCTTTTTCGACCGCGTGCGCGCGAAGCTTGCCGGCGGGAAACTGACCACCGGACAGGTGCAGGGCTTTTTTGCGCTGATGGACTCGTGGACGGGATCTGGGTTTCGCCAGCTCGCCTATGTGCTCGCAACCGCATGGCACGAGACGGCGGCCACGATGCATCCCGTGACCGAATATGGCGGGAAAAAGTACTTCACCAAGTACGATACCGGCAAGCTCGCCGCCAATCTCGGCAACACGCCCCAGGCAGACGGTGACGGCTATCTCTACCGCGGCCGCGGCTACGTCCAAATCACCGGAGCGCGGAATTACCGGCTGGCAACGTCTCGCCTCGGCGTCGACCTTGTGGGAAGCCCCGACAAGGCGCTTGATCCGGCCATCGCCGCGAAAATCATTATCCGCGGCATGATCGAGGGCTGGTTCACCGGCAAGAAACTGTCCGACTATATCGGCGCCAAGGTCGACTACAAGGGCGCTCGCCGCATCGTCAATGGCACGGACAAGGCCGCGCTGATTGCCGGCTATGCCGACACGATCGAGGCCGCGCTACGGGCGGCAGGAGCGGACAAGCCGGCGCCCGCCAAGCCCGAGATCATCGTCATGCAGCCGGCCAGTCCCCAGCCGGCGCGCAATCCGATCGCCGCGTTCTTCGCAGCCCTGTTTGGCTGGCTGAACGTGGATAAGTAGCGTCAACCTGTAAGCGATCCTTACACGTTCCTCCCCCATCCCCAAGGAGACTACCATGAACCGCTTCACCGGCGCGCTGCTCGCGCTCGCCTTGATCGTCGTGCCCATCGCAGCACAGGCCGCCACCGTCGAAGTCCCCATCGGGGAGTGGGCCGCCGCTGCCATCAACTTCGCCCTGCCGCTGGTCGGCGCCGGCATCATCTGGCTGCTCGCCCTGGCGCAGAAGGTCGGCGTGCCGTACGCGAACCGCCTCCGCACCGAACAGGCCGAACAGCTTCTCGCCATGGCCGTGACCTATGGCCTGAACGCCACGGCCGGCGCCGTAAAGGGCAAGGCGGTCTCTGTCGAGGTCGGCAATGCCGTCGTCTCGACCGCGCTCAGCTATGCCATCGCCAATGGCCCGTCCAAGCTCATCGGCTGGCTCGGCGGCGAGGATGGCATCCGCGACAAGATCCTCGCCCGGCTGACTGTGCCGGAGGATGCTGCCATTCAGAATGGCGAGATTGTTCCGGCGCCGAAGGCATGAGCGCAGAGCTGTGCCTGATTTCACGCCCCCTCCGCCCGAGTATTCGATACTCGGCATAAAGCTCGTCCATCTCGTCGCGGGCGCCATCGGGGGCGCGATCCGCGGCCTCTCGAGGCCCGGTGAAAGCATCTGGCGCCGCATCCTCTCAACAGCAATCGGGGCTATCGTGGCAGGCTACGGCACGCCAGTGGCCGCCCCGATCGTCGCCGCACAGTTCGCATCGACCGGCATCACCGCTGAGACCGCTGCCGGCCTTTGCGGCTTCCTCCTAGGCGTAACCGGCATGTCGATTGTCGAAGGCGCCATCGCCTGGGTCAAGCGTCGCTTCGACGCCGCCAGCTAGCATCATCCCAACCCGGAGACCAAGCATGATCCGTGCCATTCTGGCGGCGGTTGCCGTCCTGTGCCTTGCGTCAATCGCCCATGCCCAAGACCCCGCCGCCGCCAAGAAGCTCTGGGACCAGGTTGCCGCACCAACGGCGAAGCTGAGCAACAGTTGCACGGCCGAGATCATTTATTCGAACCGTGACCAGAAGACGGGCAAGGTCGAGACGCTGGTCCTCACGGCCAAGCACTGCGTCGACACTGCCAAGCCGGGCGACACGCAGACGGTCGACGTGACGAGCTATGACGCCCGTCTGAACGCGGTCAAGGTCACGAGCTATCTCGCCGATGTCGCCGGCCGTGCTGCATCGTCCGATGTCGCTCTTCTCCGGCTTCGCGACAAGGATACGTGGTTCGAAAACGTCATTGCTCTGGAATCGGCCGAGGCGCCGCTGCTATTCGGCGAGGACGTGATCGCGGTCGGCTATCCCCGTGCCATGGCGCTCACGCTTACCCGTGGCGCGCTCGGCCCGATCGACCGCATCAACGTCACCGGACAGGAACACGGCTATCTGCGCTCGAGCACGGACATTGCGCCGGGCTCCAGCGGCGGCGGGCTCTACCATATCGCCGCGGATGGCGACTGGAAGCTGATCGGCATCGCTACGGCCGGGGTGACCTCGGCGCCGTTCATGACCTTTTTCACCTCCATCGACGAAATCGAGGCTTACCTGAAAGTCGCGGCGCCGCAGATCTACGCCGCCAAGAAGTGAGGCGCTTCCTGTGGGTCGCCGCCTTCATCGGGTCGGCGGCCCTTTTCGGCACGGGCATGGGCGCGTTCGCGGCGTTCATGCTGTTTCCGTCGCCGTTTCCCCATCCATGACGCACAGGTGACCGATGCCAACGGCCCCGATGACGCGAGCCGATGCTGAGGATTCCGTTGCCCGCGTGCAGCGGTTTGTTGATGCAGGATACCGACTAGGGGGCGCATATCCCAGCGCCGTCGCAGCCGCCGCAAAAGAAGCGGTTGCCCAAGGCCTTGTGAAAACGGAAAGCGCATTCGAGAGCCGCTATTTCAGGTGCAGGCAGCGCTTCAACCTATTCGCCATTGAGCCGCCGGCTGCGCCCTTGGGACCTGCTGCGCCGGTTGACACGCCAGAAAGCCGCCGAGAGGCGAAGGACGCCGATTACTGGCGTCGCCGGGCCAAAGGCCTTGAGCGCGATCTAGCCGAAGCCGAGCACCTGGCTGAAACGCTAGCCGGGATTCGCGGCGCTCCTATCGAAATCCCCGACTGGATCATCAACCCGTCCGACCGCAAGCATCGCTCTGTCGTCGGGCTCCTGCTCTCCGATGTCCATGCCGGCGAAATCGTCAGCGCTGACGAACTGCTCGGCCTGAACGGCTATAGCATTGACATATGCCGCGAGCGACTGCGCCGGCTTTTCTCCGCCGCGTGCACCATTCCGCAGCGATGGATCTCGGACTGCGACAACCAGGGGTTCTTTCTCGCCCTTGGCGGCGATCTTGTGTCCGGCGATATCCATGCTGAGCTGATGGAGACGAACGAGATCGTCTCGCAAGAGCAGATGTTCTTCGTCGCCGCAGAGATTACCGCCGGCATCCGGCATCTGCTTGAGACCTATGGTCGGGTCCACGTCGCGAGCGTGCCGGGCAACCACGGCCGCACCACGGCCAAGCCGCAGGCGAAGCTTGCCGGGCGCCTCAGCATCGACACCGCCGTCGCCAAGATCGTCCAGGACCGGTTCGACGGCGACAAGCGCGTCACGTTCCAGATCGGGCCGTCGGTCGATGCGGTGGTCCCTGTCTTGGGGCACACCATCCTTCTAACCCACGGTGATCGTATGGGCACCGGCGGCGGCGCCGGTTTCGCTGGTCCAATGCTGCCCATTGTCCGCGGCACGAAAAAGATTGAGGCTCAGCAAAGCCGCGCCGGTCGCCGGCCAGACCTCATCCTCCACGGCCATTATCACACCAGCGGCAACCCTGGCCCGGTCCTGAGCAACGGCAGCGTAGTCGGCTACGGAGAATTCGCTGCCGGCCTTCGCGCCTCGCTTGAACCGCCGCAGCAATGGCTCTTTTTGATGCACGCCAAATGGGGCCTTCGCGAGCGCGTCGAGGTGCGGCTTGAGGATCCGGCGGAGCCCGAGCTGCCGCGCGTCCGCGTGCCAGCCAACATGGCGAGGGCGACATGACCCTCGACGACCTCATAGATGGTCCCGGCCTCGTTTTCGTCTCGACGCCGTATACGCACTACAAGCCCGGCCTGAGCTGTGCCGCTCACGATGCTGCGCAGGCCGCTGGCGCTCTGATCCGCATGGGCATCCGGGCCTATTCCCCGATCGCTCACGGCCATATGGTCGCGACGCATTCGCGGATGGACCCGACCGACGCTCAGCGCTGGATGGACAATGACCGGCCCATCTTCGCCATGGCCCGCGCGCTCGTGGTTGTGAAGCTTCGCGAGTGGAAGGAATCGCTCGGCATCTGCGAAGAGATCGCCGCTGCGGAGACGATGGGCAAGCCGATCATCTATGTCTTGCCCTCCGAGATCGGTCTGCCGCGCGAGCTTGACGATCGGGAGGCCACATGAGCCGGCCGCGCGTGTCGTTCGACCGCGGTCGCATCGTGCTGCACTCCGATGGACCGTGGCAGGAGATGACCGCCTATGAGGCGGCGGGGCTTGCCGGGGACATTGCTCGAGCAATCGAGGCCGCCGAGATGTGGCGGCTGCATCCGCCTGCGACCGACCCCGCAACATGGGACGTGCCGGAGGGCTAGACGCGCTCGCGTATATCTCGTGATTATGCGGGATCGCGTATGCTACCGGCTCAACGCTCCGCTCGGCAGCCCGCCCGGCGATATCCGGAGCGACGTGTTCCGCGCCCCGCACTTGCCGCACACCAGAGGCCTCCCAGCGAGCGTGGCAGGGGCTGTGGTAGCGGAGCCGACAAGCCGCGCGTCGCGGCCGTGAATTGCTGCCAGCTCCGCCAGATCCAGCACCGCGCTATGCCGACATGCCTCGCAATAGGCGGTGACGGTGTAGCCGCCGTCCGTGAGGCTGCCGAGGGTGGCGGTCATCGCAGCATGGCAAGAGCCACTGTCGCGGCTATGATGACGCCCACAACAGTCAGGGCGCCGACTGCGATCACGGTTTCCTTGACGCCGCTGACGTTCTTTTCGGTGCGGCTCAACGAAGCGTTTATCCGCGCAAAGTTCGCCGCCAGCTCTGCCTTGACGGCATCGAAACCGCGGTGAATGTCTTCGTACCCGCTCATTCCTTCTCCCCTTCCGCCAGAGCGGCGTCTATGAGCGCGGAGTGTGCGCTGATGTCTTGGGCGCGTTGCTGGGCGTCATCAACCCGCTTCTGAGCCAGTAGCGCTGATTCCTCTTCCGAGCCACCATTGAAGCGGTATTGATCGTACCAGACGGCATATCGCATGGCATCAGTCGGCTCGCGCATCGCCGCGATTGCAGCGCGGGCCGCGTCCTCGCAGATCGACATGATACCGGCCATCGTCTCGTCAGCATTGCTTTCGTCGAGCGCGATCGAGTAGCTGAGATGGACGCCGACAGGGTCGCCATCGATCCTCGTCACGGCGTCTTTGATCGCAGCGGTCACCCGCTCTACCATTCCCGTCATAGCGTCTCTCCGTCGAGTTGGGCGAGTTCGGATAGGGCAGCGGCGCGGCGGCCGAGGATGGCGACGAACTCTGGCGGCAGTTGGCAGTTGGCCGGCGCTCCTCGAAACATCGGCGCGATCTGCTCTGGCTTGTATCCGGCGAGCCCGCAGCCGATTGGCGTTACCTGAAACGTTAGGTCTGGTCGATCCGTTGCGAATCTGAGAAAGCGGTCCACGTATCGGCCGATCTCATCCAAAGGCAGCGTCTTGAGGTCGCGATCTTTGGTGGGGATCGCAAAGCTGTTGCCAGTGAGCCCGAGGCCGACGCCATAGACGGCGCCCCTGTGCTGGCGTGCCCAAAGAGCTGCGCCTTTGCCGTGGCGGCCCGCAAGATTGGACCCAAAGACAAATACCGGTTCACCCATCCTACACCTCCTTCACCGGTAGGCCGGAGGCTCGGGAGCGGCGGCGCTCCTGCTCTGCGATCCACCGCGGGTTGTCTCGGAATGCTGAGACAATCTGTTCCCCGGTGCCGGCGCAGATGCCGCAGCGCGCCTTGTACATGCCGTCGCCGACGAACCATGTGCGGTCGTGCCATTGCCAGCCGGTCCCGCCGCAAGACGCGCACGCGCCCATCACCCGTTCTCCTTCGATAGAGCGGAGCGGGCGAGGATCGAGGCCTGCTGCTCTGGCGTAAGCGTCGGCCAGAAGCCTGTCATGCTCTCTTGCCGCGCCTGTGCCACGACATCTTCGATTAACGCTTCGTCGTGTTCGGTGGGATTATCGATGTCGATGCAAGCTGCGAGTTTGACGATGGCCCGCAGCCTCGCATTCTCCCGTTCCAGCTCCGCCACTCTCTGCTCAAGAGAAGATGTGGTGGGGGTCATGCTGCGGCGTCCTTGGCGAGAGGGAACCGCTGGTACGTGATCTTCCATTTGCCGATCACGCCGTCGGCTCCGACTTTCATGATGATGTAGTCGCCGAAGCCGTTGCCCTCTGGGTAGAGGATCGGTGGCACGTAGCCGCTGATGCGGCAGATCTCGCGGCGCTCGCTATCGAGCAGCGTGTATTCCCCGTCGTCGCAGACCTTGTAGTGGATATCGGCAACGGTTCCTTCCGGCCACGCCTCAATGCGACCGGTTGAAATGTCGATCACAGGCGTCCAGTCGTCGCCTGATCGGAATGGGATCCGCGACCCGTCGCTGTCCTCGACGCCGTTGACATAGGCGTCCTCCCAATAGCGAACGCCAGCGGAAACGCCTAGATATTTCGGGGTGCTCATGCTGCATCTTCCTTGGCGAGAGCATCGATGTTGTGCGCGTGAACGGTGAAGGTATAGGCGGCGATCCACGGGTTGGCTTCCCATGAGCCGGGACCGTTAATGGTCTCCCAGATATCGCGATAACCGCGTGGCCCGTGAATATGCTCCAGGTAGTCAGCGGCGACGCCCTCGGCGACCGCGTCCTCTTCGCTGATCTCCTGCAGCCGCTGCACGCGGACATCGGTTACGACGAGCGTCAGGCGCGAATATTGCCTTGGCATGAACCGGCCAATCCGCTTATGCCACGCAATCGTTGCCGGGTCGGCCGCATGGCGACCCTTGCGGTAGCTCGCCGGCGCTTCGAACAGAAGGACATTATCGGCAGGCACGAAGGCCCATTTCTGCCGATTGCCCTTGCGCGCGATGGCTCCTTGCACTGGCGCCCAATGGCCACGCTGGAAATAGGTCTCGCGGACCCACAGCCGGTCTCGGGGTTTCACCGGAACGTCGCGCTCCCGCCACGATGCGTTGCCGGGATCAAGCACATAGCTGTCCGACCACTGACCGTCGAATAGGCTGGGAGCCTTTCCGCGCGGCTTGATGATCCGCCGCGTCTGCGTCTTCCGGCCGGCGAGCAGCGCCCTGATCATCGGCCCAGAGAATATGATCGGTCGCTCACCCATGAGCATCCTCCTTGGCGAGAGAGGGAACGGGGCGGCGGTTCCAGGCGGCGATGGCGGCGGCTTCTGAGCCGCGCACCGGGCCTCGGGCTCCGCAGACTTCATCATCAACGCCAGGGTCGCTAGCGCAGCCGATGTAAAAACCGTTGTTGTCGATGCTGGTGTAAAGTCCGGCACCTCCGCAGAACGGACAACTTGCAATCATCTCACTCATGTTCGGCCTCCATAGGGGCGGTGACGAGGGGAGAGGGCAACCTCAATCAATGAGGCCGGGCCGCCGGCCACGTCGTCGTCAAAGACTGCGACGACTAGACGGCCGGTGCGCCATGCAAGCGTGTCGAGATTGCAGCGTCCCGAAAGGACCACAGGGCCATCAGGGAATGGCGTGTGGCCGTGGACCACATATCCGGCTGCCGCTGTCAGGTCGGCATTTCGCTCGCGCCGGCTCCAGAGCAACCGCGCTTCCGTCTGCTCATCAGCAGGGCGCGTCTCATCGAAGTCGGCGTGGACAAAGACGCGCCTGCCGTCGAGATAGCAGAGCGGACGCTGGCGGCACCAATCAAGGTGGGCCTGCGGGACAACCCCGTCAGCATATGAGGCTAGGGTGGCGCCTCCTCCATTCCCGACCCACCAGCCAAAATCTAGCGGCTGATTGATCGTCTCGACCATCATGTCCTCATGGTTCCCCTTTAGGCACACCCACCGCCATCCATCAGGCGGCCCAGTCATGAGCCGATCAATGACTTGGCAGCTCTGTGGTCCGCGATCGATGTAGTCGCCGAGGAACACGATTGTCCCCGGCGGGTTCGCCTCGATTGCCTTCAACGCAGCGTCGAGCAAATCATATCGGCCGTGTAGATCGGCTACCGCGTAGGTGCGCCGGGCACGCTTGGGCTCATGCATGGTGGGGGTCTCCAGGGAGGGCATAGACCTCGAAAACGGCATGGCTCTCGCCAGCGGGCCAGTTGTCGAGGATCCAGCGGCATGCGATGGCGCGGCGAACGCGCCACAATAGGACGACAGTGCAGATGAGGGCCGCCGCTGCGTTGAGCGCGCTGCCTGAGCCGCCCAGCACGATCAGGTTGGCCAGATGAGGACGGCATTGATCGCGGACCATGCGCGCTCGCGGTCGAACTCCCGCTTGAACAGCGCGCGTTCTTCAGGCTCGAACCGGAGCACCTGACGCCAACGCTCATGCATGGTTGCAGCCTCCGATCAAAGGCATCGCTCCGCGGTTCACGCGAACCTGGAAGCGTGGCCATAACGGGAACATTGACAGCCATTTTGGCCGTGTCGATTGTATGAAACCGCAGAGTTCAGCCATTTTGGCCGAAACACACTGCCCTCCGAAGGCAGAGGCCAGGGGTTCGAATCCCTTCGGGTGCGCCAGATTTCCCCAATCGTTCTTGACTGTACCTGGCGCCGACGCGCGCGCCATGCCTAGGCGCGGACGGCCGGCGGCGGAGACGTGTGGAAACGGCGGCGTTGGTTGACTTGCCCGGTTATGAGAAGACGTCCTTCGGCAGGTTCCTCGCCAGGAAATCCGTGAAGCGCCTGACCTTCGACGCAATGTTCTTGTTGGCCGGATAGACGGCATGAACGGGAACCGAGCCGATCTCCCATGTTTCAAGCACACGAACGAGACGGCCGTCTCGGATCTCCGCGCCGACTGCGAACATCGGCAGCAGCGTGATCCCGGCTCCGGCGACGGCGACATCTCTCAGCGCGATCCCGTCATTGGCGAGATAGCGCGGGACGATGGGGATGCGCAGCGTCTGGCCGTCCTTGTTGAGTATCCACACATTGCCCCATCGCAGACCGGAGAAGTGAAGACAGGCGTGGTCCGCAAGTTCTGTGGGATCGGCAGGCGCGCCATGCCTGGCGATGTAATCCGGCGACGCGCAGATGACGAGCGGTGAGTCGCCGATGGGGCGGGTGATGAGATTGGGATCCAGGACAATCGTCCCCCGTATGGCGAGGTCATAGCCCTCGTCGATCAGATTGACCGCCCTGTGGGACAATGTGACGTCGATGGAAAGCGAGGGGTTGCGCTTCAGGAACTCAGCGATGATCGGCCCCATGTGAAGCTGCGCGAATTCGGGCGGCACCGTCACCTTAAGCCTGCCGACGACCTCTTCCTGATAGCTCAACGCCGCCCGCTCGGCTTCGCGGACCTGGGGAATTATGCCGACCAGAGACTGGAAATAGGCGGCTCCGGCTTCGGTCAGGACGACAGCGCGCGTCGAGCGCTGAAGCAGCCGGATACCGAGTTTGGCCTCGAGGGTCCGGACCTGGGCGCCGACCGTGGCGCGCGACATTCCGAGTTCTTCGGCCGCTCTTGTGAAGCTCAGATGTTTCGCGACTGTGATGAAAGCGGCTAGGCCTTCCAAGGGGTCCAGAGACCGCACGTTCGCTCTTCCATACAATGATGATCGATAATCGATCTTATCATCTCCGAGCGCCTTGAGTACTCCGGTCGCACCAGAATCTGGTTCCGGAGATGATCATGAAAGCCTTCATCGTCGCGGCGATCTCAAGGTTTCGCCACGGGGAACTCCGCCGTGTCCGTGGCGATGCCGATGACGCGGTTCGCATGCCGGGAGTCCGGGAAGGCATCCCGTCCCCAAGCGATGGGCCGAGTCGATGGTTTCACGCTCGGAAGATCGGCTCCCTCACGAGATCGAGGACCGGTCCTGCCTGATCACCTTGAGCAGGACCAGCCCTCAACCGCGTGGATCATCACGCACTTCACCTCAACGAACGAAAGGAATGCGAGAAATGACCTCGAAAGCCGAGAATCTCTGGTTCATGACTGCCCATCTGCTGATCCGCCTGAGCAAGTCGGACAATGCGGAAGGCCTGTCGATCATCGAACATCGCATGGCCAAGGATTTTGCGCCTCCTCTGCATGTGCATCATCGAGAAAGCGAAACCTTCGTCATTCTGGAAGGCCGGTTCCGGTTTCAGCGCGATGATGACGTCTTCGAGGCAGCCGAAGGTGACGCCATCCATCTGCCAAAGGACTGCGTGCATGGCTTCCGCGTGCTTTCGGACTATGGCCGCTGCCTGACGATCACAAACGGACCTTTCGAAGACATGGTCCGTGCCGCAGCTCGCCCTGCAGCGACCGACGGGCTGCCCGAGCAGGTGCCGCCGACGCCCGAACAGCAGAAGGCCCTTGCCCAGATCTGCAGCGCCCACGCGATCGATCTTCTCGGGCCGCCCATTGCATGACGCACGCCTTGCGGCTCCAGCCGCCATCCTCATGATCGCTTTGGCGGCGAAAGCTCCATGACCTGCTCGATCGCGTCGAGCGACTGCTCGCCCCAAGGCCGAGCTGGAGAGGGTCCGCCGCCTCTCCAGCTCTCGACCTTCTCGTCGCTCGATTTCCGCCGACCCCATTGACAGCGCCTCTGCCCAGTGCATTAATTCGTCAACTAGACGAACTAATGAGATTGAATTGATCACCGGGCGGTCGCTTCTCGTCAGACAATTCTCCCGTCGCGCGGTCGCCGAGGCGCTGCTGCATCTGGGGCCGATTTCGCGGGCCGAGCTCGCCAAGGAAACCGGCCTTTCAAAGCAGACCATGTCGGAGGTGATGGCGGCGCTCGAGAGCGAGGGCTGGGCGCGGCCCGCCGGGCGCACCAGCGGCGCCGTCGGCCGCTCGGCGCTCCGCTACGAGGTGGCGCGCGACGCGGCCTTCTCGCTCGGCGTCGATCTCGGCGGCACCAAGGTCATCGCGGCGCTCGCCGATCTCGCCGGCGACGTGGTGGCGGAGGAGACCGAGCCGACCGATCGGCGCGGCGGCCGCCATGTGCTCGACCAGATCCATGCGCTGGCCTCAAGGCTCGCCAAGGGCGCCGGCGTCGATGCGGCGCGCATCCGCAGCGTCGTGATCGGCTCGCCCGGCGTCGTCGACCCGCTGACCGGCGCGATCGGCCTCGTCCCCAATATCCGCGGCCTCTCCGATTGCGATGTGCCGGGTGTGCTCGGCGCGCTGTTCGGCCTTCCGATCGCCATCGAGAACGACGTCAATCTCGCAATGCTCGGCGAGGCCTGGCAGGGCGCGGCGCGCGGCGTCGAGAATGCCGGCTTCCTGGCGCTCGGCACCGGCGCCGGTCTCGGCCTCATCATCAACGGCAAGCTGGCGCGCGGCGCGACGGGCGCGGCGGGCGAGATCGCCTATCTGCCGGTCGGCCGCGAGACCGATACGGCGGCGGCGCGCGAGATCGGCACTTTCGAGCTCGAGGTCGGCGCCGCCGGCATCGTCCGCCGCTACCTTGAGGCGGGCGGCGCCGCCGAGGTCGAGACCGTGCGCGAGGTGTTCGCCCGGCTCGAGGCCGGCGACGCCACGGCGGTCGCGGTGATCGACGAGACGGCGCGGATCATCGCGCTCGCGGTGACGGCGCTCGGCGCCATCGTCGATCCGGAGATGATCGTCTTCGGCGGCAGCATCGGCATCCGCGAGGAACTGATCGGCCGCGTCCGCGCCGTCATGCCGACGGTGTTCGAGCGACCCATCCACATCACCGCCAGCCATCTCGGCGCCCGCGCCGGCCTTGTCGGCGCCGTCTCCTCGGCCGTCAGCCGGCTGCACAACGAGATCTTCGGAATCCCCAACCTGCCGGGAGACCTCGCGCTTCCCGCCAGCCCGCTGCAGAAGGCCGCCGAATGACCGCGCCCGACCCGGACCTCGTCACCCGCCTCCGCCGCGCGCTCGACCGCGACGCCGCCATCGCTTTGCTCGCGAGGGCGGTCGGGACGCCCTCGGTGACCGGCCACGAGCGGGCCTTCGCCGCCCTGCTGGCGCGCGAACTGGAGGCGATCGGCGCCGAGGCTGTCCGCCTCGACGATTTCGCGCCCGGCCGGCCGAATGTCACCGCCGTCCTGAAGGGTGAGGGCGGCGGGCCGACGCTGATGCTGCTCGGCCATACCGATACGGTGCATGTCCGCGGCTGGGCCGAGCGCTGGGCGGGCACGGAGCGCGAGGATCCGTTCGGCGCTGCCATTGTCGACGGCGCCATGTGGGGCCGCGGCACGGGCGATCTCAAGGCCGGCATCTGCACGGCCGTCGCCTCGGCGGCGCTGCTGCGCGCGGCCGGCATCCCGCAGGCGCCCGACATCGCCTTCGCCTTCATCGGCGACGAGGAGAGCGGCGAGCCGGGCAGCGGCGTCAGCGCCGGCATGAAGGCGCTCACCGCCGCCATCGAGGCCGGCGCGGCCGTGCGGCCCGATTTCGCGATCTATGTCGAGCCGACCGAACTCGACATCTATGCCGCGCAGATGGGCTTCGTCATCTGTGACATCACGGTCACCGGCCGCTCGGCCTATTTCGGCGTGCCGGAGCAGGGCATCGATGCGCTGAAGGCCTCGCATGCGATCCTCTCCGCGCTCTTCGCGCATTCGGCGGCGCTTGAGGCGCGGGCGCCGCATCCGCTCGTCGGCAGCCCGTTCCTGCTGGTGACGACGCTGGAAGGCGGCGGTTATATCGCCGTGCCGGGCGAATGCCGCATCAGCCTGATCATGAAGCTCTTGCCGGGCGATGATCTCGGCGAAGCGGTCGCGGCGATGGAGGCGGCGGTGCGCGCGGCGCCGGTCGATCCGCGCATCGAGATCGCCTTTGCCTATCCCGCCGGCCGCGACCATGAATTCGGCGGCACGCCGACCGAGACGCCGCCCGATCTTCCCGCGGTGGCCGCGCTGGTGGCGGCGGTGAAGGCCGTCCGCCCGGATCGCGGCGCCATCAAGGGCGCGCCCTACTGGTCGGAAGCGCCCTTCCTCTCGACGCGGCTCGGCGTCCCCACCGTCTATTGCGCGCCGGGCGACATCCGCAACTGCCACACCACCGAGGAGCATGTCGAGATAGAGGACTATCTCGACGGCATCGTCGCATTCGCCGCCTTCCTCGCCGGCTTCGGCCGGGTGGGCGGACGCTGAACCGAACGGCCGAAACGGCCACACCAGAGGGAGCATGCCATGACGACGAAGATGAGGATGAAGAAGACCCTGGCCACGCTGGCGCTGTCGGCGCTCCTGGCCTCGACCGGGCTCGCGAGCGCCGGCGAGACCGTCGGCCCGAACGGCGAGAAGGCGACGCCCTCCTCGGCGCTGACCCTTTCCGACGCCGAGATCGCCAAGCTCAAGGACGGCAAGTATACGGCCGCGCTGCTCTGGCACACCTCGTCGGACTTCGTCACCGCCGTGACGGCCGGCGCCACCGACACCTTCAAGAAATACGGCATCGAGGTCGTCGCCGAGACGGATGCCGGCTTCGACAGCGCCAAGCAGCTCTCCGATGTCGAGACCGTGCTCGCCAAGAAGCCGAGCGTGATCCTGGCGCTGCCGCTCGATCCGGTCGGCTCGGCCGCTGCCTTCAAGCCGGCGGTCGAGGGCGGCGTGAAGCTCGTCTTCCTCTCCAATGTCCCGGCCGGCTACACGCAGGGCAAGGACTATGTCGCGATCGTCACCGACGATCTCTTCCAGATGGGCAAGCAGGCCGGCGACGCGCTCGCCACCGCGCTCGGCGACAAGGGCAAGGTCGCCTACATCTTCCATGACGCGCAGTATTACGTGACCAACCAGCGCGACCAGGCCTTCAAGGCGACCATCGAGAACGACCACAAGGGCATGTCGATCGTCGACAGCCAGGGCATCGCCGACCCGGCCCGCGCCGAGGAGATCGCCAACGCGCTCCTGACCAAGACGCCCGATCTCGACGGCATCTACGTCACCTGGGCCGAGCCGGCGGAAGGCGTCCTTGCCGCGCTGCGCCAGGCCGGCAACACGCATACCAAGATCGTGACGCTCGACCTTTCGGAGCCGGTCGGCCTCGACATGGTCAAGGGCGGCAACGTCACCGCGCTGGTCGCCGACAAGGCCTATGAACTCGGCTCGGCCATGGCCACGGCCGCCGCCTATGGCCTCCTTGGCAAGGAGGCGCCGGCCTTCGTCGTCGCCCCGGCGATCACCGTCCAGAAGGACAATGTCGTCGATGGCTGGAAGGCCTCGCTCAACCGCGAGCCGCCGCAGTCGATCCTCGACGCGATCAAGTAAGGCGATCCACGGAGGCCGGGCGAAACCGGCCTCCGCTTCCTGCCACACGAGGATGAGATCATGACCCTGAAGCACCTGCTGGTCGCGGGAACGATGCTGGCCGGGCTCGCGCTCGCCGCTCCCGCCCTGACCGCTCCCGCCTTCGCCGACGACGTCACCAAGGGGCCGCATGGCGAGACGGCGACGCCGGGAGAGAGCATCCAGCTTTCGCCGGAACAGATCGAAAAGGTGAAGGCCGGCAAGTTCACGGCCGGCCTCGCCTGGCACACCACCTCCAACTGGTCGAACGCCGTCGACCAGGGCGCCAAGGACGAATTCGCCAAGCTCGGCATCGAGGTTGTCGCGACCACCGATGCCGGCTTCGACGCGGCGAAGCAGAAGAACGACATCGAGACGATCCTCGCCAAGAAGCCGAGCGTCATCATCTCGCTGCCGGTCGATCCCGAGACGGCGCCCGAGGTCTACAAGCCGGCGCTCGATGCCGGGGCGAAGCTCGTATTCATCGACAACACGCCGAAGGGCTTCGAATACGGCAAGGACTACGTGACCATCTCGACCGCCGACCTCGTCCAGATGGGCGCCAAGGCCGGCGAGGCGCTCGGAACCGCGCTCGGCGGCAAGGGCACGGTCGGCTACATCTACCACGACGCCGACTTCTACGTGACCAACCAGCGCGACCAGTCGTTCAAGAAGACGATCGAGACCAAGTTCCCGGACATGAAGATCGTCGCCGAGCAGGGGCTCGCCGATCCCACACGCGCCGAGGAGATCGCGCAGGCCTTCGTCACCAAGAACCCCGGCCTCGACGCCATCTATGTCACCTGGGCCGAGCCGGCCGAGTTCGTGCTGGCGGCGCTCAGGAATGCTGGCAACACGCATACGAAGATCGTGACGCTCGACCTCTCCGAGCCGCTGGCGCTCGACATGGTCAAGGGCGGCAATGTCGTCGCCATCTCCGCCGACGAGGCCTATTCGATCGGCACCACGGCCGCCAATGCCGCCGCGCTCGGGCTCATCGGCGAGAAGGTTCCGCCCTTCCTCGCCGCCGGCGCGATCGCCATCACCAAGGACAATGTCAAGGAAGGCTGGAACGCCTCGCTTCACCGCGATCCGCCGGCCTCGCTCGGGGTGAACTGATGTCTTCGAAGCCGTTGTCCCTCAAGGGGCTCGATCCGGCCCAGTATGTCGTCTATGTCGGATTCCTGCTGATCTTCGCCGCCTTCGCGGTGGTGCTCAGGGACGACGGCTTCCTGACCGCCAACAACCTCGTCAACATCGTCCAGCAGACGGCGCCGATCACGATCATGGCGATCGGCATGGTGTTCGTGCTGACCTCCGGCGAGATCGACCTTTCGATCGGCTCGGTGGTCGCCATCGCGGCGCTGGTCGCGGCGGTAGTGATGCGCACGATGCCCTGGCCGGTCGGCGTCGCCGCCGGCCTCGGAGCGGGCGCGCTGATCGGCCTCGTCAATGGCGCGCTGGTCGCCTATGTGCGCTTGCCGTCCTTCCTCGTGACGCTCGCCTCGATGGGCCTCCTCGCCGGTGTCGGCCGCTGGCTGACCAACCTGCAGTCGGTGCCGGTCACCAATGATGTCTATACGGCGATCTTCGGCGCCGGCGCACTGTTCGGCATCCCCTCGCTGATCCTCTGGACGGTGATCGGCGTCGCGGTCGGCCATTTCGTCTATCGCGAGACGCCGTTCGGCGCCCATGTGCTGGCAACCGGCGACAATCCGCGCGCCGCCCGCGCCGCCGGCATCAATGTGGATCGCCTGCGGCTCGGCGTGCTGGTCCTTTCCTCCATGACCGCCGCGCTCGCCGGCCTCCTCTATGCCGGCCGCCTGCATGGCGCGCGCTACACGCTGGGCGAGACCGACCTCCTCACGGTCATCGCTGCCGTCATCGTCGGCGGCACCCGCCTCAATGGCGGCACCGGCACCGTGGTCGGCGCGCTGATCGGCTCGCTCATGATGGGCATGCTCAACAACGGGCTCATCCTGATGGGCCTCTCGGTCGCCGAGCAGATGATGGTGCGCGGCCTGATCATCCTCGCCGCCGTCGCGCTGACGCTGCGCGAAGCCCGGCGCTGACCGCCCCTTTCGGAGAAAGATCATGTTTCTCGACACGCTCCGCCGCCGCAATCCGCGCCTGATCGAGGCCGCGATCCGCCTGCACCAGGCCGGCGCACTGCCCGCCAACACCACCGTCATCGATCTCGACGCCGTCACCGCCAATGCCGGCGTCATCGCCAGGGCCGGCGCCGCCGCCGGGCTGGAGGTGCTCGCGATGACCAAGCAGATGGGCCGCAACGGCGACTTCCTGAAGGCTGTGAAGACGGGCGGCATCGGCCGCGTCGTCGCCGTCGACATGGAATGCGCGCGCGCCGGCCATCGCGCCGGGCTCGGCCTCGGCCATGTCGGCCATCTCGTGCAGGTGCCGCGCGCCGAGGCCGATGCCGCCGCTGCCATGGCGCCGGACTACTGGACGGTGTTCAGCATGGAGAAGGCAGCGGAGGCGGGCGCCGCCATGGCGAAGGCCGGCCGCACCGCCAATCTCCTCCTGCGCATCCATGCCGAGGGCGACCGCTTTTATCGCGGCCATGAGGGCGGCTTCCCGGCGGCCGATATCGCCGCCGTCGCCGACGCGGTCGACCGCCTTCCCGGCGCGCGCTTCGCCGGCATCACCACCTTCCCGGCGCTCCTCTTCGACAATGAGACGGGCAAGGTGAAGCCGACGCACAATCTCGAGACGCTCGGCCGGGCGCGCGAGGCGCTGGCCAGGGCGGGCCGCACCAAGATCGCCATCAACGCCCCCGGCACCACCTCCTCGGTCGTGCTCGCCGCGCTCGCCGAGGCCGGCGCGACGCAATGCGAGCCCGGCCATGGCCTCACCGGCACGACGCCGCTGCATGCGCTGGAGGACCTGCCCGAACTTCCGGCCGCGGTCTATCTCTCGGAGGTCTCGCATATCCATGGCGACCGCGCCTATTGCTTTGGCGGCGGGCTCTATATCGATCCGGTCTTCCCGGACTACGAGGTGAAGGCCGTGGTCGGCCGTGAGCCCGACTTGGACCGCCTCGCCAGCGTCGAGATCCCGCCGCCGGCGGCGATCGACTATTACGGCATGATCGACCGGACCGGGCCTGTGAAGCCGGAGATCGGCGACAGCGTCGTGTTCGGCTTCCGCCAGCAGACCTTCGTCACGCGCGCCTATACCGCCGGGATTTCCGGCCTCGCCTCCGGCAGACCGAAGGTCGAAATCATCCACGACGCCTTCGGCCGCCCGGCCGACTGGCCGCTCTGAGGAGACAGCGATGACCCCGCCCGTCCTCTCCCTCGACCGCGTGCACAAGTCCTTCGGCGGCATCACGGCCATCGAGGAATTCTCGCTCGATCTCGCCGCCGGCGAGGTCGTCGCCCTTGTCGGCGACAACGGTGCCGGCAAGTCGACGCTCGTCAAGATGATCGCCGGCGCGCACAAGCCCACATCCGGCCGCATCCTGATCGACGGCGAGGAGGTCTCCTTCGCCGATGCCAGCCAGTCGCAGTCGAAGGGTATCCAGGTCGTCTACCAGGACCTCGCGCTCGCCGACAGCCAGAGCGTCTACATGAACCTCTTCCTCGGCCGCGAGCTGACGCGCGGCCCGTTCCGCCGCCTCGACCGCCCGCGCATGATCCGCGAGACGGAGAAGCTCGTGGAAGCGCTCGACGTGCGCATTCCCTCGGCCCGCTCGGTGATCCGTGATCTCTCGGGCGGCCAGCGGCAGGGCATCGCCATCGCCCGGGCGACACATTGGGCGACCAAGCTGGTGCTGATGGACGAGCCGACGGCGGCGCTCGGCGTCGCCGAGACGGCGAAGGTCGAGAAGAACATCGAGAGCCTCCGCGCGCGCAATCTCGCGATCCTCATCATCAGCCACAGTCTCGACCAGGTGTTCCGCCTGTCGGACCGCATCTGCGTGCTGAGGCGCGGCAAGCAGATCGGCATCCGCGACACGCGCTCGACCGACAAGAACGAGATCGTGTCGATGATCACCGGCCTCGCCGCGGCCGCCTGAGCGGGGCGGGCCGGTCAGCCCGCCGCCAGCAGCGCCTTGCGGAAGCGGGCGAGCGCGATGCCGAAATAGGCGGCGCCGATCAGGACCAGCGCCGCGAGGCGCGGCCAGATGATGTCGAGCCCGGCGCCGCGATAGAGGATCGCCTGCGACAGCGCCACGAAATGCGTCGAGGGCGAGACCTGCATCACCACCTGCAGCCAGGACGGCATGGATTCGAGCGGCGTCGTGCTGCCCGAGAGCAGGTTCATCACGATGAGCACCGGCATCACGATCAGCCCGAACTGCGCCATGGAGGTGGATGCCGTCGCGATCAGGATGCCGAGCGAGGTGACGGAGAAGAGATAGAGCGTCGCCGAGCCGAGGAAGAGCGGGATCGACCCCTGCACCGGCACCCCGAGCAGCCGCTCCACGACCGCCCATAGCGCAAACGCGGCTGCGAGGATGATCACGGCGCCATTCGCCCAGATCTTGGCGAGCATGATCTCGGCCGGCGTCACCGGCATCACCAGGAGATGCTCGATCGTGCCATGCTCGCGCTCGCGGATCAGCGCGGCGCCCGTCAGGATGACCGACAGCATGGTGATGTTGTTGATGACCTGCATCAGCGCCGTGAACCAGGCCGATTGCAGGTTCGGGTTGAAGCGCGCGCGGACGACGAGATTGATCGGCTGGCCGCCGCTCGTGCCGAGCGCCGCGACCGCCTCCTGCATCAGGATCGACTGCAGATAGGAGGCGCCGTTGCCGGCCTGCGACATGGCCGTGGCGTCGATATCGATCTGCAGCGATGGCTTGCGGCCGGCGATCGCGTCCTGCTCGAATTTCGGCGGGATCTCGATGACGAAGACGAAGCGGCCGGAATCCATCGCCTCGTCGATCTCGCCGGCCGAGATCTGCTGCGGCGCCCTGAAATAGGGCGGCAGGATCGCATCGACGAGCCGGCCCGACAGCGGCGAGCGGTCCTCGTCGACGATCGCCACCGAGGCATTCTCGACCTCCATCTTGGCGCCGGTCGCCACCGCATAGATCGCGAAGGTGAAGGAATAGACGATGAGCAGCATCAGGACCGGATCGGCCTTGAGGCTGTAGAGCTCCTTGACGCCGAGGCGGAAGATCCGCGCGAGGCGCGAACCTGCCCCGGTCATCGAGCGCTTGGGCTTGGAGCGCGTCGCCATCTCAGGCCCCCTGCTTGCGCAGCGCCACGACCGAGGCGCCGATGAAGACGAGGCCGAAGGCGATGAGGATCAGGATGTTCGGCCAGAGCTCGGGAAGGCCGAGTCCCTTGGCGAAGACGCCGACGCTGACCGGCTGGTACCAGGCGGCCGGGAAGGCGAGGCCGATCAGCCTCCCGCTGCCGGAGAGCGAGGAGACCGGCACGAGAAGGCCGGAGAAATTGACCGCCGGAATGATGGCGATGATCGCGGTGGCGAAGATCGCCGCGACCTGGCTCTTCACGAAGGACGAGACGAAGAGCCCGAAGCCGGTCGTCGCCAGCACATAGGCGAGGGTCGCCGCCGCGAGCGTCGCGAAGGAGCCCTTGACCGCGACATCGAAGACGAAGCGCGCCAGGAGCACCATCATCAGGAGGTTCAGGAAGGCGATGACGACATAGGGCAATTGCTTGCCGATCAGGAACTCGATCTTCGACACCGGCGTCGCCTGGAAATTGGTGATCGAGCCGGTCTCCTTCTCCTTCACGATGCCGAGCGCGGTCATGATGGCCGGGATCAGCACGAGCACGAGCACGATCACGCTCGGCACGATCGCATTGGTACTCTTGAAGGCCTGGTTGTAGCGGAAGCGCGTCTCGATCCCGATCGGATAAAGCGAGGCCTCGCTGCCCGTCCGCCGCGCGGTCGCATCTGCGAGATAGGACTGGGCGAGGCCGCTCACATAGCCGCGCATCGTCTCGGCCCGGAACGGCATCGCCCCGTCGACGAAGACGCCGACCTCCGGCGTCAGCTGCCGCTGCAGGTCGCGGCCGAAATCGGGCGGGATCTCGATGGCGAGGGCGATGTCGCCGCTCTTCAGCCGCTGGTCGATCTCCTCCGGCGCGGTGATCGGCGGCTGCTCGTCGAAATAGCGCGAGCCCCGGAAGCTCTCGAGCAATTGCCGGCTCTCGCTGCTCTGGTCCTGGTCGAAGGCGGCGAAGCGCAGATGCTCGACATCGAAGGATATGCCGAAGCCGAAGGTGAGAAGGAGGAGCAGGGGGCCGAGAAAGGCGAAGACGAGCCGCGCCGGATCGCGCGCGATCTCGAGCGATTCCCGCCAGGCATAGGCGAAGAGGCGGCGGGCCTCGAAGCGCCGCGTCGGCCGGGGCGCGAAGGCCGGCGCCGCGGCTCCGTCCTCCTCGGCCTGGTCGTTGCCCATCCCGGCCTCTTCCAGCACCGCGATGAACACGTCCTCGAGCTTGTCCATGCCGCGCTCGGCCTTGAGCTCGGCCGGCGTGTTGACGGCGAGCACCTTGCCGGCATGCATCAGCGAGATGCGGTCGCAGCGCTCCGCCTCGTTCATGAAATGGGTCGAGAGGAAGATCGTCACGCCGTCCTTGCGTGAGAGTTCCAGCAGGATGCGCCAGAAGCCGTCGCGGGCCACCGGATCGACGCCCGAAGTCGGCTCGTCGAGGATGAGCACCTCCGGGCGGTGTACCAGCGCGACCGCGAGCTGCAGGCGCTGGCGCATGCCGAGCGGCAGGCTGTCCGGCCGCTGGTCGGCGACCGTGCCGAGGTCGAAGCGATCCAGCATCTCGGCGACGCGGCCGTCGATCTCGGCCATCGGCAGCTGGAACAATTCGGCATGCAGCGTCAGATTCTGGCGGACCGTCAGCTCGCCATAGAGCGAAAAGGCCTGCGACATGAAGCCGACGCGGCGGCGCGTTTCCATGTCGTTCGCGTCGAGCTTCTGGCCGAACAGCTTCGCCTCGCCTTCGCTCGCCGGCAAAAGGCCGGTGAGCATGCGCATGGTCGTGCTCTTGCCGGAGCCGTTGGAGCCGAGAAAGCCGAAGATCTCGCCCTTGCCGATGCGGAAGCTGACATGGTCGACGGCCGTGAAGCTGCCGAAGCGGCAGGTGAGGCCCTCGGCCTCGATCGCGGGCGGGCCGTCCACGACCGTCCGCGGCAGGTTCGGCAGCGGCTGGTCCTCGGCGCGGATCTCTTCCGGCAGCAGCGCGACGAAGGCCCGCTCCAGCGTCGCCTCGTTCGTCCGCTCCTTGAGGTCGGCCGGCGAGCCGCTGGCGATGATGCGGCCGTCATGCATCGCGGCCAGCCAGTCGAAGCGCTCGGCCTCGTCCATATAGGCGGTGGCGACGATCACGCTCATGCCGGGCCGCCGCGCCCGCATGCGGCTGATCAGCTCCCAGAACTGCCGCCGCGACAGCGGGTCGATGCCGGTGGTCGGCTCGTCGAGGATGAGGAGGTCGGGATCGTGGATCAGCGCCGCGCAGATGCCGAGCTTCTGCTTCATGCCGCCCGAGAGCTTGCCGGCCGGCCGGTCGCGGAAGGGCGCGAGCCCCGTCGCCGCCAGCAATTCGTCGATGCGCGCCGCGCGCTCCGCCGGCCCCTGGCCGAAGAGGCGCGCGAAAAAGTCGAGATTCTCGGCGATCGACAGCGTCGGATAGAGATTTCGCCCGAGACCTTGCGGCATATAGGCGATGCGCGCGCCGGCCCGCCGCCGTTCGGAGGCCCGCCGCATGTCGACGCCCAGCACTTCGACGCTGCCCGTCTGGATCCGCGTCGCGCCGGCGACGATGCCGAGCAGCGTCGACTTGCCGACGCCGTCCGGCCCGATCAGCCCGGCCATGATGCCGGCCGGCGCCGCGAGATCGATATCGGCGAGCGCGACCGTCTTGCCGTAGCGATGGCCGACGCCGGCGAAGCGGATCGCGGCGCCGCTCGGATCAGATGCTGGACCGCTCATTGCGGCAGCTTGACCGCGAGCTCCGGCGGCCAGGTCAAGGCGGGATCGACCGCGAGATAGGCGACGCCGCGCACCCCGGTCTTCACATAGTCCTCGTAATGGCGGAGGAGGTCGGGCGCGATGGAGAGCTTGACGCGGAACATGAGCTTCTCGCGCTCGTCGCTTGTCTCGACGGTCTTCGGCGTGAACTGGGCGCTGCCGGCGACGAAGGAGACGGTGGCCGGCACGACATAGTCGGGCGCCGGATCGAGCACGATGCGCGCCGGACCGCCGAGCTTCAGCACGCCGGCGACCTTGGCCGGGACGAAGACGGTCATGTAGACGCTGCCGAGATCGAGCAGCGTCACGATCGGCGCGCCCGCCGCGACCACCTCGCCGGTCTGCACGAGCTTGTATTCGACCCGCCCGCGCCGCGGCGCCTTCAGGACGGAATCGTCGATCTGCGAGGAGATGCGCGCCACCTCGGCGCGGGCGACATCCGCCGCCGCCTTGGCGTCGTCGAGGCTGGCCCTGGCCGCGTTGAGCGCCGCGGTGGCGACGTTGAGCGTCGACTGCTTCAGATCGAGCGTCTGCTGCGTGCCGAAGCCCTTGTCCTTCAGCTGCGCCGCGCGGTCGAGCTCCTGCTTGGCGAGCGCGAGTTCGCTCTCCCGCTGCTGGATCGCCGCCTCTGCCGAGGCGATGGCCGTCTCGGCGCGCCGCACCTGGGCATTGCCGCCCGCGAGCTGCGCCTCGAGTTCGGTGACGTCGAGCCGCGCGATCACCTGGCCGGCATCGACGGTCTCGCCTTCCTGAACCAGCACCTCCGCGACCCGGCCGGGGAACTTGGCCGAGACGAGGATCTGGTCGGCCTCGATGCGGCCATTGGCGGCGGCGATGCCGTCCGGCAGCCGCTTGCCGCCGAGCTTCTGCCAGAGGCCCTGCAGCAGGGAGGCGAAGGGCGAGGAATCCGCCGCGACAGCCGGCCCCGCGAGCGGGGCGCCGGCCGTTGAAAGCATCGTCGCGACGAGAAGCAGCCTGATGGATCGCAAGGGGGGAGCTCCGCGGTTGCACGATCAAGCGCCAGCAACGCTAGCACGTTCATGGGAACACAGATACCGATCGGCCGCATTGACCTTGGTCATATGGCGGCCTTCGCGTCTCCAAACCGCATCCGGCCTCCGACCAACGGAGCCCTCGCATCGCACGGACGGCGACCGAGGACCTCCTTCGATCAGCACCGCCATGCACGATCGGAGCATGGTCTCTGATCCGATTTCCAGGGCCGGACTTCGGACTCCGTAGCGCATCGATCGGGATTGCGCCTCTCCTGAGGGCGACCGGTTGAAGAGGCTGACGGCGGGGGCTCATGCGTCCGTGGTGCGGCCTCGTCCGCATGGCGGATCCGCATGACGATCGCCTCGCCCGTTTGGCGGATGCGCCCATCCGGTATGCCAGCGTTCAACCAATCGAGAAGGCTGTCAAAGTCTGGGTGAGCGAGGCCCTTCCAACCACGGATCGGCCGATTTCGGAACGCACCCCATGATCCGCTTCAGGCCTGCGAGCCATGACTATTCGAGCGTGTCGCATGCGTCCTTGACGTTCACTTCCCGCCACCGCGGCTTCATCCCGGCGGCTCAAATGGTCGGTCTCCGGCCCGAGAGCCGCTTCGTGGATGCCGCGGTCGATGGGGTCTCGATCGATATGGCCTCAGTCGATACGGCCTCAGTCGATGCGGCCTCTGTCAGTGAAGGTGGCGATTTCGTCGCGACATACCGCGCGGACGCGCCATTGTTCGAACCCGGCTCCCCTCCGGCGGCGGCCGGAACGCCGGCGGCCGAGGAGGGCGTAATCGACCGGGCGGCGGTGAACGCTGACGGCGGCGCGGCGCAGCTGGCTGTCGCAGCGGATCGTTCGATCGCCTTGTTCGAGCCGATGAGCGGGTTGTCTGCGGCTCGGAGAGCGGCTGCCGGTCCTGGTCCGGTTCGGGACGATTCCGAGCAGGCGCTCCGATCCTGGCGGAGGCTCCTCTCTGCCGATGGGCATGGATTCTTCGCGCGGGATTCGTCCGCTGGCGGCGGCGCGCCGTCGGCGCCGGCGTGGCTGTCCGAGCTGACGGCTTCGCCGGGGGGCCTCTTTCCGGAGACGTCATCGGCGGG
>Ga0209933_1000293_pt1 | contig 105525 bp, 100 predicted proteins | sample ThiBiot_300_biof_FD_183944 | JGI IMG/M metagenome (GOLD analysis project Ga0209933, IMG submission 183944) | Wastewater bioreactor microbial communities from Cape Town, South Africa - Thiocy_cont_300_biof (SPAdes) | ecosystem: Engineered > Bioremediation > Thiocyanate > Unclassified | place... | reverse complement strand
CTGCCGACGCGCCGCACGTTCGATGTTCTGCGAAATCAAATCCGCCCGCGTCTCGATCATGCCTTCGGTCCAGCCCGAAACGTGCGGGGTCATGATGACATTATCGAGTTCGTGGAACGGCAGGCGCGCGGGCGGCGTCGGCCCGGCAGCGTGGGGATAGCGGTACCAGACGTCGAGGGCCGCCCCCGAAAGCCTGCGAGTCGCGAGTGCCTGGTAGAGCGCATGCTCGTCGAGAATCTCGGCCCGGGCGACGTTGACGAGATAAGCGCCCGGCTTGATCCGGCTGATGCGGCGTTCGTCGAGCAGATTGCGCGTTGCTTCGGACAGCGGAAGCGTGACGGCGAGATAGTCGGACTGCCTCAATATCTCGTCGAGTTGCTCCGGTCCCGCGACGAAGGAAGGGCCGCTGGCCTTGCCTGTCTCGACGTTGCGCCGCACGGCGCAGATCCGCATGTCGAAGGCCCCCGCCCGCCGGGCCAGCGCCTCACCGATGTGGCCGAAGCCCAGGATGCCCAGCGTCTTGCCGGCGAGCTCGGGCCAGAAGGGCGGCGGTGGCGCTCCGACCGCCCACTGACTATCCCAGACTCCTCGACGTAGGCTGGCGTCGAGCCGCCCAAAGGAGCGCGTAAGGGCGATCATGGCCCCCATGATGTACTCGGCGATGCCGGTCTCGTGACCATAGGCGTTGGCGAGATGCACCTCCGGCCGCAACGCACCGCGGTCGATGCGATCGAGCCCAGCCCCGGGCACCTGGACCAGCCGCAGGCAGGGCGCCGCTTCGGCCATCTGCCGGGTGAAGCCCATCGACACCAGCACATCGGCATCTGCGAGATGAGGCAGGATCGCCGCCTCGTCCTCGACGACGGTCGTCTCGTTGGGGATCGACAACCGCGCCTGCACCGGCTCCGCAAGCCGCACGGCGAATGCTCCTCCGAAGACGACCTTCATTGCTGCTTCTCTCCGAGAGAGGCACTATCTCCATGCCGGCAGACGCAAGCAACTACGTGCCAGGTAGTCGCGCGTGAACGGTCGCGATCAGCGGTTTCGGGCGCGTCGTTTGCTATCTGCAGCAGGAATCAGATGCCCCAGGGGCAGCGGTGCACCCGCCTTCAGCGTCTGGATCGCGATATTGCTGCGTACCTCGCGAACCAGCGGCAATTCGAGGAGCCTGTCGACCAGGAAACGCTGATAGTGATCGAGATCGGGCACCGCGACCTCGATCAGATAGTCGGCTTCGCCGGCAATCATGTGACAGGCAACGACTTCGGGAAAGGCAACGACTTCCTTCTCGAAGGTGGTCGCACGATCGTCGGCATGGCCGTCGATCTTCACACCGATGAAGACGCTGAGACCGAGCCCGATCGACCGACGCCCCAGAATGGCGCGGTAGCTTTCGATGTAGCCCTCCCGTTCCAGCCGATTGACGCGGCGCAGGCAGGGAGACGGTGAGAGGCCGACCTTGTCGGCAAGGTCGACGTTGCTCAGCCGTCCGTTTTCCTGCAGAGCCGCGATGATGCGGCGATCAACGACGTCGAGATCCTCGATTGGCACTTTTCCCTCGTTTCTCATGGCAACATGCCATTTTATGCCAAAATAGAGGTCATGAGTGGCAGAATAGCCAGGACATGCCAATGCCTGCCGACCGAAGATGGCCCGCGTCGCCATTCTTTGGAGAACCACATGACCGAGCAGGACGAGATCGCGAGCTTCGCCGTTCCTCAAGCCATCGCAGAGACGCTCCAGCGCTATCTCGACGGCCTGCGGACGGGCCAGGCCGACATGCTGCGCTCGGCATTCACCGAGGGCGCGCGGGTGAGTGGCAGCTACGATGGACGGCCGGTCAGCTGGTCACTCACGGAATTCTGCGAGCTCGTCGCCAAAGGAGGCCCGGCTCGAGGCCTGGAAGGGCGCATCGTCTCGATCGACCATGCCGGCAACGCCGCATCGGCGCGCCTGGAGTTGCTCAACTTGCGCGGCACCCGGTACACGGACTTCTTTGTGCTGGTGCAGCACGATGGCGCCTGGCGATTGGACAGCAAGACCTTCTTCGCACATCGCCGGGCTTGACGGCCGCACCGCCCTTCGCGACACAAAACGTCGGAAGTTGGGCGTTTCTCAACAATAAACAGAAAGTCTTCTGTGGCGGACCGCGCGGATTTGCAGTTGGATCGTCGGGCATTGTTGGGTTACGCCCCCTCCCCAACCTTGCTCGACTTGCTTTACGCCCAAAGGACAACCAATCAATGGCATCCGCTCGATTCTCGGTTCTGGCTGCGGGCCTTGCCGCCCTCGGCCTGTCTGCCTGCGCCGGCTACGACTTGGCGCCCTTTGGCACCGAGAGCCTGACCAATCAGGCCATCAACAAGGCCTACGCCCAGCGTGACTCCTGTCTCGCCGCACACGTCAATGGCAACGGTATCGGCAGCGGCGACGGTAGCGATGCAACGTCCGTTGCCCAGGCTGCCGTCGCGGCCTGTCAGCCGCAGATTGCCCGGTTCAATCAGGTGACCAACCCGCACCGCGACGCAACGGTCACTGCCGCGATCCAGCAGGACACTGAATTCCGCGCGATGCGCTATGCGAGCCGCGTGCGCCCCGCTCCTGCGACGGCCGTCGCTGCCCCAGCCGCGGCGCCCACGACCGTGCCCGTCGATCTGTCGGTTGCAGCCCGACCGCAATGACGTCGCCGAAGGCGCGGCGCCAGGGGTTCACTCTCGACGAACGACCGCTCGAGATCGGTGTCGTGTTCGACGACGCCGAATGGACCACCTGGGTCTTCGAAGATGGCCATCGCATCGCGGCCGTCGCATCGATCGAGCATGCCACTGTCGAGGAAGGCCTGGCGCGAGGCAGCGACGTGATCGGTGAGCTGATCGAAGCGTCGGTGGCCGACGTGCTGGCAGGCGTGGTCGAGTTACCGCCCCGCAAATCGTGAAAAGGGCGGTGCGTCAGTCGACGCGTACGTTGCCTCCGGCGTCGACCGTCACGCCGACTTCGGTCCCTCCCCGCATCGCCCGGCCGCGCCACGACCCGTCGGCGCTCTTGCTGACCACCTTCACAGCTCGGTAGCCGTCGCGCTCGATAGCGGACCTGGCAAGACGCGCACCTTCCTGATCCTCGGCGGCGGGAACCGGCGCAGCCGCCGTATCGGCGGGCTTGTCGGCGGGCTTGTCAGCGCCCTTGTCGTTCTTGTCGGCACTCTTATCCTCTTTGACCGGCACCGGCGGGCGGGCGGCGTGGAGGTAAGGCACCGGCGGACGCAGCAGCTCCGGTTGCGGCGCGGTGGAGATCTTGGTGACGCCAGCAGGCGCAGGAGGTGTCGCCTGGGGGGTTGCCGCAGGTTTCGCGGCCGCCGGCTGTGTCGGGGGCGGCTGAAGCTGAGTCACACGCTTCGGCGGCTCCGGCATGGACACGAAGGAGTAGGCGCCCGAGAGACCGGCGACCATCAGAACCGCGCCCATTGCGGTCAGCATTGCCTGTTTCATGATCCCCTCGCCCCTCAGAGACTGCTGAGATCGGCGATCGCTCCTGCAATGAGGCGCGTGCCGATCACCATCAGCAGAATGTCGTTGGCGACCCGAACGTATTGGTAACCCGAGGGGGCGGGGCTCAGCTGTGACAACAAAATGCCGGGCAGCGGATAGTAAACGATGGCGACCGGCAGTGGCTGCCCGATCGCCCACATTTTCTTCGCCTGGCCCGGCGGCAGGCAACCATTGCTCTTCTTCGCAAGCCCTGGCGGGCAGCCGGCGGTCGCATACTCGGTCCGGTAGTAGGAGTAGACGGCGGTCCGATCACGATCGAGGATCACGACATTGCCCGGACCTGCGGGGCCGGGCCCAACGCCCGGGTTGCCTTGATTCCCCTGATTTCCCGGGTTGTTCCCCTTGTTTCCGCTATTGCCACGGCCCTGTCCTTGTCCAGGACCCTGGCCTTGACCAGGCCCCTGCCCCTGGGCCTGCCATTGGCCCTGACCGCCGCCGCGGTCCTTGTCTTTGTCCTTGTCTTTGTCGGCCATCGCCGGCGTTGCGATCAGCGCGCTCATCGAAAGAGCCAGCACCATCGCCATCGACGTCTTCATAATCAACCTCCGCCACACCCACTCAGCGCCGACAATATGGCGAAGCGCGGGCTCCCGGAGACCAAGCTGACAGGATGTCGTTTTCTGTGGCAGTCCAGTCACAGCAAGGTCACAGGGCCTGCAGGAACCCTTCAACGCTCCTGTCGCGAATGAGAATTGCTGCCCCTTCTGAACCCGTTGGTCCCGTTCGATTTTCGTCATATCGGGCTGATCAATAACCATCCCCAAATCGCAGCGGCCCTGCTGGCTGTTTGCCTTGCTGGTGCAATCGAAAGGTGAACAAGTGCCAAGCGGAGGATGAATGTCGCGTAGTCTCAATGCCCCGCTCAGTCCGAACGAAGAGATCACCTTGCGTCGCGTCGCGCTCGGGATTTCGCAGATGAAGGACTTGTCGCCGCGCGACCTCGTGCGACTGAAGACCTTGTCGCTGATCGAAATGTCCGATGACCGCCTGCAGCTCACGGCCGACGGCCGCCGGCGCTACAGCGAACTGCCGCGCGCCACGACGCTTTCGGAATCGGCCTCCTACGACGAGCTGGTGGGCGTCCTGGCCGAACGTCTGCGCAAGGAGCAGGCGCAGGGCGAAGGCGACCGCTAAGGCGATACCTTGGCGCACCCTGCGCCCTGCCATCGATAGCCACGCGCCGAGCCGCCGACCATCGTCCATTCGACGATGCAGCCCTGGCGGACAAGCGTCGGCGGAAATCCGCCGACCGGCGTCCACCACCCACCGTTCCAGCCTGCCCCCCAGCCGCCGAAACGCCGGTAGTAGAACGGCGGACTGCCGGGATCGATGTAGGACGTATCCCAGCGCCACTGCAGGACCTTGCTGCCGTCCTCGAGCTGATAGCTGCTGTCGGGGATGCGGCCCATACTGTTCAGCAGCCCGGCTTCCGGCGCGCCGGCCATCTCGCGCAGACGATTGTCGAACTGCGCTTCGCGTTCCGCCGTGGTCTCGCAGGCCGCGAGCGACAGCAGCGGCAGGACAATGATCCTCAGGATCGTGCGAGGCATGTCGACCTCCTGATGACTCTCAGGGCACGAAGTACCCTGCCTTGATGATCGTTCCGTCGGCGCCAAGCACGACGACACCGACGCTGTCGGTTCCCTGCAGGTAGGTAAAGACGGGCCGTTTGGCGGCACGCAGCGTATTCCATGCCGCACGCTCGACGCCGGTTTCGGCGTACCAGACGGTGCTGCCGCGACGCAGCGTACCCTCCTCGCTCTGCTGCCATTCGGGGAGCTGGTCGCTCGACACCACGCCGCGCATCCCGTCGACCAACATCTGCGCCAAAGCTTTTTCCATCGCTGCGCTGTCGGCAGGCGCCTCGTCGGCGAAACGCCACTCGGCCAGAACGACATCGCTCCAGAGTGCCGTTCCGTCGGGGCGTCGCACCACTTGGACAATCACCGCCTTCTGGCAGGTCGGCCCATCGGCCACGGCCTCGACGAGATATCCCTTTCCGGCGCGCGCCCAGTCGAGCGACGCGCGGGACCGGCAAGGTTCATCGGCAAGAGCAACGGCCGCCGCGGCGGACATGGTGGCGACAATCCCGGCGGTGAAGAGCACGCATCTCAGCATGTGCGTGAGTCTAAGCGCAGCCCGCGCGCCGCTCCAGCCTAACGCGGCAGCGAATCGAGATAGGTCTTACACGCATCCGTGATCTGGTTGGTGCGTTGCATCTCGCAGGGGCGCTGACGCTCGATCAACACCATGGCTGCATAGAAGATCATGACGCCCAGGATCCAGACCGTCATCGACCAGGAAAGCGCGCGATCGAGCCGCTGGGACCACGATGCGCCCGCGATCATCCTGACGATACCGAGAGTGAGCGGAATGGTGGCGGCGCCGCAGGCCACGAACAAGACGACGTAGCCGAACACGCTGAACCCGTGCGCCTGCAGCCCCCCTGGCAGCATGGGCCTACCAGCTGAGCTTGGGCATCTGGATCGGACCGGTCTTCTTGGGCGTCCAGCCGCGCGCTTCCATGCAGCGCGCGACCAACCGGTCGAAATTGTTCTGGTAACCCTGGTTGTCCATCGTCCGGTAGAGGTCCTGCTGGCCGAAGCGGTCGCGATCCCCGGCGAAAACAGCACGGCGCTGGTCTTCGATGTTGCGCTCGTTGCCGGCGACCGTTTTCGCCTGCGACCGGCATTGCCCCTCGTCGCGGGCATACTGCTCGGCCATGGTGGCGTCCTGCTTGCCTTCCTTGGTGAAAGACGTCGGCGCGCAGCCTGTAGCCAGCAGGGCTGCCGCGAGAACGACGAGCGCGCGCGTCACTTGACCCCCGCCAGGGCGGCCTCGATCGCCTTCAGCGCCTCGGGAGCCTTGGCCGCGTCGGGACCGCCGCCCTGCGCCATGTCTGCACGGCCGCCACCGCCCTTGCCGCCCAGTGCTGCGACGCCCGCTTTGACCAGCTCGACTGCGCTCAGTGTCTTGGAGAGATCGTCCGTCACGCCGACGACGGCCGAGGCCTTGCCGTCTTCGACGCCGATCAGCGCGACGACACCCGAGCCCAGTTTCTTCTTGAACTCGTCGGCCATGCCCTTGAGATCCTTGCCCGGCACACCGTTCAGCACACGCCCGATCAGCTTCACGCCGCCGACGTCACGCACGTCGTCGGCCGCGTTGCCGCCGCCTGCACCGCCGCCGCCCGCCAGCGCCAGCGCCTTGCGCGCTTCCGCCAATTCGCGCTCGACCCGGCGCTGGCCCTCGACCAGAGCCGCCAGACGCGCCGGCAGATCCTCGGCCCGCACTTTCAAGGTTGCCGCCGCCTCGGCCAGCAGCTCGGCCTGATGGCGGACATGGGCCTCGGCCGCGTGACCGGCCAGCGCCTCGATACGGCGGACGCCGGCCGAGACCGCCCCCTCACCCACGATCTTGAACAGGCCGATATCGCCGGTGCGCCGCGCATGGGTGCCACCGCAGAGTTCGACCGAGTATTTGTCGCCACCCTCGTCGCTGCCCATCGAGAGCACGCGCACTTCCTCGCCGTACTTCTCGCCGAACAGCGCCATGGCGCCGGCCGCGATCGCCTCTTCCGGCGTCATCAGTCGCGTCAGGACCGCCGAATTGTGGCGGATGCGGTCGTTGACCTCGTCCTCGATGCGCTTCAGCTCCTCGGCCGAGATCGCCTTGGTATGGCTGATGTCGAAGCGCAGCCGGTCGGGCGCCACCAGCGAGCCCTTCTGCGTCACATGCTCGCCGAGATGGCGGCGCAGCGCCTCGTGCAGCAGATGCGTCGCCGAATGATGCGCGCGCAACTGGGCACGGCGGATCGGATCGACCGTCATCACGAGATCATCGCCGACCTTGAGCTCGCCCTTCGCGACCTTGGTGTGATGGGCATGGAGATCGCCCACCATCTTCTGGACGTCGAGCACGTCGCCCTGGTTGGCGCCGCTCACGAGCTGGCCCTGGTCGCCCTGCTGGCCGCCGGACTCGGCATAGAACGGCGTCTGGTTGGTGATGATCCAGCCGGTCTGGTTGGCCTTGAGCGAGGAGACTTCCTTGCCGTCGAGCAGGATCGCCTTGATCTGGCCCTCGGCGCGTTCGGTATCGTAGCCCAGGAACTCGGTGGCACCGGCCTTCTGGCGCACGTCGAACCAGATCGCCTGATCCGCCGTTTCACCCGAGCCTGCCCAGGCCGCGCGGGCCTTGGCCCGCTGCTCGTCCATCGACTTCTCGAAGCCATCCGTGTCGACGGCGATGTTGCGCGCGCGCAGCACGTCCTGCGTGAGATCGAGCGGAAAGCCAAAGGTGTCGTAGAGCTTGAAGGCGACGTCGCCCCGGAGCGTGCCGCCGCCACTCAGCCCCTTGGTCTCGTCCTCGAGCAGCTTCAAGCCCGTGCCCAGGGTCTTCTTGAAGCGCGTCTCCTCGAGCTTCAGCGTCTCGGTGATCAGCGGCTGGGCGCGCACCAGCTCCGGATAGGCATCGCCCATCTCGTGAACGAGCGTCGGCACCAGCTTGAAGACCACTGGATCCTGGGCACCGAGGATGTGCGCATGACGCATCGCGCGGCGCATGATGCGGCGCAGTACGTAGCCGCGCCCCTCGTTGGAGGGCAGCACGCCGTCGGCGATCAGGAACGAGGTCGCGCGCAGATGGTCGGCGATCACCTTGTGCGAGGCCGACTGCGGCCCGTCGGGATCGACGCCGGTCACGTGCGCCACGGCCTCGATCAGCGCACGGAAGAGATCGATGTCGTAGTTGTTGTGCTTGTGCTGCAGGACGGTGGCCAGACGCTCCAGCCCCATACCGGTGTCGATCGAGGGCTTGGGCAGCGCGACGCGCTCCTCCTTGGTCACCTGCTCGAACTGCATGAAGACCAGGTTCCAGATCTCGATGAAGCGATCGCCGTCCTGGTCGGGGCTGCCCGGCGGGCCACCGGGAATGCCTTCGCCGTGGTCGAAGAAGATCTCGGAGCACGGACCGCAGGGGCCGGTATCGCCCATCGCCCAGAAATTGTCCGAGGTCGGGATGCGGATGATGCGGTCGTCGGAAAGGCCGGCGATCTTCTTCCAGTAGCTCGCCGCCTCGTCGTCGGTGTGGAACACCGTGACCAGCAACCGGTCCTTCGGCAGGCCGTAGTCCTTGGTCAGGAGCCCCCAGGCCAGCTCGATCGCGTGTTCCTTGAAGTAGTCGCCGAACGAAAAGTTGCCCAGCATCTCGAAGAAGGTGTGGTGGCGGGCCGTATAGCCGACATTCTCGAGATCGTTGTGCTTGCCACCGGCGCGGACGCACTTCTGCGAGGTCGCGGCGCGCGTGTAGTTGCGCGTTTCGAGCCCGGTGAAGACGTTCTTGAACTGAACCATGCCGGCGTTCGTGAACATCAGCGTCGGGTCGTTGCGCGGCACGAGCGGGCTCGAGTCCACGACCTCGTGGCCGTTCTTGCGGAAGTACTCTAGGAAAGTACGACGGATTTCGCTGACGCTTTGCATGCCGGCCTTGTAGCGTGCGCCTGCCGCCCAAGTCCAGAACAGGGAACCTGCAGAAAATGGCCGCCGAGGCCCATTCTACCGCCACTCTCCGGCTCTCCGTGGGCGATCTCAAGGTGATCCATCCGGTCACTGTCCCGAGCGCTCCCGTGACCGCCGCTTCCGTCATCCCTGCCCTGCAAAAGCTGGTGAATGCCGTGGTGGATGCCGCGGAGGCGAAGCTCGGGCAGGCCGGCCAGGCGGTCTCCTGCCGCAAGGGCTGCGGCGCCTGCTGTCGCCAGCTCGTGCCGGTCTCGCGCACGGAGGCTGAACGGTTGCTGGAAGTGATCGAGGCCATGCCGCCGGTCCGGCGCGCCGCCTTGGCCGCACGCTTCGCCGCCGCCGAGGCCGTCCTCGAGGGCGCCGGTCTCGCCATGGTGACCAGGGAGGCGCGCGGCGACCGGTCCGACCGGGAGTTGTCGATAGGCTATTTCGCCCTCGGCATCCCTTGCCCCTTCCTCGAGGAGGAGAGCTGCTCGATCCATCCCGAGCGGCCGCTGGTCTGCCGGGAGTACCTCGTGACGTCAGCGGCCGAACTCTGTGCCGGCCCGCGCCAGGAGGGCGTGACGCCTGTGCCGGTGCCGAAGGTCTCGATGGCGGCTCGGGGGCTGCAGGACGAGCGCGAGGACTGGTTTCCTCTGGCGATGCTGATGGCCTGGTCCCGGACGCGGCTGCACGACGATGCGAAGCGCACGGGGGGCGTGAAGCGCACGGGACCGGAATGGGTGCAACGGTTTTTGAAGCGGATGGGTGGGCGATAAGAGCCGCCCTTTTCTTTGTCAGCGCTCCGCGCCGACAAAGAAAAGGGCGGTGCCACGCGTGGGGTGCGGCACCGCCCGGTAAGGAACCCGGAGACAGGGGATACGGGCTCCTCTATTCGTCGTCTTCGTCGTCCTTGCCGCTATCCATCAGCGCATCGGCGAGGATGCCGGCATTGGTGCGCACCTTGTTCTCAATCGCCTGCGCAACCTCGGGATTTTCCTTGAGGTAGTTCTTGGCGTTTTCGCGGCCCTGGCCGATGCGCTGGCCGTCGTAGGAGTACCAGGAGCCCGACTTCTCCACGACGCCGGCCTTCTCGCCGAGGTCGATCAGTTCGCCGACCTTGCTCACGCCTTCGCCGTACATGATGTCGAACTCGACGACCTTGAACGGCGGCGCCACCTTGTTCTTCACCACCTTCACGCGCGTGGCGTTGCCGACCACCTCGTCCTTGTCCTTGAGCGCGCCGATACGGCGGATGTCGAGGCGGACCGAGGCGTAGAATTTCAGCGCATTGCCACCCGTCGTCGTCTCGGGGCTACCGAACATGACACCGATCTTCATGCGGATCTGGTTGATGAAGATCACCAGCGTGTTCGACTTGGAAATCGAGGCAGTGAGCTTGCGCAGCGCCTGGCTCATCAGACGAGCCTGCAGGCCGGGCAACGAATCGCCCATCTCGCCTTCGAGCTCGGCCTTCGGCACCAGCGCCGCCACCGAGTCGACCACCAGCACGTCGATGGCACCCGAGCGGACCAGAGTGTCGGCGATCTCCAAGGCCTGCTCACCGGCGTCGGGCTGGGAGATCAGGAGATTGCCGATATCGACCCCGAGCTTCTTGGCATACCCCGGATCGAGCGCATGCTCGGCGTCGACGAAGGCGCAGGTGCCGCCCTTCTTCTGCGCCTCGGCCACGACATGCAGGGCAAGCGTCGTCTTGCCCGAGCTTTCCGGCCCGTAGATTTCGACGATACGGCCCTTGGGCAGGCCGCCGATTCCGAGAGCGATATCGAGCCCCAGCGAGCCGGTCGAGATCGCCTCGATCTCCAGCGCTTCGCGCTGCCCCAGCTTCATGATGGAACCCTTGCCGAAGGCGCGCTCGATCTGGGCGAGAGCTGCGTCCAGGGCCTTGTTCTTGTTTTCCATACCGTCCTTCTCGACCACTTTCAGCACTGCCGACATTGGCTTTCTCCTTCTTCCCACGCCCCTGTCAGGAGCGGCAATACGGATAAGTCCTCGCCCCCGTTGACCCATCGACCACGCCTCGGGGAGCGGCAATGTACGCTTTTTGTTCCAGCCGGCAACGGAACAATTAACCCACTGAATCAACTAATCTTGTTGACACAAGTTCTAGATATGTTCCCCGCAGTTGGTCACAGCAGTGGATGAACTGAGCTAGGGGCATCGGCCCTTCCCGCGGCGCGACAGGATCGCCGCCATGACGAGGCCGCCGACCCGTGAGAGGTGCTCGAGCGCCACGGTCAGGTCGCGAAAGGCTTCTTCCCCTTCCTTGCTCCAGAAAGGATGGGCGATCGGAATGGTGAGCAAGGTGAAGACCGCCAGCGCGCCGGCCGCCGCCCAGGTGCCGCGATCGAAGATGATCATCAGCGACGCCACGATCTGCAGAGCAAGCGTCAGCGCATTGACGGCCCATCCGGGCTGCAGGCCGAACGCCTCCATGACCGCAGCGCTGGCGCTGAACTCGATCAGCTTTGCGAGCCCGCTGCTCCAGAAGACGAAGGTCAGGAAACAGCGCGCCAGAATTTCGAACGCACGCGAATCGAGGATCACTGCAACGATGCCAGGCATTTACACCTCTCCAAGTGCCTGGCGCGTCTTATAGAACCTCGATCCTGATTGAGGTAAAGGTCGGGACGTCGTTACCAAACGTCGCGGTCCCACGCTCCGCCGCGCAATTACCTCGCAAGCAATTGTGATTGCTCCTTCGCGCCTTCAGCCTGCGCCGATGAACGACGAAGGAACGCATGGCGACACTGCGGCTACACCACAGCATCTTCTCGGCTTCCTCGCAGAAAGTGCGGTTGGCGCTCGTCGAAAAGGGCCTCGATCACGACAGCGTATCGGTCGACCTGCAAGCCGGTGAGCAGCATATGCCGGCCTATCGAGCGCTCAATCCACGCGGCGTCGTGCCGACGTTGATCCACGGCGATGCCGTGCTGATCGAGAGTGCCGCCATCCTCGAATATCTCGACGATGCCTTCCCCGAACCGGCTTTGCGGCCGCACGATGCCGTGGCGCGTCAGCGCATGCGGGCCTGGGTACGGCGCCTCGACGACGTGCACCATCCAGCCAACGGCATGATGCACTACGCTTTGCTCGGTCGGCCGGCGCTAAAAGCGCTATCGCCGGAACGGCTGGAAGCAATGCTGCAGGCGATGCCCAACCGGCGCGATCGCGCTCTACGCGCCGCCGCCGCGCGACTGGGTATCGAGGCGCCGGAATTCGCCGATGCCGTACGCACCCAGGAGGAAATGCTCGACGCCCTCGACGCGGATCTGACGAACCGCCCTTTCCTGATCGGTGATGACCTTAGCCATGCCGACCTCGTCGCCCTGCCCTATGTCGCGCGCCTCGAACAGATGGGCCTGCTGGCGCTGATCGTGGCGTCGGATCGCCGCCACCTCGCCGGGTGGTATGATCGCATGAAGACGCGGTCTTCCTGGCGCGAGTCCATCGGCGCCCTCCCGGCCAATGTCGTTCAGCATTGGCAATCGCTTGGCCAGCAGGCTTGGCCCCGGATCGTGCCGCACCTTCAGCGGCCGCCGGACGTTACGCCGGCCCCAGTCTTCCCGCGGCCTTGAGTGCCGCGATGCCGTCCGCGTCGTAACCCAACCCCGCCAGCACCTCGTCGTTGTGCTGGCCGATCGTCGGCGGGTCGGCGATGAGCGGCGGCCGCCAGCCCATCATCTGGAACGGCAGCAGCGGCAGCCGGGTCTGGATGCCGCCCGGCAGGGTCGTGGACGCTAGCGAGCCGTTGGCGAGCAGATGCGGATGGTCGAACAGCTCCTGCGGCCGTGCCACCGGCGCGAAGGAAATGTCGGCTTCGAGGCAGAGCCGTTCGAGCTCGGCGCGGTCGTGACGCTTGAAGATCTCGGCCACCTTCGGCACCAGCCAGGGCCGTGCTTCGATGCGCTGGTTGTTGGTGGCGAGCCGCTGGTCTTCGGCCAACTCGGGTTGGCCGAAGACCCCGCAGAAGCGCTTCCACTGGCCGTCGCTGGTGATGCCGATAAAGACCTGCTGGCCGTCGGCGGTCGCGAAGATCTCGTAGACGGCCCAGGAACTCACCCGCTCGGGCATGGGCGGCGGCGGCGTGCCGCCGTTCATTGCCGTGATGGCAAGGTGCTGGCCCATCAGGAACACCACCGATTCGAACAGTGCGCTTTCGACCAGGCCGCCTTTGCCGGTCCGCTCGCGCTGCTTCAGTGCCAGCACCGTGCCGAAGGCGCCGAAGATGCCGCCCATGATGTCGACCACCGAGGTACCGGCGCGCAAGGGCCGGCCGCTCGGGCCGGTCATGTAGGCGAGCCCGCCCATCATCTGCACGACCTCGTCGAGCGCCGGCCGCTTCTCGTACGGGCCCGGCAGGAAGCCTTTCAGGGCGCAATAGACCAGCCGTGGATTGATCGCCTCCAGATGCTTCGGCCCCAGCTTGCGCTTGGCCATGGAGCCGGGCGCGAAATTCTCGATCAGGACGTCGGACGACTGCAGGAGCTTCGTCAGCACCGCCCTGCCCTCTGGCGCATCGGCGTCGAGCGCCAGGCTCTTCTTGTTACGATTGAAGTAGCCGAAGAAGCCGGCGCCGAAGCCGGCAAGCCGACGCGTGCGATCGCCATCCACCGGCTCAACCTTGATCACCTCGGCACCGAGGTCGGCCAGGATCATGCCGCAGGACGGCCCGAGGATCGTATGGGTGAGTTCGACGACACGGATGCCCTTGAGGGGCGGTTCGATAGCAAATGTCATATCCCCCCCATACCGCACCCTGAGGGGCGAGCGAAGTGGACGGCTCGAAGGTGTCCACCAGAGAGGCGCGTCGGAAGCTGCGTCTCGAAGGATCGTGGCGTTTTCCGAAGCTGCCCGCCGACGTGATACCTGTCGGGGGGAGCCGATCTTCAGAACCTCATGTACCGCCCGACGGATAGGCGTACGGATCTTTTGTTCCCAACGCATAAGGAGGAAAGACCGGCTGTTCGGGAAGGTGCACGACAGGCCCCTTGCCGAACAGGTTGGCGGCGATCTGCGCACCGAGCGCCGCGCGCGTCGTGCCGAACCCCGCCTCCCGCACCAGCGACGCATAGGCGTCGGCATTGTGCAGGCGCTGCCTCGAATTGTTGTTGCGGTACTGGGTTTCGTAAGTGTAGCCGAGATCGTCGAGCGTCCAGCCGCCCTGCATGTCGCCAATGAAATGCGCCAGCTCGTGGACCAGCACATGTGAGCGGTAATCGTCGTGCGACTTGTCGAACTCGGGGGTGAGATAGATGCGGTCGGCGTAATCCGGCGACAGCTTTCCAGGCGTCTCGCCGCCATGGATCAGCCCATTCATCCGGTGTCGCTCCCAAGCGCCGCCAAGCCAAGTATAGCCGGGATGGCCGACGACGCTCGCGGGCGTGCGCCACAGCGAGACGAAGATATCGTCGGCGGGCGCGATGCCAGGGATCGGCTTGCCGACGCGGTTCACGAGCGTGATGCACATGCGCCGGATCATGGTCTCGACCCGCTTGGCGCCGGCGCGAGCGAGCGAGGGGTCTTTCTCATGAAGCTTGAAATGCTTGGCGATCAGCAGGAACGCCAGCCGATCCGCGTCCTCGCGCGCGACATTCGGCGTCGGCAGACGCTCGGCATGGGCGGTCGCACGTGTCGCCACGCGCACCGCACTGAGCGCGGCCTGGTAGGCGGCGGGCAGCCACAGGCTCTTGACCGTGGCGTGACGGATCGCAGCCTTCATGATCGCAGCCTTTTCGTTGTCGGTCAGCACGACAGGCTTGGGCGGCTTAGGGGCGCCCACTGGCGTGGGAGCGGCTGCGGGCCCCGCGGCAGTGACCGTCGTGGCAGGTATCGCGATGGACAGGCTGGCCCCCACGGCACGGTTCAGTGCCCGCAACGTCGCCTTTTCCGGCTCGATCTTGCTGTCGCGATAGGGCACCCAATGTTGCTGGAAGTGCAGGATGGCGTTCTGGGTCTTGGGTCCCGCGATACCGTCTTCGGCCAGCGGCACGCCCGGGCCGCCCATCGCGGCAACGACCGAGTTCAGCGAAGCCTGGATCGCGACGACGTCATCCTTCTGATTGGCGCCGTTGTAACCGACCGCCCCTTCGAGGATCACTGCCCCCGGCAAACGACAAGGAACCCGAGAGCAACCCGACGGGCCCATCAAGACTCTCAGTTGCATGCTTTGCTCCGCTGCCCGCATGAAGACGGAGAAGTTATGTTATCCAGCACACGCAGGAGGGTAAACACCGCGCCGTTCCAGACGCGCCGGAGCGCCGGTCATCACGATCGGCCGGTAAAATGCGTTCATCGAAATAAATCGCCTGCAGGCGATTGCAGGTGAACGTCACCGCGCCGACCATTCGACGCGGTGCGGCAAGAACCTGGCTTACGAGGAAGAGGTCCTCTCCGGAGTGAACCACGTCTCAATATCCTTGGTGAGCGGCAATCCGGCCGTCTCGCCGAGGACGCGGTGAGCCATGCCGGCACCGACCAGAAAGGCTTCCTGGTGCGGCAGTCCATTAGCCTTGAGCATGGTGCGGATCGCGGGCGCGTCATGGCCCCAGCCGACTGCCTCGACCTTGCCGTCGAAGGCACGGTTGAGGGTGGCCAGGAAGTCGGCACGCTCGGCCTCGCTCATCGCCGGGACGGCGTCGATGTCCCCCAGCACGAACAGGCGACCGCGGAATTTGGCGACCAGATCGGCCGCCGAGTTGCGCGGCTCGACAATGATTTCCCGATCGGGCCCGCGCCGGACGCGGGCGGCCAGCGACAGCGGCAGGACGGCCGCCCCCAGATGGGCGCCCGAGTCCATGATCACCGAGGCCAGTTCCCTGTAGGTGATCCCGAGCCGCTCGGCCCGCTTCAGGCGCATCAGGGCGACTTCGGGCTTGGGAGTTTTCCACACCTTGGCCGAGGCGCGGCGCCACACCCAGGCCTCCCACGACATATCGAAAGTCGGTCCGTTATTGTGGCCGATCCCGGGCCGCCGCAGCAGGCTCTCGACATTGGCATGACGGACACTTAGACGGTCGAAACGATCACCCATGACCCTATTCTAGCGCTATTCTGGCGTTCCTCGGGGTTGGTCTAAGCAAAAGGAGTGCCAAGTGGACGATTTCCAGGTCGATGTATTGGTGGTCGGCGCCGGCAACGCCGCGGCCTGTGCGGCACTCGCCGCCCGTGAGACGGGTGCTTCGGTCGCCATGCTGGAGGCCGCCCCCGAGGAAGAGCGCGGCGGCAACAGCACCTACACGGCCGGCGCCATGCGCGTGGTCTTCCACGGTGTCGACGACCTGGTACAGCTCTACGACCTCACCGAGGACGAGAAGCGCGATGTCGACTTCGGCAGCTACTCGGCCGACCAGTATCTCGACGACATGGGCCGGGTGACCAATTACCGCTGCGATCCCGAGCTGACCGACATCCTGATCGGCCGCTCCTTCGAGACGATGAAGTGGATGCGCTCCAAGGGCGTACGTTTCCAGCCGAGCTATGGCCGGCAGGCCTTCAAGGTGAACGGCAAGTACAAGTTCTGGGGCGGCCTGGCCGTCGAAGCCTGGGGGGGCGGCCCAGGCCTGGTCGATCTCGAGCACAAGGCGGCCGTGAAAGCGGGCATTCCCATCCACTACCAGACGGCGGCGGTATCGCTGATTGAAGAGGACGGCGTGGTGCGCGGCGTGATCGCCCGCCACAAGGGCCGGAAGGTCAGGATCGGCGCCAAGGCAGTGGTGCTGGCCAGCGGCGGCTTCGAGAGCAGCGCCGAGATGCGCACCCGCTACCTTGGTCCGACCTGGGATCTCGCCAAGGTCCGGGGCACGCGCTTCAACACCGGCGCCGGCATAAACATGGCGCTGGCGATCGGCGCCAAGCCGCACGGCAACTGGTCGGGCGGCCATGCCGTGGGCTGGGATATGAATGCCCCGGAATTCGGTGACCTCGATGTCGGCGACAACTTCCAGAAGCACTCCTACCCGCTCGGCATCATGGTGAACGCCAACGGCCAGCGTTTCGTCGACGAGGGCGCCGACTTCCGCAACTACACCTATGCCAAGTACGGCGCGGTGATCCTTGCGCAGCCGCAGCAGTTTGCCTGGCAGATCTTCGATGCCAAGGTGCTCGACAAGCTGCGCGACGAGTATCGCATCAAGCGCGTCACCAAGGTGCGCGCCGATACGATCGAGGAGCTGGCCGGCAAGCTGGAGGGTGTGGATCCTCAGGCCTTCCTGAAGACCATCAGGGAATGGAACGACGCCGTCATGACCGAGGTGCCGTTCAATCCGGCGATCAAGGACGGCCGCGGCACGCGCGGGCTCGCCGTACCCAAGACCAACTGGGCCAACACGATCGACCAGGCGCCGTTCGAGGCCTATGCCGTGACCTGCGGCCTCACCTTCACCTTCGGTGGGCTGAAGATCACGACCGAGGGCGAGGTCGAAAGCACCGACGGCCATCCCATCCCCGGCCTGTTCGCGGCCGGCGAGCTGGTGGGCGGCCTCTTCTACCACAACTACCCCGGCGGAACGGGCCTGGTGTCCGGTGCGGTCCTCGGCAAGCTGGCGGGCGACAGCGCGGGACGCTACGTTTCGGGCAAGAACTGAACTGCGAAACTGCAGATCTCAGAACGAACAATGGAGGAAACGACGATGATCACCCTCTCCCGCCGTCAAGCCCTGGCCTTGGGCGGCGGTGCCGTCCTGATGCCCTCTGCCCTGCACGCGCAGGCGGCCTGGCCGGCACAGCCCGTCACCTTCGTCGTGGGCTACTCGGCGGGCGGCGGCGCCGACATCGTGGCGCGTGAGCTTGCGCATCTCATGACGCCGTTGCTCGGCCAGCAGGTGATCGTCGACAACAAGGGCGGTGCGGCCGGTGCCATCGGCGCACGCTTCGTCTCCAATGCCAAGCCCGACGGCTACACGCTCTTCTACGCCGTCGGCACCAACATCGTGACCAATCCGCACGTCCTCAAGGCCTCGATCGACACGCTGAAGGGGCTGGTGCCGATCATCCAGACCACGGACTACCAGTACGTGCTCGCGGTCAATCCCAGCGTGCCGGCGAACAACGTGCAGGAGCTGATCGCGCTTGCCAAGAAGGAGCCGGGCAAGCTCACTTTCTCCTCCTCGGGCGTGGGCGGCAACAACCACCTGGCGGGCGCCCTGTTCGCCGAAGCGGCCGGCATCGACATCACCCACGCCCCCTACAAGGGCACGGGCCCGGCGTTGATGGATGTGATCTCGGGCGTCATCACCATGAACTTCTCATCGCTGCCGCCGGCGGTGAGCCAGATCAAGGCAGGGCGCCTCAAGGCGCTGGCGGTGACCGGCACCAAGCGGGTGAGCGCTCTGCCCGACGTGCCGACGCTCAAGGAGCAAGGTGTCGACGTCGCGGTCAACGGCTGGCACGGCCTCTTCGCCCCGCCCAAGACGCCCGAGGCCATTCTCGACCGCGTCTACAAGGAGGCGGCAGTCGCGATGAAGGAGGCCAAGTACACCGAGGCCCTGGCCAAGGACGGCCTGGACCTCCCGCCGCCGCGCCCCCGCGCCGAGTTCGCCAAATACGTCGAGGACGAACACGCCTTCTGGGGCAAGAAGCTGAAGGCGCTGAACATCCAGGCGGAGTAGTCGTCACCGGCAGACGGGCGTTCAGTTTGATCGCCCGTCACTTCCGCTGCGGCACCAGACAGAAGCCCTGGGCCTCGACTCCGAGGGTGGGATTTAACTTGGAGCGGAAATTCTCGAACGCCACGGCTGCGGTCAACTCCACCACCTGCGCCTCGGTGAAGTGCATACGCAGTTCGGCAAAGAAGGCATCGTCGACCTGCTGGTCGCTGTAGGTGATGCGCTCGGCATACTCCAGCGCCAGGCGCTCGCTCGGGCTGAACAGGTTGCTGTCGCGCCAGCCCAGGACCTCCGCGACCTTCTCCAGGCCGCCTTCGGTTTCCGTCACACGGACGGAATTGATATCAATTCAAAAGGGGCAGCCGTTGATCGAGGCGACCCGAAGATAAATCAGCGGCAGGAGCTCCTTGGGCAGTTGTCCGGACTGCTCGATCGACGCACCCAGCATCTTGGCGGCGCGCAGGATCGGCGGGCAGTGTGCCAGCACCTTCGTCGGATTGAGGAGATCGCCGAAGATTTCCCGTTCCTTGTCGAACACGGCCTTGAGAGTCGGATCGCCGCCATCCTCATCGATCTCGCTGACGCGGGGCATGTCGTCTCCTGTGATTTTTCGGGCGGCGACCCTACGACGACTTCAGCAGGTCTTCCAGATACATGAAGGACTGTCGTCTTTCGACTTAACGCACCGGCGCCAGCGCCGTCAGGACCATGCGGACGAGATCGACCTGCGAGGCAGTACGTGTCTTGGCCCGCGCCGTCGCGACCTGCTTGCGCGCCGTCTCGAAGCTCACGCCGAGGTGCCGGGCGACAGCGGGCAACGGCATGCCGGTCGCCAGAAGGCTGACGAGACGGGCCTCGGCGGGCGTGAGACCGAACACCGCCGACAGGGCCCGCGCATCGATCCGGGGGACGGCCTCGGGGTCGGTCAAGATCAGCATCGCCGCCGGCTGGTGCGACAGCAGTGCCCGGCGGTCGAGGCCGAGCGGCGTTACGATCGCCGTGTAGGCTCGCCGGCCCGACGGCCGGGCAATGTGCAGATGGCTACCTGCGCCGCCTTCCCCGTCGCCACTTGCCGCCTCGCCGCCCGTTGTCCGCGCGGCTTGGGCGATAGCGCGCTGCAGCCGCTCGTCGTCACCTGGCGACAGGGCATGCACAATGCCCGCGGTCACGAGCAGCCCGTCATTTGCTGCCATCATATCGAGGGCCGCCCGATTGGCAGTGACCAGCCGGCCCGCGGCCGAGAGCTGCACGACACCGAACGACAGACAGTCGAGCGCTGCCGCTGCACCAGTCGCCGCCTGCTGTCCCATGTCGAGACGCCCACGAACCTGCAGCGCGCGGCCGATATGGGGCAGCAGGCGCTGCAGGATCTCGGTCGCGCTGCGATCGAACGGCGACGCCCGACGCGGGCGATGGATGCCGAGCGCATAGACGCCGCCGCCAGGCAAGCTTCCCTCCAGTGGGCCGCCCCCCGGCAGGCTGCCCACCGCCATCACCCCGTGGAAGACGTCGGTGTTGGGCTTCACCAGCTCGCAATAGATACGGCTCTGCTGCCAGTCGAGGTCGCTCACCAGGTCGGTACCCAGCACGGCGCGGTCGAAAACGCCGCGCTCGAGAGCGGCAACCCGCCAGGGATCGTCCTGGTAGTAGTGTGCGCCGTAGAGTTCGGCTTCCTTCGGCGTGATGCCCAGCATCGTCAGCATATCGACCGGGCCGTCGGACGCGTACTGAGCGGTGAAGGTCAGGGTCGAGCCGTCGAACAGCGCGCGCAGGCAACGCCCGACCTCGCTCCAGGCCACATGGCCCAGTGCCGCGTCATAAAGCAGGCCGACTGCTTCGGTTTCCTGGCGGGTCTCCACGATCCCGCACCTCCCTCCGCCGCCTTACCGTCATACCGACGATAGCGCGCGGCGGGGGATATTCCATCTGGATTTTGGAGCCGGTGGAGCCTGGCTCCGGGCTTCGAGGCCTGCCTTAGAAGCCCAGCACCTTGGCTTGGACCACGCCTTCGATGGCGCTGATCTTGCCCATCAGCTCCTTGCTGATCGGCTGGTCGACCTGAACGAGGGCGATCGCCGAGCCGCCGGGATTGTCGCGGCCCAAATGGAAGGTCGCGATATTGACCTTGTTTTCACCCAGCAAAGTCCCTAGCCGACCGATGAAACCCGGCTTGTCGTCGTTGGTGATGTAGAGCATGTGCGGGGCGAACTCGGCCTCGATCTCGATGCCTTTGATCTCGACGATGCGCGGATGCTTGCCGCCGAACAGCGTGCCGGTCACGGCGCGCGTGTACTTCTCCGTCGTGACGGAGAGCCGGATCAGCGAGTTGTAGTCGCTGTCGCGCTCGTGCTTGACCTCGGCCACCTCGACGCCGCGCTCGCGGGCAATCACCGGGGCATTGACCATGTTCACCGTGTCGAGCTGCGGGCGCAGCACGCCCATCAGCGCCACCTGGCTGAGCGGCTTGATGTTCAGCGCCGCCACCTGGCCCTCGTACTCGATCGAGACCGCCTTGATGTCGGTATCGGTGAGCTGGCCGGCGAAGGAGCCGAGCTTCTCGGCAAGCTCCAGGTAGGGTGCCAGCTTGGGCGCATCCTCGGCCGACACATTCGGCATGTTGAGCGAGTTGGTGATGGCGCCGGTCAGCAGATAATCCGACATCTGCTCAGCGACCTGCAGGGCCACATTCTCCTGCGCTTCGACCGTCGAGGCGCCGAGGTGCGGCGTGCAAACGAGGTTCGGCGCCCCGAACAGGACGCTCTCCTTGGCCGGCTCCTGGGTGAAGACATCGAAGCCCGCCCCCGCGATATGGCCCGAGACCAGGAGGTCGCGTACCGCCAGCTCGTCGACCAGGCCGCCGCGGGCGCAGTTCACGATACGCACGCCCTTCTTGGTCTTCATGAGGTTGGCGCGCGAGAGGATGTTCTTGGTCTGCTCGGTGAGCGGCGTATGGACCGTGATGAAGTCGGCCCGCGCCAGCACCTGCTCGAGTGTCGCCTTTTCGACGCCGAGCTCGGTGGCGCGCTGATCGCTCAGGAACGGGTCATAGGCCACGACCCGCATCTTGAGGCCAATGGCGCGTTCCGCCACGATCGAGCCGATATTGCCGCAGCCGATCAGTCCCAGCGTCTTGAAGCTGAGCTCGGTCCCCATGAAGCGGTTCTTTTCCCACTTGCCGGCCTGGGTCGAGGTGTTGGCGTCCGGCACCTGGCGGGCAACCGCGAACATCAGGGCGATCGCATGCTCGGCGGTGGTGATGGCATTGCCGAACGGCGTGTTCATCACCACGACGCCGTTGGCGGTGGCGGCCTTGATGTCGACATTGTCGACGCCGATGCCGGCACGGCCCACGACCTTGAGCAGCTTGGCCTCGGCCAGCACCTCGGCGGTGACCTTGGTCGCGGACCGGATCGCGAGGCCCTGGTAGTTGCCGATAATGGCACGCAGCTCGGCGGGCTTCAGGCCCGGCTTGAAATCGACGTCGCAACCGCGCTCCGAGAAAATCTCGACGGCGCGCGGGGAGAGCTCGTCGGAAATGAGAACCTTGGGCTTGGCCATTTTGATGACTCCTGGAGACTACTGAAGCCCTCACCCTGAGGAGCGCTCCGCAGGAGCGCGTCTCGAAGGGCGGGAGCGAGCACCTTGTTTGCAGCCCACCCTTCGAGACGGCGCTACGCGCCTCCTCAGGGTGAGGTGTTCTTTGCTCTTAGGCCGCAGCCTTGCCGAACTCGCGCTCGATCTCGCCGTAGGCCCAGTCGAGCCAGGGCAGCAGGGCCTCGAGGTCGCTCTTCTCGACGGTGGCGCCGCACCAGATGCGCAGGCCCGGCGGGGCGTCGCGGTAGGAGCCGACGTCGTAGCCCGCCTTCTCGGTCTCGAGCAGTTCGGCCATCTTCTTGGCAGCGGCGGCCTGCTTGTCGGCGGCAAGCGCCGTGAACCACGGCGCCGTGATGTTCAGGCACACCGAGGTGTTGGAGCGCACCGCCTTGTCGCCCGCGAGGAAAGCGATCCACTTGCGGTCGGCCACGAACTTCTCGAGCACGCCGAGATTGGCTTCGGAGCGCGCCATCAGGCCGTTGAGGCCGCCGACGCTCTCGCCCCAGCGCAGACCATCGATCGCATCCTCGACGCAGAGCATCGACGGCGTATTGATCGTATCGCCCTTGAAGATCGCTTCGGAGAACTTGCCGCCCGAGGTCAGGCGGAAGATCTTGGGCAGCGGCCAGGCCGGCGTGTAGCTCTCCAGGCGCTGGATGGCGCGCGGGCTCAGCACCAGCATGCCGTGCGCGCCCTCGCCGCCCATGACCTTCTGCCAGGACCAGGTCACGGCATCGAGCTTCTGCCACGGCAGCTCCATGGCGAAGACGGCCGAGGTGGCGTCGCAGATGGCGAGCCCTTCGCGGTCGGCAGCGATCCAGTCGCCGTTCGGCACCTTCACGCCCGAGGTCGTGCCGTTCCAGGTGAAGACGACGTCGTGTGTCCAGTCGACGGCCTTGAGATCGGCGATCTGGCCGTAGGGCGCCTTGAGAACGCGCGCATCCTTGAGCTTGAGCTGCTTCACCACATCGGTGACCCAGCCTTCGCCGAAGCTTTCCCAGGTCAGCATGTCGATCGGTCGGGCGCCGAGCAGCGACCACAGTGCCATCTCGACGGCTCCGGTATCCGAAGCCGGCACGATAGCGACGCGATAGTCGGCCGGAATGCCCAGCACGGCGCGTGTCCGATCGACCGCCTCGACAATCTTCTTCTTGCCGAGCTTGGATCGGTGGGACCGCCCAGTGGCGGCATCGTTGAGAGCTTGGGGCGTCCAGCCAGGACGCTTGGCGCAGGGTCCGGATGAAAAATCGGGACGCGCCGGACGCATGTTCGGCTTAGTCATCATAACCTCTCCCTTACAGAAGAGCTGCACTCCGGTGGGGGAGCGTGGCCCGCGGCCGATATACGGGGAGAGGCGCGCGGCGTCAATGTGCGGCCTTTGTCGCGGGCCGAGGCAAGGACGCTTCAGACTTGGGGCCATGGACTTGGGGCCATAGACCCGGGGCCATGCTCGCCCCCATGGCGCCCGTTGCGGCTTCGACAGCGACCACATGGGTGGCTAGACTGTTTCCCGCACAGTTGCGGTCGGGGTCTTCTCGATGAAACTGCTCTGCGTTGCCCGCGTCGTTACGCTCGCCTTGGGTCTGTTTGCCGGCGCCTGTCAAAGTCCGCCGCCTCCGCCGCCGGCCTCGCTGCAGGAGCCGTTTTCCTGGGTGATCTTCTTCGACGACGGCAGCGTCGCTATCAAGGATCAGGACCGCCAGACTCTCGACCAGGCCGCCAAGTGGTCGGGCACGCTGTTTGGAAGTCCAGCGCCGCCGGTCTGGCAGCTCTGCCTCGTCGGCCATAGCGACAACACCGGCAGCGAAGCGAGCAACCTCGCTCTGTCTCGCAGACGCGGCGAAGTCGTGAAGACGTATCTCGTCGAACGCGGATTGCCGAAGGAACGCCTGGCGGTGTTCGCGGTGGGCAGCGCCAAGCCGATGGTGGCAACACCGCCCAATACGCACGAATCGCAGAATCGCAGGGTCGAACTGGCGTTCCAACGGCGCGCGTCCGAGGAGGCCTACAAGGCGGCCTGCGATCGATGATCGGCGCCGCGGCGTCTAGACCGCCGCGATGGCCACTTTCTCGACAATCACCGCGGACTCCTCGTCCAGTCCGGCGACCTGCCGAGCAAGCTCACGCTGGACGTATTGCGCGAACGGGCCGAGATGGAGGTAGAGCACCATCTGGATCAGGCAGGCCTCCAGCGCCGCCGGGTTCCGCTTCGCCACCTCGCTGAGGTTGCGCCAGAACAGTCGGCGGAGTTGCGGGCGCCGGATGTTCATCTGCACCATGATGCGCATCAACGCCCTGGCGTCGCGCCAGCGGATCTTGCGAGCGCCGGCGCCGGCAAGAGTTGGGCGACGCAACGCCAGGCTCACGGTGCGCACGCGATCGAAATAGGCCTGGGGAGAATAAACCTCGGCCAGGATCTTTCGATAGTCGTCCAGGATGTCGCGACGCGGCCGCTTCGGGACGAAGTTGATGCCGGCGGTGCATTGATCGCCGCTGAAGTCGTCGGCAAAGGGCAGCAGGCGCCCTTCCCGTTCGAGCCGGCGCGTCAGCTGCGTGTTGGGCAGTGCCGTCAACAGGCCCACCATGCAGGCGGCGATGCTGGTCGCCTCGATGCAGTCGACCATGCCCTCGGCCACGCCGCTCTTCTCGGTGTCGAAGCCTACGATGAAGCCCGCGATCACGAAGATGCCGGCGGCGTAGATCCGGTGCACGCTCTCGGCAAGGCTGCGCCGTGTGTTTTGCTTCTTGCGCGCCGAGATGAGCGTATCGGTGTCGGGGCTTTCGATGCCGACGAAGATCACGAAGAAGTTGGCGCGCGCCAACATTCGTAGGAGCTCAGCATCGTCGGACAGATTGATCGAAGCCTCGGTCGAGAACATGAAGGGAAAGCCGCGCTCGGCCTGCCACTGCTCCAGGACGGGCAGGAACCGTTTCAAGGCCCTCTTGTTGCCGATCAGGTTGTCATCGACGAAGTCGACATGGCCACGATGGCCTGTGTCGTAAAGCGCCTGAAGTTCGGCAAGCATCTGCTCGTTGGTCTTGGAGCGCGGCACGCGGCCATAGAGCTCGATGATGTCGCAGAACTCGCAGTTGAACGGACAGCCGCGCGAGAACTGCACACCGACATAAAGATAGTTGTGCGGGTCGATCAGATCGAAGCGCGGGACCGGACTTGTCGTGACGTCGGCAGTGAATTTTTCAGCCCGCAACCGGGCCCCTCGTTCGCCCCTGTCCCAAGCGGCCACGAATTCGTGGATGATCCCCTCGGCTTCTCCCAGGACGAGGAAGTCCGCTGCCGCGTAGATCTCCTCGCACGACGTCGGATCGGGCCCGCCTACCGCCACTGGCCGGCCCGCCTCGCGGCACAGCCGGATCACCTCCAAGGTGTCGACCCGCTGCGGCAGCATCCCGCCGGTCATCACCAGATCGGCCCAGGCGAGGTCGGCGGGCTTCAGCTTGCCGACATTGCGGTCGACCAGGCGGAACGTCCATTCCTGCGGCAGCAGTGCAGCCAGAGTGATGAGGCCGAGCGGCGGCGCAGGACACTGGGCCCCGTGAACCTGGCACGCTGCCTTCAAGCTCCAGAACGAGTTCTCGTTGAAGCGAGGGAAGACCAAGAGCACTTTAACGCTCATCCACCCTCCGCATGTTGGGGGATCGCGGGCTCCAAAGAGCGACCTTATCGGTCCCGGGACCCTGTCTCAAGCCGCGACGATCGGCTATCAAGCGGCACCATGACTACCAACGACAATGATCATCGCGGCCTGTTGCCAGCCGGATTGGGCGATCTCCTGCCGCCGGACGCTTCGCGGGAAGCCCGCGCCATCGATGTGGCCATCGAACGGTTTGCCGCCTTCGGCTACGAGCGCGTGAAGCCGCCCCTGGTCGAGTTCGAGGAATCCCTGCTGGGCGGTCCCGGCGCGGCGCTGGCCCCACAGACCTTTCGTCTGATGGACCCGGTTTCGCAGCGCATGATGGGCGTGCGGCCGGATATGACCGTGCAGGTGGCACGCATTGCCGTGACGCGACTGAAGCACGAGCCGCGACCGCTGCGCCTCTCCTACGGCGGCAACGTGATCCGGGTTCGTGGCAGTGCATTGAAGCCGGAACGCCAATTCGCCCAGGTTGGTTCCGAGCTGATCGGTGTGGACAGTGCCGAGGCCGACGCCGAAGCGGTGCTGCTTACGGTCGATGCCCTGCGCGCCATCGGCGTGGCCGACCTCACGGTCGACCTCAACCTGCCCACCCTGGTGGCAGCCGTCGCAGCGGGCCTGAAACAGCCGGACGAGGTGGTGGCCCGCCTGCGCCGGGCGCTCGACCGGAAGGACGAAGGCGCCATCGCCAAGGCTGTCGCCGACAAGGACAAGGCCGACAAGAAGGTGGCCGAGCTGTTCATCGGCCTCTTGCGCGCCGCCGGTCCGGCCGATCGCGGCATCGCCCAACTGCAGAAGCTGAAGCTGCCCCCTGCCGGCGCCGCCGAGGCTGCCCGCCTCGCCGAGGTGGTAGCGCTGATCCAGAAGGCCGAGCCGGAGCTGCCGCTCACCATCGATCCGGTGGAATATCGCGGCCTGGAGTACCAGACCGGCGTCTCCTTCTCCGTCTTTGCACTCAGGGGTCGCGAAGAGCTGGCCCGTGGCGGCCGCTACTCGGCGGGCTATCCCGAGGACGGGGTCAGCGAGCCCGCGACCGGCTTCACCCTCTACATGGATGCCGTCCTGGCCGCCTCCGAGGCCCCGCCCGAGCGGCCGCGGCTCTACGTGGAGATGGGCACGCCGTGGCGGGACGCCGCGCCCTGGCAGGCCAGGGGCTATGCCGTCGTGCGTGCTGTCGTCGCAGCCTCCGACCTGCGCGCCGAAGCCAAGCGCCTGCGCTGCAGCCATGCGCTGATCGACGGCGAGGCAGTGCCCCTCTAGGCCCCTTCTGAGGATGCATTTAGCCTCGCCCCGGGCGGGGGGAAGTGCTATCCGACCTCACGCCTCTCCGGCATCGGCCCCGGGGAGGCGTTTTCATGTGTAAAGGAAGAGCGGCATGGCCAATGTGGCAGTGATCGGCGCCCAGTGGGGCGACGAGGGCAAGGGCAAGATTGTGGACTGGCTGAGCGAGCGCGCCGAAGTCGTTGTGCGCTTCCAGGGCGGCCACAACGCCGGCCATACGCTGGTCATCGGCAACCAGACCTACAAGCTCGCCCTCCTGCCCTCGGGCGTGGTGCGCCCGGGCAAGCTCTCGATCATCGGCAACGGCGTCGTGGTCGATCCCTGGCACTTCCTCGAAGAGGTGAAGAAGGTTTCGGGCCAGGGCGTGTCGGTGACACCCGAGACACTGAAGATCGCCAACCACGCCGTGCTGATCCTGCCGCTGCACCGCGACCTCGACGGCTGGCGCGAGGATGTGCCGGGCACGATCAAGATCGGCACGACGCGGCGCGGCATCGGCCCCGCCTACGAGGACAAGGTCGGTCGCCGCGCCATCCGGGTCGGCGATCTCGCCGAACCCGACATGCTCGAGAAGAAGGTCAACACCTTGCTGGCGCACCACAACGCGCTGCGCCAGGGCCTCGGCCGCCCGTCGGTCGATCCCAAGCAGCTCCTCGCCGAACTGCTCGAGCTCGCCCCCAAGATTCTGCCCTTCGCCGAAGACGTGTGGGAGCGGCTCGACGGCCTGCGTGCCGCCGGCAAGCGCATCCTGTTCGAGGGCGCCCAGGCCACGATGCTCGACATCGATCATGGCACGTACCCGTTCGTCACCTCATCGAACACCGTGGCGGCGCAGGCGATGATCGGCTCGGGCATGGGCAACGGCGCGGTGGGCTACGTGCTGGGCATCGCCAAGGCCTACACCACGCGTGTGGGCGACGGCCCCTTCCCGACCGAACTGACCGATGAGATCGGCCAGGGGCTGGGCGATCGCGGCAACGAGTTCGGCACCAACACCGGCCGCCGCCGCCGCTGCGGCTGGTTCGACGCCGTGATGGTGCGCCAGGCGGTTAAGCTGAACGGCATCGACGGCATCGCGCTCACCAAGCTCGACGTGCTGGACGGTATGAAGGAGATCAAGGTCTGCGTCGGCTACGAGCTCGATGGCAGGCGGATCGAGCGCTTCCCCTTCACCATGGGCGCGCAGGCAAAGCTCACGCCGGTCTGGGAGACCTTCGAGGGCTGGAGCCAGAGCACAAGGGGCGCCCGTTCCTTCGGCGAACTGCCGGCGACCTGCATCAAGTACGTGCGCCGCGTCGAGGAACTGGTTGGCTGCCCCGTGGCGCTGCTCAGCACCAGCCCCGAGCGCGAAGACACGATCCTGATGACGGACCCGTTCCGGGACTAACGCTGCGGAGCCGGACTCACCAGAGCCCGGGGAAAAGGCGATAGCGCACGCGTGACATGTAGGCGGCGTAGCCGCGCAGCCCGGCTACCAGCGTGCGCTCTTCGATCCGGCTGCGGACGACAAACAGGACGAAGAAGACCGGCACCATCGCGACGCCCCACCAGGAGCCGAGCAACAGCGGTGTGCCGATGAAATAGAGCATGACGCCGGCATACATGGGATGCCGGACATAGGCGTAGGGGCCGGTCGAAATGACCTGCTGGTGCCGCTCGGCCTGTACCTTGACGACGGGCGCAGCGAAGCTGTTTTCACGAAACACCCACATGATGAAGGCGGTCGAGGCGAAAAACATCGCCAGCCCCGCCATTTGCAGCACGATGGGTACAGTTGAAGCCTGCAGCCGCCGGTCGAAGCCCATCAGGACGACCCACGCCAGGATCGCCAGCATGAAGACGAGCATGAACAATTTGTCGGCGGCCGGCTGGTCGGCGGACGTCATCTTGAGGCGCTCGGCCAGCAGCCCAGGGTCGGTTCTGGCGAGCCACAAGCCGCAGGCGGGACCAAGCAGCGCCGAGACGATCAGGTAGGTCCAGGCAGACGGCCAATGGAACGTGCCGGCGGCGGCAAACAGCAGCGCCCCCATGCCGACAACGACCGCCAGGTTCTGCAGCAGCAGCTTTGCGATCACCTCTCCCTCCGCGCGCTCCGACCGAGGACGTACCTTCCCGGCCGGAGCGCGCCCGACGGTGAACCTCTACCAAGGCAACATTGCGATACCCTGGCGCAGGCCCCTGGCCCAGAGCCCTGTCACGGAGCCGGCGGTCAAGTCGGCAATCGAACCGTCATCTCGATCTCGAGCAGCAGGTCGGGCGCCGCCAAGGCAGCGACGCCGATGCCGGTGACGCAAGGCTGCGCGCCGTCGAGGAACGCCAACACAAAGGACCAGAGCTGCTCGAGGCGCTCGGGTGTCAGATCGACGACATAGGCTCGCATCATCACCAGGTCCGCGGGCGAGGCCCCCGCGGCGTCGAGCGCCATCCGAGCATTCCGGATGACGAGTTCGGCCTGCGCCACGAACGACTTGGGCGCCGGCTCGCCACCCGGCCGCCAGGCGACCTGCCCGGAAATGAAAGCGAGCCTGCCGGGCTCGACGATCGTGATTTGCGAGTACCCCATCGCGCCGGCATCGGGCAAAGCCGGCGGATTCAATCGAACGAGCGGTTGCGTCACTTCCGTTTTCCCTCTTGCTTGTCGCCGTTACTCGTCGGCGGCGCTCCATAACCGGCCGATTGGCGAATGGGTGTCGACACAGAAGCGAATGGGTTGCCAATGCTGCGCGCGAACCTGAACGATATCCTGATCTTCATGGCCGTCGTCGATGCCGGAAGCTTTATCGCTGGAGGCCTGTCGATGGGCCTGTCGAGGTCGGCGGCAGGAAAGGCCGTCATCCGCCTGGAAGAGCGGCTCGGCACGCGCCTTCTCAATCGCACGACCAGGACGCTCAGCCTCACCGACGAAGGACGGGTCTTCTACGAGCACGGGCTGCAGGTCCTGGCGACGGTCGACGAAGCCGAGGCGAGCGTTAGCGGCCGCGGCGGCACGCCCCGCGGCATCCTTCGGCTCACGCTACCCGGCGCCTTCGGGCGCATCGTGATCCTCCCCCTGCTCCAGAGGTATCTCGAGGCCTGGCCCGAGCTTCAGGCTGAGGTCAGCCTCACCGATCGTCTGGTCGACGTCGTCGAAGAAGGGTTCGATCTCGCGATCAGGATCGGGGTCACGACGTCGGACACGCGGCTCGTGTCGCGGACGATCGCCCGCTACAAGGCACTGCTGTGCGCTTCGCCCTCCTATCTCGCCGGCCGGGACGAACCCAGGGACATCGACGCCCTCTCGACCCACGACTGCCTGTTCTTCAGTAGCCGCGGCCAACGCCAAAGCTGGCGCTTTCGTGCCGGCGGCGGAGCGTGGACCAGGGCCCAAGGACGCAGCCGCTTACGCCTCGACAGCGCCGACGCCCTGCGCGATGCCGCCCTGGCGGGACTGGGCATTGCGTTGTTGCCGGACGTCCTCGTTGCCGATGATGTGGCGGCGGGCCGCCTCCGACGGGTCCTGCCCGACCTCGAAACCGACGAGGTGAGGATCGTCGCGATCTACCCCAGCAAGCGCCTTCTGGAACCCCGCGTCAGGCGCTTCATCGATTTCGCCGTCGAGGCACTCGACCAAAGGAGATGAGAATGCGCAAGCGATCGATCGGCAAAGGCATCGCGATCGCGGTGAGAGATACGATCCTGTGGGTCGAGGACACCGGCGAGAGCAACCTGCCGCCGATGCTCTGCCTGCATTCGCTGTTTCTAGACGGCACCATGTTCGATGGCTTCGTCGAACGGGCCCAGGGACAGTTCCGCCTCATTCGGCCGGACTTTCGCGGCCAGGGCAGCAGCGCCCCGGCCACCAGCGATATCGTCACCATGGACGACTGTGCGGACGACATGCTGGCGCTGATCGAGACCCTGAACCTGCCGCCGGTCCATCTCGTCGCCGCCTCGATGGGCGGCGACGTCGCGGTACGCATGGTGGCCGAGCGGCCGGAGCTCTTCCGCTCCCTGGTGATGATGGGCTCGTCGGCGCGCGGTGAGCCGGCGGACCAGATGGAGCGCTTCCGAGGTTTGCTGAAGGAAGCCGCCCTGACCGGTTTCGTCGGAGATTACCTCGACATTCTGATGTCGATCATGTTTGGCGCCACGACACGGGCCAAGCCCGAGGCGCAGCCCATGCTCGACCGGTGGCGCACCAGGATGTCGCTCCTGCCACACTCGGCCTGGCCTGCGATGTTCGGCGTGCTCGAGCGGCCGAGCGCCGTGGCGCTGCTGCCCAAGATCACGGTGCCGACCCTGCTGTTCTCCGGCACAGACGACATCGCCCGCCCGCCCGACTGGGGACAGGAGGTGGCCGACGGGGTGAAGGACGCTCGCTTCACCATCCTGGACGGCGTGGGCCACAGCCCCATCCTGGAAGTGCCGGAGATCGTGATCCCGCAAGTGCTCGCATTCCTGGCCGGAGCCGCGCGCGCCGGCTGAGGAGCAGCGGCATCTTTTTGCATCAACTCGCCAAGACGATGCAGGCTGTTGTGCGACTAGCTGCACAACATCCTGCAGTTGTCCCTCCAATCTTCTTTTTCATTCGTTATTCATCGGAAGATTCGCCGAATTCGTCGATCCTGCATCGCAGTTTGTGACTTCGCCGTGATAACGTAGCGAGTGCAATTAGTGCGATCAGTAGGAGCGTGGTGGGATGGCGACCTTTACCGTTGTGAACCTCAATGACAGCGGCGCCGGATCGCTGCGGGCGGCCATCGAGGCAGCCAACGCCGAGGCTCCGGGCACGGCCAGCACCATCCAATTCGCGGTCACGGGCACGATCACACTCGCGAGCGGCCTCCCCGACATCACCCGGCCGATCGACATCGTTGCCGGTAATCCAGCGACCGGCAATCCCCCCACGGTGGGAATCGACTTCAACGGCAATGCCGGCCTGGTCTTTGCGGCAGGCTCCGCCGGCTCGCAACTCGTGGGCCTCTCGATCGGGCACGCTTCCGGCAACGGCGTCACGCTCAACGCGGGCGGCATTACGCTCAACAACAACTACATCGGACTTGCCCTCGACGGCTCGGCCGCCGGCAACACAGGCGATGGTGTCCATGTCGCCGCCACTTCGTCGGGCAACCAGATCGGCTACAACCCCGACGCAGCGACCCTCTCCGAAAATGGCCAGCCCGCGACCGGCGTCGTTTCCAACGTGATCTCGGCCAATGGCGGCAACGGCATCACGCTGAACGGCGCCCATGACAACACGATCGTGTCGAACCGGATCGGCACCAGCACCGACGGCAATTCGGCGGTGGCCAATGGCGGCAACGGCATCTGGGTGACGGCCGGCGCCAGCGGCAACACGATCGGCGGCGCCGTCACGGGCAACGATGCGTCGGGTCAACCGAACAATCCGACCGGCAACAAGGGCCATGCCAGCGAAGTCGTGGTCGTCGCGCCGCCGCTCGGGAACCTAGTATCGGGCAACAACGGTGACGGTATCCGCATCGATACGGGGTCGGCCCACAACACGATGAGCGGCAACTTCGTCGGCACCACGGCGAGCGGCACCGTCGACCTCGGCAATCACGGCGACGGCGTCGCGATCCTGCAGTCCGATTTCAACACCCTGATCGGCTGCAAGGTCGTCGACAACCCCTTCATCTACTACAACGTGGTGGGCGGCAACGACGGCAACGGCATCCGGGTCACCGACTCCGACCACGTCACGATCCACGCCAACTTCGTCGGCCTCGGCGCCGACAACGCCACGGTCGTCGGCAACAGCCTCGACGGCATCCTGATCGACGGTTCCTCGCGCAACACCCAGGTGGGCGGCGTCATCCCGCTGGGCAACGTCGTCTCCGGCAACGTGGAGAACGGAATCGAGGTCGCGGGCACGGCGAGCGGCTTCAGCACCCTCAACACCTTCGCCGGCATCACCGCTTTCTTCGGCATCGCGCCCAATGGCAAGAACGGGATGCTGATCACCTCGACAGGCGGCAACCAGACGGTCCAGACCAACGTGATCGCGGGCAATGTGGAGAATGGCCTGGTGATCGCGGGCGATGCCTGGGGTGTCACGGTCGTCCCCAACATCGTAGGCCTCGACACGCGCGGCGATGCTGCCCTCCCCAATGGCGGTGTCGGCATCCTGATCACCGGCAATGCGCACGACAATTTCGTGGGCGGCACCGACCTTCTCGCCAACCTCTCGGTGATCCGCCAGAACACCGTCTCCGGCAACATGGGCTACGGTGTCGAGATCGCCGGCAATGCTTCCAACAACGTGATCGCCGACAGCGCGATCGGCACCAACATCCAGGAGCTGGCGGCGCTGGCCAACACCGCCGGCGGCGTGCTGGTGTCGACCACTGGCACCGGCAACGTCGTCGGCTCGCCCCAGACCGGCTGGACGCCCCTGCCCTCTCCGGCAGTCTCCCACAATGTCATCAGCGGCAACACGGGCCCCGGAGTGACCCTAGCGGCCGGCACCAACTTCAATGCCGTCATCAACAACTATATCGGCCTCAACATCCTCGCCCAGCCGGTGCTGCTCAATGGCGGCGGCGCGATCCAGAACGACGGCGGCGCGAACCTGATCTACGGCAACGGCGCGCACGGCCCCCTTCCCTGGCAGTCGCCGACCGGCCAGCTCGAGGCCCTTTTCGTCGGCTGGTTCGGCCGCGCGGCGGCTCCGGCCGGCTTCCAGCAGGACATGGAGAAGGTCCTGTCCCTGATGCTGGGCGGCGACTCGATCACCCAGGCCATGCAGAAGGCGTCGGACAGCTTTGCCGCGGCGCCCGAGGTCGGGATCTACCGCGAGATCGCAACCTTCACCGTACCCAACGCCGACCCGCCGACGGCGCAATCGGCACTGGTCGACAGCTTCATCAATCATACTTTCAGCAACCTGTTCGGTCGCAGCGCTACGCCGAGCGAGCTCGCGATCTGGAACAACGCCTTCTTCGGCGGGGCCATCCCCTACGCCCAGATGGTCTACGACATCGCCTCGGCGGCCCAGGGCAACGACATCCTGGCGATGAACGCCAAGATCCTGGCCGCCTCCTACTTCACCTCGGCTTTTGCCGGCCACCCCACCGATCTGCCGACCTTGGCGGAGATGCAGGCTGCCGTCACCGGCGTCACCAACCAGACCACGCTCTACAATTCGCAAGTGACGACCGACACGCTGGTCGACGGCACGCACACCCAGGTCGACTACCAGTCGATCCTCTCGCCGGGCAACATCACCACCGGCGTGCGCGCCGGGCTCGACGGCACGGTCTTCCTGACCGGCTTGAAGACCATTGAGGGCTCCAGCGATACGAAGGCCTACATCTACCAGGGCCCCCTGAACGACACGACCGCCGGCACCCTCCATGTCCTGACGCCGACCTTCGCCGACCAAACGGTGACGACGGCGGCCTTCTACGGTCCCGACACGGCGATTTTCACGCCCGGCATCGGCCTCGGCAACGTCCGCGCCGTCGGCAGCTATCAATACAAAGAGAATCCGGCCGGCGTGTTCAATCACGGCATGATCTACGAGGGCCCGGTGAGCGGCATCGGCGGCACCTGGACCGAGATCTCCGTACCCTCAAACGGCGTCAACGTGGTGGGTGGCGTCACCGTGCCGGGCACCGTCGCCAACACCATCCTGCACAGCACGCAGGGCAACCTGGTGGTCGGCAACTACGACATCTCGGGGCCCGGCGGCTACCTGCTCGGCGCCAACGGCTTCATCTACAACATCGCCACCGGCCAATACACGTTGATGAAGGTCAACGGCAGCTACGACAATCTGACGTCGCTGTACGGCATCTGGCAGAACGGCGTCGGCAGCAACACCTACACCATCGCCGGCGGCACGAAGGACGGCACCGGCCTCAACGTCGCGTTCCTGGAGACCTACGACGCGGCCACCGGCGAATTCTCCAACCTCACCTTCTATACCGGCTTCAACAAGCCGGGTGCCGTGCTCACTCACTTCGAGAACATCACGGCCGTCCCCGGCGGCTTCAACCTGGTGGCGACCACCGACAGCGGGCCGGCCTTTGCCGCGGTCAAGCTCAATGCGGACGGCTCGTTCGGCGATGCGGTCTGGACCGCGATCGACCTGCCGGGCAGCACGCTGCTGACCGGCAACATCGCCTACCAGAACGTGGTGGGCGGCATCTACAACACCGACGATTCCGACACGGTTGCGACCTATCTCGGCGTCGTGCAGCAGAGCTACGTCGCCTCCGACGGCGGGCTGATCATGCCCGTGGGCTCGCACGATTTCGCCTATTCGCTGTCGGTGCGGGGCAGCGTCGGCACCACGATCACCGGCTCGACGACCGCGGGCAACGTGCTGGGCGGCTCGATTGGCAACGACACCATCTTCGGCACTGCCAGCAAGGTATACGCCGACACGATCTATACCGGTGGCGGCGCCGACACGATCACCCTGGCGGTCGACCACACGGCGCAATCGCGCATCGGCCTCTATACCGGCAATAGCTACGACAGCGCCGCTGCGCTCTACGCCGGCGGTCTCGTGTCGCCGGTCGTGGGCAGCATCGTGAATGCAAGCGACATCCCGCAGCTCGGCTGGTGGGGCCAGGCGACGGGCCAGCTCGGCGGCCCGGTGTCGAACGCCAGCACCAATGCCGGCATCGGCACAGGCACCAGCCAGGACATGACGACGGTCCATAACTTCGTCGTCGGCACGTCTGCCCATAGCGGCGACAAGATCGACATCTCGCTCGATGCCTTCAGCGACCTGGTGCGTGCGGCCGACGGCGGCAACCCGCATCCGGGTCATGCGATCCTGAGCAACGCCGTGGCGCCCGGCGGCACGATCACCGTGGGCGACGCGACGGTGATCGTGATCCAGGGGCCGCCGGGCGGCTATGTCGGTGCGGCCGATCTCGCGGCCGATCTCCTGGCCAACCCGATCACCTTCGCAGCCCCGCAGACCGCCGAATTCAACCACTACATCGTCGCCTATCAGGATGTCGGCGGCGACGTGCGGCTGGCCGACATGAGCATCCAGCGCGGCGCCGGCCCCGCCTTCACCGACACCGCAGGCGGTGCCACGCTGTCGATCTCGGACATGGCCGAGCTCAGCGGCGTCTCGCTCGCTTCGCTCAGGCCGGAGAACATCAACCTGCTGAACGGCGTCGCGGTCGAGAACTCGACCTATCTCGACTTCACCGGCTGGCATGTCACCAACGCCACCAACGTGATCGATGCCTATCAGCTCGCTCCCGCAGACGTGACGCAAGCCACCAGCGCCGGCCTCAACGTCGCCCTTGTGCTAGGGCGCGCCAACGATCCGACGGCGCTCTTGAACGAGAACTGGGGCACGCGCCAGGAGACCCTGGCCGAGCTTGGACAGAACGGCACGCTCTGGTCGACCTATGGCGCGGATCAGGCGCTCTACGACAAGGTCGCGAGCGAGCTCAAGACCACATACGGTCTCAAGATCCTCGACGGCACCGACTCTGCAGCGTACGGCGACTATGTCTCCTCCGCCGCGTCGCGCACCATCTGGGTCGAGCTCGACACCGCGGCGCAGTTCGAGAGCCTGTTCGGCACGACGCTCTACCAGAGCACCCAGAGCGGCAACGAGTTCGCGTTCTGGAACGGCAACCTCTTCCTGCCCGAGGAATGGAACATCCAGGGTCTGTGGTTCGATACCGAAAACGTACCGCCGCCTTCGAACCTGACCCCCGGCGTTTCCACCACCCTGCCGCAGGGCGCACAGAGCCCCGGCAATCTCTCGACACTGGGCCTCGATCTCTCGCCGGCAGAGATCGCCAAGCTCTATAACTTCCCGCTGATCGGCCAGGACGTCGCCACCGGACCGATCGGCCTGATCGAACCCGGCATCGGCTCGGCCCTGCCCGCGGACCAGACCAAGACGTTCCAGCAGCTCCTGACCGAGTATCTTGCCTCGGTCGGCCAGAGCGGCACTGGCCAGGTCAAGGTTCAGGGCGCCAACGGCCAGTCCTACGACCAGGGTGGCGCCGGCGAACGCTCGCTCGATGTCGGCGTGGTGGCGAGCGTCAATCCCAACAGCGACATCTATCTGTTCAACGGCTCGGGCTACAACGGCAACGCCGATGCCTCGACCTTCACCGCGATCCAGAGCGCGCTGTGGGATCCGACCTTGCGCGCCGCCGTGCTCTCGAGCTCGTTCGGCGACGATCAGAGCATGAGTCCGAATTCGCCTTTCTATCAGGCCTACCGGCAACTCCAGATCGATGCGGCACTGAAGAACGTCACGCTGTTCAATGCGCTGGGTGACGGTGGCTCAGGCAACGAGACCGGTAACGGTCTCACCAACCTCGCCTACAACGAGACCAGCGCCTACAACGTGATGGTGGGCGGCACGTCGCTCTCGACCCTGACCGCGGCCCAGAACGACACGACGCTCAATCCCTCGATCGTCGCGCCGGCCCTGGCCGGCGATCGCGCCACGCTCTGGCAGTTGATGGCGGGTGGCCTGACGTCTTTGCCCACCGATGCCGCGACCTTGCAGACCTTCGTCGAAGCGGTGTGGAACCAGTACTACGTCGAAGGCAACCACATCACGATCAAGAACTCGCCCTTCGAGGGCGGCTATCTCGTCAACACCACGAGCTCGGGCGGCGTCGACACGTCGCAGCCGACGCCCGACTACCAGCTCGCCTACGGCCTGCATCCCACGACGACCGGTCCCTCGCCCGAGACGGGTCGCGGCGCACCCGACGTCGCGGCCAATGCCGGCGGCAACCTCGCCTACCTCACGCCCAATGCCGACATGGTGGGCAGCGGCCCGGACGGCGGCACCAGTGCGGCGACGCCGCTCTGGGCCTCGCTCGGCGTCCAACTCAACACCATTTTCCATGATCAGGGCCTGCCGAACCTCGGCTACATGAACGACCTGCTCTACATCGCCTCGGCGATCGCGCCGGCCTCGTTCAATGACATCACCATCGGCAGCAACACCTCGTCCTTCACCTTGGGCGGCAGCTACCATTCGAACGGTACGGAGCTGACGCCGACCGGCTTCGGCTACTATGCCGGCCCCGGCTACGACCTCGTGACCGGTCTTGGCACGCCCAATGGCGTATTGCTCGCCCGGTCCCTGACGACGATTGCGCATCATCAGGTGTCCTACGCCGACAGCCCCGACATGCTCGAAGCGGCGACGGCCACCGACGGCAGCTGGACCAGTGGGGCCCATCAGAGCCTGCTGTTCCAGACCATGTCGGCCAACGGCGCGGTGGTCGGCCTCGATATCGGTGGCGACACCTCGTCCTTCCTGAGCGGGGCCTCCGGCACCTATGCCTGGACGGCCCGGCTGGCGCAGCAGTCCCTGCAGGCCGACTTCGACCCCGCCCTGGTGCGGACCTTCGACAAGGCATCGCAGGGCGCGGTCTGGCAGACATCCGTGTCGGCCGGCGAGAGCGTCGCGGTGTCGATCGATGCGCGCGATGCCGATGCCATCCAGGGCTCGATGAGCACCCCCTTCGGCTTCGCCGATTTCCTGACTGACAACGGCGCCGTGCGCGTGGCCCGACCGGTGGCCGTCGCCGAGACCGCCAATGCCAGCGACGATCAGACCGCCATCGTGCGCGTGCGCCAGAACGGTGAAGACAAGCTGTCGCTCAGCTTCTATCGCGTCGACGATCTCTCGGGCACCATCGATGGCCTGCAGCCCGGCCAGGCGGGCTATGCCGCGGCGGCCGAGGCACGCGCCTACCAGCTTGCCGGCGGTGGCAACGCGCTGTCCGGACCAGGCTACGGCAACTATACCGAAACCCAACTGACCAGTGTCAATTCCGGCGACCTGATCGCCATGACACTGACCAACCAGACGGCCGGCGCCACCTACTGGGCGTTCAGCCAGGCCAACGAGAGCGTGGGCGGCCAGTCGGTCGGCCACCTTTGGAACTACGGGCTGAACACCTGGGGCTGGGAAGACCTGAAGGGCGGCGGCGACCACGACTTCAACGATCTCCTGGTGCAGCTCGACTTCACCAGCAGCTCGGGCCACGGCTGGCTGGTCTGATCGTCGCTCCCCCGGCTCTCGCACGGCTCGCGCCTGTACCACGGACGGCGTTCGGGCTATGTGATCGCCAGTGGAGTATCTCAAGGAACTACTGAACCGAGCCGAGCTCGGTGCCTGGGAAACGTGGAGCACGCAATATCGCGTGCTCGCCGTCGTCGTGGGCCTGCTGGTCGCCTATTGGGGCCTCAGGGTCGTGGTGCCCACGGTCCTGCGCGTTCTGCGGCCCTTCCTCTTTATCGCCATCGTCTTCGCCGCGGTCTGGGCGTTGTTCCCCAAGGAAACCTGCTCCTTCGAGATCCTCTCGAAGGTGCCGGTCCTCTGCGCCAAGCAGTAACGCCTACTTCACGCTCACCAGGGTCAGGTCGACGAACCAGGACTGGGCCGGCACGAAGCCCTGGACGTTCTTGCTGAAGGCCCGCGGGTTGAGGTCGTGCACGATGTAGAGCCAGGGCGGATTGTCGACCAGCCGCTCGTGCGCCTGCGCGAAGTACTTCTGGATCGTCGCCTCGTCCGTGGCCTCGGCCAAGGTCTTGAGGGCGGTCTCGAACTTCTCGTCGTTCCATTGCTGGAAGTTGGAGCCGGTCGGTGAAGAGTTGGCCGCCGCGAAGTAGCGGAACATCATGCCGACATCGCTCGACGGCGAGCTGACATTCAGCGCCATCGCGCCCTTCAGCTCAGGGCTGTCGGGCACGGCGCGGCCGGCGTTGAGCAGCACCTGCCATTCCACGGCGTCGACCTGGATGTCGACGCCGCAGGCCTGCTTCAGGTTCTCCTGCAGGGCCTCGTTCATCGGCAGCGGCAGCATCTGGCCCGATCCCGAGGTCGAGATCATGACCTTGAAGGAAAGCGGCTTCTGCGGCGTGAAGCCCGCTTCGGCCAGGAGCTTCTTGCCCTTCGCCGGATCGAACGTGTAGCGGTTCTCCGGATTGCCGAAGGCCGGATCGTTGGGTTTCAGCCAGCCAACCGACGGCTCGGCCGTGCCGTTCAGCAGCGACACGATGGCGTTGCGGTCGATGCAGTAGTTCAGCGCCTGGCGCACGCGCACGTCGGCCAGCGGACTGTTCTTGGCCGCCATGTTGTAGAACCACGGCCAGACATGCGGATAGGAATTGGTCGAGATGACGTAGCCCGCCTGCTTCAGCGACGGAATGCCGTCGGGCGGCGGCACCTCGATCCAGTCGACGCGGCCGGAGCGCAGCGCCGCGAGGCGCGTATTGGCCTCGGGAATCGGCAGCAGGACGACGGAGTCGACCTTGGGCTTGCGGCCGGCATCCCAGTAGTCGTCGTTGCGCACCATCGTCACCGACTGGCGCGGCACGACCTTGCTGATCTTGAACGGGCCGGTGCCCGCCGCCGGCAGCATGGCGACCTTTGCCCAGTCCTTGCCCGCCTTGTCCCACGAAGCGGGCGAGGTGTTGAGCATGTAGGGCACCATCCACGGGAAGTAGGAAGCCACCGTCGTCGTGGTCAGGGCCACCGTGTAGTCGTCGATCTTCTTGTAGGAAGCGAGGATCGGCACGCGCGAACGCATGATGCCAGTGGCCGCCGCCTCGAACTGCGGGCTGTCCTTGTTGAAGATGCGCTCCAGGTTCCAGATCACCGCGTCGGCATTGAAGTCGGTACCGTCGTGGAATTTCACACCTTTGCGCAGGGTGAAGATCCAGGTCTTCTTGTCGTCCGGCGCCTGCTCCCACTTCTCGGCAAGACCGGGCCGCAGCGTCGCGAGCTGGTCGGACTTCGAGAGGTCGAACAGGATCAGCCCTTCGAAGGCCGGAAAGCCCAGGAAGCGCATGCCTTCGAAGCCGTTGTTGGGCATGCCCGTGGTCGTCGGAATGTCCGACGCGGTCATGCCGATGCGCAGAACCTTGTCCTGCGCCTGCGCTCCGTGCGGCACCGTCGAAAGGCCAACCACCGACGCGGCCAGCGTCACGGCGAACTTGAAACGGCGGAGGCTCATGCCCGTGCTCCCTGCGATCCACACACGCAGGGGCATATGCAATCAGCGGGCCATCAGCGCCTCAAAGCGGCTGAGATACTCGCGGGCGTGGGCCTGGTAGTCGACGCCTGGCAGGTCGAGATGCGCGCTCGACACCATGGCCCACATCGCTTCGCGCAGGGCGCTGGCCGCCTTCATTGCCGTAAAGGCCCGCCGGATCTCGGCTGTCACCCCGTTTTCGAAATAGGCGCTCAGCAAGTCCGCATCGTCGGCTGCGGTGAAGCCGCCGTTGGACGAGAGGTTGGCGAGATCGAACAACGGCGTGCCGAACCCGCCATACTCCCAGTCGATCAGCCACAGCCGCTCGCCGTCGTCGATCACGTTGCCCGGCAGCAGATCGTGATGGCCGAACACCACCGGCATCGCGACCTGCCGGCGCTCCAGTTCGACCGCCGCCTCCAGGAAGCGCGGCAGGTCGGCCACGAAGGGACTTTGCGGGGCAGCGGCGATGGTGCGGGCATAGTCGCGGATCACGCGGAACACCGAGAAGAAGCTGGCCGGCCCAGCGACATGCCGCCCGACCTCGCGGTGGCAGCGGCGGAGCAGCGGCACCAGACGATCGATGTTCGCAGCCAGGTCGGCCTCGACAAAGGTGTGCCCTGCCACGAAGCGCATCACCATCATGCCGGGCGCCAGATGCACGATCTCCGGCGAGAGGCCCGCTTCGTGCGCGGCTTTCGAGGCTGCCCGCTCGCGCTCACGGAAGACGTGGTGGACGGGGATGTCCTCGCCGCAGCGCACGACGAACTTCTCGCCGCCGTCATCCGCCACATAGGAAATGTTGGTGAGGCCGCCCTGCAACGGCGACAGCGTCACCGACCCGCGCCAGCACGGCAGGCGCGCAACGGTTCCCTCCAGCTCTGCTTCGGGCTTTCGCATCGCGGCGCCGCCTTTCACCGGTCTGCACGGGATCATTCCATGGCGCCGGCCCGCGCGCTACGGTCCCGTCCACAGTAGACCAAAGGAGCCGATTGCCATGCCCGACGCGCGTGTCACCAACACCATCACCGGGCGCGATGCCTTCCTGCGCGTGCTGAAGGACGAAGGCGTCTCCAAGATGTTCGGCAATCCCGGCACGACCGAGCTGCCCATCATGCACGCCCTCTCCTCGGCGCCGGAAATGGGCTATGTGCTGGGCCTGCAGGAGGCGGTGGTGATCGCCATGGCCGACGGCTATGCCCGCGCTTCGGGCAAGCTGGTGTCCTGCAACGTCCATGTGGCCCCCGGCCTCGGCAATGCCATCGGCTCGATCTATACCTCGCTGATGTCGGGCACGCCGATGATCGTCACGGCCGGCCAGCAGGAGCAGGGTCACGGCCTCACTGAGCCGCTGCTCTATGCGCCGCTCGTGCCGATCGCCCAGCCGGTCGTGAAATGGGCGACCGAGGTCAACCGCATCGAGGATCTGCCGCGCATCCTGCGCCGCGCCGCCAAGGTGGCGACCACCGAGCCGACCGGCCCGGTCTTCATCTCGCTGCCCGGTGACATCCTGAACAATGAAGCGGCCGTCGAGATGGGCATGCCGACGCGGGTCGATACCGCGGTACGCCCCAGCGATGCCGCGCTGGAGCAGCTCGCGCGGCGCCTGCTCGCCGCCAAGAAGCCGGTGATCCTGGCCGGCCACGAGATCGCGACATCGGACGCTTTCGCCGAGGCGACGGCGCTCGCCGAAACCCTGGGCGCGCCGGTGCTGCAGCAGACCGTGGCCTGGGGTGCACACTTCCCCTCCGAGCATCCGGCCTATCTCGGCGCGCTGAACCGCGACCAGAAGTACGTGCGGCGTGTCCTCTCCGACTACGATCTGATGCTCTGCGTGGGCGCCGACCTTCTCAAGATGTCGGTGTGGAGCGAGACCGACCCGTTGCCCGAAACCACCGAGGTGGCGATGATCGGCCAGCGCGACTGGGAGATGGGCAAGAACTTCCCGGCCGCGACGGCGCTGCGCGCCGACGTGAAGCAGACGCTGGCCGCCCTGGTGCCCCTCCTGAAGAAGCTTGGTGGCGCCGCCCTGGCCGATCGCGCCAAGGCCTCGCTTGCCGAGATTGCGACGCGCAACTGGAGTGCCCAGCGCGCCCAACGCAAGGCCAAGCTCGCCGCGCCGGCCGCCGGCGACTCGCCGCTGCCGGCTGAATGGGTGATGATGCGGCTCAGCGAGAGACTTCCGGGCGACGCCATCGTGGTCGAGGAAGGCCTCACCAGTACCGTCAGCCTGCCGAGCTACTTCGCCTTCCGCGACCGCAACAGCTTCTTTGGCAACGTCTCCGGCGGCATCGGCTGGGGTATTGCGGCAGCGGTCGGCGTGCAGATCGCCGAACCCAGGCGCCGCGTGGTCGCGGTGATCGGCGATGGCAGTGCGATGTACTCGATCACCGCCCTCTGGAGTGCCGCCAATCAGAAGCTGCCGGTGATCTTCCTGATCACCAACAACGAGGGCTACCAGATCCTGAAGAACCGCCTGAAGTTGTTCCACGGCAACGACACGCCGATCGGCATGGATTTCAACGACCCACCGATAAACATCACCGCCATCGCCCAGGGCTTTGGCGTCACCGCCGAACGGGCGGGCACCGCCGCCGACTTCGACGCGGCGCTCGACCGGGCGCTGGCCAAGACCGACGGCCCGACCTTGATCGAGGTGATGGTGAAGAAGGCGTAGGAGCGCGAGCGCCGGCGCTACTCTGCAGCCCTTTGTGGCTTCTTGGCGCCGGCCATCAAGCCGGTCGGGTCGATCAGCTTGTTGTGGACCAGCATGTTGTGGGCGTGTGCGAGGTGATGCAGGGCGAACGAGGTCTGCATCGCACTGACCCGGCCCTGCGCATCCTGGGCGGCATTCACCGCCTGCTTAACGAGCTTCAGGGCGAAGAGCGGCTTCTGGGCGATGCGTTCGGCCATGGCGAGGCCGAACGCTTCCAGTTCAGCGCGCGGCACCACGTGATTCACCATGCCGATCCGGTGGGCCTCCTGCGCAGTGAGCCAGTCGGCGGTGAACAGGAACTCCTTGGCTTTGCGAATCCCCATCTCCCAGGGATGGGCGAAGAACTCTGCGCCGCCCACCCCCATCGCCACCGTATGATCGAGGAACTCGGTGTCCTCGGCGGCGACAATGAGGTCGCAAGGCCACATGAGCATCAGGCCGCCGGCGATCACCTTGCCGTGCACCAGCGCCAGGGTGGGCTTGGGAATGTTGCGCCAGCGTTCGCAGAAGCCCAGGTAGATCTCCTGCTCGCGGGCATACTGCGCCTCCGCGCCCGGCTTGCCGAAGCCCGTCCAGGTACCGACCGTGTCGTGCTTGGCCATGTTGCCGTGGCCATCGGCCTCGCGCAGATCGTGTCCCGACGAAAAATGCGGGCCGTTGGCCGAGAGCACGATGACCTTCACGCTGTCGTCGTGTGCGGCGCGGTCCATCGCCTCGTTCAATGAATAGAGAAAGGCCGTGTCCTGGGCGTTGCGCGTGTCGGCGCGGTTGAGGACGATATGGGCCACGCCGGGCTTCGGCACGTCGTACAGGATGGCATCGGTCATCGCTTCCTCCCGCGACCAGGGGTGTCTTCGTTATGCCGACAGTAAAGCACAGCTTCGTCGAAACACGCGGTTTCACCACTCACGTGGCGGAAGCCGGCAGCGGCACGCCGCTTCTGCTGCTGCACGGTTGGCCGGAATTCTGGGCGACCTGGGAACCCATGTTCGACCGACTGGCCGACCGATGGCGCTTGATCGCTCCCGACTTCCGCGGCTTCGGCGAAAGCGGCAACCCGATCTCGGGTCCGTCGGACCAGGCGGGGCCGGACGTTCTGGCCGACGATATCGCGGCCCTGCTCGATCGCCTCGGCATCGCCCGGGCCGGCTTCGTCGGCCACGATGTCGGGGCCTATGTCATGCAGCGGCTGGCGCTTCGCCATCCCGACCGCGTCGCCGGCCTCTTCTTCTTCAACTGCGGCACGCACGGGGTCGGCGCACGCTGGCGCGATCCCGCCCAGATCAACGAGATCTGGTACCAGACCTTCCATCAGATGCCGTTTGCGCCGGCGATCGTCGGCGCCTCACGCGAGAGCTGCCGGGCCTATTTCCGGCACTTCCTGACCCACTGGTGCCATCGCAAGGAGGCCTTCGACGGCGTGCTGGAGCGCTGGGTCGACAACTTCCTGCGGCCGGGCAACCTGCAGGGCGGCTTCAACTGGTACATCTCGCAGAATGCCGGCCGGCTCGCCGTGATGGCCGGCACCGCCCCCAAGCCACCCAAAATCAACCAGCCCGCCCGCGTGCTGTGGGGCCGCCACGACCCGGTGCTGAAGTCGGCCTGGATCGACGTCGTGCCGGCGTACTTCGAAAACGTAGAGGCCGGCATCGCGGAGGATGCCGGCCATTTCGTTCACTACGAGGTCCCCGATCTCGCCGCCGCCGAGATCGGGCGGTTCTTCGAGCGGATCGGCTGGCGCTGACGACCTGGCTGCCCCTACTCGGCAGCTTGCGCGCGGGCCGGCTTCGCCAGTTCCTCGGCGATCTGGACGGCGTTCCAGGCGGCGCCCTTCAGGAGCTGGTCACCCGCAGCGAACAGCACCAGCCCGTTGGGATTGGAGAGGTCGCGGCGGATGCGGCCGACATGGATGTCGAGGTCGCCGCTGGCTTCGAGCGGCATCGGGAAGTGGTTGTTGGCGGCGTCGTCCACCACCTTCACACCCGGCGCCTTTTCCAGCAGCGCCCGCGCCTCGGCAGGTGACAACGGCTTCTCCAGTTCCAGGGTGATCGCCTCGGAATGGGCGCGCAGCACCGGCACGCGGATGCAAGTCGGCACGATCGGCAGGTCGGGCATGTGGAACATCTTCCGCATTTCCTCGACCACCTTGTTCTCTTCCTCGTTGTAGCCGTTCTCGGCCACCTTGGTGTTGTGCGAGAAAACGTTGAAGGCGATCTGGTGCGGGAAGACCGAGCGCTTGATCTCCTGTCCGGCGCCGTGCTGGCGGACCTGGTCTTCCAGCTCCTGCATGGCCGCAGCCCCTGCCCCCGAGGCCGACTGGTAGGTCGCCACCACGATGCGCCGGATGCCCGCCGCCTGATGGATCGGCCACACCGCCGTGGCGAGGATCGCCGCCGTGCAGTTGGGATTGGCGATCACGCCCTTGTGGTGCGCAAGATCACCCGCGTTCACCTCGGGCACGACCAGCGGTGTGCCAGGGTCCATGCGGAAAGCCGACGAATTGTCGATCACGATCGCGCCTGCCGCCTTGGCTGCCGGCACGAACTCGCGGCTGCGCGTCGCGCCGGCGCTGAAGAAGGCGATGTCGACGCCCTTGAAGGCGTCCGCGGTCAGCTCCTCGACCGGCCAGGTCCTGCCTTTGAACTCGAGCGTCTTGCCGACCGAGCGGGCCGAGGCGAGCAGCTTGAGGGAGGCAACGGGGAAGTTCCGTCGCTCGAGGACGCGGAGGATTTCGACTCCCACCGCACCCGTGGCGCCGACAATGGCGATGTTCTGAGCGTTCATGGCGCGGAACATACAGGACGGCTCCGGCCCCCGGAATGGGTCAAGCCGTTGCACCGTCCGTGTTCTTTCTTAGGGCAGCCATGAGGCGCTTTGGGCCGAGCCCCAGATGTGCCGTCCGGCCCCCACTCAAACACAAAAGGGGCCGGCACCCGAGGGTGCCGGCCCCTATCATGTCCTGGTGAGGTGATCGCCTACCGCGCCGCGGCTTCGAGGCCGGGGCGGCTGTGGGGCCGCGTCGCGGCCTCGACCACCATGTTCTTCATCGCCTTCTGCAGCTTGTCGAAGGCGCGCACCTCGATCTGGCGCACCCGCTCGCGGCTGATGCCGTACTTGGCGCTCAGATCCTCGAGCGTCTTGGGCTCGTCGACCAGCCGGCGCTCCACGATGATGTGGCGCTCCCGGTCGGTCAGCTGCTTCAGAGCCGCCGCCAGCATGTGCTTGCGCTGGTTGAGCTCCTGGCTCTCACCCAGGCGGGCTTCCTGATTGGGCGAATCGTCGACCAGCCAGTCCTGCCACTCCATGTCGCCCTCGGCCTTGACCGGCGCGTTCAGCGACGAGTCCGGAGCCGACAGGCGGCGGTTCATATTCACCACCTCTTCCTCGGGGACACCGAGGCGGGTGGCGATCTTGGTGACCTGCTCGGGCGACAGATCGCCCTCCTCGATCGCCTGCATCTGGCCCTTGAGCTTGCGCAGGTTGAAGAACAGCTTCTTCTGCGCCGCCGTGGTGCCCATCTTCACCAGCGACCAGCTGTGCAGGATGTATTCCTGGATCGAGGCGCGGATCCACCACATGGCATAGGTGGCCAGACGGAAGCCGCGGTCCGGGTCGAACCGCTTGACGGCCTGCATCATGCCGACGTTGCCCTCGGAAATCAGCTCGGCCACCGGCAGCCCGTAGCCGCGATAGCCCATGGCGATCTTGGCGACGAGGCGCAGATGGCTGGTCACGAGCTTGTGGGCGGCTTTGGAATCGCCATGCTCGCGCCAGCGCTTGGCCAGCATGAATTCTTCCTGGGGTTCCAGCAGCGGAAACTTCCGGATCTCGGACAGATAGCGGCTGAGATTGCCCTCGGGCGTCAGACTGGACGGCAGGGCGGGAAGATTGGCAGTTGCTGCACTCATGGCACTCCCCCTTTCGTACGCGGGATTAGTCGGTAATGAATGGGCGTTTAGCACTCTCGCCCCCCGACTGCTAAATCCGACTATATTAGTCAGGTAGTGGCTCGGTCAACTAAATCCGACTAATCCACTCGGTCTTTGGGGGCTTTACTTAACGCTGTTCAGCGACGCGACCAACTTGCTGAAATCTTGGGGCAATTCTGTGGCGAACTTTAGGTTTTGACCGGTGATCGGGTGGCGGAAGGCCAGTACTGCCGCGTGAAGCGCCTGCCGCGGGAATTCCCTCAACGCCGTCGGCGCCTTCGCGTTGCGGGACTTTCGCCCATAGACCGGATCGCCCACCACCGGGCAGCCGAGATGGGCCATATGCACGCGCACCTGATGGGTTCGCCCGGTGCCGAGCCGGGCCCTGACCAGGCTGACAAGCGGCTCGAGTGGCGGACCGAAGCGCTTTTCCACCCAATAGTCGGTGGTTGCCGAGCGCCCGCCGGCGCGACGGACGGTCATCCGCTTGCGGTCGACCGGATGGCGGCCAATCGCCGCCTCGATCCGGCCCTGGGCAGCCTTGGGCGCCCCCCAGACCAGGACCTGGTAGATGCGCTCCAGGTCGTGGGCAGCGAAGAGCTTCGACAGGGCCGTATGGGTGCGATCGTTCTTGGCCACGACCATGACGCCCGAGGTATCCTTGTCGAGCCGGTGGACGATGCCCGGCCGGCGCACGCCGCCGATGCCCGAGAGGCTGTCGCCGCAATGCGCCAGCAGGGCATTGACCAGGGTGTTGTCCGGGTTGCCGGGCGCGGGATGGACCACCAGCCCTGCAGGCTTGTTCAGGACCAGGAGGTCGGCGTCCTCGTAGAGGATGTCCAGCGCCAGCGCCTGCGGCTCGGGCACCGCGGGCTCGGGTTCGGGAATATCGATCTCGAAGCGCTCGCCCGTTTTGACCTTACGGGACGGCTCTTCTATCGTCTGACCGCCAGCCAGCGCGACACGGCGGCCCTCGATCAGCGCCTTCACGCGGCTTCGTGTGAGGTCCGGCAAGGCAACCGCCAAGGCGCGGTCCAGCCTTTCGCCGGCGGCGTTCGCATCGATGGTCACGAAGTGGCGCCCCGCGTTGGTCGTCACGTGTCGCTCATGGAGTTGTCTTGGCGTCCCCTACTCAGGCCTATGCACCACTCTGGCTGAAGGTGCTGGTTATCGTGATGGGCCTGCTGATCATAGCGGGCTTCGTCGTCATCGCGGCCGAGATTGCCCGCCGCATGTCTACGCCCAACGCCGGCCGTTCGCCAGCATCGTCGGGCAGCAGCGCTTTCGCCCAACGCATTGCGCTGCCCTCGGGCGCGCGTGTCGTGTCGATGAACGCCGCGGGTGACCGGCTGGTCGTCCATGTCGAGACGCAGGGCGGGCCCTCCGCCGCCTATGTCGTCGACCCGCGCAACGGCGCCCTGCTCGGCACCATCGAATTTCCGCCGGGCGCCGGCCGGTAGCCTCCAGCAGCCATGTTCGATCACCTGTCGATCACGACCACCGACCTCGACCGCGCCCAGGCCTTCTATGACGCCGTGCTGGCGCCGCTCGGCGTGCCGCGGGTCAACCGGCGCGAACGGGCGATCGGCTATGGCGAGCGGCCCGGCGGCGACGGCGCCCCCTGCTACATCTCGATCTATCTGAGCCGCGGCGACCTCGTGCCCGACAATCGCCACTGGTGCTTTCGGGCCCCGAGCCGTGCCGCCGTCCGCGCCTTCCATGCTGCGGCCCTTGCCCATGGCGGCACCGATGACGGCCCGCCCGGCATCCGCGAGCGTTACAGCCCCGACTACTACGCCGCGTTCATCCGCGATCCCGACGGCAACCGCCTCGAGGCCGTGACACGCCAACCTGAGCAAATGGCCCCCGAGGAATAGGCATGAACTTCCGTAGCGACAACGAGGCCGGCGTCCATCCCAGCATCCTCGAGGCCGTGAGCCGCGCCTTTGCCAGCGGATCGGCCCCGTCCTACGGCACCGACCAGTGGACGCAACGGGTCGAGCGCCGGCTGCGCGAGATCTTCGAGAAGCCCGACCTCCTGGCCTACCCCGTGGCGACCGGCACGGCGGCCAACGTGCTGGCCCTCTCGTGCTGCACGCCGTCCTGGGGGGCGATCTACTGCCACCCCGAGGCGCACATCAATGTCGACGAGGCGAATGCACCGGAGTTCTACACAGCCGGCGCCAAACTCGTGCCCATTCCCGGCCCGGCCGGCAAGATGGACCTCAAGAAGCTCGCCGACACCCTGGCCCAGCCGGTCTACGAAGTCGTCCACCATCCCCAGCCTGCCGCGGTCAGTGTCACTCAGGCGACCGAGTGCGGCACCGCCTACGATCCCGACGAGATCGCCGCCATCGCCTCGACGACACATCGCCATGGGCTCAAGCTGCACATGGACGGCGCGCGCTTTGCCAATGCGCTCTCCTATGTCGGCTGCTCCGCCGCCGAGATGTCGTGGCGCGCCGGCGTCGACGTGCTGAGCCTCGGCGCCACCAAGAACGGCGCCATGGCGGCCGAGGTCGTCGTCTTCTTCGAGCCCGAGCTCGCACGCACCTTCGAGTTCCGCCGCAAGCGCGGCGGCCATCTCTTCTCCAAGATGCGCTTTCTCTCCGCCCAGCTCGAAGCCTACCTTTCGGACGGGCTGTGGCTGGGCAATGCCCGCCATGCCAACGCCATGGCGCGCCGGCTGGTAGCGGGGCTCACGACCATGAAGGGCACGCAACTCCTCTACCCCGTCGACGCCAACGAGATCTTCGTCATCCTGCCCTCGCCCATGCACGATGCGCTGCAGGACGCGGGGGCGCAGTATCATCCCTGGCCGTCGGATCGGCCGGGCGAGCGGGCGTTCCGCCTGGTGACGGCGTTCGACACCGATCCGGCCGACGTCGACAAGTTCCTGTCCATCGCCAAAGGTGCCGCCAAGGCCGCCTGAAATGTAGAGTGAGCGACATGACCCATCAGCGCACCCTCACCGCCGCCCATTGGGGCGTCTACGAAGTCGAGTACGACGAGGCCGGCAAGGCCACGCGCCTGCATCCCTTCTCCAAGGATCCCGACCCTTCGCCGATCGGCCTGCATATGCTGTCCGACGAGGTGACGCGCCTGCGCGTGCGCCGGCCCTCGATCCGCAAGAGCTGGCTGGCCAAGGGACCGGGCGCCGCCTCCGAGCTGCGCGGCCAGGAGCCGTTCGTCGAAGTGCCGTGGGACGAGGCGCTGGACCTGCTCGCCGGTGAGCTCAAGCGCGTGAAGGAGACCTACTCCAACCGGGCAATCTTCGGCGGTTCCTACGGCTGGTCGAGCGCCGGCCGGTTTCATCATGCGCAGAGCCAGGTGAAGCGCTTCCTGAATTGCTACGGCGGCTTCGTGCGTCACCAGGATTCCTACAGCCTGGGCGCGGCGCGCGTGCTGATGCCCCATATCGCCGCCAGCATGGAAGAGCTGATGGCCATGCACACGCGTTGGGAAGTGCTGGCCAAGGACTGCAAGCTTTTCGTCACCTTCGGCGGGGTGCCGCACAAGAACGCACAGATCAATGCCGGCGGCGCCACCCTGCATCACGTGAAGGGCGGCCTCTACGCCATGCGCGAGGCAGGTGTGCGCTTCGTCAACGTGACGCCGACCGCCGAGGATCTCGACAATGGCGGCGCCGTCGAGTGGCTTGCAATCCGGCCCAATACCGACGCCGCGCTGATGCTGGCGCTCTGCCACACGCTCCTGAAGGAGAACCTGCACGACCGCGCCTTCCTCGACCGCTACACGGTAGGCTTCGACAAGTTCGCTGCCACGCTCGCGGGCAAGGATGCGGCCTGGGCGGAGAAGATCACCGGCATTCCGGCGCCCCGCATCGTGGCGCTCGCGCGCGAGATGGCGTCGACCCGCACCATGCTCTCGATCGGCTGGTCGCTGCAGCGCAGCCATCACGGCGAGCAGCCCTTCTGGGCGCTGGTGACGCTCGCCTGCATGCTGGGCCAGATCGGCCTGCCGGGCGGCGGCTTCGGGGTGGGCTATGGCCCGGTCAACCTGATGGGCAGCCCGCACCCGCGCTACTCCGGCCCGACCTTGCCGCAGGGCTCCAACCCGGTGCCCGATTTCATTCCGGTGGCGCGCTTCACCGACATGCTGCTGCATCCCGGTGCGCGTTTCGACTACAACGGCAAGAGCCACGTCTATCCCGACATCCGCCTGATCTACTGGGCGGGCGGCAATCCCTACCACCACCACCAGGACCTCAACCGCCTGCGCCAGGCTTGGCGCAAGCCGGACACGGTCGTCTTCCACGAGCAGTTCTGGACGCCGGCCGCCAAGATGGCGGACATCGTGCTGCCGGCCACCACCAGCCTGGAGCGCGACGATATCGGCTACGGCACCCGCGAGCCCTATGTCATCGCCATGAAGAAAGCGCGCGAGCCGGTCGGCGAAGCGCGCGACGACTACGCGATCTTCAACGATCTGGCGCGGCGGCTGGGTGTCGAGGCGGCCCACTCCGAGGGTCGGGCGACGCCCCAGGAATGGCTGGCCCATCTCTACGAAGAGGCACGCGTGAAGTCGGCCAAGGTCGGGGTGACACTGCCGCCCTACGCCGAGTTCTGGGAAGCCGGCATCGCCGAGGCCAAGGGCGAAAGCCGCGACCCGGTCATGTTCGCCGCCTTCCGCGCCGATCCCGAGGCCAACAAGCTCAAGACGCCGTCAGGCAAGTTCGAAATCTTCTCGGAGACCATCGCCTCGTTCGGCTACGACGACTGCCCCGGCCACGCCACCTGGCTGGAGCCGATCGAGTGGCTGGGCGCCAAGACCGCCGAGCGCTATCCGCTGCACATGTTGTCCGACCAGCCGGCCGACAAGCTGCACAGCCAGCTCGACCACAGCCCGCACGCCCGCGCCACCAAGATCAAGGGGCGCCAGCCGATCACCCTGCATCCCGACGACGCCACGGCGCGCGGCATCGCTGCCGGCGATCTGGTGCGCGTGTTCAACGATCGCGGCGCCTGCCTGGCCGCCGCCCGCCTCAGCGACCGTATCCGCCGCGGCGTCGTGCGCCTCTCCACCGGCGCCTGGTTCGATCCGGCCGATGCCGGCTCCAACCAGCCGCTGGAGAAGCACGGCAACCCCAACGCGCTCACCCTCGATATCGGCGCTTCGAAGCTCAGCCAGGGCTGCATTGCCCAGACCTGCCTGGTCGAGATCGAACGCCACGACGGGTCGGCGCCGGCGGTCACGGCGCATCAGCTTCCGGCATTTGCGAGTCGCTGAGGGCGCTGCGCCCTCAGGAAGACGCCCTCAGACGCGGCGCACCAGGCGACCGGGGAGCGCGCCCGTCGCCTCGCCGTTGCGGTAGACGACCTCACCCGAGACGACAGTCGCATCGAAGCCGTCGGTGCGCTGGACCAGACGCTTGCCGCCTGCGGGCAGGTCGTAGGCGATCTCGGGCCGCCGCAGCCGCATGTTGTCGTAGTCCAGGACGTTGACATCGGCCTTCAGACCGGGCCGGAGCAGGCCGCGATCGCTGAGGCCCATCTCGATCGCATTGTCGGCCGTCAGGCGCTTGATGCCCCACGTCACGGGAAACAGGGAGCCCCGCCGACGATCGCGCGTCCAATGTGTCAGCGTGTAGCTGGTGGCGGTCGCATCGCACATGATGCCGACATGGGCGCCACCATCGCCGAGACCGATCAGGCTGTTGGGCGCGGCCAGCATCTCTCCGACGACATCGAGATTGCCCCCTGCATAGTTCGTGACCGGCAGGTAGAGGATGCCCTTGCCGTCCCGCTCGAGCAGCAGGTCGTAGGCGACTTCGTCCGGTGAACGGCCCTCTCGGGCGGCACGGGCGGCAATGCTCTGGTCGGCTGCCGGCTCGTAGTCCGGCGGATCGCCGAGCGGGAACATGCGCTTCCAGCGCTCGACCCGGCGGGCGGCGTATTCGGACTGATCGACGGAGTCGGCCAGCACCCGGGCGCGAAACTCGGGCTGCCGTAACAGCGCCAGGCGTTCGGCAAAGGGAAGATGAGCGATCTCCTTGTAGGTCGGCCGGCCACTGAAGGGGTTCTGCGACAGCTCGAAGCCCAGAAGCACGCTGGTCGGACGCGAGCGGATTTGCGCGGTGATGCGCAGGCCCTCGGCATTTGCCTGGTCGATCGCGTCCATCAGCTCGCGCCAGCCCTCCGGATGCGCATCCGACTGCGTCAAGGTGATGGTGACAGGCCGGCCCGACTGACGGGCGAGGCGGCGGAATAGATCGATCTCGCCTTGCCGATCCTCGAAGTCCGACACGATCTGCAGCCAGCCGCCCCCTACCGAGCGCATGGCCTGCGCAATCGCCGTCAGCTCCGCTTCCTCGGCGCGGAGTGTCGGGATGTGCCGTCCATCGGCCGCACGGTGGTTGAGCGTGCGCGAGGTCGAGAAGCCGAAAGCCCCGGCGCGCAAACCTTCGATGGTCAGCCCGGCCATGCGCCGGCGGTCCTGCTCGGTGGCCGCCTCGCGGTTGGCGCCCCGCTCGCCCATCACGTAGACGCGCAACGCCGCGTGCGGCACCTGGGTGGCGACATCGGCATCGTAGGAGCGCGCCGCCAACGCATCGAGGAAGTCCGGAAAGCTGTGCCAGTTCCAGGGCAATCCCTCGGACAGGACGACCTCGGGGATATCCTCGACCCCTTCCATCAAGTTGATCAGCATGTCGTGCTGATCGGCATGACAAGGCGCAAAACCCACGCCGCAATTGCCGAGCAGGACGGTCGTCACGCCGTTCCATGTCGACGGCGAGAGCCGATGGCTCCAGGTCACTTGCGCATCGTAGTGCGTGTGCACGTCGACGAAGCCCGGCGTTACCAGCTTGCCGCGCGCGTCGATCTCGTCGGAACCCTTTGGAAGATTCCTGCCGATCGCGGCGATCTTGCCCTCGGCGATGGCGACGTCCGCTTCATAAGCATCGCCTCCCGAGCCATCGACGATCGTGCCGTTGCGAATCACGAGGTTGAACGCAGACATTTTTTCAGGCTCCGGCGAACGCAGCGGGGCAGGCTGACAGCCGCATGCTCCCTCGACAAGGATACGGATCATTGCCCATTGACAAAGACAGCGTTTCGCCTGCAAATGCGAGTGAGTTGCATTTACAAAGGGCGAGGCGACCATGGACCAGATCGTGCAATTGCATCCCGCGGCCGAAACGACATCGCGCGGCAAGCCCGAGCGTGATGTGCCGAGCGTCGAAAGCAGCCAGCTCATGAGCGGCCGCCGCGAACTTCTCATCCGCCACGGTGCCAGCACCTACCGCCTGCGCGTCACTGCATCCGAGAAGCTCATCCTCACCAAGTAATCGCGCCGCACTCACACCGGGAGCGGGCGTCGCTTCGGCGCGCCCCTTCCCTCGGCTGCATCTCTCAATCCTGACGGCGGCTGCCCTGTCGCGCCTCGCGCGGCGTGGTGCCGTAGCGGCGCCTGAACATCCGCGTGAAGGTCGGCAGCTCGCGAAAGCCGCAGAGCTTGGCGACATCGGAGATCAGGAGATCTCCGCTCTTCGGCGACATGAGAAGACGCCAGGCCCGTTCGATACGCGCCGCCCAGATCGCCTCGGCAACGCCCTCGCCGCGCCGGGCGAAGACGCGGTAGAGCGAGGCACGCGAGCAGCCAAGTCTGCTCGCCACCCTCTCGGGCGTGAGATCAGGGTCGCCGCAGTGGAGCTGGATCAGCCGGCTGGCAGCGACATGGAAGCCGTCGATGAACTGGTCGGCCTCGCCGGTAGCCGCCGCGCCGCCAGCCCGGGTCGACTGCAGGATAACCAGCGCCATCTCGGCCGCGGCGTTGGTGGCAACGACCCGTTCGGCTTCGGTCATGAAGGCCGCCTCGTCCATCGCCGTCATGAGATGCTGGCGCAGGATGCCCGCCAGGCCGCGCGGCGCGATATGCCGACCGGCGAGGCCAGAGAGATCCTCGCCCAGCAGCTCGGTCACGCGCCGTCGCGACAGCACGATCCCACTCGACCGGTGGCGCGAGCGGATAATCTGCATCGGCTGCCCATAATCCACGACATAGAGATCGCCCGACCTCAGGCGATGCTCGCCGCCATGGTCCAGCAGGGCGCTGCGGCATTCGCGCATCAGCTCGATGACGATGTCATCCCCTCCCTCGAAGCGTGCCCGACCGGGCGCTCGCAGGGCCTGCACGGCATCGGAGGCATGCTCGACCAGTTCGCAGCGCTCGAGGACGACGCGCTTGAGCCGCGCCCGAAAGGGCTGCCCGTTGCGGATGATCTGCGGCTCGGTCCGTTTCAGGACCGTATCCCGCCAATAAACGAGCTGCTCGGCCTGCGGGACGCCATCGGTGCCAAGCTCCACCAGCCGGCCGTAGCCTGCCGTCAGTGACGCCTGAGACGCCGGATTTTGCGAGGTTGGATTTAGGTCCACCGGGCTTCCCCAAGGTATTTGGCCCTCGCCCCCGGTGCGAGGATTGCCTCGATCATGGCAGACCGGCACGACGCCGTGGAGGGTTATCGCGGTCGCGACGAAGTTTTCGTCTCCGGGAAATGGGGGTGGAGACGACCGGCCGTCAGAGGCGCTTGTCCAGCCCGAGGGCCTGCAGGACGGCCTGGAAGCGTGGCTCGCCGTGCAAGGGACGGAATGACGGAACCTGGCCGACAAAGACAAGGTAGGTCGTGCGAACCTTCACGCAGTGTTCCAGCGCATCGAGCGCGCGGCCCGGCTCGCCGACGGCCATCCATTGCTGGGCCGCCCCCTCCCAGCGACCGGACCGTTCGAGCAGGCCGATCCAGAAGAGCATCGCCTCGCGCCACCCCTTGGCGGCCAGGATCGCCTGAAGCTGGTCGGCCAGGCCGGGGCCTAAGCCCAGCCCCCGGAGTGTCGTGAGGCGCTCGGCCATCGCCTCGTCGTGGCGGCCGAGCTGGTCGAGGATCATTACGCTGCCATAGTGCCCGCGGACCGAATCGGGCGAGAAGGCCAGGCTGTCCTTCACGATCTGGAGGGCAGCATCGGCCTGCCCCGCTATCCAGTAGACGATACCGAAATGCTGCAAGGTCTCGACATGCCGCGGATCGAGCCGACGGGCCTGCTCCATGGTCTCGATGGCCTCGTCATGCCGGCCCATGGCGCTCAGGAACTGGCCGAAGGTCGAAAGCGCCTCGACCGAGCTGGCATTGAGCGAGACGGCATGCGCCAAGTCGGCTTCGGCGCCGTCCCAGTCCCAGTCGTACTCCATCTTCACGCGCCCGAGTGCCGCCCAGGCCTCGGCCAGCCCCTCGTCGAATGCCAGCGCCCGTTCGGCCGCTTGCCGGGCCATCGGCATGGCCTCGTCGACCGGCAGGGGTCGCAGCATCGCCGTCGACGCCATCAGGAGATAGGTCGAGGCGAGGCCGGCATGGGCCATGGCGTAGTCGGGATCGAGCACCAGCGCCTGCTCGAACAGGCTGAGGGCCCGCAGCAGCGGCAGCCGCGTGAAGGGCTTGAGATGGGCGCGCGCCTGGAGCTGCAGGAAGTAGGCCTCGGCGGCACGCGGGCGGTAGCTGTGCAGGTCATTGGCCGCCGGCGGCAACTGCGGCAGCGAGACCGCGACCCATTTGGCGATCGCATCCTGCAGGGCGACACCGTTGGCCGGCGCTTGCTCGAAGCGGGCAACCGACTGGACACCACCGCTCGCCACGTCGACCAGCCGCGTCGAGACGTGGATCTTCTCGGCCTCGCGCCGCACCGCGCCCTCGATCATGTGCGCGAGCCCCAAGGTGCGGGCACCGGCCAGATCCTGCACCGCGCCGACCGAGGACACGGCCAGCCCCGGCAGGCCGCCCAGCATGGTGGTGACCGCGTCGGCGATGCCGACCCCGAGATAGCTGTCGGCCTCGGCCAGATCGCCGGTCGCGAACGGCTGTATAGCGACGGGCATGGCGTCTGCCACCAGCCGCGAGGTCACGATCTCACCCGTCCCCCTGCCCTCGCCCGTGCCGTCGGCACCCGACAGGATCCGCACCGGGACAGTCAGCCGATAGCCTGTTCCGGAGACGGTCTCGATGAGGTCGGCGGCCCAGTCGACCCCCAGCGCCTTGCGCAAGGTCGACATATGCACCGTGAGGGTCCGGTCCTCGACCACGACATTGGGCCAGAGTTTTGTCCGAAAAGCCTCGTGCGGCACCAAGCGGCCGCCGGCCTCGGCCAGCAGCAGCAGGATCTGCCAGGCCTTTCCCGGAACGGCCACCCGTTGGCCGGCACGCGTCAGCCGCCGCTCCGCAGGATCGAGGACAAACGGGCCGAACGCGTAGATTTGCATCGCGGCGTTTATACACCGGCGTCGGCCAATCTTGATCAATTCTTGATCCACGTTGCCCACACACCTGGCGCAGGATGCGGCCCCCCGTCTTCTCCACGGCTGGTGGGACTTCTGTGGGGCCAATTGATGGCGGTCTGGGGTAGCGCAACGCGACATGTGGTGGGCCCGCGCCGGCGGTCTTGGGGACCGTCGGTGACCGGGTATCAAGGCGTTCGGATGGCTCTGTTCCTTGCCCTTTTTGGCATCTCGCTGATGGCGGGCGGTGCGCCGGGCGCAACACAGGACCAACCACCTTCACAAACTGGAAAATCCGATCTTGGAGGCAGTGCATCGGCAGTCAGCGGCAATCCTGCCGCCACAGACTTCCGGACCGGAACAGGCTGGCTCGGCCGCGCCCTCGGCCTCAAGGACGAATGGGGGATAACCCTGGGTGGCCTCTGGCTCGCCGACACCAACCTGGTGGCCGCAGGCGGCGCCGAGCCCGGCGCGTGGAGCAACAACAGCGCGTTGATCATTGGCCTCGGCCTCGACGCCGAGAAGCTCGTCGGCTGGCGCGGCGCATCGTTCGGTTTCGATTTCCTGCAGTTCAATGGGGCCGACACGAATGCCCAGGCCGGCAGTGTCGCGGCCTACAACGGCATCGTCGGCGCCCCACCCTTCCAGCGCACCGAGCTCCTCGAAGCCTGGTTCCTGCAGGAGATCGTGAAGGACGTGCTGAAGGTGCGCATCGGCCGGACCGCGCCGAGCTACGACTTCGGCAATATCGGGCGGCCGGTCACCTTCGACGACGATCGCCAGAACATCCCGGCGGTGAGCGGGCTCCTCTGGACGCCCCTCTTCCTCAACGCCTCGATCATCGGCGCCATGCCGGGCTACTATAATCCGGGCAACGGCGTGACCGTGAACTTCACCCCGTCCAAGTCCTTCTACGTCAATCTCGGTGCCTATGACGGCAACCGGGCGCGCGGCGTGCAGACCGGCATCAGCCTGCCCCAGTTCAACGGCTATGTCTTCGCGATCGGCGAGATGGGCGTGAACTGGACGCTCGGTGACGGCCACCACCCCGGCCAGTTCAGTATCGGCCTGTGGCGACAGACCGGCCTGCTCACGGCGAACGGCGTCAGCCAGGACGGCACCGGCGGCTTTTACCTGTTCGGCTCGCAACGGGTCGCCTTCGACCTGAACCGCAGCGTTTCGAAATCCTCGATCTCGGTCTTCTATCAGCTCGGCGCCAACGATTCCCAGACCCTGCCCATCACCCAATTCTATAGCGCCGGCGTCACGGGCTTCGGCCTGGTGGGCAGGCGCGAGCGCGATTCGATGGGTTTCGGCGCGGCGCTGTCGCGGCTGAACCCGGTCCTTTTCGCGCGCCCCAGCGAGCTGATGTTCCAGGCCTACTACCAGGCGCATCTCTTCGCTGCGGTGTTCCTGCAGCCGACCGTGACCGTCATTCCAACGCCCGGCGCATCGCCCGACCTGCCGTGCACGGTGGCGACAACCCTTCGACTCACCGTACTTTTCTAGAGGAGGCAAAGACAATGAACAGGACCAGGCTCATCCCGCGGCTCGCGATCGGCGTGCTGGCGGCGGGGCTCGCCACGGCGGGTCTTGCGGGGCCGGCGTCGGCCCAGCGCACGGCCGACTTGCCGGACTATCTCAAGAACATCTCCGGCACGACGCCGCCCACCGCGCCCGAGCTCGCGATGCGCGACATGCTGCAGCTCAACACCACGATGTTCGCACTCTACGACAATGCGGCCCGCACCTTCCGCCGCAACATCATGGCCAACCATCCGATCATCCTGGGTCTGTTCTCCGGCGCCGGCGGCCGCATGATCCTCTACCGGCCGGGCCAGCCCGCCGAAGAGGCGCCGTCCGTGCCGATGGTCTATCAGGTGATGAAATCGGCCGGGCACAGCGTGATGGCGATCTCGCAGGTCGTCGTGCCCTATATCGGCAATGCCGCCGACAAGAGCTGGGTGACGCCGCTCACCGCCTATCGCGTGCAGATGAAGGCGGCCCTCGACGGTGTCGACGCGTTGGCCATCCAGGACGACTGGAAGCCGGGGCTGAAGACGGTCCTGGCCAACAATGTCGCCTATATGGACGACTGTCTCGCCAAGGGCGTGATCAACCTCGCCGACCTGCAGGCCTTCGCCAAGAAGCAGGCCCCCGACGTGAAGCACCTGATCAACTGGGCGGCCTCGACCCAGGTGAAGCACTGGATGGGCGTGCTCGACGGCTGGAAAGCCAGACTCGGCCCCGACTTCGACAAGACCTATGCCGCCTCCAACACCATCTACGTCGCCCGTCAGAACAACGTCCTGTTCAGCGTGCTCGCGCAGTATTTCGGCCCCGAGGCGATCAACGATCGGCTGATGCTGATCGAGACGATCAGCTTCACCACCACGCCCGAGGACATGCTGACATCGCTCACCCGCATCATCGCCGACCGCACCGTGGGCGAGCTGTTCTTCGGCAACTACAAGCTGATGGACTTCGAGCTGATGGGAGGCGACGCGCGCAAGACCATCGTGTCCGAGATGAAGGCGCGCGGCCGCGAGGCCTTCCTGCCGCCCTGGGTGCCGTTCGGCTCCAAGCAGTGGCCGACCTTGATCACGCCGGGCCCCGGCCCGACCTCGCTCGACGACCTCAAGTAAGAAGACAATGGCTGGAGAAAGACGGGAAGCGGCATGAATCTCAATACGATCGTCGAGGTGAAGCGCCCCCACTCGGTCGAGCAGCTCGACTGGCGTGAGGGCCATGCCTGGCTGGCCGGCGGCACCTGGCTTTTCTCCGAACCGCAGGTCGCCGTCGACACGCTGGTCGATCTCGAAGCTCTGGGCTGGCCCGCGCTGGTGGCCTCGCCTGCGGGCCTCGAGATCGCCGCGACCTGCAAGATTGCCGAGTTGCACGCCTTCCGGGGACCGCCCGACTGGCAGGCGGTGCCCCTGTTCGGCAGATGCATCGATGCGTTCCTGATGTCCTTCAAGATCTGGAACGCCGCGACCGTGGGCGGCAATCTCTGCATGTCGCTGCCGGCGGGCGCCATGATCTCGCTGACGGCGGCGCTCGAAGGTGTGTGCACCTTGTGGCCCCGTAGCGGACAGCCGCGCCAGATGCCGGTCGTCGACTTCGTCACCGGCAATCACCAGAACGTGCTGCAGCCCGGCGAGCTGCTGCGCTCCATCCACCTGCCCGCTTCGGCGCTTCGCAAACGCTTCGCCATGCGGCAGGTTTCGCTCACCCATCTCGGCCGTTCGGCGGCACTGATCGTCGCCACCGTCGGCGACGATGGGGCCGACTTCCTGCTGACGATCAGTGCGGCGACCCCGCGGCCGGTCCATCTGCGCTTTGCCCGTACGCCGTCGGCCACCGAGCTGCAACGGACGATCGACGCGCACCTGCCGGCCGACGCCTGGTTCCAGGATGTCCACGGTTCAGGCGCCTACAAGCGCCACGTCACGCATTATCTCGCCGATCAGATTCGCGCGGAGCTGTCATGAGTATCTACGAGGTCAACGGCCGCCAGTACACGGCCGACCCCAAGCCGGGCCAGTGCCTGCGCACTTTCCTGCGCGATCTCGAAGTGTTCGGCGTCAAGAAAGGCTGCGACGCCGGCGACTGCGGCGCCTGCACCGTGTGGCTCGACGGCAAGCCGTTCCATTCCTGCCTGGTTCCAGCCTTCCGGGGCGCAGGCCGCAAGATCACGACCGTCGAGGGTCTCGCCAAGGACGGCGAGATGCATCCCGTACAAAAGGCCTTCCACGACGCCCAGGCCTTCCAGTGCGGCTACTGCGCCGCCGGCATGATGATGACGGTGGCGAGCCTCGATCCGAGCCAACACCAGGACCTTCCCCACGCCCTCAAGGGGAACCTCTGTCGCTGCACGGGCTATCGCTCGATCGAAGATGCTCTGCACGGCCGTTCCAACATCGAGGAGGACGTGGCCGGCCGCGCCTGCGGGGCGAGCCTACCCAATCCGTTCACCGATGCGATCCTGACCGGCCAGGCGCACTACACCATGGACGTGGCGATGCCGGGCCTGCTGCACCTCAAGGTGCTGCGCTCCCCGCATGCCCATGCCCGCATCACGACCATCGACAAGACCAAGGCCTTGGCCGTCCCGGGCGTGGTTGCCGTCTACAGCTGGCAGGACGTGCCGCGGCGGCTCTACAGCACCGCCCTGCACGAGGACCATCTCGTCGATCCCGACGACACCTACATGCTGGACAACGTGGTGCGCTTCGCCGGCCAGCGCGTCGCTGCGGTCGTCGCCGAGAGCGAGGCTGCGGCCGAAGCCGGCTGCCGCGCCCTCGAGGTCGATTACGAGCTGCTGCCGGCGGTCTTCGATCCGGTCCTGGCCATGGCGCCCGACGCGCCGCTGCTGCACGACAAGGACGTTGTCACCGAGCACGGCAACGTCTACTGCGACCTGCACGGCGAGATCGGCGACGTCGCCAAGGGGTTCGCCGAAGCCGACGTCATCCACGAGGCGACCTATTCGACATCGCGCGTGCAGCACGTCCATCTCGAAACCCACGGCTCGATCGCCTGGCAGGGCGACGACAAGCGCTGGCACGTGCGCACCAGCTCGCAGGGCCCCTTCGCCGCCCACAAGAAGCTCTGCTACCTGATGGGCCTGCGCGGCCGCGACTTGCATGTCTTCACCGAGCGGGTGGGCGGCGGGTTCGGCGGCAAGCAGGAGATGATCTCCGAGGATCTCGTGCTGTTCGCCACCATGAAGCTCGGCCGCCCGGTGAAGTGGGAATGGACGCGCGAGGAGGAGTTCATCGGCGCCACGACGCGGCACCAGATGACGACCAAGGTCAGGATCGGCGCCCGCAAGGACGGCACCCTGACCGCAGTGGACGTGCACGTCGTCTCCAACACCGGCGCCTACGGCAACCACGGCAGCGAGACCTTGGGCGCCGCCATGGCAAGCCCGATCGCGGCCTATCGCTGTGAGAACAAGAAGGGCCTGGGCGTCGCCGTCTACACCAACATGGTGCCGGGCGGCGGCTTCCGTGGCTACGGCGCCTCGCAGACCACCTTCGCCATCGAATGCGCGATCGACGATCTGGCGCACAAGCTCGGCCTCGATCCGCTGGCGATGCGGCGCAAGAACGTGGTGCGGCCCGGCGACAATGTCGAATCCATCTGGAAGGAGCCAGGCGACGCGAGCTTCGGCAGCTACGGCATCGAGGAGTGCCTCGACACCGTCGAGCGCGAGCTGGCGCGCGGCAACGGGGTCGAAAAGCCCGCCGGCGCGGACTGGGCCGAGGGCAAGGGCGTGGCGCTCGCCATGCTGGAATGCGGCCCGCCGACCGAGCACCGCTCGGCGGCGGACATACGCCTCCAGCCCGACGGCAGCTATCACCTCGCCGTCGGCTCCTGCGAGATGGGCAACGGCATCGTGACGGCCCATCAGCAGATCGCCGCCTCCATCCTCGGCGTGCGCGCCCGCGATATCCATATCGTCATCGCCGACACTGATCGCACGCCCTACGACACCGGTACCTTCGCCAGCACCGGCACCGTCGTGGCAGGCAAGGCGGTGCATCTCACCGCCGAGGCGATGCGCGAGGATATCCTCGACTTCGCGAGCCGCCATACCGGCACCGAGCGCGGCGCCTGCCGGCTCAAGGGCGACACGGTGCTCTGCGGCAACAAGCGGATCGCGCTGGCCGAGCTGCATGCCGCCGGCACCAAGGTCGAGCATCGCTTTGCCGCCAGTCGCAAGGCCTACCTGTCGCCGCGCACCATCGCCTTCAACGTGCAGGGCGTGCGGCTCGCCGTGCACCGGGTGACCGGCGAGATCCGCATCCTGCACAGCGTCCATGCCGCCGATATCGGCCGGCCGATCAATCCCATGCAGTGCCGCGGCCAGCTCGACGGCGCGATCGCCATGGGTTACGGCTGGGCGCTCACCGAGAACATGGTCCACGAGGACGGGCGCATGGTGAACCCGCAGCTGCGCAACTACCGCATCCCCGCCTGGGCCGACACGCCGCGCACCGACCTGTTCTTTGCCGGTACCATCGACAGGATCGGGCCGCTCGGGGCCAAGTCCCAGGGCGAATGCGCCATCAACCCGGTGGCTCCGGCAGTGTCCAATGCGCTGGCTGACGCCTTGGGCCGGCGCTTCGCCCACCTGCCCTTCACGCCCGATCGCCTGTTCGCCGAGCTCGCCAAGCGATGAGCCAAAGCGTCAGCATCGTCACCCAGACCTGCGTGCGGCCGGAACGCGCCGACGATTTCGCGCGCTGGCAGGGCGAGACCAGTTCGCTGATCCAGGGGTTCCCCGGCTTCATCGAGCAGCGCCTGCTGCCGCCGGCGCCACCTCTGCAGGTCGACTGGGTGATCCTGCAGCGCTTCGCCAGCCTGCCCGACGCCCAGCGCTGGCTGGCTTCGGCCGAGCGGCAGAAGCGCATCGAGGGCGCGGCCCCCATGCTGATCGGCCGCGACGACGTCCATATCGTCCAGGACGCGGCCGGCGGCATCAAGCCCGCGCCGGTCTCGGCCGTGATCTCCACACGGGTGCTTCCGGGCAAGGAGGCCGAGTACCGCGTCTGGGAGCGCAAGATCGCTGCCGCTCAGTCAAAGGCGCGCGGTCTGCAGGGGTATCGCTTCGAGCCACCGGTGCCCGGCGTCCAGGAGGACTTCGTCGCCATCCTGCGCTTCGACACCGAGGCCAACCTCAAGGCCTGGCTCGACTCGCCCGAGCGCAAGAAGCTGGTCGACGAGGCAGCCCCGCTGACCGAGGAATTCCACGCCCGCATCGCCAGTTCCGGCTTCGAGCAATGGTTCCGCGATGTCTCGCCCGCCGGTGGTCCGCTCCCGGTATGGAAGATGGACATGCTGGTACTGCTGATGCTCTACCCCGTCGTCTTCCTGTGGGGCGTGTGGGTCGGCATGCCGTTCTTCTCCGATCTCTCCTTCGCGGTGTCGCTGTTCATCGGCAACATCGTGAGCGTCGGCTTGACCGGCTTTCTCGTGCCCTGGGTCGCCAAGCGCTTCGGCTGGTGGCTGCAGCCCGCCGCGAGCAGGAACGCCGTCGCCGTCCACCTCCTCGGCGCCAGCATCATCCTGGCGCTCTACGCCGCGATGGTCTTCGTCTTCTGGCGATTCTTCTGAATCATGATTCTCCTCCCCTTTCATAAGGAGAGGTGTCGTCGTCCCGCGGCTTGTAACCAAGCCGCCAGACGACGGAGGAGTCATGAGCGTCTTGCTGGGAGCGCGCCACTCCAGTGGCGCTCATAGGTCGCGAACAAGACCCCTCCGCCCCTGATTACAGGGGCACCTCCCCCATATGAATGGGGAGGAAATCCGACCTAATGCCGCCAGCTCGTATCGGTCTTGTCGAGCTTGCGCAGGAGCGCGGCGAATTCGAGGTCGCCGATGCCGACCGCCGATTCCATCTCCGAGAAGCGATCCATGTCGGCGCCCGACTTGGCAGCGAGATTGTCGCCCATGACGTTCAGGGTGCCGGCCGCCGCAGCATCGAGCTGGATCTGGCAGGCCCGCTCCAGCCGATAGAGCCGCAGGAAGGCCTCGGGCACCGACCGCCCGGTGGCCAGCAGGCCGTGGTTGCGCAGCATCATGGCCTGGTTGTCGCCGAGATTCTTCAGGAGGCGCCCGCGCTCGTCGAGATCGAGGCTGGGGCCTTCGTAGTCGTGATAGGAAAGCTTGCTGTGGAAGGCGGTCGCGACCATCGAGACCGGCAGCAGCCCGTCTTTCAACGCGCAGACCGCCATCCCGGCGCGGGTGTGGGTGTGCATCACCACCTTGTGCCGCTCGGCATGGGCCATGTGGATCGCCGAATGGATCACGAAGCCCGCGTAGTTCACGGGATGCTCGCTCGGTTCGACGATCCTGCCCTCGAGATCGATCTTCACCAGGTTCGAGGCCGTCACCTCGTCGTAGTTGAGGCCATAGGGATTGATCAGAAAGTGCGGCGCCTCGCCCGGTACACGCGCCGTGAGATGGCCGTAGATCAGCTCAGTCCAGCCAAAATGTTCCACCAGGCGATAGGCGGCAGCGAGTTGGCGGCGCAGCACCCATTCACCGTCAGCCGGCGGCAGCGTGTGCACGTCGATGCCGGTGAGCGGCAATTCGGAAGCGATCGGCATGTCCATGGCGGTTTCCTCCGCAGGCGGCGACGAAGCTTAGGCACACGCGCTAGGATCGAGCAACCGAAGCCGATGACGAGGAGGAAACCGAGCTATGTCGCAACCGCAAGAGAAGCCGCCGCAGGAGAAGCGCCTGGATACGACACGCCTGCAGAAGATCGCCCAGGCCTATTGGGAAAGTGCGGCGCTGATGGCGGCGGTCGAGCTCGACGTCTTCACCGCCATCGCGCGCGGCCACGACACGATCCCGACAGCCGCCAAGGCGATCGGCATCACCGAGCGCAATGCCGAGCGCATCCTGACCGTGCTGGCGGCCATGACCCTGCTCGACCGCACCGGCGAGCGCTTCACCAATGCACCGGACGTTCAGCGCTTCCTGGTCAAGGATGGCGAGCGCTATGCCGGCCCCTGGATCCTGTTCACCAAGCCGCGCTGGACGGCGTTCGGCGAGCTCTCGGAGCGCCTGCGGCGCAAGGAAGAGAACACGCTCGGTGCCTATGTCGATTTCTCGGTCGAGGATGCCCGACGCTATCATGCCGCGACCTACTCGATCGGCATGGGCGCGGCGCGGCTGTTCAGCCGCAGCGTCGACCTCACGGGGCGCAAGACCTTGCTCGATCTCGGCGGCGGCTCCGGCGCCTACAGCATCGTGGCCACCAAGACCTATCCTGGGCTGAAGGCGATCGTACTCGACCTGCCGCCGGTGACGGTGGTCGCCAATGAGTACATCACCGCCAACGGCGCCGCCGATCGCGTGACGACCCTGCCCGGCGACTTCACAACGACCGAGTTCCCCTCGGGCGTCGACGTGGTGGTGATGGCGAGCAATCTGCCGCAGTACGAGCCCGCCCTGATCCGCCTGGTCGTCAAGAAGGCATTCGCTGCCCTCAACCCCGGCGGCGAGATGCACCTGATCGGCGAGACCCTGCACGACGACCGGCGTGGCCCCCTCTCGGCCGCCCTCTGGGGCCTCAACGAGGCCGTCCAGGGCAGCACTGGCCTCGCCCACACCGAAGGCGAGGTGAAAGGGTATCTGCAGGGCGCAGGTTTCACCGAGGTCACGGTGCATCCCTTCGTGCCCGGCGTGCTGTCCCGGGTCACCGGCCGAAAGCCCTCCTGAACAGGAGGGGTTGCGCCGGTGGCCCTGTTCGACTATCAGTCCCGCCTCCGGCCTCCGCTCCCTTCGTCTAGAGGCCTAGGACGCGGCCCTCTCAAGGCTGAAACACGGGTTCGAATCCCGTAGGGAGCGCCAATCCGACCATGCCGAGTCTGCCGATGCAGCGGGTTGGAGATTCTCCAGCGTGAATGAGGCCATGCGACCGGGCACCGGTGCCGCGACAGACTTCGATTCTGCCGACGCACCATTTGCGCTGAGCTGCGCGCCTCCCTTGCTGATGGCGCGCTTCGCTGAGCCACAACGCACTCTGGGCTGGTCGCTGCTTCATCCTGGCTTTGCCGTCGTCAGCGACGTCGTCTGGGTCGAGGTTCGCAACAGTGATCTCGGTCCGTCGGTCGATCCGCGGACGTTCCTGAAGGCACGGCTGGCCGATGCGGGGCTCGGGAACGCGCTGGCCTTCATGACGTCGCGCGACATCCGTCGTCATCATCTCTGTAAGCGGCGCGTCGAAACCGTCGAGGCGACGTGCCTGACCACAGTCGGTCTTTCGAACGGCGAGCGCGTCGGTGTGCGCCGGGCACGCCGGCCGTACATCGGCACAATCAACACGCTCGTTCATGTTTCCGCAGCCTTGACCGACGGCGCCCTGGTCGAAGCGCTGTCCATCGTCGCTCAAGCGAGAACCGCTGCCGTCATCGACTGGCAAGGCGTTGAGCCCGGGGCTGCCATCACCGGCACGGGAACCGACTGCATCGTGGTGGCTTCACCATGTCGGGGCGAGCCGCTCGCCTGGGCCGGCCTCCATACCGCCGTCGGTGAAGCGATCGGCGCCGCCGTCTACGACGCGACGCGGACCGGCGCCGAACAGTGGAAGCAGGATTTCAGCGCCTTGCTGCGCGGACGTTGATCCGGTCGAAATTTTCCGGCGGTTGAGGAAAGCGGCGCGACCAGCGCCGCTTCCCGATACCAACCAACAGGGCCTACTTTCGCCGGGCTGGGCTGCGCCCCGCCCCTCGCCCCTCGATCAGCCCGTTCCTTTGCGCTGATCGCTTCAGGTCCTCTTCGAGGACGACCCGGTCGGCCAGGTTGGGGTTGCCGACATCGAGCTCCAGGATGAGATCGCCATGCACGCCGACTCGAGAGGAGAAGGCGATAGGACAGCGGCGGTAGACGACTTGCTTGTGTGCGATCTCGACGGACCGCCGCTCTTTCAGCAGAGCCCGCAGGGCCAAGCCGGCGGCTTTGCCCAGGTCTGGGCCGATCGCCCGCCTGACGTCGGCGGACGCATACACGATGATGGGAAACAGGCGATGCTGCATTGACGACCTCCAAGTCAGCCACGACCGATCACGCCGAAATGGCGCGTCGGGGCTGTTGGAGGTTTTGGGGGCGTCAATGCATGGCGATTAGGTAGTCGCCCCTGGCCTGATTTTCAATGGATGGACAGTATTTGGCGGACGGGGGCGGTTTGTGGCGCCCCGTCCGCGCGACGGGCGCCCTACATTGCGGCCTGCTGGATGCGCCGCTCGTCCAGGCCGACGGACCGCGCCGTCTCGACGATGGCGGCCCAGGTATCGTCGGGCAGCGGCACGCCCTCGGCCAGGCGCTTGGCGCGGGTGCGCGTTTCGGGCTCGCCAGGAACCAGGATCTCCTCGCCTGCCGCCGCGGGCTTCGAGCTTTTCACGAAGGCCACGTACTTGGCGATGTCCTGCGGGAAGAAGCCCTCGGCGTCGAAAACCTTGGGGTCGACGTAGAAGGAGAGCATGCCGTTGGCGAAGCGGCCGCGCTTGGGGTCGGTCGCGCCAGTGCCGCTGAGGGAGCCGCCCAGGATCTCGCACATAAAGGCGAGCCCCGAGCCCTTGTGATCGCCGAAGGCACGGATGGCGCCGGTGCCCTTGCTGTGGTCGCGCGGGCCGGTCGGCGTGTAGTCGCCGTAGAGCAGATGTGGGTCGTGGCTCGGCTGGCCGTCGGGGCCGATCAGCGCGCCCTCGGGCACCTTCTTGCCGCCCTGGCTCGCCACCAGCACCTTGCCTTCGGCCACGATCGAGGTCGCGAAGTCGAGGACCAGCGGGTCCATGCCCGGCCGCGGGATGCCGACGCAATAGGGCGCTGTCGAAAAGCGCCGCTCGACGCCGCCGAACGGCGCCACCAGCACGCTGCCCGAGGCGTTGACGAAATGCACCGATACCAGGCCGGCAGCCGCCGCCATCTCGGCCCAGTCGCCGACCCGGCCGACATGGCCTGCGTTGCGCAGGGTGACGGCCGACAGGCCGTTCTTGAGGCACTTGTCGATGCCGATCTGGACCGCCTGCGGCGTCACCGTCTGGCCAAAGCCGTACTTGCCGTCGACCACCGCGATCACCGGCGTGTCGACCACCAGATCGACCTTCACGTCGGCGATCACCGTGCCGCTCTTCTTCTGCTGCGCATAGCGCGGCACGCGCACGACGCCGTGGCTGTCGTGGCCGGAGAGATTGGCGCTCACCAGGTAGCGGCCGATGCGGCCGCCCTCCTCCGTCGAGCATCCCGCAGCCGCAAAGATATCCGCGACGAAGGCCTCCAGGGCCTTCGCCTTGATCGTCACCGTACCCATGTCAGGACCCCGATATCAGGACTTGCCGCGCTTCAGGCTCGCGACGTAGCCGCGGTTCCAGGTCGGGTTGATCATCACCTCGTTGATGACGATGTGCGGCGGCAGGCAGGCGATGTAGCGGATCAGGTCGCCGACATCCTCCGACTGCGCCATGCGCGCACGCTCGGCCTTGGTGATCGGGATCGGCCGCTTGTCGAGGATCGGCGTCGCCACCTCGCCCGGGCAGACCACGCAGGAGCGGATGTTGTTGACGCACTCCTCCATGTTGATCGTGTGGCTCATCGCCACCACGCCGTGCTTGGCCGCCGAGTAGGCAGGCCCGCTGAGCAGGCTCGGCACCTTGCCGGCGACCGACGAGGTGTGGATCAGCACGCCGCCGCCGGTTTTGCGCATCAGCGGCAGCACCGCCGTCGTGCAATAGAAGGCGCTGGACAGGTTGCCGTGGACCACCTCGTCGACGCCCTTGGGCGAGAGCTGCTTCCAGCTGCGCTGCTGGATGTTGAGCCCGGCATTGTTCACCAGGATGTCGATGCGGCGGTACTTCTTGGCGATGTCGGCGGCGATCTTGTTGACCGAGCTCGCCTTCATGAGATCGCCCGGCTTGACCTCGGCCTTGCCGCCGGCTTTGCGGATCGACGCCGCCGTCGCGTCGAGCGGCGCCTTGCGGCGTCCTGTCAGGACGACCGTCGCTCCATCCTTGGCCAGCGCCACTGCCGCGGCCTGACCGATTCCCGAACCCGCACCCGTCACCCAGGCGACCTTGCCTGTCAACACGCCCATCAAAATGTCTCCTTGCAAATAAGGACGCGGGCCACAAAGCGCGGGGGTACCCCCGCGCTTTGTGGCCCGCGGTCTGTTTAAAGCACCTTACCGGTGCTGTCGTCGATCAGATGCATGTTGCTCAAGTCGGCCCTGAGCTTCATCGACTTCGCCGCCGCCGCGCCGGCATTGGGATTGACGCGGCCGCAGACCTCAACGCCGTTCACGGTGAAATAGACCAGGGTCTCCATGCCCATCGGCTCCACAACGTCGATCATCATGTCGAAATCGTGCTGGTTGGGCTCGACATGCGGCCTGGTCTCGATGATGTGCTCCGGCCGCAGCCCGAGCACCAGCCTGTCCTTGCCGACATGCGCTTCGTAGCGCGCCGTACGATCGGCCGGGACCGGGAAGGCGACTGTCCCGTTGACCCGCACGGTAAGGGCACCGGCGGCTCGCTCGAGTTGGCAAGGAATGAAGTTCATGGCCGGCGAGCCGATGAAGCCCGCGACGAACTTGGTGGCCGGTGAATGATAGAGATCGTTGGGCGAGCCGACCTGCTCGATGATGCCCGCATTCATCACCACCACGCGGTCGGCCAGCGTCATGGCTTCGACCTGATCGTGGGTCACGTAGACGGTGGTGGTGCGCACCTTCTGATGCACCTTCTTGATCTCGGTGCGCATCTGCACGCGCAGCTTGGCGTCGAGGTTCGACAGCGGCTCGTCGAACAGGAAGACCTTGGGATCGCGCACGATGGCGCGGCCCATGGCGACACGCTGGCGCTGGCCGCCCGAAAGCTGCTTGGGCTTGCGGTCGAGCAGCTCGGTGATGTCGAGGATCTGCGCCGCCTGCTTCACCCGCCGCTCGATCTCGTCCTTCGGCGTTTTCTTGAGCTTCAGCCCGAAGGACATGTTTTCGTAGACGTTCATATGCGGATAGAGCGCATAGTTCTGGAACACCATGGCGATGTCCCGGTCCTTGGGCGGCACGTCGTTGACGACGTCGCCACCGATCGCGATGTCGCCGTCGGAAATTTCCTCCAGCCCCGCGATCATCCGCAAGGTCGTGCTCTTGCCACAGCCCGACGGGCCGACCAGCACGATGAATTCCTTGTCGGAGATATCGAGGTCGATACCGCGGACGGCCAGCACTTCGTCGTACTTCTTGACGACCTTACGCAACGTTACCTGTGCCATGTGTCGACTATCCCTTTGTCGCGCCCGCGGTGAGACCCGCAATATAATAGTCCATCAGGAAAGCATAGATGATCAAGGGTGGGGCGGCGCCGAGCAGCGCCCCGGTCATGATCTGGCCCCAGTTGAACACGTCGCCCTTGATCAGGGTGGTGACGATGCCCACCGGCAGCACGAGTTCGCTGGTCGAGGTGGTGAAGGCCAGCGGATAAAGGAACTGCGCCCAGGATACGGTGAAGGCGAAGATCGTCGCGGCGATGATACCGGGCAGCGCCACCGGGATGAAGATCTTGGTCAGCGTCTGCATCCAGGTCGCCCCGTCGATCAGTGCCGCCTCGTCCAGCTCCTTGGGGATGGAGGCGAAGTAGCCGATCATGATCCAGGTGCAGAACGGCACGGTGAGCGTCGGGTAGATGATGATCAGCGTCCACCAGTGGTTCATCAGCTCGATGCCGAGATTTTCGCGGACAAAGGCGAACATCTTGAACAGCGGGATGAACAGCAGCGTGTCGGGGATCAGGTAGGTCAGAAACACGCCGGTCGCCAGGGTCGCCGAGCCCCAGAACTTCATGCGGGCGAGCGCGAAGGCGGCCGACACGCTGATCACCATGCTGATCGCCACCACGCAGACCGACACGATGGCCGAGTTGCGGAAGAAGACCAGGAACTGGTTCTGCGTCAGCAGCTCGACATAGTTGGAGAGGGTCGGATTCTCGACCCACCAGGGATTCTGCGCCGCCGAGATCTCGGCGCTGCTCTTCAGCGACGTGATCAGCATGTAGATCGGCGGCATCAGGAAGAAGATGGCGAACAGCACCAGGAAGAAATAGGACCAGCGCAGCGCCCAGCGCCGGTCTCTGCTGATGCTGCCGTACACGGGACGACCGGCCATGCCGGCGGAAACAGCGGCGTTGGCCATCAGACTTCACTCCCCCGCTTGGTGATGTCGCGCAGGATGAAGGCGGCGGCGACGGCCAGGATCGGCACCATGAATAGCGACACGGCAGCGCCCAAGGGTATGTCGCCGCTTTCGATACCGACCTTGAAAGCCCACGTCGCGAACAGATGGGTGGCATTGAGCGGTCCGCCGGCCGTCAGGATGCGCACGATGTCGAAATTCGCGAAGGTCACGATCAGCGAGAACAGTGCGGTGATGGCGATGATGTTGCGCATCATCGGCAGGGTCACGTACCAGATGCGCTGCCACCATGTGGCGCCGTCGATCGAGGCTGCCTCGTAGAGCTGCTCGGGTACCGACTTCAGCGCCGCGAGATACATGATCATGAAGAACGGCGCCCCGACCCAGATATTGACCAGGATGACGGCGAAGCGCGCCCAGTTGGCCTCACCGGTCCATGGAATTCGATCGATGCCGAAATGCATCAGGACCCAGTTGATCGCCGAGTAGGACGGATCGAACAGCCACAGCCAGGCGAGCGTGCTCATCGCCGGCGGGATCACCCACGGCACCAGCAGCATGCCGCGCCATTTGCGCTGCCCCTTGGTCGGGATGTTGTGCACGAAGTGCGCGACGACGAAACCGATGATCGCCTTGAAGATCACCGCCGAGATGGCGAACAGGCAGGACTGGAAGAAGACGTCCCAGAAGGTCGCGCGCTTGAATAGAAACTCGAAATTGCCGAAGCCGACGAACTTGGTCATCGACTTGTTCAGCATCGACAGCCAGACCGCGTAGCCGGCCGGATAGGCCACCAGCACGCCCAGCAGAACGATGAGAGGCAAGGCCATCAGAAAAGCAATCGTCGACTTGCGCTGCATCAGCCTGTGCAAGCCGCCGCGACGATTTCCTTCGAGGATAGCGGTATTGCGGGCAGCGATATCGGCCATGGCGTGCTCCGTGCGATCGGGGACGGGACGGGAAGCGAAGAAGGCGCCGTCCCTTCTTGGACGACGCCTTCCCCGCTCCGCGCCTAGTTGCGCATGAAGCCTTCGATCTCGCTGGCGGCCCAGTCGAGAACCTTCTCCATCGGCTCGCCCTTGTAGTAGCGAACCGCCATCATCGTCTGGATGCCCTGGTTGTAGATCTGCTCGGCGATCTTGTGCGGCGCGGGGGCCGCGGCGACCGAGAGGATCTGATGGTTGTACGGGTTGGGATAGTGGAAGAGCGTGCCCTTGGGCGGCTCGGCCTCGGCCCAGACCTTGAAGGTCGTGAGCTTCTCGAACGACGGCAGATCGTAGCCGCCGCTGGCATTCACCATCTTCTCAGCCGACGAGGACTGCGAGAGGTGCGCCAGCAGGCTCTTGGCCGCCGACTGGTTCTTGCTGAAGTTCCAGGTGCCCCAGAAGAATGGCAGGAACGGTGCGTAACGTCCCTTCGGTCCGACCGGGAAACCGTGCGTCCAGCACTGCTCGGCGACCTGTGGCGCATCGCGCTTGGCGACCGCCCAGGCGCTTGGCGGATTCATGATCAACGAGCCTTGGCCCGAGACCAGGAACTTGTTGTTCGACGCGTCATCCCAGGCCGGCACGTCGGCCGGTAGGAACGCCATCAGCTTCTTGTAGTACTCGAGTGCCTGGCGGACCTGGTCGTTCTTGACCACGATGTCGCCCTTGGCGTTCACGAGGACCGCGCCGAAGGCATGGAAGAAGGCGCCGATCGTGTCGACATTGTCCGATGTCGTGCCGAGGCCGATGCCGAACGGGTTACCGCCCTTGTGGCAAGCTTCCGCCGCCTTCAGGAAGGTATCGACGGTCCAGTCGTCGGCCTTGGGCGGCGCGCCGGCCGGATACATCGCCTGGATGTCAATGCCGGCATGTTTCTTCAGGAGGTCGATGCGCGAGCACGGCCCCTTGATCTGGCTGCCCACCGTCGCGGGAATCGCGAGCCACTTGCCGTTGATCTTGCCGAGATACTCGACCGTGCCGTTGACGTTGCCGTTGGCCTTGATGAGATCCGCCATCAGATCGTCCATCGGCACGAGCTGATCGGCGTAGCGTGCTGGCAAGAACGTGTTCATCGCCAGGATATCGTGGCCGGACTTGGCCTGTGCTTCGGCCGCCGTGGTCAGCAGCAGCTTGTTGCCCTGCGAGGTGATGAAGTCGATCGTGACATCGACTTTCTCCTGGGCGGCCCATTCCTTGATGAGATCTTCCGTCGCCTTGTTCGCGCCTGGCACCCAGTGATCCCAGAAGCCGACGGAGAGCTTGCCCGCGGCATAGGCGCCACGAACGAACGGTGCGGCGACGAAAGCCGTCGACATCGCCGTGGTTGCGGCGACAAAACGCCGACGACTGACCTTCTTCGAAACCATGTTCCCTCCTCCTCTGCGGCCGGTATAACCGGCTCGATGATAGCGCTCGCATTTTTGCGAAGATGACTTCGCCCGGAGCCTTGGGAACAAATGCTATGCACAACCTGACGGGCAGGCAATTAGTTTTGGCACGCGAGCCGCGCGGAGCAAGATTTGACACTCGGTAAGAGCGTCCGGATGCTCCGCGCCCCGAGCCTGAAGCCGTGGCAAGGGCCGCCTAGAGCCGTCGAGGGAGGAGACCAACGTGCGTGAAAACACTGTGAAATCGATCTGGAAGAAGGGCGGCGCAGCCGTGAACGGCTGGCTCGGCATCCCGAGCGGCGTCGCGGCCGAGGGCATGGCGCAAGGCGGCTGGGACTCGCTGACAGCCGATCTGCAGCATGGATTGATCGATTATCAGGCAGCGGTTTCGCTGTTTCAGGCCATCGCCACCACGCCGACCATCCCGCTGGCGCGCGTGCCCTGGAACGAGCCCGGCATCATCATGAAGCTCCTCGACGCCGGGGCCTTCGGCATCATCTGCCCCATGGTGAACAGCCGCGCCGAGTGCGAGGCCTTCGTCGGCGCCTGCCGCTACGCGCCCGTCGGCTATCGCAGCGTCGGCCCGACGCGCGCCGCCTGGCTGCACGGCGCCGACTATGTGAAGCACGCAAATGACACCGTGCTCACTTTTGCGATGATCGAGACCAGGAAGGCGATGGAGAATCTCGACGAGATCCTGTCGACGCCCGGCCTCGATGCCGTTTATGTCGGCCCGGCCGATCTCGGCCTGTCGCTGGGCGGCGAGCCGCGCGGTGACCAGACCGATCCCAAGATCGTCGACGCCATCCAGACCATCGTGAAGGCCTGCAAGAAGCACAAGATCTACGCCGGCATCCATTGCGGCTCGACCGACTACGCCAAGAAGGCGATCGGCTGGGGCTTCCAGTTCACGACCATCCTGGCCGACAACGCGCTGCTGGTGAATGCCGCCAAGGCGACGGTTGCAGCAATGCGTGAAGGCAACACCACCGGCGCCAAGAGCTCCGGCGGCAGCATGTACTGAGTACCGAGGTTTTTTCGTCTGATGCAGATCTCTCCCGCCGCCAATCCCTGGCTCGCCGCCGTTGCCCCCTCGCCGATCGGCGAGACCAAGCGTTGGGTGCTGGGCCGCACCTTCCCCGCCGACCGACCGCTGATCGATCTCAGCCAGGCCGTGCCCGGCTATCCGCCGGCGCTGGAGATGCGCCGCCATCTCGGCGAGCTGCTGCTCGATCCGGCGATGCACGGCTACACGCCGATCCTCGGCCTGGCACCCTTGCGCGAGACCTATGCCGCCCACCTCTCCTCCTTCTACGGCGCGCGCATCGGGACGGACGAGGTCGGCATCACCTCGGGCTGCAACCAGGCCTTTTGCCTCGCCCTGATGAGCATCGCCCAGGCCGGCGACCAGGTGATCCTGCCGCGACCGCACTATTTCAATCACGACATGTGGATGCGCATGCAGGGCGTGGAGCCGGTGTCGCTCGACTTCCGTCCGGGCTCGGGCGCCGTGCCCAACGCCGAGGATGCCGAGAAGCTGATCGGCCCGCGCACGCGCGCCATCGTGCTGATCTCGCCCAACAATCCGACCGGCGCGGTCTATCCGCGGGCGACGATCCATGCCTTCTACGAACTCGCCAAGAAGCACGGCATCGCCCTGCTGCTCGACGAGACCTACAAGGATTTCCTGCCCGAAGGCGAGCGCCCGCACGGGCTGTTCGACGAGCCCGACTGGCAGGGCACGCTGGTCCATCTCTACAGCTTCTCCAAGGTCTTTGCGCTGACCGGCTATCGCGTGGGCGGCGTCACCGCCGGTGCGAAGCTGATGGCCGAGATCGAGAAGGCGATGGACTGCGTGTCGATCTGCCCGCCTCGCCTCGGCCAGGAGGCTGCCCTCTACGGCCTCCAGCATCTGCTGCCCTGGGCGCGGAAGAACACCGAAGGGCTGAAGGCGCGCGCCGATATGCTGGGTCAGGGCCTGCAACGCTCGAACCGCTGGCGGCTGGTCAGCATCGGCGCCTACTTCGCCTACGTCGAGCACCCCTTCCCGGGCCAGCCCTCGACCGAGGTCTCCAAGCGGCTGTCCGACGAGGAGAACCTGCTGACCATCCCGGGCGACATGTTCGGTGCCGGCCAGGAGCGTTTCGTGCGCCTGGCCTTCGCCAATGTGACGGACGACAAGATCCCCCTCGTGCTGGAGCGCCTGGAACGTTTCGGCAGCTAGCGACAGAAAAATTGTCATCCCGAGCGCAGCGAGGGACCTTTGGTGATCAATGTATACCTACTACGTCTACATACTCACCAACGTGAAGCGGAACGTAATGTATGTCGGCGTCACCAATGATCTAGGCAGGCGCGTCGTGGAGCATCGTGACGGCAAAGGTGGTGCGTTCACCAGGCAGTATCGGGTCAACACGCTGGTCTACGCCGAAGAGTTTGAACAGATAGAAGAAGCGATTGCACGAGAGAAGCAAATCAAGGGCTGGCGTCGCTCAAAGAAGGACGCGCTGGTAGAGGCGGCCAATCCCACATGGTCCGACCTCCTGGATTGGAATGCCGCGAAAGGTCCCTCGCTGCGCTCGGGATGACAACGTTACGATGGTTCCAGGAGTCATAAAGATGCCGCATGCCACGACGCCGGACGGCGTGAAGCTCTACTTCGAGGAAGCCGGCAGCGGCTCGCCGATCCTGTTCGTCCACGAGTACAGTGGCGACTGGCGGAGCTGGGAACCGCAGATGCGCTTCTTCGCCCGGCGGCATCGCTGCATCACCTACTCCTTCCGCGGCTATCCCGGCTCGGACGTGCCGGCCGATGGCGCCAAGTACGGCCAGCAGCCGGCGGTCGACGATGCCCGGCACATGCTGGACCACCTCGGTATCGCCCAGGCCCATATCGTCGGCCTGTCGCAAGGCGCTTTCGCCACCGCGCATTTCGGCCGCCTCTACGCTGACCGCGCCCTCTCCCTCACCCTGGCCGGCGTGGGCTCGGGGGCGGACCGCGAGGGCCACGAGCAGTTCAAGAAGGATGCCCAGACGACGGCCGAGCGTATCCGCCAGCACGGCATGGCGAACTATGCCCAGGGCCTCACGACCAACCCGACGCGCTCGCGCTTCAAGCAGAAGGATCCGCGCGGCTTCGCCGAGTTCGTGAAGCACCTCTCGGAGCATCCCGATATCGGCGCCGCCAACACCATGGCGAACTACCAGGGCAAGCGGCCGTCGCTCTACGATTTCGAGGCGGAATGGCGAAAGCTCGACCTGCCGACCCTGATCATCTGCGGCGACGAGGACGATCCCTGCCTGCAGCCGAGCCTCTATCTCAAGCGGGTGATGCCCAATGCCGGGCTGGCGATGTTCGCCAAGACCGGCCACACGGTGAACATCGAGGAGCCCGACGCCTTCAATCGCGAGCTGGCCGCCTTCATCGGCCTGGTCGAGGCCGGCAAATGGACGCCGCGTCAGGCGGCCGCTAAGGACGCCAGCTTGATTTGACCACGTCTGATCTGACCGTCACGGCGTGGTTCAAGGGGCCGTGCCCGCGGCCGAAGCCGGGCGCGGTCTCGATGGCCTTGCGCACATAATCCCGCGCCCGCGCCACCGCATCGTATAGGCTCATCTTCTGGGCAAGGCCTGCGGCGATCGCCGACGCCAAGGTGCAGCCGGTGCCGTGGGTGCTGCGGCTCTTGATGCGGCTGTCCTCGAAACGGTCGAAGCGGCCGTCATGGAACAGGATATCGACGACGCGGTCACCCTCCAGGTGGCCGCCCTTCATCAGCACGGCCTTGGCGCCCAATGCGGCGAGCTTCTCGGCGGCGCGCCTCATGTCGGCCTCGCCGCGCACGGGAAAGCCCGCCAGCACTTCCGCCTCCGGCAGGTTGGGTGTGATCAGCGCCGCCATCGGCAGCAGCACGTCGCGCAGCGCCGTCTCGGCCTCGGTCAGAAGCAGGCGATGGCCGCCCTTGGCCACCATGACGGGATCGACGACCAGCGGCACGCCGGGTGCATGCCGGGCGATCCCCGCGGCCACGACGTGGATCACCTCGGCGCTGTGCAGCATACCGGTCTTCAGCGCATCGGCGCCAATGTCCGACAGGACGAGTTCCATCTGCTGGGCGATGAAGGCCGGCTCGACGGCCATCACGCCGTGCACGCCCTCGGTGTTCTGCGCCGTGAGCGCTGTGATCGCGGTGGCGGCAAAGCCCGCCATTGCCGTCACGGCCTTGATGTCGGCCTGGATGCCGGCGCCACCGCCGGAATCGGAGCCGGCGATGATCAGAACACGCCCCTTCATACCGTCCTCTTGCTACGCGGCTTGTGATGCCGATCGTCGTTATGCAGCCGGGCGCGGGATTGCGTCGATGATCTGGTCGACCACGATGCGCACCAGATCGGAATCGTCGCCCTCGGCCATGACGCGGATCAGGGGCTCGGTGCCCGACTTGCGCACGAGGATGCGGCCGTTCTTGCCGAGCCGTGCCTCGGCATCGGCGATCGCCCGCGCCACCCCATCGGCATCGAGGGCGGCATTGGCATTGGCGACGCGCACATTCTTCAGGAGCTGCGGCACCGGTTCGAACGCGCGGAAAGTCTCACTGGCCGGCCGGCCGCTGCGCACCATCGCAGCCAGCCCCTGCAGCGCCGCCATCAGCCCGTCGCCGGTGGTGGCGTAGTCGGTCATGATGATATGGCCGGACTGCTCGCCGCCGAGATTGTAGCCGTCGCGCCGCATCCGCTCGAGGACGTAGCGGTCGCCGACCTGCGTGCGCACCAGGCCGAGCTTGCGGGCCGCGAGATAGCGTTCCAGCCCGAGGTTGGACATCACCGTCGCCACGACGCCGCCACCGGTCAGCCGGTCCTCGCGCAGCCAGTGGTCGCAGACCGTCGCCATGAGCTGGTCGCCATCGATCACGTTGCCGCGTTCGCAGACCAGCACCACGCGGTCGGCGTCGCCGTCGAGGGCGATGCCGACATCGGCGCGATGGGTCACCACCTGCTCCTGCAGGACGCCGGGATGGGTCGAGCCGCAATTGCCGTTGATGTTGAAGCCGTCGGGCGACACGCCGACCCGAACGACCTCGGCGCCGAGCTCCCATAGCACCGTGGGCGCCACCTTGTAGGCCGCGCCATTGGCGCAATCGACGACGATCTTGAGGCCGCTCAAGTCGAGCGCCTTGGCGACCGAGCCCTTCACCGCCTCGATATAGCGGCCGTCGGAATCACCGATCCGCCGGGCACGACCGATATCGGGCGAGCCGGCCAGCTGCAGCTGTTGCGGCGAGGCGACCAGCGCGCCGATCTGGGCCTCGACCGCGTCGGAAAGCTTGAAGCCGTCGGGACCGAACAGCTTGATGCCGTTGTCCTCGTAGGGATTGTGCGAGGCCGAGATCATCACACCGACATCGGCCCGCATGGACCGCGTCAGGAAACCGACGGCGGGTGTCGGCAGTGGGCCGAGCAGCAGGACATCGACGCCGACCGAGAGGAACCCCGCGGTCAGAGCCTGTTCGATCATGTAGCCCGAGAGCCGCGTATCCTTGCCGATCACCGCGCGGTTGCGATGGGCACCACGACGAAAGACCTGGCCCGCCGCCATGCCGATGCGCAGCGCGGTCTCGGCGGTCATGGGCTCGCTGTTGGCGCGTCCGCGCACGCCGTCGGTGCCGAAGAGAGTACGAGGCATCGTGACGAATTTACTTCATTGCCGCCCAGACCGCGAGGGCCTGCCGTGTCGCAACGACATTATGGACCCGCACGAGGGCCGCCCCGCGGCGCACGGCTTCGACCGCAAGCCAGGCCGAGGCAGGATCGCGGTCGGCCGGCTTGGCGATCCCGGTCAGCTTGCCGATGAAGCTCTTGCGCGAGCAGCCGATCAGCACGGGGTAGCCCGCCTCGGCGAGGCGTCCGGCTCCGGCGATCAGCTCCAGTTCCTGGGCCACGCTCTTGCCGAAGCCGAGGCCGGGATCGAGGGCGATACGGTCGGCCGGAAGTCCGGCCGCCTCGCAGGCTGCCGCACGCTCCAGCAGAAAGGCCCGCACATCCTCGACGACGTCGCCATAGGCCGGGCCTGCGAAGGTGTTCTCCGGCAGCCCGCGCCGATGCATCAGAACCACGTCGGCCTGCCGTTCCGCGACCAGCGGCAGCATGGCGGCATCATCGCGCAATGCCGACACGTCGTTCACGATGCTCGCCCCGGCATCGAGGGCGGCACGCGCCACCGAGGCGCGGCGTGTATCGATCGAGAGAACCAGGCTTCGGCCCTTGCCCTTACCGATGCCCTGCCGCGCAAGCCCTTCGATCACCGGCAGGACGCGCTTCAGCTCGTCCTCGGGTGAGGTCGGCAGCGAGCCCGGCCGCGTCGACTCACCGCCGATATCGAGGATATCGGCACCCGCCTCGACGAAGCGCAGGCCATCTTCGATGGCCTGCACCGGGTCGAGGCGCTCACCGCCGTCGGAAAAGGAATCGGGTGTCACATTGACGATCGCCATCACCAGCGGGCGATGGCGATCGAGCGGGAGCCCCGCGAAACGAGCCGTCAATCCGGCGGCTTCAGACGCCGGGCTGCGGTTCGGGATTGGCGCCACCCGGCGCCGTGCCGGTGCCCGCCCCCTGGCCCGAGCTGGTCGGAACCGAGGCGCGGCGCCGGCGGTCGGGGCCTGCCCCGCCCGTGTCGTCGCGGACGATCTTGTCGCCCCGCAGGACCTGGCCGATCTCGTCGTTGCTCAGGGTCTCGTACTCCAGCAGCGCCTTGGAGATCGTATGCAGATCGTCGAGGTGCTCGGTCAGGATGGTCCGGGCGCGCCCCTCGGCCTCCTCGATCAGGCGGCGGACCTCCTGATCGATCAGCTGGGCGGTCGCCTCCGAGACGTTCTGCGTCTGGGTGACGGCGTGGCCCAGGAACACTTCCTGCTCGTTGGCCTGATAACGCACGCGGCCGAGCTTTTCGGACATGCCGTAGGCGGTGATCATGCCGCGTGCGGTCTGCGTCGCCACCTGAATGTCGCTCGCCGCACCGGTCGTCACGTTCTCCGGCCCGAACACCAGCTCCTCGGCCATGCGGCCGCCGAACATGATGGCCAGTCGCGATTCGAGGTACTGCTTGGTGTGGCTGAGATGGTCGCGTTCCGGCAGCTGCATGGTGACACCGAGTGCACGGCCACGCGGAATGATTGTGACCTTGTGCAGCGGATCGCTCTTCGGGACATGCATGGCGACCAGGGCATGGCCGGCCTCATGATAGGCGGTCAGCCGCTTCTCTTCGTCCGTCATCGCCATGGAGCGGCGCTCGGTGCCCATCAGGACCTTGTCCTTGGCGTACTCGAAGTCGCCCATGGTGACGAGACGCTTGCCGACACGGGCAGCGCGCAGCGCCGCCTCGTTCACGAGGTTGGCGAGATCGGCACCGGAGAAGCCCGGCGTGCCACGCGCCAGAACCCGCGGCTCGACATCCGGCGCCAGCGGCACCTTGCGCATATGGACCTTGAGGATCTTCTCGCGGCCGCCGACATCGGGGTTCGGCACGATGACCTGGCGGTCGAAACGGCCCGGACGCAGCAGCGCGGGATCGAGCACGTCCGGCCGGTTGGTCGCCGCGATCAGGATGACGCCTTCGTTGGACTCGAAGCCGTCCATCTCGACGAGCAGCTGGTTCAGCGTCTGCTCGCGCTCGTCGTTGCCGCCGCCCAGCCCGGCACCACGATGGCGACCGACCGCGTCGATTTCGTCGATGAACACGATGCAGGGGGCGTTCTTCTTGGCCTGCTCGAACATGTCGCGCACGCGGCTCGCGCCCACGCCCACGAACATCTCGACGAAGTCGGAGCCCGAGATGGTGAAGAACGGCACGTTGGCTTCGCCCGCGATGGCGCGCGCCAGCAGCGTCTTGCCGGTGCCCGGCGGGCCGACCAGCAAGCAGCCCTTGGGGATCTTGCCGCCCAGACGCTGGAACTTCTGCGGATCCTTCAGGAAGTCGACGATCTCTTCCAGTTCGGACTTGGCCTCGTCGATGCCGGCCACGTCCTCGAAGGTCACGCGGCCATGCTTCTCCGTCAGGAGGCGCGCTCGCGACTTGCCGAAGCCCATCGCCCGGCCGGTGCCGCTCTGCATCTGGCGCAGGAAGAATATGTAGACGCCGACAAGGACCAGGACGGGCAACCAGCTCACGAAGATGCTGCCGAGATTGACGCCCTCCTCGGGCGGTCCGGCATCGACGCGGTCGACGTTCTTGATCAGGAGCGGCATCAGCTGATCGTCCGGCGGCGTGCTCGGCGCATAGGTGGCGAACTTCTGCACGCCGTTGCGCGGCTCGCGGAAGGTGCCGCTGATCGTATTGCCCTGGATGCGAACTTCCTGGACCTGGCGCTGCTCGACGGCGCGCACGAAGTCCGAATAGGAGATGGTATTGCCCGCGGTCCTGGTCGCGCCGCCCTGAAACACGCTGTAGAGCAGCGCGAGCAGCAGCACGATGACGATCCACAGGGCGGCGTTTCGATTGAACGGGTTCACTTTTGCCTTCCGCTGGTAGGGCTATTCCCCAAGATGGGTTGCGTTCCCGCTGCCGCAAGCGAAAAAGGCACCGGGAATGAGAGGCTGTCCTCCCTTCCTGCCATTTTCAGGGCAGACAATCCATAACAGGCGGCCATTTTCGCCGCGTCTGATCACGAATCGGCAATTTGACAACGTAAAATCACCGGCGCGGCCGGATTTTCCCCTGTCTGGTTCCCCTTTGAGTCGGACCAAGGCCCGCTCGAGCCGATCCCGCCGAGGGGGATGATCGCCCCCGCCCAGAGCCTGGACCAGCCGGCCGATCAGGCGCCGTTGCACACCCAGCGAGACACTCCGAAAAGCCACGCAATCAAAGGCCACGGCGTCGTCCCGGCCGAGGTCCAGCAGCGCCACGGCAGCTTCAGCGACTTCCTTCTCTTCGGTCACCCGCTGGCCTGCCCGGGAGGCCGGAACCGCCACCGCCCCGCCGGCCGCCCGCAGCCGCGCCCGCTCGAAGCGCAGGTCGGTATTGGAGGGGTCGTCGATCCAAAGAATGCGCTCTGTCTGCAAGGTCGCCGCCAGCCGTTCGCGTGGCACCGCCAGCAACGGCCGCAGCAGCCTGACCTCTGGCCCCTCGATCAGGGCCGCCATGCCGGCCAGCCCATCCGGCCCGCTGTTGCGCGCCGCCCGCATCGCCACGGTCTCGGCCTGGTCATCGGCCTGGTGCGCCACCAGGAGGTGGAGGATGCCGCGACGACGACAGGCGTCTCGCAGCAGACGATATCTCGCCTCGCGGGCTGCCTGCTGCAGGCCTGTCGCGGGTTTGGGGCCTGTCCAGGCAAGAACGTCACTCTCGATCCCCAGCCCGCCCAGCACGTTGCGGGTCGCTGCGACTTCGTCCGCGGCTTCCGCGCGCAGCCCATGGTCGACGATCAGGGCGACCGCCCGCCCCGCGCGCTCACGCGCCCAGCGATCGGCCAGCAAAGCAAGGCAGAGCGAATCCCGCCCGCCGGATACGGCGACAGCCAGCTCGGGCCGCGCCTCGAAAGGCTCGAAGGGCGCCATAAGGCGCGCGAATTCCGGCTCGTCGAGACCGCATGCCTTTTCCTCCCCATTCATATGGGGAGGTGCCCCGTCTCGCGGGGCGGAGGGGTCATGCCCGCTTGCACCCAAACACATGAGCGCGACTGGAGTCGCGCGCTCCCAGCCATGAGCATCTTTGCTGGGAGCGCGGCACTCCAGTGCCGCTCATAGACTGTGAACAACGAATCTGACCCCTCCGCCCCTGGTTACAGGGGCACCTCCCCATACGAATGGGGAGGAACGATCCCGCTGGCCCCTCAATCCGCTCCGGCTGCTTGATCGATCACCCGCAACCGTTCTTCTGGCGCTCCTGATCGATCCGGCGCTTCTGCAGATCGGTGGCGCGCGGATAGTCCTGGCTGAAGCGCGAGAACACCGCGCAGGCATCAGACTTGCGATTGAGCGCCGCCATGGTGATGCCGAGCTTCAGCAGATTGTCCGGCCCCTTGGGACTGGTCTTGTAGGCCTTGTAGCCCTCGGCAAAGGCCGTCATCGCGTTCTGGTAGTCGCGCCGGGCGTAGTAGGTCTCGCCCAGCCAGTATTGGGCGTTGCCGGCGAGCTTGTTCTGCGGGCTACGCTGCAGGAAGTTCTTGAAGCCGCGCTCGGCGCCGGCGTAGTCGCCCTCCTGCAGCTTCTTGAAGGCATCGTCGTAGATCTGGTCGACGGAGCCGCCAGCGGCAGCTCCGCCTGCCGGAGGTGCGGCGGCATGCGGCGTCGGTGCCGGTCCGGCCGCAGGGCCCGCAGCGGGGCCGGCGGCCGGTCCGCCGGGCCGCGGCCCGGGACGCCCGCCGCCGCCCTTCTCGATCTGGTCGATCCGGTACTCGTAGTCGGCCTGCATCTTCTCGAGCTGCTGCTGCAACTGGGCATTTCGGTACTGAAGCTGCTCGATCTGGCCCGTCATCATCGTGAGCGACTGCTGCAGCTGATTGAGCCTGTCCTCGATGTAGACGGGATCGGCGCGCTGCGCGGCGGCAGCCGTCGGCAGGGCGAAAGCGAGCAGGAAGAGGAAGCGCGACGTGAGGATTTTCATGACCGGCGACAGTTTCAGAGCAAACGCGGCCATTTTCAGGCATGGCCGACCTGCCTCCAAACGAAAACGCCGGTCGTTGGGCGACCGGCGTCTCTATAATCAGGTCCGAGGCCCTTACTGAAGGGAGGTGACCGCGCGGCGGTTGAGCTGCCAGGCGGCTTCGTCGGAACCGACGGGGTCCGGCCGCTCCTTGCCGTAGCTGATGGTCTTCAAGCGGGCCGCCGGCACGCCCTGGGCGATCAGGTACTGGCGCGCCGAATTCGCACGCCGCTCGCCGAGCGCCAGGTTGTACTCGCGCGTGCCGCGCTCGTCGCAATGGCCTTCGACCGTCACCTGGTAGTTCGTGTACTTCTTGAGCCACTCGGCCTGGCGATTGAGCGTCTGGCGGCCCTCGTCGTTGATGGTCGACATGTCGGTCGCGAAGAAGACGCGGTCGCCGACATTCTGACGGAAATCCGCCACCGAACCCGGTGTCACGGTCGTGGACGCGGTGGCAGCCTGCTGCTGGTCGTTGCTGCTGCACGCGACGACGAAGATCATCGCCGCGATGGCTGTCAAAGCCTTGATCATGCGCATATGTCGATCCACTCCCTGACAAAATCGACCCGGGCGCAGGTTACGCTCGGGTCGACAAAAACGATCATATATTCCGTCATTGCGGAATCAAGGGTGACCAGGCCGGATCCGAGGCGTCGGTCGGCGTCGGAACCTGGCGCTCGAAGCGGCCCGTGATGTCGACCTGGTGCAACGAGACGGCACCAGCGCGGCCGCCGCCGCTCGGCTGTCCGCGGAAGAACATGATGACACGCCCGTTCGGCGCCCATGTCGGACCTTCCACCAGGAAGCCGCTGGCCAGCATGCGCTCACCGCTGCCGTCGGCCCGCATCACGCCGATGCCGAAGCCACCCGACGAGATCTTGGTGAAGGCGATGAAGTCGCCGCGCGGCGACCAGACCGGCGTGGCATAGCGGCCCTCGCCGAAGCTGATACGCCGCTCGCCGCCGCCGCCGGCGCTCATCACGTAGAGCTGCTGGGCGCCGCCGCGGTCGGAGTTGAAGACGATCTGCGAGCCGTCGTTGGAGTAGCACGGCGAGGTGTCGATCGCCGGCGTGTTGGTGAGACGGCGCAACTGCCGGCCGCGCACATCCATCTCGTAGAGGTCGCTGTTGCCGTCGGCCGAGATGCTCATCACCACCTTGGTGCCGTCGGGCGAGAAGCGCGGGGCGAAGCTCATGCCCGGGAAGTTGCCCAGAAGCTCGCGGCGGCCCGAATCGACGTTCTGCAGGTAGACGCGCGGCGGCGTGTTGTTCTCGCCGTACGCCATGTAGACGATTTCCTGCAGGGTCGGCGAGAAGCGCGGCGTCAGCGCGATGGTGCGGCCATCGGTGATGTAACGGTTGTTGGCGCCGTCCTGATCCATGATGGCGATGCGCTTGGTGCGGTTGTTGCCCGGCCCGGACTCCGAGACATAGGCCACGCGCGTATCGAAATAGCCGTCCTCGCCGGTCACCCGCTTGTAGATCGCATCGGCGATGATGTGGGCGAGACGGCGCCAGTTGCTCTGCTGGCTGGTGAAGGAAAGCCCGGTCGCCTGGTTGCCGACGATGACGTCCCACAAGCGGAAGTCGGCCTTGATGCTGCCGCCCGACTGCGTCACCTGGCCGACCACGAGGCCGGCCGCGCCGATCTGGCGCCAGCTCGGAAACTGCGGCGGCGACGAGGCGTCGACGTTCTGCTGGATGTAGGAACTGGGCGGGATCACGCGGAACAGGCCGCTGTTCTGCAGGTCGTTCCGGATCACGTTCGCCATCTGCGCGCCGACCGCATCGCCCTTGAAGTCGACGATGGCGATCGGCACCGGCTCGAAGGAGGGCCGCGTCATGTCGATCGTGAGCTGCGCGCGCGCCGGCATCGCGGCACCGGCCGCAAGCGCGACACCGCCCATCATCGTCAAACGTCGGGGAAGTTTCATTTCGAACCTCGTCTTCATGGGGCGTGTTTATAGCCTGAGGGGAACCTAGTAGTCGCGGGGATCGAAGTTGAAAGTGATCGTCTTCCAACTGTTGTATTTTTCCGGTGACAGCGGCCACGGCTGGCAGCGCGGATTCATGATGGCGCGCCAGGCGGCATCGGCCGCGGCGCGATAGACCGCATCGCTGTGATAGCGGCCGGTGTCGCGCACGGAGGCCTGCACGGGCGTGCCGTTCTGATTCATGTCGACGACCAGCGTGATGATCATCGCCTGATCCCGCGCCCCGCCTTGCGTGTTCCAGCACGGCCGGATCTTCTGGCGCACGCCTTCGATCTCACTCGCCGTGACGACGGCGGCAAGATTGGGTGCGGCGGGCGCCTGGCGCGTGATCTGCTGCACCGGCTTGGGCTGCTGCTCGGGTGTCTGCACCTTCTGGTTCGACTGCTTGTTCTTCAGAATGTCATCCAGAAGTGCATCAACGCGATCCGGCTTGGGAGGTTGCGGCTTGGGCGGCGGCGGCTTCGGCGGCTCGGGCTTCTTCACCTCGGCCGGCTTGGGCGGCTCGGGAGGCTTCTTCTCCTCGACCTTGGGCGGCTCGGGCTCCTTGGGTTTCATCGCCACCACGTCCTCAACCGGCTTGGCGGCCTCGGTCTTGGGCTTTTCCTCGGGCTTGGGCGGCGGCGGCGTGGGCTGCGCGACGTCGGGCTTGGGCGTGGGCGGCGCCGGCGGCGGATCCGCCGTCTTGGGCGGCGGCGCCTTGGTGGTCTCCTGGGCGATCGGCGCGTCCTTGGGCTGCGGCGGCGGATTGCCCACCGTCGGCGCCGCGGCCTTCTTGTCGATCGCCTCGAACTCGACCATCACCGGCTCGGGCTCCATCAGCGGCGGCTTGCTGAAGAAGTCGAGGTTCAGGATCGCCGCCCCCAGCACGAAGACATGCACCATCGCCGACACGATGGCCGGTGTCCGCATCTCCGCACTGTCGGGGTGATGACCGAACATCCCCTACCCTGTCTCCCTTTTCCTGCTAGCGCCGCGGCGTTGGGGCCGGTTGCTGGCCGCCGCGCGGTGCCGCCGGTGCCTGCGGAGCAGGAGCCGGGCTCACCGTGCCCATCCCCTTGCCGAGCGCCTGCGCCTGTTCGCCGAGCAGACCGAGCTGGCGGAAGCCGCTCTCGATCACGACTCCCATGACTTCCATCATCTTGCCGTAGTCGACGGCCTTGTCGCCGCGCATGAAGACGCGCTGGTCGGGCTTCTCCTCGTGCACGGCCTTCAGCTTGGCGCCGAGTTCCGCCACGTCGTACTTGGTCTCGCCGAGGAAGACCTCGCCCTGGGCATTCACCGACACGACCAGTGGCTCGTCCTTGCCGCCGACCTGCTGGGCGCTGGTCTTGGGCAGATCGACCGGCACGCCGACCTGCAGGAGCGGCGCGGTGATCATGAAGATGATCAGCAACACCAGCATGACGTCGACCAGCGGCGTCACGTTGATGTCGGCGATCGGCGTATAGCTCCGCCGCCGGAATTTTCCGCCGGTCGACCCGCCGCCGGCTGCCGGGATGATGCCCGCCATCAGACCTGTTCCTCGAGCTGGCGCGACAGGATGGTGATGAACTCACCGGCGAAGGCCTCGAGCTGCTGCGCATAGCGCGCAACCTGACCGGACAGGATGTTGTACGCGCCGGCCGCCGGAATGGCGGCGACCAGGCCGATCGCCGTGGCGAACAGCGCCTCGGAGATGCCGGGCGCCACGACGGCGAGCGAGGTGTTCTTCGACTGGGCGATGTGGCTGAAGCTGTTCATGATACCCCAGACCGTGCCGAACAGACCGACGAAGGTAGCGTTGGCGCCGACCGTCGCCAGGAAGCCCAGCCGCTTCTCGATCGCCTCCATCTCGCGCTGGATGGTGACGCTCATCACCTGCTCGATGCGCTGGCGCAGCGCCGCGCGCGCGGTGGCGCTGGCCGCCAGCCCCTTGGAAACGGAGCGGCGCCATTCACGCATGGCGGCCGAGAAGATGCTCGACATCGGATCGTCCGGCTTGGCGCCGACGCGATCGTAGAGGTCCTCGAGCGACACGCCCGACCAGAAGGTATCCTCGAACGCCTGGGCGCTGCGCTTCAGCGAGCGCAGCCGCAGCACCTTCTCGAAAATGATCGCCCACGACCAGAACGAGGCCAGCAGGAGCAGGATCATGATCGCCTTGACGACCCAGTCGGCCTGCATGAACAGGCCGTACACGGACATGTCGATCGTTCCCGTGCCGCCGCCGAGGGGGGCACCGGCGACCTGCGCAAACGCGTCCATTTAGTTTCTCCGTTTATCCAAGGGTTATATCCGAATATGGCGCGAGCGGGGCGAGCCGAGGGATGTCTCGGCGGGGCTCCCACTCACAGCGACCTGGGACAAGGCAGTCCGCACGTGCGGCGGCAATCGGACCGGCCGACCGTTGTCGCCCATGCAGGCAACGACGAGCTCGGCGCGAACCAGGGTTTCTTCACCGCGACGCGCGTGCTGGAGCATGTCCAGCGAAGCGCCGCGCAATTCGCCGCAGCTGGTGACGATCTCGATCGTATCGTCCAGGCGGGCGGGTTTCAGATAGTCGATGGTGCAGCGGCGGACGACCCAGTTGATTCCGCGTTCATCGCGCAGGGCCGAGTGCTCCTGGCCGAGCAGACGCAGCAGCTCGGTACGACCGCGCTCCAGGAAGCGCAGCCAGTTGGCGTAGTAGACGATGCCGGCCGCGTCGGTGTCCTCGTAATAGACCCGGAGCGGCAGCACATGGACGCCGTCCGCCACGCTGCCGGAGGTCGGAAGCGTCATCCCTCCTCCTCCGATGTGCCCACCAGCAGGTCGAACTGCTGCTTCTGCGCCTTGGGGACAGCGATGCCGATATGGCGGTAGCCCGCCTCCGAGAGCAGGCGGCCGCGCGGCGTGCGCATCAGGAGACCGAGTTGCATCAGGTAGGGCTCGATCACGTCTTCGATCACGTCGCGCTGCTCGGCCAACGCCGCCGCCAGGGTCTCGGCGCCGACCGGGCCGCCGCCATAATTCTCGGCGATGCAGGCGAGGTAGCGGCGATCCTGACCGTCGAGGCCGCGGCCGTCGATTTCCAGCCGGGTCAGCGCCGCGTCGGCCACCTTGGCATCGACCGTGGCGCTGCCGCCGACCGCCGCAAAGTCGCGCACACGGCGCAGCAGCCGGTTGGCGACACGCGGCGTGCCGCGGGAGCGCTTGGCGATCTCGGCGCCGCCGTCCTTGGCCATCTGCATCTTGAGCACGCGAGCGGCGCGCTGGACGATCGTCTCCAGTTCGGCCGGCTCGTAGAACACCATGCGGAGCGGAATGCCGAAACGCTCGCGCAACGGCCGTGTCATCAGACCGGACCGCGTGGTCGCACCGACCAGGGTGAAGGGCGGCAGCTCGATGCGCACCGAGCGCGCCGCCGGTCCCTCGCCGATCATCAGGTCGAGCTGGAAATCCTCCATCGCCGGATAGAGGACTTCTTCGATTGCAGGATTGAGACGATGGATCTCGTCGATGAAAAGCACATCGTGCGGCTGCAGGTTGGTGAGCTGGGCCGCGAGATCGCCGGCCTTCTGGATCACCGGCCCCGAGGTCGCGCGGAAGCCCACGCCCATCTCGCGGGCGACGATCTGCGCCATCGTCGTCTTGCCGAGCCCCGGTGGGCCGTGCAGCAGGACATGATCCAGCGCCTCACCGCGCCCCTTGGCCGCCGCGATGAAGATCTTGAGATTCTCGCGGACCTGCTTCTGGCCGATGAAATCGTCGAGCGTCTGCGGCCGCAGCGCCATTTCCGCGGCGTCTTCCTCGGCGCGCTTGGGCGCGATCAGCCGGTCGCCGCCTTTTTCGAGTTGAGCGTTCATCGCGCGAGCTCCTGCAGGCCGGCGCGGATCACGGCATCGAGCTTGGCGTCAGCCCCCAGCCGCTGGGTCACGCGCGCCACGGCGCCAAAGGCCTCGATCCGCTTGTAGCCGAGATTGACCAGGGCCGAGACGGCGTCTTCGTTGATCGAACCGCCGCCGGCCGCCGCCGGGCTCGCCGCATTGGCGGGTGCAGCTGCTGCCGGCACGATGCCGAACGAGGCCGCCTTGTCCTTGAGTTCCGTCGCCAGCCGCGCGGCGAGCTTGGGACCTACGCCGGCCGGTCGGCTCAAGGTCGCGCGATCCTGGGCGGCGATCGCGCGGGCGATCTCGTTCGGAGACAGGGTCGACAGGATGGACAGAGCCACGCGGGCACCCACACCCTGCACCGTCGTCAGGATGCGGAACCAGTCACGCTCGGCGGTCTCGAGGAAGCCGTAGAGCGCGATCGCGTCCTCGCGCACGATGGTTTCGACCAGCACGGCCACCGGCCCGCCGACCGTGAGATCGCGCAAGGTCCGAGCCGACGCCGAGACGAGATAGCCCACGCCGCCCACGTCGATGACGGCGCTGTCGGTATCGACCGAGTCGACCTGGCCTTTCAGTTTGGCGATCATGGATGGGCGATCATTGGGCGGCCACGATGTGGCGCGCCGTCAGTTGACGATGGGCCCGATGATGGGCGTGGCAGATCGCGACGGCCAGGGCGTCGGCGGCATCGGCCTTGGCCTCGACGCCCGGCAGCAGGCGGCCGACCATCATGGCGATCTGCCGCTTGTCGGCGTGGCCCGCGCCCACGACCGACTTCTTCACGAGGTTGGTGGCATATTCATGGACCGGCAGGCCGGCACAGGCCGGCGCCAGCAGCACCACGCCGCGCGCCTGACCGAGCTTCAAGGTTGAACCCGGATTGACGTTCACGAAGGTCTCCTCGACCGCGGCCTCGGCCGGCCGCTGCGCCTCGACGACGGCAGAGACGCCGTCGAACAGTTCCTTCAGCCGCTGCGCCAGCGCGCCCGTCGTCGCCACCTTGACGACGCCGTGGGCAACATGGCGCAGCCGATTGCCGTCGACCTCGATCACTCCCCAGCCGGTCAGGCGCAGACCGGGATCGAGGCCGATCAGTCTCATTCCACCCGGCTCAGGCGGCAAACTTGGCCAGAGCGTCGTCCGACACCTCGAAATTGGCGTAGACGTTCTGGACGTCGTCGTTGTCGTCGAGCGCTGCGATCAGGTCGAGCAGGGTCTGCACCGTCTCGCCTTCGACCGGCGCCGTGGTCTTCGGCCGCCACATCAGCTTGGCCGCCGTCGGCTGGCCCAGCGACTTCTCGAGCGCTTCGCGCACCGAACTGAAGTTCTCCTGAGCGCAGTAGATCTCGTGGACAGCGCCCTCGCCTTCGCCGCTCACCACGTCGTCGGCGCCGGCGTCGATCGCCTTCTCCAGCACGTCGTCGGCCGAGCCGACGGACAGCGGGAAGCGGAACTCGCCCAGCCGGTCGAACATGAAGGAGACGCTGTTCGACTCGCCGAGATTGCCGCCGTGCTTGGAGAAGATGGAGCGTACTTCACCGGCGGTGCGGTTGCGGTTGTTGGTCAGCGCCTCGACGATCAGCGCGACGCCCGCCGGGCCATAGCCCTCGTAGCGCACCTCGTCGTAGTTGGCGTCCGCATCGGAGCCCGCTCCGCGCTTGATCGCCCGATCGATCGTATCGCGCGTCATATTGGCTTCGCGCGCCGCGATCATCGCCGCGCGCAGGCGCGGATTGGACGCCGGATCGGCTGCCCCCAGACGGGCTGCCGTCGTGATTTCGCGGATCAGCTTGGTGAAGATCTTCGCCCGCACAGCGTCCTGACGACCCTTGCGGTGCATGATGTTTTTGAATTGGGAATGGCCTGCCATGGCCCGACAACCAGATTAAGTGATCAGAAGGCCCGGCTATACCACTTCTCGTGGGCTTTGGCAGGCTTGCGACTGCTCTGGAAGGGCTCGGAGCAAAAAAAGGCGGGGGCCGAAGCCCCCGCTAAAAAACGTCGGAACCTAGATTCCGACGCCCCCTCTAACCTTGAAGACAGTCGCCGTACCGGCGAAAAACCGTTTAACTTCAAAAGGATGCCGGTTTTTCCCCAGGCCGTCAATGACCGTCTTCAAGACACATCTAATAGCTATGCGCACCGCCTGTGAGATACAAGATGCTGCAGGCTAGATGGTGGCTGCCAGCCGCCCTCCCAGCCGGATTGGCCGGATCGACCGGGCCAGGCCGGTCCGGTCATCGGTTTCGACCACAGCCGCGCACAAAGTGCCCTCGCCGTCGGCCGGCGCCAGTCTTTCGCCCGGCATTTTGCGAATGAAGCGCTGGATGGCGATTTCCTTCTTCATCCCGATCACGCTGTCATAGTCGCCGCACATGCCGACGTCGGTCTGATAGGCCGTACCGCCTGGCAATACCCAGCCGTCGGCCGTCGGGACATGGCTGTGGCTGCCCAGCACGGCCGAGGCCCGGCCGTCGCAGTAATGGCCGATCGACTGCTTCTCGCTGGTCGCCTCGCCATGGACGTCGACCAGGATGAAATGCGCGGTCTGGCCCAGGGCGTACTTGGCGAGTTCGGCCTCGACAGCCCGGAACGGGTCGTCCAGCGCGTCCATGAACAGCCGGCACATGACGTTGACGACGACGATCTTCTGGCCGCGCGGCGTCTGGAAGAGGTTGGCGCCCCAGCCTGGCGTGCCGGGCGGGAAATTGATCGGCCGCAGCAGGCGCTTGTCCTGCGCGATGTAGGGGATGATTTCGCGCTGATCCCAGGCATGATTGCCGGTGGTGATGCAGTCGACGCCGACCTCGTGCATCTCGGCGCAGATCTTGCCGGTGATCCCGAAGCCCGCGGCCGCGTTCTCGCCGTTGACGACGACGAAATCGAGACCCAGTTCGCGCCGCAGCCGCGGCACTTCCTTCAGCACGACGTCGCGACCAGCCCGGCCCACGACATCGCCACAGAACATGACTTTCATGCCCTAGACAAAGGCCGAAGCACGCCTGTCGGTCAACAGCCAATCGAGCCGCTGGTCGTCGGGGCCATGCGGAACTTCGTCCACGGCCTGGCCGTCGAAGCCGACGCCGACCGCCGTGATCTCCTGCTTTCGCCGCAGCGCCTCGATCGTCCGATCGTAGAAGCCGCCGCCATAGCCCAGCCGCCATCCCTCGCGATCGCAGGCGAGCAACGGCACCAAGAGGGCGTCGGGCTCGATAGCCTCATGGTCGGCCGAGGGCTGCAGCGTCCCGAACACGCCGGGTTCGAGGCGATCTCCCGGCTGCCAGACGCGGAACAGCAGACGCTGGCCCCGCCCCTGCACCACCGGCAGCGCCAGCCTGCAGCCGGCGCCGCGCAGGTCGACCAGCAGCGGCTTGATGTCGATTTCGTCCTTGATCGGCCAGAACCCCGAAACGGTGCAGGGTACGGCAAACGGCTTCTCCGCCTGCATGGTCGCGACCAGGCCATGAGCCGCGGCTTGTCGCGCCTCGCCATCGAGCGCCCGACGCCAGGCGGACATCGCCTGGCGCATCGTCGACTTGGCGTTCGTCAGGGTCATCGGCAGGCGAGCCTGAAGTGGGGCGGCTCCACGATGGGCCGTGGTTCGTAGAACCTCCAAGGCCTGCAAAAGCAGGTGGGCACCGTGTGGCCGAGACCAGGGTCAGGGCCAGGGACAGTTCCCAGGAGTTCTTATTGGCCCCGGGGTTTTAAGCGAGCCTCGCACCGCGCAGAGATCCGCCCCGACCTCAATCTAGGCATTCGGGGCGGCCATCGCAATGCGGGGCACCAGCGTTACGCCTGATTTCAGGCGGCGCCGCTCACCTTCTTTTGCATCTTGTCGACGCGGGCGGTGATCAGCTCTTCGAGCGCGGTCGCCAGCGTGTCGGCACTGTCCGTTGCCGTGGCACGTGCCGTTTCGGCGGCCTTGGCGATGCCACGCGCCTCGCGGCTCTCCTCGGCCAGCAGAAGGGCGGCGAACACCAGCAGCTTGACCTCGGGCGTGGCCGGCGGAAGCTGCAGGCGCAGCTCGCTCACCTTCTCGTCGACATAGGCGGCCAGCTCATGGACCCGCGCCTCCTCGCCGTCGCCACAGGCGAGCTCGTAGGTACGATTGGCGATTTGAATCGAAACCTGCGGCATTTTCCGCGTCTCCTGTTTTTTGCGCCGTATCCGGCGTCTGAGGGGAGACTCACTTTGCCACGTCACGTTCGACGACGCACCCCCATGGCTGGGGTTAACTGTCGAGCTTAATGCGTGACCATTATTGCTGATCGGCCGCGAGCAGCGAACGAATGTACTCCATCGCACGTTCGAGACGGCCCTCGACCTCGATCGCGACCCTCTTCAATTCGTCGTGCTGGCGTTCAAGCTTGCTCAGTCGCTCGGCGAGTTCGTCGGCACGCAGACGTTCGACGCTCAGCCGCTCGTCGACCATGGTCTCGAGACGGCTCAGCGCAACGTCGACGCGGTCCTTAACACTGGCTGCCCTGGACACCGCTTGCCCGCCAGCGGATGGCAGTGGGTTGCCCGGCTGCATCTGCTCCATCGGCGGAAGATAAGTTGAGCGCCTGTGAGCGGTCAACATCTTGGCCCACGTACGGGCAAATGCCCGCAATATGTTGGTTTCGCGGGCGGTTTTGCGCATTGACGCGCCAAAGGGTGGTCGGCATGTTGCGCGCCGTCGAAAAAGGCCTAAGACACAAGGACAAAATGACCGAGCAAACCGCCGCTTCGCGTGACATGGCGAACGCCATCAGGGCCCTGGCCATGGACGCCGTACAGCAGGCGGATTCAGGCCATCCCGGCATGCCGATGGGCATGGCGGATGTCGCCACCGTCCTGTTCACCAAATTCCTGAAGTTCGACGCCTCGGAACCCCATTGGCCCGACCGCGATCGCTTCATTCTCTCGGCCGGCCACGGCTCGATGCTGCTCTATTCGCTGCTGCATCTCACCGGTTACGCCGACATGACGCTGGACGAGCTGAAGAAGTTTCGCCAGCTCGGCAGCCGCACCGCCGGCCATCCGGAATACGGCCATGCCAGCGGCATCGAGACAACCACCGGACCGCTCGGCCAGGGCCTCGGCAACTCCGTGGGGTTCGCGCTCGCCGAACGTGCGCTCGCGGCGCGCTTCGGCCGCGATGTCGTCGACCACTACACATACGTGATCGCCGGTGACGGCTGCCTCATGGAAGGCGTCGGTCAGGAGGCGATCACGCTGGCCGGCCATCTCGGCCTCGGCCGGCTGATCGTGCTGTTCGACGACAACGGCATCTCGATCGATGGTCCAACGTCGCTCTCGACCTCGGAAGACCACAAGAAGCGCTTCGCCGCCGCCGGCTGGCATGTGCTCTCGGTCGATGGCCACGACGCCGAGGCCGTCACGCGGGCGATCCGCAAGGCGCGCAACGTCACCGACAAGCCGTCGCTGATCGCTTGCAAGACGGTGATCGGCTACGGCGCACCGACCAAGGCCGGCACCGCGGCCACCCATGGCTCGCCGCTCGGCAAGGACGAGATCGCCGGCGCACGCGAAAAACTCGGCTGGCCGTACGGCCCGTTCGACATCCCCGAGCCGGTGTTCAGCGCCTGGCGCAAGGTCGGTGCGCGCGGCAAGTCGGCTCGCCGCAAGTGGGTGAAGCGGCTGGCGGAGCTGCCCGAGGCGGATCGGGCCGAGTTCGATCGCCGCCAGAAGGGCGACCTCCCCGCCGCCGTCGGCGAAGCGGTCGCCGCCTTCAAGACCAAGATTGCCAACGACAAGCCGTCCTGGGCGACCCGCAAGTCGAGCCAGGAAGTGCTCGAGGTCATCAACCCGGTGCTGCCCGACACGATCGGCGGCTCGGCCGACCTCACGGGCTCCAACAACACCAAGACGGCATCGCTGAAGCCCTTGACCGCGGCCGATCCGGCCGGCCGCTACGTCTATTACGGCATCCGCGAGCATGCGATGGCCGCTGCCATGAACGGCATGGCGCTGCATGGCGGCGTCATCCCCTACGGCGGCACCTTCATGGTCTTCACCGACTATTGCCGCCCGTCGATCCGCCTCTCCGCCCTGATGGGCGTGCGTGTCGTCTATGTGATGACCCACGATTCGATCGGGCTCGGCGAAGACGGTCCGACGCACCAGCCGGTCGAGCATCTGGCCGCCCTGCGCGCCATCCCCAACCTCAACGTGATGCGTCCGGCCGACGCCATCGAGACGGCGGAGTGCTGGCAGATCGCCCTCGAGGCCAAGAAGACCCCGAGCATCATCGCGCTCAGCCGCCAGAACCTGCCGACGGTGCGCGATGCCGGTGACGGCAATCGCTCGGCACGCGGCGCCTACATCCTGGCCGGCGACGCCTCGGCGCCGATCCGGCTGATCGCCTCGGGTTCCGAAGTGCAACTCGCTCTCGGCGCGCGCGACCTCCTTGCCCAGGAAGGCCTGGCGGCGGCGGTCGTTTCGATGCCGTCCTGGGAACTCTTCGAGGCGCAGGACGATACCTATCGCGGGGAAGTCATGGGCGGCGACGGCACCGTGCGCGTCGCCTGCGAAGCGGCGTCCGGCTTCGGCTGGGAACGCTGGCTCGGCACCAGGGGGACTTTCGTCGGCATGAAGAGTTTTGGCGCGTCGGCCAAGGCTTCGGATCTCTACAAGCACTTCGGCATCACCGCCGAGGCGATCGCCGCCGCGGCGCGTCAACTGACACAATAACGGAGGGACCAAATGGCTGTTCGGGTTGCAATCAACGGCTTCGGCCGCATCGGCCGCAATGTGCTGCGGGCCATCATCGAGTCGGGCCGCAAGGACATCGAGGTCGTGGCGATCAACGATCTCGGCCCGGTCGAGACCAACGCCCATCTCTTCCGCTTTGACTCCGTGCACGGCCGCTTCAACGGCGAAGTGAAGGTCGACGGAGACACGATCGACGTCGGCCGCGGCAAGATCAAGGTGACGGCCGAGCGCGATCCCTCGAAGCTGCCGCACAAGGCGCTTGGGGTCGATATTGCCCTGGAGTGCACCGGCATCTTCACGTCGAAGGACAAGGCTTCGGCTCACGTCACTGCCGGCGCCAAGCGCGTGCTGGTCTCGGCTCCCGCCGACGGCGCCGATCTCACGGTGGTCTATGGCGTGAACCACGACAAGCTCACCAAGGACCACATCGTCGTCTCCAACGCCTCGTGCACGACCAACTGCCTGGCACCGGTCGCCAAGGTGCTGAACGATGCGGTCGGCATCGATCACGGCTTCATGACGACGATCCATGCCTACACCGGCGACCAGCCGACGCTCGACACGATGCACAAGGATCTCTATCGCGGCCGCGCCGCGGCGATGTCGATGATCCCGACCTCGACCGGTGCCGCCAAGGCCGTCGGCCTGGTGCTGCCGGAGCTGAACGGCAAGCTCGACGGCGTGTCGATCCGCGTTCCGACGCCCAACGTCTCGGTCATCGACTTCAAGTTCGTCGCCAAGCGCAAGACGGACAAGGACGAGATCAACAAGGCCGTGAAGCTCGCGGCCGCCAACCAGCTCAAGGGCATCCTGGGCTGGACCGACGCCCCCAACGTCTCGATCGACTTCAACCACGATCCGCACTCCTCGACCTTCCATATGGACCAGACCAAGGTCATGGACGGCACGCTGGTGCGCGTGATGAGCTGGTACGACAACGAGTGGGGCTTCTCCAACCGCATGGCCGACACGGCCGTCGCGATGGGCAAGCTCTAGTCTCCCGGACAGCCGGCCTTCGGGCCGATGGGATCAAGACCGCGGGCCTAAAACCCGCGGTCTTATTTTTTGGGCATGCGCCGGAACGCCTCTTCCAGCGTCGGCGGGCTCGGCGGCGGCTCCCAGGCAACCTGCATCTCCACCAGCCCCATCAGGTGGTCGAGCATCAGCTTGCTCGCTTTGCGACCATCGCGCGCCAGGATTGCCTTCACGATGTCGCCGTGATCGTGCGGGCCGGCGCAATTGTGGAAGCTCTGCGGGGCCGCCAGCGAGAAGTGCATGGTCGCGCGGTTCAGCACACCTCGCAGCATCTTCATGAGCTGTTCGTTGTGGCAAAGCTCCGCCAGCAGCACGTGGAACTCGCCTGCCAGGTCGAATAGCCGGCCACGATCGTCGGTGCGGATGGCAAACCTCTCTTCACCGATATGCGCCTTCAGGCGTCGCGCGGCCTCGGGCTCGTACTCAGCGGCCAGCCGGCGCACGATGGCGCCCTCGAGCATCGCGCGCACATCGTAGATCTCCCGCACTTCCTCGTTCGACAGCATCGGCACGAAGGTGCCGCGATTGGGCACCGCCTCCAGCCAGCCCTCATGGACCAATCGGTGCAGCGCCTTGCGCACACGCTCGCGGCTGACCTTGAGGAGGCGTCCCAGAGCCGCTTCGCGCAACTTGGTTCCGGGCTGCAAGCGCCCCATCAGCAGGGCCTGGCGAATTGCCTCGTAGACAGCACGATCGGCGGCGACGTCACCCTTGCGGCGTCGCATCGAGGAGCGGCCTGCTTTGGTTCGAGCTTTCATAATGTGCACATTACGCCAAAGTTTGTGCACAAACTGGGCCATTACAAAGTCGAATCCACTTTCACTTCAAGTGAACCGGCGTTTATCATCCTGGCACGCACATTGCCTCGTGCCTCGGGAGGGAGTGCCGACATGAAGTCGACGAGCCAGAACATGACAGCTGCATCGTCGAGCCAACCGGCGGCGCGGACACTCGATGTCGAAAAGCTGAGCGTGCGCTACGGCACGTCGCTGGCGGTCGACGGCGTCAGCTTGGCCATCGAGCCCGGCGAGGTCGTGGCTCTGCTGGGTCCATCGGGTTGCGGCAAGACCACCCTGCTGCGCGTCATCGCGGGCTTCGTGCGCCAGGCGGCCGGCCAAGTGCGCGTCGACGGCATACCGATCGACCATCTGCCTGCCAACCGGCGCAACATCGGCATCGTCTTCCAGAACTATGCGCTGTTCCCGCACATGACGGTGGCGGAGAACGTGGCCTACGGCCTGCGTGCCCGTGGCGTCGCAAACGCGGAGATCCAGGCCCGGATCGGACGCTTCCTCGACATCGTGCAGCTCGGCGCTTTCCGCGAACGCCTGCCGCGCCAGCTCTCGGGCGGCCAGCAGCAGCGCGTGGCGCTGGCGCGCGCCCTTGCCGTCGAGCCCTCCATTCTTCTGCTCGACGAGCCCTTCGCCGCGCTCGACCGCAACCTGCGCCTCGACATGCAGATCGAGGTCAAACGCCTGCAGCGCACACTTGGCCTCACGACCATCCTGGTAACGCACGATCAGGACGAGGCCATGAGCGTGGCCGACCGCATCGCGGTCATGAACAAGGGCAAGGTCGAACAGTTCGATACGCCCGTCGCAATCTACGACCGGCCGCAGACGCTGTTCGTCAACGGCTTCATCGGCACGACCAATCTCCTGAACGGCAAGGTCGCGGCAATCGACGGCGGCAGCGCAAAGGTAACGCTCGATGCCGGCGCAACCGTGACGCTGCCCACGCGCCCCGACATCCAGGCCGGTTCGGCCGTGCTCCTGTCGGTGCGCCCGGAGCAACTGACGCTTTCCTCGACGCCTAGCCCCAGCGCATGGCGCGTCGAACCCGGCCTCAGCCTGCCGCTCGGCGCCCAGCTCGTGCACGAAGCCCGCACCGCCGATGGCGCCACCCTCAAGATCGTCGAACCTCGACGCGCCGCGCCACCCGAGACCAGTCGCGTCTATTGCACGCTCGCGCCCGACGCTCACCCTTCCTTGTTTCCGCGTGCCACCTCATGACGACGGAGTGATGTCCATGTTCAGTCGCAGAAGCCTGCTCGCCGGCGCCACCGCGCTCGGCGGCACCTCCCTCCTCCCCGCCATCGCCCATGCCAAAGGCAGCGTCGCCTCGGCGATCTATCCCGGCACCTGGGAGGACGCCTATCGCGCCATCGTGGCGCCGGCGTTGAAGAAGAAGGATGCCGTCGACCTCGAACTGCAGCCGCTGTTCGCCGTCGACCAGATCGCCAAGGCCCGGGCTGCGCGCGGCACGCCGCCGTTCGATGCCTTCGTGCTCGATCCCGGCCCGCGCATCACCGGGATCGAGGGCGGTCTGTTCGACAAGTTCGACGGCAAGAAGATCACCAACGCCTCGAAGCTGCCGGCCGGCACGATCGACGACTGGGGCATCGCCGTGAGCGCCCAGGTCGTCGGGATTGCCTACAATCCCAAGAAGGTGCCGGCGCCCAAGGGCTGGAAGGACCTGTTCACCGATCCCTGGGTCTCGAAGCTCGGCCTCACCGGCTTCCAGACCACTTTCGGCACCGTGTCGCTGATCGAGATCGCCAAGATCTTCGGCGGCTCGGAGACCAACATCGAACCGGCCCTCGTCGAACTGAAGAAGGTCCTGTCCAAGGTGGCGGCCGTCGGCCAGCCGGCGGCAATGCCGAGCCTCTTCCAGCAAGGCCAGTGCGACGTGATGTATACCAACACCCAGACCGTCGCGACGCTCAAGGGTCGCGGCGTCGACATCGAGTTCGTGAAGCCCGAGACCGGCGCCATCACCTTCTTCACGACGCTTCATATCGCCAAGGGTTCGGCCGAAGTCGAGAACGCCTACAAGTACTTCGACGTCGCCCTTAGCAAGGACGTGCAGGAGGCGCTGACCAAGCCCCCCTACAACCTGGTCCCGGTGAACAAGGATGTCCCGCTTCCCGCCGACCTGCCGATGAAGAGCCTCGACGAGATGGCGACCTACGTCCAGCACGACTGGGCGAAGATCAACCCGCTGCGCGCCAGCTGGATCGAGAAGTTCAACAAGGAAATGGCGAAGTGACCAAGGCTGCAGAGTGGCAGCTCGCGCTGCCACTCGCACTCTGCTTCGTCTCGCTGTTCTTGGCGCCGCTGCTGCTGCTGATCGGCGTCAGTTTCTTCGACGACGACAAGATCACCCAGCCGGGCTTCGGACAGTGGGTCAAGTTCTTCGGCGATCCCTTCAGCTACAAGGTGATCGCCGACACGCTGCTGCTCGGCGTGAAGACCGTCTGCGCCACTGTCCTGCTCGGCTATCCGCTGGCGTTGGTCTATCTCGACGCGCCGCCGCGCCTGCAGAAGATCCTGATCTTCGTCATCGTCATGCCGCTCCTGCTGTCCGTCGTGGTCCGCACCTTTGCCTGGATCGTGATGCTGGGACGCGACGGCGTGGTGAACCAGCTCTTGCTCAGCCTCGGCATCATCTCCGAGCCGTTGAGGCTCCTGCAGACCGAGCTGGGCCTCGTGATCTCGCTCACCCAGATCGAGATGCCGTTGATGCTCCTGCCGCTGATCAGCGTCATGTCGCGGCTCGATCCGAACCTGCGCGACGCTTCGGCCGCACTCGGCGCCTCGCGCTGGCGCACGCTCTTTACGGTGATCGTGCCGCTCAGCATGCCGGGACTGGTCGCAGGCTGCCTGTTGGTGTTCGCCAGCTCGACGACGGCGTTCATCTCGCAGACCGTGATCGGCGGTGTGCGGCTGATCTACCTGCCGCTGCTGATCTGGCAGCAGTCCCTGGTCGTCTTCAACTGGCCCTTCGCGGCCGTGGCCTCGATTGCCTTGCTGGTCTCCGTGCTCACGGTGGTGAGTGCGCTTTCCTGGCTCGGCCGACGCTCCAGCGGACATCTCCAAGGGTAGACGATATGGGCAGGCAACGCTCCCTGGCTGACCTTTCCTACACCCTGGTAATCGGCACGTTGGCGCTGCTGGCGCTGCTGATCATCGTGGTGCCAGTGGTGATCGTGCTCACGACCTCGTTCACCGAGGGGCGTTCGCTGAAGTTCCCGCCGACCGGCTTCTCGCTGCAATGGTATGCGGAGCTGTTCGATGCCTCGAAGTCGCGGCAGATCCATCGCGCCGTCTACAATTCGCTGGAAGTGGCGGCCTGGTCGACCGGGTTCGGTGTCCTGCTCGGCAGTCTGGCTGCCCTCGGGCTGGCGCGCAGCCGCCACAAGCTCGCCCGGGTCGGCGACAGCTTCTTCATGTCGCCCCTGGTGCTGCCGGGCCTCACCTTCGGTCTGGCGGCCTTGATGTACTTCACGCTGATCGGGCTCAGGCCCTCGCTGAACCTGATCATCGCCGGCCACATGATCGTCACCGTGCCGTTCATTCTGCGCACGACGACGGCAAGCCTCTCGCAGCTCGATCCGGCCCTGAACGACTCCTCGCAGAGCCTGGGCGCGAGCTGGTTCTACACCCTGCGTCGCGTGACCCTGCCGCTGATCGCGCCCGGCATCTTTGCCGGCGCGTTCCTGGCCTTCATGGCCTCGATCGACAACGTGCCGGTGTCGCTGTTCCTGTCGACCGCCCGCACCGACATGCTGCCGATCCGCATGTGGGGCATGATGGAATCGACGCTCGATCCACGCATCGCCGCGGTGTCGGGCGTGTTGATCGCTGCTTCTTTCCTGCTGATGCTGATCATGGAATGGACGGTGGGACTCACCCGCCGCATGCGCGACTGACGAGGAAACCTCATGGAACTGATACCGCAGCCTCTGACAAAGGAGGCCTTCGCGCCCTTCGGCGACGTGATCGACGTGCCCGAGACGCCCGGCCGCACCTACTACAACGATGCGCTGGGCAATCTGCGGCCCGATGCCCAGGCGAACCTGTCGCTCAGCCTGAAAGCCGAGACGCCGGACCGGCCGCTGCGCTCCGATTACATGGAGCGTCATGAATTCTCTTCCCAGACCTTCGTACCGCTCGATGTCGAGCGCTGGCTGATCGTCGTGGCGCCACACGCCTCGGCCGGCGGGCCGGACGTGGCAGGCATGAAGGCATTCATCGCCACCGGCCGGCAGGGCGTCACCTACCGACCCAACACCTGGCATCACGGCCTCACCGTGCTCGACCGGCCGGGCCGCTTCGCTGTCTTCATGTGGCTCGACGGCGGCAAGGGCGACGAGGAGTTCGTGCCGGTGCCGCCTTTCTCCATCCGCATTCCCTGATCGGAGTTTGATGATGCCATACGACGTCCGCCGCGATTTCATCGGCTACGGCGCCAATCCGCCGAATCCCAAGTGGCCCAACGGGGCACGGATCGCGGTCAACTTCGTCATGAACTACGAAGAAGGCTCCGAGCCTTCGATGCAGGACGGCGAAGGCCATACCGAGATCGGCCTGACCGACGCCGGCCGCATGGGCCAGACGATCCAGGGCCGCGACCTCGCCGGCGAAGGCCTGTTCGAGTATGGCAGCCGCGTCGGCTTCTGGCGGCTGATGCGGCTCTTCCAGGAGCGCAACTTGCCGATGACGATCTTTGGCTGCGCGCTCGCGATGGAGCGCAACCCCGACGCCTCGGCCGCAATCGCCAAGGCGGGCTTCGACGTCTGCTCGCATGGATACCGCTGGATCAAGCACTACGAACTCAGCGAAGCCGAGGAGCGCGAGCATATCCGCAAGGCCATCACCACGATCCAGAAGATGACCGGCGAAAGGCCGCTGGGCTGGTACTGCCGCTATGGACCCAGCGTGAACACGCGGCGGCTGGTCGCCGAGGAAGGCGGCTTCCTCTACGATAGCGACTATTACGGTGACGAGTTGCCCTTCTGGATCACCGTCGACGGCAAGCAACAGCTCGTCGTGCCCTACTCCATCACCAACAACGACGGCCAGTTTGCCGCCTCGATCGGCACCTCGGACCAGTGGTTCTCCTTCGTGCGCGATGCCTTCGACATGCTCTACCGCGAAGGCGCGACGCAGCCCAAGATGATGTCGGTCGGCCTGCATATGCGCCTGATCGGCCATCCCGCGCGCGCCGTCGGGCTGGAGCGCCTGCTGGACCACATGCTGAAGCACGAGGGCGTCTGGATCACCCGCCGCATCGACATCGCACGGCATTGGATCGCCACGCAT
>Ga0209933_1000286_pt1 | contig 108565 bp, 112 predicted proteins | sample ThiBiot_300_biof_FD_183944 | JGI IMG/M metagenome (GOLD analysis project Ga0209933, IMG submission 183944) | Wastewater bioreactor microbial communities from Cape Town, South Africa - Thiocy_cont_300_biof (SPAdes) | ecosystem: Engineered > Bioremediation > Thiocyanate > Unclassified | place... | reverse complement strand
CAAGCCGCTGGCCTATATCCGCCAGCTGCTGGCGTGAGCACGGCGGCCTTCCTGCCGCCGCTGCGCGAGGATCTCACCCTCTCGCCGGGGCCCTTGTCGGAAGGCCAGCCGACCTGGTCGCTGTACGATCCGGCGCGCCATCGTTTCGTGCGGCTGGGCTGGCTCGACTTCGAGATCCTGAGCCGCTGGGGCCTGCGGGCACCGGAAGCGATCCTGGCAGCGATCGCCACCGAGACGACCCTGCGGCCCAGCACCGACGACATCGTGCGTTTCGCCAAGTTCGCGCGCGGCGCCGGCCTCCTGCAGGCGACGACCGCGGCGGAGACCGCGCAGATGGCGGCGGAACGCCTGATCGAGCGCAAGGGCGCGGCCTCCTGGCTGGTGCACAACTACCTCTTCCTGCGCCTGCGGCTGGTCAATCCCGACCGCTTCCTGACGACGGCGCTGCCTTTCGTGCGCTGGCTGTTCACCCGCGCCGGGATGATCGGCATCGCCACCTTGGGCGTGCTGGCCCTGTTCCTGATCTCGCGCGATTGGGAGCGTTACACCCACAGCCTGATCGAACAGACCTCGATCGAGGGGCTGATCCAGATGGCGATCGCCATTTCCTTCGCCAAGGTGTTTCACGAATTGGGGCACGGCTTCGCCACCAAGCTCTATGGCTGTCGGGTGCCGTCGATGGGCGTGGCCTTCCTGGTGCTGTGGCCGGTGCTCTGGACCGACACCACCGACGCCTGGCGGCTGACCGACCGGCGGCAGCGGCTGGTCATCGATTCCGCCGGCATGGCGACCGAGATCCTGATCGCCGCGATCGCCTCGATCGCCTGGGCGGTGCTGCCGGACGGACCGACGCGCAGCGCCATGTTCGTGCTGTCGAGCTCGACCTGGCTGCTCACCTTGCTGGTCAACATCAGCCCGCTGATGCGCTTCGACGGCTACTACATTCTCTCCGACCTGCTGGATTTCCCGAACCTGCAGGAGCGGGGCTTCGCCTATACGCGCTGGCTGATGCGCGAGGTCCTGTTCCGCCCCAACGTGCCGCCGCCGGAAGTGCTGCCGCGGCCGCTCGATCGGATCATCGTCGTCTGGTCGATCTCGACCTGGATCTACCGCTTCTTCCTGTTCATGGGCATCGCGGTGCTGGTCTACCACCTCACCTTCAAGGTGCTGGGTGTGGTGCTGATGGCGATCGAGATCTGGTTCTTCGTCGCCCGACCGATCGTGAAGGAGATCGGCGTCTGGATGAAGCTGCCGACGGTCCGCAAACCCGGGCGCTACACCTGGGGCACGTTCGGCCTGCTGGCCGTCCTGCTGCTGGCGGTTCTCGTGCCGTGGCGCGGCCGGGTCGATGCCCCGGCGCTGCTGCGGGCGGAGCGTCAGATGGTGTTGATGGCGGCCGAGCCGGGCCGCCTGGTCGAGATGGTGGCGGAAAAGGCGCGTGTCACCGAAGGCCAGATCCTGTTCCGCATGGATTCGGTGGAGATCGATCACGACATCGCCGCTGCCCGTGCCCAGCTCGAGGCCGCCCAGGCCGAGCAGACCGCCGGCACCTACAATCCCGAGCGGCGCCGTGCCCAGCAGGCGGCCTTCGCGCGAACCTCCGAGGCGTCGGCGGCGCTCGCGCGGTCGGAGAGCCGGGCCGGCAGCCTCGAAGTGACGGCACCCTTTGCCGGTGAAGTGCGGGACATCCCGCCCGACCTCAGAGTCGGCGCGCAGATCCGCCGGCTGGAGCGCCTGGGCGTGCTGGTCGCGGCCGACAGCTCGATCGTCGAGGCCTTTGTCTCGGAGGCCGATCTCGATCGGATCCGTCTCGGCGCCGCCGCCCGCTTCGTGCAGGTCGACGGCGACACGCTCGACCTCGAAGTGACCGAGGTGGCACACGCCTCGACGCGTGCGCTGGAAGTGATCGAACTGGCCTCGACCCACGAAGGCCCGATCGCGGTGCGCAAGGGGCCGCAGAACACCCTGGTGCCCGAGCATGCGCTCTATCGCGTCCTGCTGACCGGCAAGCGGCCGCTCGGCACCACGACGTCGCGCGCCGTCGGGACCGTGGTGATCGACGCCCCGCCGCGCAGCCTCGCCGATATCGTCTATCGGCGGGCCGTGGCGCTCTTCCTCAGGGAAGCGTCGCCTTAGGCGGCGGCGCGCTGCTCGAAATAGGCGTCGAGGCGCTTGGCCAGGCCATCGGAAATGCGCGTCAATGGCAGGCGGCATTCGGGTGAAGCGATCAGGCCCTGGCGCCACAGCAGGTACTTGATCGGCATCGGGTTGGCTTCGGCGAACAGCAGTGGCACGAACTGGGCGAGCGGCGCCCAGGCGGCGCGCGCACCGGCCACGTCGTTGGCTGCGAAGCACCGGCCGACCTCGATGAAGCGCTCGGTCATCAGGTGGCTCGCCGCCAGGATGCCGCCCTCCGCGCCGTTGGCCATCATCGTGAAGTAGAGCGCGTCCTCGCCGGTCAGGACGGCGAAGTCCTTGGGCTTGCGCGCCAGCAGTTCGAGCGACTGGGCGAGGCTCCCCGAACTGTCCTTGGCGCCCACGATGTTCGGCACCTCGGCCAGCTCCAGCATCGAGTCGTTGGAGAGGTTCACCGCCGTGCGATAGGGGATGTTGTAGATCAGCACCAGGCGGTCGGTCGCGGCGGCGATGTTGCGGAAGTGCGCGATCAGTCCGTCCTGGCTCGGCCGGTTGTAGTAGGGGCAGACCGACACGACGCCGTCGAAGGCGATGCGCTGCAGCCGCTTCAGCTCCTTCTCGACCTTGCGCGTCGAGTTGCCGCCGACGCCGACGAAGACCGGGACGCGGCCGCGCGCCACGGCCACCGTGCGCTCGATCACCAGGTCGATCTCGGCTTCGTCCAGGGTGGGCGATTCGCCCGTGGTGCCGAGCGGGAACAGGGCGTCGGCCCCGGCCTGGATATAGTGCTCGACCAGCCGGTCGTAGTTCTGGATGTCGACGGCGCCATCCTTGAACGGCGTGATCAGGGGGACCCACAATCCAGAAATAGAGGGGCCTGAAACGGAGGGGCCTGAAAGGGCGCGGCCGGAGAGTTGGGTTGTCATGTCGCGACGCTACGCTCGCCTCGGGAATAACAAAATCGAATGTTTTGGATAAGACCGTTCGGTTTGCGTTATATATCGGCGATGCGTCGGGATCTCGATATCGCGCTGGTGCGCACCTTCCTTGCTGTCGTGGAATCGGGCGGCGTCACGCGTGCCGCCACGACGCTCGGCATGAGCCAGGCGGCCACCAGCCAGCAGATCAAGCGTCTGGAAGACGCGCTCGACTGTCGCCTGTTCGAACGCCAGGGGCGGGGCCTCGCCCTGGCGCCGGCCGGCGAGCGGCTGATCGCACAGGCGCGCCGGCTGGTCACAATGAATGACGAGGTCTGGTCGGCGATGCGCACGCCGCAGTTCGAAGGCGAGGTTCGCTTCGGTGTGCCCTACGACATCATCGGCACGTTCGTGCCGACGATCCTGCGGGGCTTCGCCAAGGCGCAGCCCCGCGTGCGCGTCTCGCTGGTCTGCGAAGATTCCAAGATCGTTCGCGAGCATCTCAGGTCGGGCGGCGTCGACCTGGCGCTGACGACGGAGATGGACTGCGGCCGTCACGGCGAGACCTTGCGCACCGATCGTCTGGTCTGGGTCGGCGCGCCGGGCGGCGACGCCCATCTCAAGGATCCCCTGCCGATCTCGCTCGGCGCGCCGACCTGCGTGTTCCGGCCCGTTGCCGTCGAGGCGCTGGGCAAGGTGCGGCGCGACTGGCGGGCGGTCTGCGAAGTGAGCCGCCTCGAGCAGGTCTATGCCGTTCTCGAAGCGGGCCTCGCAGTGGCGCCGTTGTTGCGATCGTCGGTGCCGCAGCGCTTCGAGATCCTGGCCGGCGCGGTGTTGCGTGCCGCCAAGCTGCCGTCGCTGCCGGAGTTCCGCATCAACCTCTATGTGCAGCCGGGCCTTGGACCGGCCGCTCTCGATCTCGCAGATCACGTGCGGGCGAGCTTTTCCGGCCGGCCGCGCAGCCAGTAGCTCGTCGCAGAGGGTTTGACTGGCCGAGAGCGCGCGACTCATAGGCGCTAACTTACAAAGATTCCTCACCCTGAGGAGCGGCCGTAGGCCGCGTCTCGAAGGGTCGGCAACAGAAACGGTGCTTGTTCCCATCCTTCGAGACGGCCGCTACGCGGCCTCCTCAGGATGAGGTTGTTGAGCAGCGGGCTCCCAGCCATCCAACAAATGATACCAAGCGGCCTCTGTCGGGACTGACCGCGCGCGCTTATCCTCGCGGGCATGAGATTTCTCCTCGGCTGGGGCATCAAACTGGGCCTGCTCGGCGTCGCCTATCTGGCACTGACCGGCGGCCTGTCGCTCAAGCTGCCACAGACCGTGATGGGCTACGAAGTGCCGCGCGACGTGCGGCAGTGGGCCGAGAGCGGCACCGGTCTCGGCGATCTCGCCGAGAAGGCACAGGCCGGCGTGAAGACGCTGGTCGACAGGATCAAGTAACGTCAAGAGGGGGCGTCCAAGGGGTCCGGGGAGTTCGCTCTTCGGGCCCCTTGTTTTTTTCGCTCTTTCGCCGCTGCACGCAGCGACATCAAATCGTCATCGACTCGTGTTTGATCCAAGGCTGGGGCCGAGGAGGGGTCGATGGACGGCACGGCAGGTGAACCGATTCGCGACACGTCGCGCGGCGTCGATGTACGGCCGTCGACCGAGAACGACGTGCCGGCGATGCTCGCGATCTATGCGCATCATATCACCCGCGGGCTGGGCGAGTTCGATCCCGAGCCGACCCATGCCGACGACATCAAGCGGCGTCGCAAGAACATGCTGCGCCGCCGCCTGCCGCATCTCGTGGCCGAGCGTGAGGGCGCGGTCGTGGGCTATGCCTATGCCGTACCGTTCCGCAAGCGACCGGCCTATCGCTATGCCGTGAAGCACTCGATCTACGTCCATCCCGAGCACCTGCATTCCGGCATCGGCCGTCTCTTGCTGCCGGCCCTGGTCGAGGCCTGCACGGCGGCGGGCTTCCGCCAGATGTTCGCCTACATCGATGCCGACAACAGGCCGTCGCAGAACCTGCACGAAGCGCACGGCTTCCAGCGGGTCGGCGTGCTGACAGGCGTCGGCTACAAATTCGGCGGCTGGACCGACAGCCTGCTGATGCAGCGCGCGATCGGCGAGGGCGCGACCACGCCGCCCCCAGAGCCTAAGTTTGAGCCTAAGCCCGAGCCGGCTTAGTCGCGTACTACATAGGTGTAGAAGCGTACGGCGCCGCCCTTGTCGATCTCGCGGTAGATGCCCTGGATCTCGACATCGAAGCCGGGGAAGAGGTTGGCGGCCTTCTCGAACATCTTGAGGTAGTCGAGCATCGGCTTGGCCCGGTCGTCGAGCCGCTCGCCCGGCACGATGCTGGCGATGCCGGGCGGATAGACCACGAACATGGTCGTGGCGATCCGGCCGTCGGCCTGGTCGATCGGCACATAGTCGACATTATTGCGCACGAGCTGGCGCACCGCCTCGTGCGGCGCCATCGCCGGGACGGGCAGATGCTCGGGGGCGAACTGCGCCTTCTGCAGGCGGCTGACGGCGCTGTCGCGAAAGAAGGCGTGCATGTCGGCGCAAAGGTCGCGCAGCCGCACCCCCGAATAGCGCGTGGGGCGCCGCCGCACGAACTCGCTGATGACGTCGTCCAGCCGGGCGTTGTCGTCGTGCAGCCGCTTGAAGGCGACGAGGCTCGAGAGCAAGGTGCCCGCCTTGCTCGACTCGACGCCTGGCGTCAGCAGGAAGAGCAGCGAGTTCAGGTCGTTCTTCTCCGGCACGACCTGGTTCTCGCGCAGATACTGCGCCACCACGGGGGCGGGGATGCCGTGTTCCGCATACTGGCCGTTGCCGCGCTCGAAGCCCGGGGTCAGCAGGATCAGCTTGTTGGGATCGGTGATGGCGTAGCCCGGCGCCACGTGGCTGAAGCCGTGCCAGCGTGCATTAGGCGCCATTTCCCAGTAGCGGGCATCGGTCGCCAGCGTGTCGGTCGGGATGTCTTCCCAGGCGGCGTTGCGGCCGTCGATCGCCACATGGTCGGGGGCGAAGGCCTCGAAGAACCAGCGCCGCGCCGGATCGCGCTCCTTGTCCTCGAACTCGCGGCGGATGGCGCGGACCTTCTTGCGCAGCTCGATGCCGAGACGGATCGTGTCGTCCCACAGCACCTCGCCCGAGCGGCCCTTCATCATCTGTGCCCCGACATCGAGCGAGGCGAACAGCGGATAGAAGGGCGAGGTCGAGGCGTGCAGCATGAAGAACTCGTTGAAGCGCCGGTGCTCGATGCGCCGGCGCTGGCCCTCGATGTGCCTGTCCTTAACGTGGATCTGCGAGGCCTGGCTGAAGCTCGCGAGCTGCTTGTGGGCCGACTGCGTGGCGATGATGCCGGGGGCCTCCGGCCCGAGATTGGCGAGGCCCATGGCGAAGCGACCGGCATAGAGCGGATGAAACTTCATGAAGCCCGCCCAGGCCTCGTCGAACAGGATGTAGTCGCAGAGATGGCCGATTTTCTCGACGATCGTGCGGGCGTCGTAGATCGTGCCGTCATAGGTGCACTGCTCGATCACGGCGACGCGGAACGGCCGTTCGCGCTGCCACGCTTCCTTGTCCTGGATCAGCGGATGGTTGCGAATCTTCTCGCGGATGCGGGCCTCGTCGAAGGCCTCGTGGAAGATCGGACCGATCAGCCCGTGCGTGTTGCGGTCAGTCTCGAGATAGATCGGGGTGCCGCCGCCCAGGAACAGCGCGCCGTGATGGGCGGCCTTGTGGTTGTTGCGGTCGAACAGGACGAGGTCGTCCTGCGCCACCAGCGCCTGCAGCACGATCTTGTTGGACGAGGACGTGCCGTTCAGCACGAAATAGGTCTTCTCGGCGCCGAAGATCTCCGCCGCCTCCTTCTGAGCCTTCAGTGCCGGGCCCTCGTGGACCAGCAGATCGCCGAGATCGAGCACGGAGTTGTCGAGGTCGTCGCGGAACACCGCCTCGCCCAGATGCTCGACGAAGATCCGGCCGATCGGGCTCCTGTTGTAGAAGATGCCGCCATTGTGGCCGGGGCAGGTCCAGAGCTGGTTGCCCTCCTCGGCATAGTCGACCAGGGCGCCGAAGAACGGCGTCTTCAGCGTCTCGGCATACTGCTTCAGCCGGCTCACCAGGTTCTTGGCGATGAACTCCGGCGTCTCCTCGGCGAGGAAGATGTAGCCGTCGATATAGTCCAGCACTTCGACGGGGATGTCCTCCAGGCGCTTGCGGCGCATCAGGATGACGATCGGCATTTCGAGGCCGCGCCGCCGCATCAGGTTGATCAGGGCGACGGCCTTGCCTTCGAGGCCCTTCTTGCCCCAGTCGACGACCATGCAGCCGACGGCGGCGTCGGTCTGCACGGCGATCTCGGCATCCTCGATGCGCCGGGCGCGCACGACCTGGAAGCCCATCCTGTCGATGGCAGCGGTGATCTCCCCCACCCGATGGCCTTCGAGGTCGTCGGTGTCGAAGGCTGGAGCGCAGAAGAGAACGGTGAAGCGCCTGAAGAAGTCCATTGGGCTGAGATCCGTCAGTAGACCGAGGGGACGTAGAGTTCGGGGGCGACCGGCATACGCAGGTAGTCGGGCTTGTGCTCGCGTTGCGGCAGCACGATAGCCTCGTGCGACACCTCCTGATAGGGCACCTGCGTCAGGAGATGGTGGATGCAGTTCAGCCGCGCCCGCCGCTTGTTGTTGCCCTCGACCACCCACCAGGGCGCCTCGGGGATGTGGGTGCGGCCCAGCATCTCCTCCTTGGCCTTGGTGTACTCCTCCCAGCGCCGCCGGGATTCGAGATCCATCGGGGAGAGCTTCCACTGTTTCAGGGGATCGTGGATGCGCATCAGGAAGCGCAGGTTCTGCTCCTCGTCGGTGATCGAGAACCAGTACTTCACGAGGATGATGCCCGAGCGCACCAGCATGCGCTCGAACTCCGGCACGGTGCGGAAGAACTCGTCGACATCGGCCTCGCTGCAGAAGCCCATGACCCGCTCGACGCCGGCCCGGTTGTACCAACTGCGGTCGAACAGGGCGATTTCACCGGCCGCCGGCAGGTGCGCCACGTAGCGCTGGAAGTACCACTGCGTCCGCTCGCGCTCGCTGGGGGCGGAGAGGGCGACGGTGCGGCAGACGCGCGGGTTCAGCCGCTGGGTCACGCGCTTGATCACGCCGCCTTTGCCGGCCGCGTCGCGGCCCTCGAACAGCACCACGACCTTGAGCTTGTGGGTCACCACCCAGTCCTGCAGCTTGATCAGCTCACGCTGCAGCCGCAGCAGCTCGGTGAAGTAGAATTTGCGGTCGACGGCGTCGTCGGACGGCAGATCGGGCTGGTCGGGCAGGCGCGACAGGAGGTGGTCGCCGAGCTCCAGCTCGAGCTCCTCGTCGATACTGTCCGCCAGTTCGCGCCGGACGCGGTCTTCCAGCGAGGCACGGCTGCGGTCGTCGCGGTTCATGGGCATGCCCTCCGTCACGGTTGCGTGGCCGGAAAGTGGGGTCTCCCGATGACAATTTCACGACGGTCCGGACGAAACGCAGCGACGAGGTCAGGGAGAGGGCAGGAGCCGCTTGGCCTGCATCTCGGCGAAGCATTTGCGGAACATGGCCTCGCTGTCGATCACCTCGGTGAAGCCTGCCTGCATGAGCTTGATGGTCGAGACCAGTGCCGGCGGGCCCGGCTCGGTACGGCCGAAGCCCATCGTGTAGTCGGCATATTCGAAGGAGAGGCCGACGAACTCCTTCAGGGTGCCGGAAAGAAGGTTGTGGGTGCGGCGGATCTCGGCCCATTCGGCCTCACGCGGCCGGATCTCGCGATCCAGCGCCAGGGGTACGTGCTCGCCGGGAGCAAAGCCCAGGGCGTCGGCGATGGCGGGCCAGACATTGGGCCAGACGAAGACGTCGCCGTTGGTGACGTTGAAGATCTCGTTGCGCGCCGCGGCGGCCTCGCCCGTCCAGGCGATGGCCCGCGCCAGCAGGTCGGCGTCGACGGCCTGGGCCACGCGGCCGACGCCGCCGGGATAGTCGAGCCGGGTCTTGCCGGCCCGGCGCATCAGGGCGGCATAGACACCGAGTGCGGGGATCACGTTCATGGCGCTGCCGACCGAGTCGCCCACGATCAGCACCGGCCGCAGGATCGACCAGCTCCAGGCCTTGCCCTTCTGTTGCGACGTGAGATAGCGCTCCTGGTTCCAGTAGAAATTGGGCTGCTCGTGCATCTCCGAACGGTTCTCGCGCGCCGGCACGGTCAGCGGACGGACATGCACGCCATAGGCCTTGGTGCCCTGCAACAGCGCGACGTGGCGCAGGCCGGGCGCGGCCTGCTCGAGCGGGCCAAAGAGATTGCGCAGCATCAGGTCGTTGGTGCGGATCTGCTCGTCCTCGCGCCAGCCCGCGACCAGGCCGGGCTGCTCATAGAGCGCGGCATAGACGAGATGGGTGACGCCGGCGAACGCCGGCGCGAGCGCCGCACAGGCCGCGGGGTCGGTGAGATCGAGCGAATGCCAGCGTGCCCCGTAGGTCTCGTCGGGGCGGCGGCGGGACAGTGCGACCACTTCGCAGCCTGGTTCGGTTGCGAAGTGCTTCATGGCGGCATAGCCGACGAGGCCAGTGGCGCCGGCGATCAGGACTTTCTTGCTCGGCATAGGAACGAGGAGCCTAACATGTCGCGAGCCCCGGCAAAGATCGCCGTTCCGCCGTTCGGCAGATCATTCCTATCATCGTTCGCAGCATATGAGCGGCACTTCGCGCGAAGTAACCTTCGCGCTTGAGTGCCGCGCTCCCAGCCATGAACGTCTTCGCTGGGAGCGCGCCACTCCAGTGGCCCTCATGTCTTCTGACAGCTCAGCCCAGCGCCTGGTCGAGGCTGGCGTGAAAGCGCTTCAGGTTCTGCTCCAGCCGGCCGACGATCAGCCGGTCGTTGGCGCCGCTCGCCAGCCCGCGCTGGATCTGTTCGCAGATCGGCAGATCCTCGCCGGCGAACACACCGCGGTCGATCAGGTCGAAGGAGCGAGCCCAATGCGCTTCGGCCTTGTCGTCGCGGGGCAGAGACGGCGTCAGCATCGAATGCACGAACAGCGTCTCGCCGGGGCCGATGGGGAACAGCCCGAGATGGCTGAGGTAGTCGGGATGGTGGATGATGATCGTGTTGGGGAACACGTAATGCACCAGCGTGCCGTGCTCGCTGAGCGTCCAACGCTCGGGCGGCAGATCGCGGATGTCCCTGGTGCGATCGCGCGCTGCGAGAAAGCGGATATGCGGGCCCAGAGGATCGCTCACCGACACCGAGTCGGCGAAGAACGGGCCGATGGTGCCGGAATGCAGGCGGGTCACGTGGTAGATCTCGAGGAAGGCCTCGACGATCAGCTTCCAGTTGGTGGCGCGCCGGCTGGTGCTCTGGCGATAGAAGCGATGGCTGCCAAGGCCCGCCGCCGCGAGATCGCCGTCGACGCCGTCCAGGAACGACGCCATGTCGGGCAGGGCGGCCGCGGGATCGAGCATTGCCCAGATCATGCCGTGCCGGACGGCGGAGGGAAGTTCGCGCAGGCCGGTCAGGTGCCTGTCCAAGGTCGGGAAGGCCTCGGCACGCGGCACGCCGGCGAGCGATCCGTCGAGGCGGTAGGCCCAGCCATGATAGGGGCAGACCAGGCTTTGGCGCCGGCAAGGCTCGCCTTCCTCGACGACCAACCGGGCGCCGCGATGACGGCAGACATTGAGCAGGACCTTCACGGTGTTCTCGCGCGTCCGTGTCATCAGCACCGGCACGCCGCAGATGTCGCGGGCCATGACGCTGCCCGGCTCGCGCAACTGGTCGGCCGGCCCGAGGCAAAGCGGGAAGCGGCGAAACAGCTGCGCCTGCTCGCGCGCAAAGCGCTCGTCGTCGAGGTAGATCGCCGGATCGAGGCTCGCTTCGTCGGCGTGCCAGTCCGGGCTGTTGCGTCCGTCGAGCTCACCCAGCAGGCGCTGGAATATGTTCTGCCAGTAAGGCTCTGCCGTAACCGTCGTCATGGTCAGGACTCCTTGAAGGGGCGGGCCGATACGGCCTGCAGGCAAAAGGCGGTGATGTCGCGGGCCAGCGCCTCGGCGTCGGGCTGGCTGTCGGCGTCCTGCGCCAGCGGGCCGATCAACCCTTCGGTCAGGGCACCGATCAGGCCGGCGGCGGCGAGACGGGCGTTCTGGGGTGGGAAATCTCCCTCGGCGATGCCGTCGGCGATCAGACCCTCGAACACATCGGCGAAGGCCCGGCGGGAGACGAGGCGGGCGGCATCGACTTCCGGTTCGGCCGGCTCGGCGATCATCGCCCAGGCGAGCCGCGGCGCGCGGATGGCGCGCAAGGCGAAGGTCCGGATTGCATCGGCAAGGCGCGCCATCGCCGCTCCCTCGGAGCGCGCCACGGCCGTCACCACCTCTATTTCGTGACCGGCATTCAGCGTCAGCGCTTCGGCGAAGAGATCGCCCTTCGACGGGAAATGCCGGTAGACCGTGCCGGTCGCCACACCCGCCGCTTCGGCCACGGTCACGACCTGGGCACCGCGAAAGCCCACTTCGCCCACCACCGTACGAACCGCCTGCAGGATGCGGTTGCGCTTGTCCTGAAGCTGTTCCTCCACTCGGTCGGTTCGACGGTAGGCCATTCTGTGAATCTCAATTCATTTCTTTGAAAGAAATGAATGGAAATTCAATTCTTGTCAATGGCCGGCTGCGCCGCCGGCAGGCGGGCGCGTGCAACGGTCGGCCATTGCCGGGGTTGAGTAGCGACAGTCATTCGCCACAGGAGCAGTCCATGCAGTCCAAGCTCGTCTTCGAGGAGGCCGGTGAGCGCACCTTCGTTCTGGTGCTCGCGGCCGGCGAGGAGGCCTTTGCCGCCATCAGCGCCTTTGCGGCCGAGACGGACCTTGCGGCAGCGTCGCTGACGGCGATCGGCGCTTTCGAACGCGCCACCTTGGGCTGGTTCGACCTCGTGTCGCGGACCTACAAGCCGATCCATGTCGAAAGCCAATGCGAGGGGCTGAGCCTTCTCGGCGACATCGCGGTCGGCGACGACGGCAAGCCCAGCCTTCACATGCATGCGGTCATGGGCCTGAGTGACGGCACGACCCGCGGTGGCCACTTCCTGAGAGGCACCGTGCGGCCGACGCTCGAAGTCACCATCAACGAAACGCCGGCGCGCCTGCGTCGCCGCAAGCGGCCCGAGCTCGGTCTCGCTTTGATCGATCTTTCGTGAGGGGGGCACTCATAGGCGCTAACTTTGCGGGCGATCCAACAATGACCTCATCCTGAGGAGGCCGCGTAGCGGCCGTCTCGAAGGATGGGAAAGAGCACTGAGTCTGTTGCCGACCCTTCGAGACGCGCCCCTACGGGCCGCTCCTCAGGGTGAGGCATCTTTGTAAGTTCGCGCTTGAGTGCCGCACCCCCAGCAATCCCCCCCGCTCAGTCGAGGCCGTACATCGAGAATTGCTGCGCGACCTCGGGATAGAGCGTCTCGGCGGCGGCCTGGTCGGCCTTGCCGCCGGCCGGATCGCCGGCTCTGATCTTTGCAAGGCCACGGCCATAGAGCGAGATTGCCCGACTGGGATCGATATCCAGGGCGTCGTTGTATTCCTTCAAGGCCTGGGTCGGCTCGCCGAGCTTGAGATAGATGAAAGCACGCGTGTCGCGAACCTCGAGATTCGTCGGCATCAGCTTCAACGCCATGTCGCTGTCGGCAAGCGCCTGCGTCAGATCCCGGCCGACGATGGCGCGGGTCAGGCCGCGATTATTGTAGGCGAGGCCCATCTCGGGATCGAGGGCGATGGCGGCGCCGTAGTCCTCGATCGCCTTGTCGTACGACTTCTGCATGAAATACACGTAGCCGCGATTGTAGAAGGCGCGCGCGAAGGTGGGATCGAGCAGGATGGCCCGGTCGAGGTCCTTCAGCGCGAGGTCCGGCTTGCGGTCGAGGGAAAAAAGCGCGGCGCGATTGACCAGGGCGTAGACGTTGTTCGGATCGTACTTGAGCGTTGTGTCGTAGTCGCTCATGGCCGCCCGCGCATCGTCGCGTCTGGCATAGGCGAGGCCGCGCACCAGAAAGGCGTAGGCATTCTCCGGGGAGAGTGCGATCGCTCGATCGAGATCGGCCATGCCACGACCGAAATCGCCGAGATGGATGAAGGCGTCGCCGCGGCTGATCAAGGCCTCGACATTGTCGGGCACGAGAACCAGCACGCGATCGAAGTCCTGGATGGCGCGGTCGTAGGAGCGCTTGCGCGTCGCCAGCAGGATGCCGCGATTGAGGAAGGCCAGCGAGGCGTCGGGATCGGCTTTGATGGCGTCGCTGTAGTCGGCGAGCGCCTTGTCGGTTTCACCGATTGCGTCCAGGGCGGCAGCCCGCCGGAAAAGATTGAGGGCGTCGGGATTGGCGGGATTGATCAGGCGGTCATAGTGCTTGATGGCTTCGAGATAGTCCTCGCTCGCCATGACCTTGTCGCCGAGCGCCACGCGGGCGATGCCGCGCGTCAGGCGTGCCAGGGCGACTTCGTCGGGCTTGAGCTGGTGGCTTCCCAGCGCCCGCGAGCACGCCGCGGCACGAGGTGCTGCATCGGCGCGCGTCGGAAAGGCCTTTTGCACGCAGGTCTCGTAAGCCGTCTGGACGGCGGCAGCGTCGAGCGTCGCTGCCGGAGACGAATTGGAAGAGGCCGAGTTCGAAGAGGCAGGGGCGGTAGCGGAAGCAGGCACGACGGCGGGCACTGGCGCCGCGGCGTTGCGCCGGCCGGGAAGATTCTCGTATCCGACGACGAGCACCGTCGCGACGCCGGCGATGGCGAGACCTGCAATGGAAACGACAATGAGCTTGAACGGCGACATTCCGACCTCGGCAGGCGCACACCAACTGACCGCTCGGACTTCATCACACCGCAGAAGCGATGCAAGGACTTTTACGTCTCCGGAGAGAGCGGGTCGGGAAGGGAATTCCCCAGGAAGGCGCGGGTCTCGGCGACGGCCTCCGCCAGGCCGGTGCGTTCGATCGTGACTCCGGTGGGGAAGGCGCCGAGCAGGCGGCTGGGCAGGCGCGAATCGAGCATCACGAACAGGCCGCGATCGTCGGCGCGGCGGATCAGGCGGCCATAGGCCTGCTTGAGTCGCAATCGAGCCAACATGTCGTCATAGGCATTGGCGCCGGCGCCGGCCGCCTTCCAGTGGGCCTTGCGGGCGCGGTGCAGGATATCGGGCCGCGGCCAGGGGACGCGATCGAACACGATGAGGCGGAGGGAGCGGCCGGGCACGTCGACGCCATCGCGCACGGCATCGGTGCCGAGCAGGCAGGAATGCTCCTCGGCACGAAAAATGTCGACCAGGGTGGCGGCGTCCATGCCGCCGACATGCTGGGCATAGAGCGGCAAGCCGATCTCCTCGAGCGCCGGCGCGATCCTCTGGTGGACGGCGCGCAGCCGGCCGATCGCCGTGAACAGGCCGAGCGCGCCGCCACCCGCCGCCAGGAAGAGCTCGCGGTAGGCGGCCGCCACCTGGCCGGTATCGTCGCGCTTCACGTCCTTCACGATCAGGACCTTGGTGGCATTGGCATAGTCGAAGGGCGACGCCATGGCGGCGCGAATCGCGGGGGCGGCGAGATGGTTCGCGCCGGTGCGCGCCTCCGCGACCGTCCAGTCGGCGAGGCCGCGCGGATCCTCGTCATTGGCGGCGGCCGGCAGGCCGAGCGAATCGCGCAACGTCGCCGAGGTGATGACCGCGCCATGCGCGGGCCGGATCACCGAATTCACGAACGGCTCCGTCGGATCGAGATAGTGGCGATACATGCCGACATCGATCTCGCGGCTCTGGCTGCGCTCGACGGCGAACCAGTCGACGAAGGCGGGATCGGGATCGTTGTGCAGGCCGCGCAGCATGGCGCGCCAGGCTTCGAGCGTGAGCTCGCAACGATTGGCGAGCGAGCGCGCCACGCCTTCGATGCGCGCCCGCTGGCCGGAATCGAGCCTGTCGGCTTCGCCTTCGAGCTTGGCGCGCAACGCCTGGCGCAGCTTGCGCACCGGCACCAGCATCTTGTCCAGCGCATCGGCCAACTGGTCCGCAGCCTCGATCAGCCCGGGATTGAGCGGCCGCACGTCGCATTGCTGGCCGAAGCCCTGGTCGTCGCCGGCGGAGCGGGCGCGTACCTGCTGGCGCAGCAGGGCGAGGAACTCCTCGGCAGGCCCCAGCACGGTGCCGTCGGCGAGCCTGGTCTGCCAGTTGGGCGAGGGAAGCTGCTGAGCGAGGTCGAGCAGGCGGCGCAACGCCTGCTGTGCCTCGACGTCTTCACCGATCAGATCGCTCAGCCGCCGCTCGAGGCCGCGTGCCCTGCTGCCGCGGCGGCCTTCGGCGCCGAGCAGCCAGCGCCGCAGGTCGGACGCCTCGACACCGCTGAGATGCGCGCCGAACGCGCCGTCGGCGGCGTCGAAGAGATGGTGACCCTCGTCGAAGACGTAGCGCAGCGGGCGCGTGCCGTCGTCGAGGCCGCCCATCGCTGCCTGGATCATCACCAGCGCGTGGTTGGCGATCACGATATCGGCCTGGCGGGCGCGGCGGATCGTGCGTTCGACGAAGCACTTCCGATAGTGCTCGCAGGCCGAGTAGATGCATTCGCCACGGCGGTCGGCCAGCCGCTGCACGCGGCTGCGGCCGATCAGATCGAGCAGCCAGGCCGGCAGGTCGCCGCCGATCATGTCGCCGTCGCGGCTGGCCAGGGCCCAGCGCGCCAGCAGGCCGAGCCCCACGGCATTCTCCGGCACCAGGCCGGTGCGCATCACCGCTTCCTGGAAGTTCAGCAGGCAGAGATAGTTCTCGCGGCCCTTGCGGATCACGACGCGGCGGCGCTTCTCGGCGCTGTCGCGGTGCAGGCGGTCGAGCTCGTTGTCGATCTGGCGCTGCAGGTTGCGCGTGTAGGTCGCGATCCAGACCGGCGCACCGTTCTTTTCCGCCCAGAGGCTGGCCGGCGCGACATAGCCCAGGGTCTTGCCGACGCCGGTGCCGGCCTCGACCAGCACGACATGGGGTTTGTCTTCCTCTTCCCGCGGCGCAAAGGCCTGGCTCGCTGCCGAGGCATAGTCGCTCTGGGTCGGCCGCGCCTCGGCGATGTTGCTGCCGGCGGAGACGAGCTGGGCCAGGCGCAAACGGGCCTCGCGCGGCTCGACCGGCATGCTGCCGGGCGGCGGGGCGGGCGGCGGTTCCTCCCAGACCGGCAGGCTCTTCCAGACGTCGAGGCCGGCGCCGGGACGCGGCCGCTTGCTGCCCTGCGCGATGCCCAGCGCCGCCAGCACGGTCTCGCCCCATTCCCACTGCCCGCGCGCCATGGCGAGCGCGGTGTCGCGCAGTTCCGGCGAGGCCAGCGCGGCCATGTCCTCGAGCTCGTCGATCAGGGCGCGCGCGACGACGGGCAGGGCGGCGAGTTCCTCTTCCGGTGTCGTGGGCAGCGCAACCTCCAGCGCCTCGCACAGGCCGCGCACCGTCGGCAGGCAGAACCGCGCCGGCCGCACGAAGGCGAAGAGCGCCAGCAGATCACGGGCGCGGAGGTCCTCCAGCCCCAGTCGAGCGGCGACGGCAGGCGCATGGCAGACGAGCGGCAAGCTGCCGGCAGCGCGCGGACCGGCCTCCCCTGCCGACAGGCGTTCGATCGCGCCGTCGGGCGTTCGCCACAGCGCGCCCCGCGACGTGGCGACCAGGGCAGGCCATTTGGACGTCATTGCCGCCTCCCCATTCATATGGGGAGGTGTCGTCGTCTTACGACGACGGAGGGGTCATGTGCGGCAGACGCTTCGTGGCCCATGGCCCCTCCGCGCGTGAAGACACGGGCACCTCCCCATTTGAATGGGGAGGAAGGGTCAGGGAGAAGCTCGAATATTGTCACCGGCTGGTGCATAGCACAGGCCAAATGTCCGATGCAGCGACCGTCAGTTCTAACTAGAATCGCGGTCCATGAACTCATCGCGCCTCGGGAAAATCACCGCCGTTTTCCGGCAATCCGGCTCCCTCGATAAGGGAAAAGGCAAGATCACCGGGGTGATCGCCCTGACCTTGGGTGGCCTTGCCGTCCTGTCAGTGCTGGCATTCCATTTTCCCCAGTATCTGACGACGCCGGATCTCCGGAAGAAATACGACGTCGGGGTGCTGCGCGAGGTGCTGCTGGTCGGCATGGTGATCGCCGGCGGCATGGCGATCGCCAACCTCGTCCAGTTGCGCAATCGCTGGCTGAACGGCACGGCGCTCGCCCTGATCCTGCTGGCCGCGGCGATGGGCGGCCATCGCGTGCCGGTCGACGACTTCCCCGACAACACACCCTATGTCGGCCTCGATTGGTTCATCCTCGACCTGCTCGGGTCGAGCATGATCTTCATCCTGATCGAGAAGCTGTTCCCGCTGCATCGCGACCAGCCGGTGTTCCGGCCGGGCTGGCAGACCGACTTCACGCATTTCATCGTGAATCACTTGCTGGTGGGACTGGCGCTGCTGATCGTGAACTTCGCGATCCACCGCCTGTTCGGCTGGATGGTCTGGCCGCCGTTGCAGAAGTGGGTTGGCGGCCTGCCGTTCTTCGCCGAGCTCTTCCTGGTCATCCTGGTGGCCGACCTGGTGCAGTACTGGACGCACCGCGCCTATCACGAGATCCCCTTCCTCTGGCGCTTCCATGCCGTGCACCACAGCGCCGAGTACATGGACTGGATGGCCGGGTCGCGACTGCATCTTTTCGAGCTCCTGACGACGCGCGTCTCGATCCTGGGCGTGCTCTACGTCCTGGGTTTCAACCAGGCGACGACCAACGTCTACATCGTGATCGTGGGCTTCCAGGCGGTCTTCAACCACGCCAATGTCGCGGTGCCGGCGATCTTCGCCAGGGCGCCGCTCAAATGGCTGATCGTGACGCCGGATTTCCATCACTGGCATCACAGCTCGGAGCGCGAGGCGATCGACCGCAACTATGCGGCCCACTTCGCCTTCATCGACTACATCTTCGGCACGGCCGTGAAGTCGGAGCGCCGCTTCCCCGGCAAGTACGGCGTGCTGGGTGACTACATGCCGCCGGGCTTTGTCCGCCAGCAGCTCTTCCCCTTCACTTGGAAGGGTTGAGGGGGGGAAGGGTTGACCCGCCGCTGGTGCAGCGCCAGCGCCGACAGCAGTGCCGCCAGGACCAGGGCGCCCGCGGCGGCGAGCGACGGAGTCGAGAGGCTGCCGGTCGCGTCGTAGAGATGGCCGGCAAAGATCGGCCCCAGGATCTGGCCGAGGCTGAAGGAGACGGTCATCAGCGCAATGCGGCGGCGCGGATCGCCGCCGCTGCCGTCACGGGCCGCGACCAGGCCGAGCGCCGTCAGGCCGACGAACGTGCCGCCGAGAAAGATCGCCGCGACGATGACGCCGGCCGTCTGCACCCACAGGGCACTGGCGGCGACGCCCACGGCTTCGACCAGGTTGGCGACGATGTAGGCGCGCAGCACGCCCCAACGGGCGCCCAGTGCCGTCCAGAGAGCGACCGACGGCACGGCGCTCAAGCCGACCACCAGCCAGATGTAGGGTTCGAGATGGGCGATCGCCGGCGTGCCGCGCACCAGGTCGACGATGAAGGTGGCAGTGATGACGTAGCCGAAACCGAACAGGCCATAGGCCAGGATCAGCGCGGCAAGTCCCGGCGAGCGACTGCTCTTGCTTTGGGCTCGCGCGGCCTGCTGCACCCCATCGTCTGCGGGAACCAGCAGGGCGACAGCAATGCCGGCCGCGGCAGAGAGGGCGGCGCTGGCGAACCAGAGCAGGGTCCAGGACGCATGGGCGCCGAGCAGGGCCGCGACCAGGACGGCCGATAGGGCAATGCCCACGCCAACGCCGGCAAAATGCACGGCCGACAGGGAGGCGCGGCCGGCGGCAGCCAGCCGATCCAGCACCAGCGACGAGCTGAAGATCAGCACGAAGGCACTGGCGGCCCCTGCAATCAGTCGCCATGCGATAAAGGCCGGCATGGTGGAGGTGGCCCCCATGCCGGCGAGGCAGATCGCGTTCAACGCCAGGGCGGCGAGCAGCCAGGTGCGGCGCGGCCCGGGCAGCCGCAGGGCCCCCAGCAGGGCGCCTGCGAGATAGCCGATGAAGTTGGCCGAGGCGATCAGGCCTGCCTGGCCCTTGGTGAGCTGCAGTGCCTCGACCATCGGCGGCAGGATGGGCGTATAGACGAAGCGGCCGATGCCGAGGCCGGCGGCCATGGCCAGCAGGCCGCCGATGCTGAGGAGGAGGGGTTTTTTCATTGCAGACGCAGCACTTTGGGCGCTTCGCGCAATTGACGCAAATGGCCCCCGCACCTAGGTTGCCGTATCCATGTCTCAGATCGACCGTACCCTCGCCGAGGCCGCGCGCGCGTGGCCGTTTGAAGAAGCCCGCAAGCTGGTCGCCCGGATCGGCGGCAAAGTGCCGGCGAAAGGCTACGTGCTGCTCGAAACCGGCTACGGGCCCTCGGGACTGCCGCATATCGGCACGTTCGGCGAAGTGGTGCGCACGACCATGGTGCGCCAGGCCTTTCGCCGGCTGAGCGACGTGCCGGCGCGGCTGTTCTGCTTCTCCGATGACATGGACGGCCTGCGCAAGGTGCCGGACAACGTGCCGAACAAGGAGATGCTGGCACAGCATCTCGGTAAGCCGCTGACCGCCGTGCCCGATCCCTTCAGCAACGAGCATCCGAGCTTCGGGGCGGCCAACAACGCGCGCCTGCGCGCCTTCCTCGATTCCTTCGGCTTCGAGTACGAGTTCCAGTCGGCGACCGACTGGTACAAGTCAGGCCGCTTCGACACGATGCTGCTCGCCATGCTGCGTCACTACGACGAGGTGCAGGCGGTGATGCTGCCGACCCTGGGCGAGGAGCGGCGCGCCACCTATTCGATCTTCCTGCCGATCTCGCCCAAGACCGGCCGCGTGCTGCAGGTGCCGCTCGTGAGGACCGACGCCGATGCCGGCACGATCGTCTATCGCGATGAGGACGGCTCGCTGGTCGAGACGCCGGTCACTGGCGGCAACGTGAAGCTGCAGTGGAAGGCCGACTGGGCCGGCCGCTGGTTTGCGCTCGGCGTCGACTACGAGATGTACGGCAAGGATCTCATTCCCTCGGCCGAGCTCTCGGCCCGGATCGTGAAGATCCTGGGCGGCACGCCGCCGGACGGATTCAACTTCGAGCTCTTCCTCGACGAGGAAGGCAAGAAGATCTCCAAGTCCAAGGGCAACGGCCTCTCGGTCGAGGAATGGCTGCGCTATGCGCCGCCGGAATCACTGGCGCTCTACATGCAACAGCAGCCGCGGCGCGCCAAGCGGCTCTACTTCGACGTGATCCCGCGCGCCGTCGACGACTACCTCTCCGCCGTGGAGAAGCTGCCGGCCGACGAACCGGCCAAGGCGCTGGAGAATCCGGCTTGGCATATCCATGACGGCAAGGCGCCCGGCAACACCGCAGCCGGCGTCACCTTCGGCATGCTGCTCAATCTCGCCGGCGTGGCGAACACCGAAGACAAGGACGTGCTGTGGCAGTACCTGCGGCGCTACGTGTCGGGGGCAACGCCGGAGAATGCGCCGTATCTCGACCGGCTGCTGGCCGGCGCGGTCGCCTACTACCAGGACTTCGTGAAATCCTCGAAGAAGTTCCGTTTGCCGACCGAGCGGGAGCGTGCCGCCCTGCAGGACCTGGCCGACACCCTGCGCAAGCTCGACGAAGCCGCCACCGCCGAAGTCATCCAGGACGAGGTGTACGAGGCGGGCAAGCGGCACTTCGCCAAGGAGGAGCTGCGGCAGTGGTTCAAGACGCTTTACGAAGTTTTGCTGGGCAGCGAGCAGGGGCCGCGCATGGGTGCTTTCATCAAGCTCTATGGCCGCGACAATGTCGTGAGGTTGATCGAGCGCGCCTTGGCGGGTGAGGATCTCGGCAAGGCGGCCTGACGTGAACGACTCCGTGGTCTTCGACTATCTCAACCCGGACATTCCGCCCGGGCTGAAGCTTCTCGACGTGCCGCTGGTGCGCGCCGACGCCAAGTCGATCAAAGGCTACGGCGAGATCGTGCGCGATCCCAGGAAGCATCGCATCGAGATCGTGCCCTGGCCGTTGACCGGCTGGCGGCGGCTCGACGCCGGCACCGGCATCGAAGGCGGCACGACCGAAGGCATCTTCGCCTGCGAATGGCGCGGCAACGAGTTGATCGGTCGCAACGAGGCGGTCGGCGGTCACTATGTCATCGGCTTTCGCGACTTGCCGGAAACGGCCCAGCCCGGCGTGGCGCTGAGCGAGGGCCGCGTCCTGCTGTGGCATTGCAACTACCACCCCGATGGCGGCCAGCTCTTCTGGCCGCTCGACGGCCGGCCGTTCGTCGTACCGGTGTCGTTGCCGGGCGACGACCTGAAGCCGGAAGATTTCCGGGCGTTCTGGTCGGACGGCAGCTTCGGCATCTACATCCATCCCGGCGTCTGGCACGAGGGCGTCTTCCCGGTCAATCCGACCGGCCGCTTCTTCGACAAGCAGGGCAAGGTGCATGCGCGGGTGAGTTGCGACCTCGCCCACGAGTTCGGCGTGCTGCTGAACGTGCCGCTGCCGGCTGCCGACTGATCTCGCCGCGCCATAGCCTCCCCCTTTGAAGGAGGAGGACAAGAGGGGTGAATCCCACAGCGCGAACACGAGAGAAGGGTCGCTGCCCTACGGTCTGGTGACGGCGGTTGCCGTTATCCTTTCGAGATAGGCCATCACCAGCCTGACGACCTCGTCTTCGAAGGCGCGGCTTTTCAGGAACGGCTGCTCTTCCAGCACGGCGGCGCGGATGGCGCCCATCAGGCTGCGCGACAACACGAAGGTCTGTTCCGGCGTCAGCGCGGCGAGCATCGGCTGGGGCCCGCGACCGACCTGCTGGCTGGTGCGCGCGATGAAGGCGGTTATCGGGGCCATCATCTCGGCGCCGAGACCTTGCGCCAGGACGGCCTGCAGCACCGCCTTGCGGGCACGCTGCCGCCCGCGGAACGCGTGCACCATGGCACGCACCATGGCGCGCACGCGGCCTTCGATCGACGGGTCGGCTTCGCCCTGCAGCGCCTGTCCGACATCGGCCAGCGCCCGGTCGAATTCCTGCCGTGCGAGCTGCAGCAGGATCGCGGTCTTGTCGCCGAAGTACTGATAGAGCGTGCCGACGCTGACGCCCGCCCGTTCGGCCACCGCGTTGGTCGTGAAGGCGGCGAGCCCGCCGGTCTCCAGAATCTGAGCCGATGCTTCCAGGATCGCCGCCACAGTCGCGCCGGAACGCGCCTGGCGGGGAATTCGGCGTTTTGCATCAAGGGGTTGGCGAGGCTTGGCCATGGCGGCGCTCCGCAGGCAAAGGCGAGTTCGAGAACATGAGCTTTGCTCATATTCTTGGAAAGGGCACAACCGTTGGGCTGCGCGATGACTTACCTGGCCACGCTCTATCTCGTCATTCTGCCGATCGTCTTCGGTGCGGCGCTGGTCGAGGGGCTGGTCCTGTCGCGCCGGCGGGCCGAGCGCTATGACTGGAAGAGCTGGGCCTGTTCGCTCGCCGACCTGACCGGTCGCCGCCTGCTGGCCTTCATTCCCTACACGCTCGCCGCCCCCTGGCTCGACTGGGTCTGGCAGCATCGCCTCTTCACCCAATCGCTCGACGACGTCGGGGCGGTGCTGCTGCTCTTCGTCGGGCTGGAGTTCTTCTATTACTGGTACCATCGCACCAGCCACACGGTGCGATGGTTCTGGGCATCGCATTGCGTGCATCATTCGCCCAATCAGCTCAATCTTTCGGCCGCCTATCGACTGGGCTGGTTCGGCCGCTTCACCGGCACGTCGCTTTTCTTCACGCCGCTCGCCCTGCTGGGCTTCGAGCCGACGACCGTTCTCGCCGCGCTCTTCCTCAACCTGCTCTATCAGTTCTGGCTGCACGCCGACTGGATCCCCAGGCTCGGCTGGCTGGAATACGTGCTGAACACACCGTCGAGCCATCGTGTCCACCACGCCCGCAATGCCGAGTATCTGGACGCCAACTTCGGTGGTGTGCTGATCGTCTTCGATCGACTGTTCGGGACCTATGTCGCGGAGCGCCGCGATCTCCCCTGTGACTTTGGTGTGATCGCGCCGGTCGTCTCGTCACGCAACCCACTCGTCCTCAACTTCGGACCGTGGATCGGCCTGGCGAAGGACCTTGCGTCGGCGACATCGCCGAAAGAGGTGTGGATGTATCTCTTCGGTCCGCCCGGCTGGCGGCCTGACGGCAGAGGGCTGACCACGGCCGATCTGCGCCGGGAGGCAGGCCTGGCGATGCACTGACAATTCAGGCCTCGCCGAATCGGAAAAAGCCGCTGAATAAAAATGAGGGGCACGGATCTGACGATCCGCGCCCCTCTGCTCGCCTAGGCGACGTAGTCGGGCCGTGGTGGGTGGGTGGGAGGCACCGGGCGCGCCTAGGCTAACTCCTCATTCCAGTTTCAGTACCGCCGCGAGGGCGTGGTCGCAGCGCCGACACCGGCACCGACCGCACCGCCCACCAGGGCGCCCGGCAGGACGCCGATCGGCGTAAGGGCGCCAATGACGGCACCTGTACCCGCGCCGATTCCGCCGCCGGTGACGGCTCGCTGACCCCAGGTATCACCGCAGGCGGCGAGGCCGAGGGCCATTGCGGAAAGGGCGATGAACTTCAACATTCGCTGTGGACTCCCTGTGACGTCGCCGGTGGACCGACTACGGTGAAGAACGCTTCCTCATCGCTTGACGTTCCATCCGACGTCAGAAAGCAATTACGTAAGATGAGATCGCACAAATGCCCGGAGCGCGCTGTGGTTTTCTGGTGATCGTGGCTGTCCTTGCCCAGTCACTGGCCCTCCATGCGCAGACGGTGGGGGGTGCCTACCGTGCGCCGCAATATGATTTCTCGGAGTTCTGGGCGGCGACGGACGGACGCCAGTTCCAGGTCGTCCTGGCCGGCAATCCCTTCCCGCAACTGCCGGTCGAGGATGTGAAGCGCCGGCTGCTGCCGGTGCTGCAGGCGAACAAGCCGCGCGCCAACCTCACCTTCACCTATCAGCCCCCGCCCGAGGAGGTCCGTCCCGACTACCGACTCGTCCTGGTGTTCGATCCAGCCAACGACCTCACCGCGGCGCGCGTCTGCGCCGGGCAGACCTTCCTCAAGGCAGGCACACCAGGCCGCGTCTATGTCTTCGGCGTCTACTGCCGCAACGATCTCGCTCTGTCGCAGACGACGGCCTGGACTCAGGCGACAGGGCCGGACGATCCGCGTCTGGCCGCTATGTTCTCCCAACTCTTCCTTGTGCTGTTCGACGATCGGCGGTCGAGACCTTTCCCGGTCGAGCCTCGCTTCGGCCGTTAGACGGGAGCTAAGGAACGCTTGCCGCCTCAATGACTTGGCCCGTGGGCGGAGATGTGCGACTGCTCCCCCGATACGGGGTGAGAGGCCGCGGGGAGACGTTGGTGAATCAAGATCTTGAAGTCTGGTTGATGTTCCTGCCGTTCTGGCTGCTGGGAACGGTGGCGATCCTCGCCGCCCTCTGGCATGGGCTGCGCTTCGTGGTCGTCCATGGCCGAGCCCACGCTGCCGGCCACGTTCCACGCCTTTCGCTCGGCCGCCGACTGCAGTGGCATGAACTTACCGACGACGGTCGCCATCACCTGAAACGAGCGCTTCAGGCCGTCCTGATCTTCATCGGACTGTCGGCGATCGGCGTCCTTTGCGTGGCGGCTTGGTCATTGTGGCGCCACGGTTGACAGCTCGCCGCCGCCGCCTGTTCTTACTCGGCCGTCTCGGTGACGACCTCGTAATGGCTGGACGGTTCCAGCGGAATGAGAGGCCCGCAGGCATTCAACACCAGGGCCAGCAGACCGACGGACGTTAACGCTCGGAGGAACATGGCGAATAAGCCTCCTCTGACCGGACAAACGCCTCTGTCCCGGTTCGGTTGCCGGCTGTCTTTCCGTTTGCCGGGCGTCTTTTGCAGGTCGGCAGGACCGACCCGAAGGCTTCTGCCCACCGATCACGACCGCCTGTATGCTTTGCGGAGGTGAGGAGGCACGCCATGGCCGACATCGAGCGTTGGGACGTCATCATCATCGGGGCAGGGCTGTCGGGCATGTACCAGCTGCTGAAGCTGCGTCAGCTCGGCTTCAAGGTGCATGCCTACGAGGCCGGCGGCGGTGTCGGCGGCACCTGGTACTGGAACCGCTATCCCGGCGCCCGCTTCGACTCGGAGAGCTGGACCTACGGCTTCTCCTTCTCGCCGGAAGTTCTGAAGGAGTGGACCTGGAAGGAGCATTTCTCCGGTCAGCCCGAGAACCTCCGCTATTGCGAGTTCGTGGCCGACAAATTCGACCTGCGCGGCGACATCACCTTCAATGCCCGCGTGAAAGCCGCCCATTGGGACGAGTCGGCCGGGGAATGGGAGACCGTGTTCGAAGACGGCAAGACCGCTCGCGCCCGTTTCCTGGTCACCGCCATCGGGCCGCTGTCGTCGCCGACCATGCCGACGATCCCGGATGTCGAGACCTTCAAGGGCGAGTCCTGGCATACCGGGCTGTGGCCGCATCGGCCCGTCACCTTCGCCGACAAGCGCGTCGCCATCATCGGCACCGGCGCGTCGGGAGTGCAGGCCATCACCGAGATCGCCAAGACGGTCGGCCACCTGACCGTCTTCCAGCGAACACCCAACTGGTGCACGCCGTTGCGCAACAGTGCCATCGCGCCCGACGAGATGGAGAAGATCCGCGCCCGCTACGACGAGATCTTCGCGCAGTGCCGCGAGAACTGGGGCTGCTTCATCCATACCGCCGACATGCGGCACTCGACCGACGTTTCTCCCGAGGAGCGCGAGGCGTTCTTCGAGAAGCTCTACAATCTGCCCGGCTTCGCCTTCTGGCAGGGCAACTTCCGCGACGTGCTGATGGACAAGGCGGCCAACGATGCGCTGACGGCGTTCGTGGTTCGCAAGATCAGGGCCCGCGTGAAGGACCAGAAGCTTGCCGACAAACTGATCCCGACCAATCACGGCTACGGCACCCGCCGCGTGCCGCTCGAGAGCGGCTACTACGAGGTCTACAACCAGCCCAACGTGAAGCTGGTCGACCTGCGCGAGACGCCGATCGAGCGCATCACCGAGACGGGGCTCCGGACCAGCGACGCCGACTACGCATTCGACATGATCATCTATGCCACGGGCTTCGACGCGATCACCGGCGCGTTCGACCGCATCGACATAAGCGGCCGCGACGGCGGCAAGCTCAGGGACAAGTGGGCCGACGGGCCGCACACCTATCTCGGCCTGAACGTCGCGGGCTTCCCCAACATGCTGACCCTGGTCGGTCCGCACAACGCTGCGACCTTCTGCAACCTGCCGCGCTGCATCGAGCAGAATGTCGAGTTCGTGAGCGACCTGCTGGAGTACATGCGCGCCAAGGGACTCACCCGCATCGAGGCCAAGCCCGATGCCGAGGAGACCTGGACGTCACATGTCCACGACACCGGCGCCCGGCTGCTCCTGACCAAGGTCGATTCCTGGATGACCGGCGTGAACAAGAACGTCGCCGGCCGCCAGAAGCGCACCTTCATGGCCTATGCCGGCGGCGCGCCCAAGTACCGCCAGAAGTGCGAAGAGATCGCCGCCAACGGCTACGAGGGCTTTGCGCTCCGATAGTTTGAACGCTGAGTGCGTGTCACATCGCGCCTTTCATCTTCCTCTCCCCCTTCGGGGGAGAGGTTAGTTGAGGGGGTGCCGCGACCGCAGGCATGTGTGATGCGAACGTCCTTCGCCTCCCCCTCACCCAGCCTCTCCCCCGAAGCGGGGGAGAGGAGAATGAAATGAGCGCGGCTGCCAGCCACGCAACTCGCTAAAACCCGATCGCGTTGGCCAATGCCTTCGCCTTCGTCAGTGCCTGCTCCTCGGCAATGTTGGTGAACCCCAGCATCAGGCCGTAGTCGCGTGTACGTTCCATGTATTGGCTGGACAGCGCATTGGGCATCAGTCCGTGCCGGACGGCGCGGCGGGCGAGTTCGACGTCGTTGCCGCCGTCGGCAAAGCGCGCCAGCAGATGCATGCCGCCGGGCTGGACCGTCATCCGCAGGCGATCGCCGAAGGTGTCGCTGAGCGCGATCGCCAATGCCTCCCGCCGGGTGGCGTAGAGCCCCCGCATGCGCTTGAGATGCCGGCCGAAATGCCCCTCGGCAATGAAGTCGGCGACCACCCGTTGCCCGAGCACGGCTTCGCCTTTGGTGAGGGCAAGCTTGGTCTCGACGGTCTGCTCGACGAGCTGCTCGGGGACGACCAGGTAGCCCAAGCACAGGCTGGGAGAGAGCGTCTTGCTGAAGCTGCCCGCATAGATCACACGATCGGCGAGATCGAGGCTCTTCAGGGCCGGTAGCTTGCGTCCGACATAGTGGAACTCGCCGTCGTAGTCGTCTTCGACGATCCAGGCGTCGGTCTCCGCCGCCCAGGCGAGCAGCTTCTGGCGGCGCGCCAGGGCGAGGGCGACGCCGAAAGCGCTGTGATGCGCCGGCGTGACGACCGCGAGACGCGCAGGCGGCAGGTGCGTGCGGGCGAACTCGACATTCATGCCCTGCTCGTCGACCGGGACAGGCAGCAGGCGGGCCGCCACGGCCTTGAGCGCGGAGCGGGCGAGGAAGTAGCCGGGCTCCTCGAACCAGACCCCGTCTCCCGGCTGCAGCAATACGCGGGCGATCAGGCTGAGGCCTGCTTGGTAGCTGCTGGTGACGATCACTTGTTCGGCGCGGCAGGGCACACCGCGGGACACGGCGAGATAAGTCGCGATCGCTTCGCGCAGATCGGCGAGACCGGCCGTGTCGGGATAAGCGAGGGCACCACCGCTCAGCCGCTTGGCGGCGCGTGCTGTGAGGCGCGCCCAGAGCGCACGGGGAAAGGCGTCGAGCGCGGGCAAACCGAGTTGAAAGGGCAGCGGCTCCTGCGGCGTCTGCGGCACGCGGGCCGTCGGCCGCCTGCCCCGTGTGGCGGGCGATCGCAGGATGCCGGCCTGCAGGTCCGGCGACACGACCGTTCCCGCCGGGCCGCGCGACAACAGATAACCCTCGCCGATCAACCGCGCATAGGCGGTGTCCACGGTGCCGCGGGCGACGCCGAGGTCGCTTGCCAGGGTCCGCGCCGCAGGCAGCCTCTCGCCCGCGAAAAGCTGGCGGCTGGCGATCGCCGTCCGAATGCGCTGATAGAGCTGCTCCTGCAGCGGCATCGCGGAGCGGGTGAGGGGACGATCGGACAAGGCGCGAGGCATGGCCTAGTCATTTTGTCAGATCTTGGATCACTCATATAGGCCATCGAGATGCCATCTAACGGGCATCACTCGCAGGAGCAGACAATGTTCGTACAGCGCCTTTCGATTCCCGATGCCGCTCCCCAAGGGTATGCGGCGCTGGCCACCGTCGAAGCCTACGTCAAGCAGAGCGGTCTTCCCCCGCTTCTGGTCGACCTGATGAAGATGCGGGCGTCGCAGATCAACGGCTGTGCCTTCTGCCTCGACATGCATGGCAAGGATGCCCGGCGTCGCGGCGAGACCGAGCAACGTCTCTATCTCCTCAATGCCTGGCGCGAATCGCCGCTCTACACGCCGGCCGAACGGGCGGCGCTGGCCTGGACCGAAGCCCTGACGCTGATCGCGGAGACCCATGCGCCGGACGCGGATTTCGAGGAGCTGAAGAAGCACTTCTCGGACAAGGAGATCGCCGATCTCACGATCCTCGTCGGCATGATCAACCTCTGGAACAGGATCGCGATCGGCATGCGCAACCAGCATCCCGTCGCCAAACCCGTGGCGGCGGCCCGTGCGGGTGTCGCGTGAGCGCGCCTGAGCTGCGTCGCGCGGAAGCCGACCGCGACGTCGAGGCTTGCTTTCCCTTGATGCAGCAGTTGCGGCCGCATCTTGCCGACGGCACCGAACTGCTGGCACGGGTGCGGCGGCAGGAGGCGGAGGGCTATCGTCTGCTGGTCGCCTGGAGGGGCGATACGGCGGTCGGTGCGGCCGGCTATCGCTTCCAGGAAAATCTGATTCGCGGCCGCTTCGTCTATGTCGACGATCTCGTCGTGCTCGACAGCGAGCGACGCAGCGGCATCGGTGCCGTGTTGCTCGACGAGGTGGCGCGCATAGCCAAGAGTGCCGGCTATGGCTGGCTTACTCTGGACACCGCCCTCAACAACGTCCTGGGGCAAAGGTTCTATTTCAGGTGGGGCCTGCTCTCGACGGCACTTCATTTCGGAAAGGCGCTGTGAGGCCGACGGCGCTGCTGGTCGAGGCGAGCCCGCGCTTCGGCCGATCGCAAAGCCGAACGGCGGCCGAGAAAGTCGTCGGTCGCCTCAAGGAACGGGCGCCCGGCCTCAGGCTTCTCCGGCGCGATCTCGCGGCCGAGCCGCCGCCTTTGATCGACGAGGCGTTCACCGAGGCGATGTACGTCCCCGCGTCGCGACAGGACGAGCGCCAGCGCCAGGCGCTTGCCTATTCCGAAGCGGCGATCGCCGAGCTGGAGCAGGCCGGCGCCTTGATCATCAGCACGCCGATGAACAACTTCACCGTGCCCGCCGTCCTCAAGACCTGGATCGACCAGGTGCTGCGCCTGGAGCGCACCTTCCGCTCGACGCCCGACGGCAAAGTCGGCCTCCTGGCCGACCGGCCGACCTACGTCATCGTGGCGAGCGGCGGCTACATCACCGGCGAACGCGCCCGCCAGCCGGATTTCCTCACGCCCTATCTCGAGGCCGTGCTCGCGACCCTGGGAATAAAGACAGTGCAGTTCTTCCATCTCGAGCGTCTGCCGCGCGACCAGGATTTGGCGGTGATAATCGACGAGCAGGTCCAGTCCTGGCTTGATTGCCACCTGCCTTCTACAAAGAACGCCTCACCCTGAGGAGCGAGCGTCTCGAAGGGTGGGAACGAGTACCGAGTCTGTTGCCGACCCTTCGAGACGCGGCCTGCGGCCGCTCCTCAGGGTGAGGCCTTCGAGCGAAAGACTTCAGATCACCCGCTGCGTGCGCGAGTAGGCCATGTAGAGCTCGTGGGCGCGCGCCGCGAGGGGGCCGGGCTGCAGGTCGCGGTCTTCGTAGCGGCTGACCGGCTGGACCTTGCCGGCGTTGCCGGTCGTGAACAGCTCGTCGGCATCTTCCAGTTCCGCCGGCTTGACGGTGCGCTCCTCGACTGTGATGCCGGCGTCGCGCAGCAGCTTCACGGTGCGGTTGCGGGTGATGCCGGCGAGGAACGAGCCGTTGGGGATCGGTGTCGCCACCACGCCGTTCTTGGCGAGGAAAATGTTGGAGCTGCAGGTCTCGGCAACGTTGCCGATGGCATCGAGCACGATACCGTTGTTGAAGCCGCGCTTCATCATCTCGGCGACGCCGCGCGAGGAATTGGGATAGAGGCAGCTCGCCTTGGCGTCGGTCGGCGCACTCTCGGGGGTCGGGCGGCGAATGCTGCGGCACAGACCGAGGGTGAGCGGCGTGCCGGCACGCATCGGCGAGAGGTAGGTGCAGAGCAGGAACTGCGCCGAGTCGGGATCGACCGAGATCGGTCCGGCGCCACCCTTGCCGGCCCAGAACATCGGCCGCACGTAGAGTTCCGCCTTGGGGCCGAAGCGGCGGACGCTTTCGTGCATCAGCTCGAGGATCTTCTGCGGCGTCAAAGTCGGGTTCAGGCCGATGGCGCGGGCCGAGCGCACGACGCGTTCCGCATGGAGATCGAGGTCCGGTCCGCAGCCCTCGAAGGCGCGGCCGCCGTCGAATACCATGGAACCCAGCCAGAAGGCGTGGTCGCGCGGGCCCAGGATCGCCGGGTTGCCCTCGTGCCAGGTGCCGTTCCAGTAGGTGAGCGTGTCCATCTTTGTCCCCGTTCTCGGAAGCCGGCGGGAATAGCAGATTCCCATGAACGGGGCAGCCTTTCTGGCCCTCGGTGCGGCGTTCTGCTTCGCCCTGGCCCTCATCCTGACCCAGTTCGGACTGCGCACCATGCCGTCCTGGCGGTCGCCGCTCTATTCCATCGTGGGATCGGCGGCGGTGGCCTGGCCGCTGGCTCTGCCGCTGGTCGACTGGCAGACGCTCGACTGGCAGGCCGTGGCGATCTTCGCAGGCGTGGGCTGCATCTTTCCCGTCGTGGTGTCGATCCTGGCGGTGCGTTCGAACGAGAAGCTGGGGCCAGCGGTCGCCGGTGCGGTCGGCAACGTCACGCCGCTGTTCGCCGTGCTCGGTGCCGTGCTCTTTCTCGGCGAGCATCTCCTGTTGCTGCAACTGGTCGGGCTGGCGATGGTGGTGGGCGGCGTGGCGCTGCTTGCCCTGCGCGGCGGCGCCGGCGGCCGGCAATGGTCGGTCTGGGTGCTCGGCCTGCCGCTGGCGGCGGCGCTGGTGCGCGGCTCGATCCAGCCCGCCATCAAGGCGGGGCTTGCCCTCTGGCACGAGCCGCTGGCGGCAGCCGCCATCGGCTACACGTTCTCTTCGGCCGTCATCCTTCTCCTGGTAGGGCGTCGCGCCTTGCGTGCCGGACCGGCGATCCGCGAGGGCGTCCTGTGGTTCCTGTGCGTCGGCTTCGCCAATGGGACGGCGACCTTCCTTCTCTATGCCGCTCTGGGTCTGGGTTCGATCACCCTGGTGGCCCCGCTGGTCGCCCTGTTTCCGCTGATTGCGGTCGTGCTGAGCTATTTCCTCCTGCGTGACGAGAAGCTGCATGTCGTCGGCCTGCTCGGCATCGTCGTCAGCGTCGGCGGCGTGATCGTTCTGCTGCTCGGCGGAAGATAGCGCGACATGCGAAGCGTTCGCGCCCGTGGCCGAAAGACGGCAAAAAGGGCGCGCGAATTCCCCCAGTGTAAAGGCAACGCCGATGACGCACGCGTCGTAATACCTGTCAGACGCGGCCATGCCGCGCAGAACGGAGACAGACATGTTGAAGCGACTGGCTTTGACGGTTCTTACGGCGGCAGCAGCCTTTGCCGTTACCGCGACCACGACGGCCACGCTGACGCCGGCCGCCGCGCAGGTCACCATCACGTTCGGCTCGCCGCCCCCGCTGCGCTACGAGGTCGTGCCGGCGCCGCGGCCCGGCTATGTCTGGGCGCCCGGCCAGTGGCGCTGGGTCGACAGCCGCTATGTCTGGCATGCCGGCGCCTGGTTCCCCAACCGCCCGGGCTATCGCTACGTGCCGGAGCGATGGGACCGTCGCTACATCGAGGGCCGCGAGCAGTGGCACTATCATGAAAGCCATTGGGACCGTGACCGGTAGCCGAGGCTGACGAACGCATGACCGCTGGGAAAGGCGGGGTCGCCAGGGGCGCCCCGCCTTTCTTAATGCCGAAATCGGAGATGCCGGAAACGAGGCGTTTTCAATCAGTGGAACCGCGCGTGCGGTTCCACTCGGTTGGCAGCCGCACTATCATGTGGCCATGCGCTCCGATCGATTTGGCCTGTCCGTCGCCCTCGCCACGCCTTTTGCCGAGGACCGGTCGATCGACCTGCCGCGGCTCGTCGCCCATGCCCGGCAGTCGCTGGCCGATGGCTGCGACGGCCTCACGGCCTTCGGTACAACAGGCGAGGGGGCCTCTCTCGGCGCAAACGAACGCCAGCGCGCGTTGGGTGCCCTGGTCGGGGCTGGGATCGATCCCCGGACACAGCTGGTCGTCGGGATCGCGGCGAGCTCGGTCGAAGAAGCGATCGCGCAGGGCCGGGCCGGCCTGATGCTGGGCTGCGGCAGCTTCCTCCTGGCGCCGCCTTTCTATTTCAAGGCGCCGGGCGATGAAGGCCTGTTTGACTGGATTGCTGCCGTGCTGGCCGGGCTCGGCCCCAAGGCGAACAACGTCATCCTTTATCATATCCCGCAGGTCACCTCGGTCGGCCTGTCGATGGAACTGATCGCAGCGCTCAAGAAAGCCTTCCCCGCCCAGGTCAAAGGCGTGAAGGATTCTTCGGGGGACTGGGAGAATGCCCAGGCACTCCTGAAGCAGCATGGCGATCTGCATGTCCTGATCGGCGACGAGCGGCTGCTGGCGCAGGCGATGAAGCTCGGCGCATCCGGCGCGATCACCGGGCTTGCCAATATCGCGCCCGACCTGATGCGGCCTCTGCTCGACGGCATCGAGGAGCCGCGCGTCAATGCGATGGTCGAAGCGGTGCTGCCCTATGCCGTGACCGCGGCTGTGAAGGCGCTGGTCGGCCATCGTCGGGGCGATGCCGCCGCTTGGTCGCGCATGCGCGCGCCGCTCCGGTCGCTCGACGAAGCCGAGTGTCGCGCGTTGTTCGCTGCCGTGGACGCGATAAGAAGCAAGCGGGCGGCGTAGCATCCCAATCAGCCAGCGCCCCGGTCGGATAACGAATCGGGCCAGCCAGGAGGAAACGACAATGACGGCACCGCTCACCATCCGGCTGCATCCGGGCGACAACGTCGTCGTAGCCCGTATGGACATCCTGCCCGGCACCAAGATCGAGGGCGAGGTGGCGGCGGCGACGCGCGTGCCACCCGGGCACAAAATCCTGACCCGGGCGGTGAAGAAGGGCGAACCGCTGCGCAAGTACAATCAGATCATCGGCTTTGCGACCGAGGATCTGGCGCCCGGCGCGCATGTCCACACGCACAACTGCGCGATGGGCGATTTCGAACGCGACTACGCATTCTGCGCCGATGCCCATCCGACGGACTATGTGTCGCCGCCGGCCACCTTCATGGGCTATCGCCGCGGCGACGGCCGTGCGGCGACCCGCAACTACCTCGGCATCGTCACCACGGTGAACTGCTCGGCGGCGACCAGCCGGATGATCGCCGCCAAGCTCGCGCCGCTGCTCGACGCGTATCCCAACATCGACGGCGTGGTGCCGCTGACCCATGGCGGCGGCTGCGGCATGGCGGCATCGGGCCTCGAGATGGACGTGCTGCGCCGGACACTCGCAGGCTACGTCCGGCATCCCAACATGGCGGCGGTCGTGGTCCTGGGGCTGGGCTGCGAGACCAACCAGATCTCCGGCCTGATGAATGCGGAAGGACTGAAGGAAGGTCCCAAGCTGATCCCGATGGCGATTCAGGACGAAGGCGGCGTGGCCAAGACCGTCGGACGCGCCGTCGGTTTCCTGAAAGAACTGCTGCCCGAGGCCGATCGGGTGAAGCGCGAGCCGATCCCCGCCAGCGAACTGATCCTGGCGCTGCAATGCGGCGGCTCCGACGGCTATTCGGGGATCTCCGCCAACCCGGCGCTCGGCGCTGCGGTCGACCTGCTGGTTCGCAACGGCGGCACGGCAGTGCTGTCCGAGACGCCCGAAATTTATGGTGCAGAGCATCTGCTAACGCGGCGGGCCGTCAGTCGTGAGGTCGGCGAAAAGATCGTCGAGCGTATCCGCTGGTGGGAAGAGCATTGTGTTCGCACTGGCGGTGAGATGAACAACAATCCGTCACCCGGCAACAAGGCCGGCGGACTGACGACCATTCTCGAAAAGTCGCTGGGTGCAGTTGCGAAGGGCGGTACAACCAATTTGATCGACGTATACAAATATGCAGAGCTGATCACCGCAAAAGGGTTCGTCTATATGGACTCGCCCGGCTACGACCCGGTGTCCGCTACGGGGCAGGTGGCCGGCGGTGCCAATGTTTTGTGCTTCACGACGGGGCGCGGCAGTGTCTTTGGTTGCAAGCCCACACCATCGCTTAAGCTTGCGACGAATAGCTCCCTCTATCGACGCATGACTGACGACATGGACATCAATTGCGGAAGCATCGTCGACGGTGAAGAAACTATTCAGCAGAGCGGCCAGCGCATCTTCGATCTCGTTCTCGCCACGGCCTCCGGGCAGAAAACCAAGTCGGAAGCACTGGGCATCGGCGACGACGAATTTGAGCCTTGGAAGATCGGCGCAACAATGTGAAGGTTCCGTGGGAGCCAACTTGACTTCCCTGCGTTAACCAACCATATGCGGCCCTACGACTTACGAACTTGGCCTTGCCTTGGCGGCCCTGCCCACAGCGGCTACGGATCTCCCACCACGAGCTTTTCCAAATTTCTTCGGTTGTCGCAGACGGTTGCACGAGCGCAACGTCAGCGCGCATTTGTGTGCTCGGTCTAACTGCCTAGGAGTGAGAAATGGCAACAGGCACGGTCAAGTGGTTCAATGCCACCAAGGGTTTCGGTTTCATCCAGCCGGCTGATGGCGGCAAGGACGTGTTCGTTCACATCAGCGCCGTCGAGCGCTCGGGCCTCAACGGCCTCAACGAAGGCCAGAAGATCAGCTACGAGATCGCCACCGAGCGTGGCCGGTCCGCGGCGGTCAACCTGAAGGCCTCCGACTAACGGTGAGAGTCGTCCCACTCGTCGAACGCCCCGATCTGGTCGAGCAGGTCTCGGTCTGGGGCTTCGCCGAGTGGGGGCATCTCAATCCTGGCCAGACGCTCGAGGAGCGGACGGCCAGGATCCGAGGGAAGATGAATGTCGATCGCGTACCGATCGCCTTTGTCGCCCTCGACGAAGAGGGCCGCATCGTCGGCACCGCTTCATTGATCTTCGACGATCTCGAAGGCGATCCGCGCAACCCCTGGCTTGCCAGCGTCTTCGTCCGTCCCGAGCATCGCAAGAAGGGCATCGCGTCGGCGCTCGTACGCACCGTCGAGGACGCCGCTCGCCGGCTCGGGTATTCGCGACTTTATCTTTTTACCTCGTCGGCCCCCGCGCTCTATGCCGGTCTCGGCTGGCAAGCGCTTGAGCAGCGCGTCTATCGCGGCGAACATATCCAGGTGATGGATAAATCGCTGTGAGGGTGTACGCATGCCGGCCGATCTGCATTACCTGTCGCTCGACGAGGTCGCGCGGCGCCTGAAGGCGCGCCAACTGTCGTCTGTCGAGGCGACCCGATCGATGCTCGACCGCATCGCTGAAGTCGACCCTGTCCTCAAGAGCTACGCCACGGTCACTGCCGAGCGCGCGCTGGCCGATGCCGCGCGGCTCGATGCCGAGACGGTGGCCGGCACGTCGCGCGGCCCGTTGCATGGCGTTCCCGTGGCGGTGAAGGACCTGTGCAACACGGCCGGGGTCGCCACGGCAGCCGGCATGGCGATCCATCGCGCCAACCTGCCGGCCAAGGATGCCACGGTCGTCGCCCGCCTCAGGCAGGCGGGCGCCGTCATCCTCGGCAAGCTGCAGATGACGGAGGGCGCCTACGGCGCCCACCATCCAACCATTCCGGCGCCGCTCAATCCCTGGAATGCGAGCTATTGGACGGGCTCGTCCTCGTCGGGGTCGGGAGCGGCGACGGCGGCCGGTCTCTGCTTTGCGTCTCTCGGCTCCGACACCGGCGGGTCGATCCGCTTTCCCTCGACGATGAACGGGCTGAGCGGTCTCAAGCCGACCTGGGGCCGGGTGAGCCGCGCCGGGGTCTTCCCGCTGGGCGAGTCGCTCGACCATATCGGTCCGATGGCGCGCAGCGCCCTCGATGCTGCTCTGGTGCTGGCCGTGATCGCCGGCGCCGATCCCGACGACCCGACCGCGGCGCCTCAGCCGGTGCCCGACTACACTGCTGCGATCTCATCGGGGGTCAAAGGGCGGCGCATCGGCCTGCCGAACAATTGCCGCGGCCTTGATTCCGACTCGGGCCGTGCCCTGGCAGGCGCCGTCGAAGCCTTCAAGAAGGCGGGGGCCGAGATCGTCGACATCGCGTTGCCGGACAGCTTCTTTCAGGCCTCCTACGACTGGGTCCCGCTCTGTTCCGTCGAAGCCGCCGTGGCCCATGCCGAAACCTATCCGGCGCGTGCCGCCGAATACGGCCCGGTGCTGGCGGGTCTACTCGATACCGGCCTGAAGTTGTCGGGCGTGGATCTGCAGAAGCTGCTGCTGCGTCGCGCGGCGGTGAAGGGTGACCTCGACCGGCTCCTGGCGTCGGTCGATCTGCTGCTCCTGCCGGTCATGGAACGGGCGGTCTGGTCGCTCGATGCCCTGGCTGCGGGCGGCCGCGACATCGAGGCTGTAGCCGGCCGGCTTCGCTATACGGCGCCGCTCGACATGAGCGGCCATCCCACCCTCACCCTGCCGGGAGGTATGGCTCGCGACGGCGTACCGACCGGTTTCCAGATCGCCGCTCGTGCCTTCGATGAGACCTCCATCCTGGCCGCCGGTCACGCCTACCAGCAGGCAACCGACTGGCACCTGAAGCGCCCGCCGGTGTAGGGGCCCTCGCGGTCTGGACCCTCATATTCCTCTCCCCCTTTTGGGGGAGAGGCTAGGTGAGGGGGCGGCCTTGCCCATGCGCTCGCGTGATTTGAGCGTCCTTCGTTTCCTCCTCACCCGGCCTCTCCCCCGAAGTGGGGGAGAGGAGAATGAAAGACATGGAAGGTAGTCTCTTGAAAAGACCATGTGGCGTCATTGGACGCCGAATCTCCTTTCAAATATACTGAAAGAATCGCTGGGGGGTGTGCGGATCATTGGGCGGATGAGATTTTTTCACGACACGAATCTGCGCCTGCGTCCCAGCATTCTGACGCTGTTCGTCCTGCTGACCGTACCGGTCTTCATTGCAATCGTCGCAGCGAACTACCTCTCGAACGAGCGCACCGCGCGCGACAATGCCGAGAGCCTGCTGAAGCGCTTCAATGTCGAAGCGGTCGAGAACATCCAGAACGTCTTCGATCCCATCAAGTCGCTGATCCGCAGCGCCGCCGCCATCGGCAGCGAGCAGCCCGACTTTTTCGCCAGCAAGCGCTCGGTTAACTACCTCTTCAGCATTCTCCAGCACAGCGACCGCATCGTCAGCGCCTATGTCGGCCTGAACGACGGCGCCTTCCGCCAGGCCCGCCAGATCGATCCGGCGGTCGAGGTCCAGGGCAGGCTGCCGCCGCCCGGCACGCGCTACGCCGAACGCTGGATCGATCCGTCGCTGAGGTCGGCGCCGATCGACCACTATATCTTCCTCGACGGCGATCGACGGGAACTCGGCAGCTCGGAGCAGACAACCTCCTACGATCCGCGTGCGCGCCTGTGGTACCGCACGGCGCAGCAGTCGGGCGGGCTCTCGGTCAGCGACGTCGACGTCTTCGCGGCCCTCGGGCTCGTCGGCTTCACGGTCGCGGCGCCGTTCTACCAGGACGGCAAGCTGCAGGGCGTCGCGGCCGCCGACATCACGCTGGACGATCTCTCCGGCTATCTCGGCGAGCGCCGGGTGAGCCCGGGCACGCTCTCCTACATTCTCGACCATCAAGGCCGGGTCATCGCCAACTCGGAGGGGGCCAGGACCTATACAAGCCATGCCGGCAAGGTCGAGCTGCAGCACGTCACGTCGCTCGGCAACGACCTGCCGGCCGTTGCCTTCGGCTTGCGTCCGCGCGGCGACGACAACAAGACGTTTTCATTCTTTCATGGCGGCAGGGAGTACGTCGCCAGCCTGACGACCCTGCCCGCTTCGTTCGGCAAGAAATGGCAGCTCTTCGTCATCACGCCGCTCGCCGACTTCACCAGCGTCTTCGAGGCGCACAACAACAAGCTCTTCGCCTTCGGCCTGCTCGCCATCGTCCTGCAGATCCTCATCATCTATTTCCTGTCGAGCGTCATTTCGGCACCCCTGGAGAAGCTCGCCCACAAGGTGACCAGGATCCAGGATCTGTCGAGCGAGCCGACGGCGCCACTGCAGTCGCCGATCCGCGAGGTGGCGCTGCTCTCGCGCGCCATCGATACGCTCGATGCGGCGGTGAAATCCTTCGCTGCTTTCGTGCCCATCGGGCTGGTGCGCGAACTGCTCGAGTCCGACCAGAAACTGGAGCTGGGCGGCCATAGCCGTTTCCTCACGATCTTCTTCTCCGACCTCGAGGGCTTCTCCTCGCTGTCAGAGGAACTGCCCTCGCAGGACCTGCTGATGCGCGTCTCGGCCTACCTCGAGGTCGTGACCAAGGCGGTGAACGAGGAGCACGGCACGATCGACAAGTTCATCGGCGACGGCGTCATGGCCTTTTGGGGGGCCCCGGCGTTGCTCGAGGACCACGCGCTGCGCGCCTGCCAGGCGGCGTTGCGTATCCGCAGTGGCATGGCCGCCCTCAACACGCGCTGGCAGGCCGAAGGCGGCAAGCCGATGCGTATCCGCGTCGGCATCCACAGCGACGCCGTCCTGGTCGGCAATATCGGCTCCAAGGAGCGCATGAGCTACACGGTGATGGGCGATGGCGTGAACGTCGCGGCGCGCCTCGAGGGCATCAACAAGGAGTACGGTACGCGCATCTGCATCAGCCATTCGGTATTCAAGGAAGCGGGCGAGCGGCTTTGCGTGCGGCCGGTCGACGATGTCGTGGTCAAGGGGCGCCGTTCGAAGATTCCCATCTACGAGTTGGTCGGCGCCTACGGCCTCGGCGAGGAATTCGAGCCCGACGAGGCGATGCTGCGACTCTGCCGCATGACGCGGGACGCCTACGATGCGTTGATCGCCGAAAACTTTCCGCTGGCCCTGGAACGCTACCGCGAGATCCTGGCCGAGTACCCCGACGATACGGTGGCTGCCGAGATGGCGCGCCGCCTCGCCGTCATGGAAACCACGCCGCGCGTCCAGCGCCAGTTGTCGCGTTGAGCGACGAATAGATCGCCCCCATGTTCGATATCGGCAAGCCTTCCCCTGCCACGGCGGCCCTGCGGCCCAGCGAGTACACCGCGGCCCTCATCCATGTCCTGCGCCGCGAACCCGAACGCGTCCGCGACCGGCAGGTCCTCGAAATGGGGTGCGGCAGTGGTGTCGTGCTGGCTGCCCTCGCAAGCCTGGGGGCCTCTTCGCTGAGCGGCATCGACATCGAAGGCGAGGCCATCCTCACCGGCCGGACCCTGCTCCGCCAGCTCGGCCACGACGCCGAGCTGCTCCACGGCGACATGTGGAAGCCGGTGGCCGGCCGCCGCTTCGACCTGATCGTCGCCAATCTCCCGCATTTCCCGATGGCGCATGTCGAGCTCGCCGGCCGCCTGCCGAGCTGGAGCTCGGGCGGTGCCGACGGCCGCGAGTTCCTCGATCCCTTCCTCGAAGGCTTGCGGGATCACTTCACTGGAGAGGCGCGGGCGGTCCTCACCCACAACGCCTTCGTCGACATCGAGCGGTCGCGCGCCATAGCCCGGCGTCACGGGCTGCACCTCGCCATCCTCGCCTCGGTGATGGTCCATATCCCCGGCGACAAGCTCGCTTTGATGACGCCGTCGGTGCTGCAGACGGAAGAGGGCAGGACGATCCATCGTTACGGCCCGCACGTCTTCGCTGACCTCCACATCGTCGAGATCGCTCCCGCCGGGACACGTCACTGACATGACCGTTCGGCCCGGCCTGTTCGCGGCGCTGTTCTGGCTCGTTCTGCTCGTGGCGTCGGGGGGGCGCGCCGAGACGCCGGACGCTGCGCTCGAGACGTTGCTCGGCGAGGCCCGGTCGGCGGCAGCGGCCCCCGGCGCCTGCAGTCAGCCCGGTCTCGATCGGCTCGTCCGCCTCTATTGCACCGGCAAGATCCGCATCGGCGTACGCGAATACTACCCGCTGTTCGGCACGCGCGAGGGGCAGGAGCGGCTGGGCTATGACGTCGATGTCGGGCGCGCGATGGCCAAGCGCCTGGACGTCGAGCCCGAGTTCACGCGCGTCAATGCCGCCAGCCGCATTCCGCTGCTCGCCGACGACAAGATCGACCTCACCATCGCCACGATGGGTCACAATGCCCAGCGCGACAGCCAGGTCCGCTTCATTCGTCCGCACTACTATCAGTCCGAGACGACGCTCGTCGGGCCGAAGTCGCTGGACATCAAAGGCTGGTCCGACGTCGCCAACCGCACGATCTGCGTCACCGTGGGCAACGGCTCGAACGCCCAGATCGTGGCGCATAATGCGCGCCTGATGCTGTTCGACGAGGCAGGCGTCCTACCTGACCGGCTGCGCGACGACATCTGCACTCTGGCCGCCCAGGACGACAGTTTCTTCGCCTACTATTTCACCGATCCGCGTTTTGCCGACCGCTTCGACCAGAAGTTCGGCTTCGCCCAGGTGCCCTGGGGCATGGCGGTCGCGCCGTCGGGCAGCGACCGGCTGGCAAGGGCCCTCGATCTGATCAGCCAGATCTTCCTGCGCGATGGCGTCTTTCTGAGGATCGCCCAGGAGAACCGCATCGGCACGGCGTTTCTCGAGCGCCAGCGCGAGGTCTGGAACCGGCCGGACTGCAATACCGCGACCGGCAGCAAGGACCGGGCCTGCGTTCTGCCCGCGCTGACGGCCGAACTGGAGCCCACGCCGTTCGCCGCGCGCGTCGCGGCTTTCGAGGATTGGATCGAAGATCGCCTCGGCATCGATCTGCAATTGCCGATGTTCAAGACCATGCCGGCCTGGCAGCTCTTCAAGGACGGCATCGCCAACTCGCTGATCCTGGTGGCCGGCGCGCTCGCGGCGACCCTGCTGTTCGCGCTGCTGCTGGGTGCGGCGCAGAGCGCGCGCCTCGCAGTCGTTCGATGGCCGGCCCGGACGCTCACCGTGATCCTGCAATCCTCGCCGGTCGTGCTGACCCTGGTCATCTCGGCCGCTGTGGCGCATGCGCTCTTTCCCTATTCGTCCGCGGTGGCGATCGGGGCGGCCATCGTGGCGCTCGGGCTGATGAATGGCAGCAATGCCGGTCAGGCGATCGCCGAGGCCATGCAGTCGCTGCGGACCGAGCAGGGAGGCGGGGCGGCATCGGTCGCGACCGGCCTCTATGGCCGCGCCGTCAGCCGCTCGGCCACGCAGATCGTGTCGTTCCTGATCAACGCCGCCAAGGGCACGCCGATCGCGAGCTTCATCGGTGCGCCGGAGCTGCTGAGTGCGCTCACCGACATCACCTCCTTCGCGAGCGGCCGCGCCAGCACCTATTCGCTGCTCCTGGTGTTCTACATCGCCGTGGTGATCGTGGTGGTCTGGCTGTGCGGCAAGCTGCGTCTCTGGCTCGAGCGCCGGCAGGTGGCGGCATGAGCCGGATTTCCCCCGACTTCCTGCCGCAGCTGCTGGGCGGCATGGTGACCAACTTCGAGATCGCCGCGATCGCCCTGCTGCTGGGCCTCGCCGTGGGCGGCCTGCTCACCTGGGCGAAGCTCGCCGGCGGCGTGCTGGGCGCGATCGCCACGACGCTGATCGGCCTGATGCGGGCGGCGCCCACCTTCGTCGTGATGTTCTTCCTGCTGAACATCATCCCCTCGGATGCGTCTCTTCTCGGCGTCAACGTCGCGCCGTCGGGGCTTATGACGGTGGCGCTGTCGCTGGTGCCCTATGCTGCGGCCTACGTCGCCGACAATGGCGGCGAGGCGCTGAAGCAGTTGCGCGACGGCTCCCCGCTCGGCGCGCTGCTCTTCCTGCCCAATGTCACGCGCGCCTATTTCGTGCTGGTGATGTCGTCCAGCGCCGGCGCCGCGATCGGCGTCAGCGAGGGGATCGCCGTGATCCTGCGCGAGGCCGAACGCATGCCGACCCTCGGCGACAAAATGGTGCTGTTCGGGATCGGCATCGTCTGCTTCGGCATCACCCTGCAGGCAGGCTTCGCCCTGATCCGCCTGCTGCAGCACCGGCTCGGCCGCCTCGCGTTGCGCAGCCGGCAAGGATAGAGCACGTTCCGCTCGACTGGACTCAGTCGCGCGGAAGGTCGTGCTCTAGATTCCATCGATTCTAGAGCAGCTTATGCCTGAGAAGAGGGAACCGCATGCGGTTCCCTCTTCTTGGGCGCTGCTCTAGTCTGCGGCCATGTTCTCCTCTGCCGACCCGAGCTTCGAGTAGCGCCATGCAGTATGCGTCCGTCTTTCGTCCCGGCCTGTTCGCCGGTCGCACCATTCTGGTCACCGGCGGCGGCTCGGGCCTCGGGCGCTGCACCGCACACGAGCTGAAGTCGCTGGGGGCGCGGGTGGCGCTGGCCGGCCGCACCCAGGAGAAGCTCGATCGCGTGAAGGAAGAACTCGGCGATCCCGACACCTTCACCTTCGCGGCCGATCTCCGGCGCGAGGACGAGGTCAAGGCCATGGTCGACGGCGTGCTCGGCTGGAGCGACGGCCGCATCGACGGGCTGGTGAACAATGCCGGCGGACAGTTCCCGGCCCAGCTCAGAGACATATCGCTGAACGGCTGGAACGCCGTGGTGAACAACAACATGACCGCGACCTTCCTGGTGTCGAAGGCGGTCTATCTCGGCTCGATGGACAAGCACGGCGGTGCGATCGTGAATGTCGGCGCCGATTTCGAGCTGGGAAATCCCGGCATGGGCCACAACGGCGCCGCGCGAGCGGGCCAGACCAACTTCACCTACACCGCCTCGGTGGAATGGGCGCATTCGGGCGTCCGGGTGAATTCGGTGTTGCCGGGCTTCATCGCCTCGTCGGGCCTCGATCGCTACCCTGAACGTGCCCACGGCGTGCTGCGCGGCGTCAAAGGTCGCGTGCCGCTGAAGCGCCACGGCACTGAATCGGAGATCGCCGCCGCCATCGTCTATCTGCTGAGCGATGCCGCTGCCTACGTCACCGGCATTGCCTTGCGTGTCGATGGCGGGCTGCACAATGCCGGCAAGTCGAACTTCTACGAAGTGCCGGATCACGACCGTTCGACGCCCTACAACGGCTTTCCGCTCTACCGGCGACCGAAGGTGCTGGAGTAGTCTCTTGCGCCGTCACAGGCCTCGAACCAACCGGAGGATACAATGCGCACTGGGCGAACTGGTCGATTTTTTGCGGCATTCGCTGCGGCTCTCTCCCTGGGCATTGCGGCCTCGTCCGTCGCCGAGGCCCAGACGGCGAAAGCCAGCCTGAAGGACGCCACCGGCAAGGACGTGGGCACCGTCCAGCTGGTCCAGATGCCGCAGGGCGTGCTGCTCAAGCTGGCGCTGAAGGGCGTCGCCCCGGGCGAGCATGCCTTCCATATCCACGCTGTGGGCAAGTGTGAGCCGCCCTTCACCAGCGCCGGCGGACATTTCAATCCGGCCAGCAAGAAGCACGGCATGGGCTCGGCCGAAGGCTCGCACGCCGGCGACATGCCCAATCTCTATGTTCCCGCCAATGGCGAGCTCACGGCCGACATCGCCAACAACATGGTCACCTTGGCCAAGGGCCAGCCCAACTCGGTGTTCGATGCCGACGGCTCGGCAATCGTCATCCATGCCGGTGTCGACGACTACAAGACCGATCCGACCGGCAATGCCGGCGACCGCATCGCCTGCGGCGTCATCACCGAATAGCCTTCCCTCGCTGTAGCCAAGACTGGAGTCGATAGAATGGATCTGGCCCGTTTCCCGCGCCGTCATTACACCCACGCGCCCACGCCGATCGAGGTCCTGCCGCATTTCACCAAGGCGCTGGCGGCGGGCTGTCCGGGCGGCGTCGGGCCGGAGATCTGGATAAAGCGCGACGATCTGCTGGGCCTCTTCCCGGGCGGCAACAAGACCCGCAAGCTCGAGTTCCTGGCCGCCGATGCCCTGGCGCAGGGCGCCGACACGTTGATCACCTGCGGCGCGCCGCAGTCCAACCATTGCCGCATCACCTTGTCGGCGGCGGTCAAGGAAGGACTGAAGTGCCGCTTCGTGATCGAGGAGCGCGTACCCGGCAGCTACAAGAAGGAAGCCGGCGGCAACAACTTCATGTTCGAGCTGATGGGCGTCGAGGCCATCACCGTCGTGCCCGGCGGCTCGGACATGGGGGCGGCGATGTCGAAGGTGGCGCAGGAACTCGCCTCGCTCGGCCGCAAGGGCTACGTCATTCCCGGCGGTGGCTCCAACGCCATCGGCGGCCTGGGCTACGTCGCCTGCGTGCAGGAGATGCAGCAGCAGTGGTACGACATGGGCCTCGCTCTCGACGCCGTTGTGGTGGGCTCCGGCAGCTCCGGCACCCATGGCGGCATGGTCGCGGGCTTTCTCGGCAACAATATCAAGATCCCGCTGATCGGCATCGGCGTCAGCCGCGACCCTGCCGATCAGGAGCCGCTGGTCCACAAGGAGGCGCAGGCGGTCGCCGACCTCCTCGGGCTCGGCAAGGTGCCGCGCGAGGCGGTGAAGAGCTTCGGCGGCTACTGGCAGCCGAAATACTCGGTGCCCAATGCCAAGATGGTCGAAGCCGTGCAGATGCTGGCGCGCACCGAAGGCATCCTGCTCGACCCGGTCTATACCGGGAAGATCATGGCGGGCCTGATCGGTCTGGCCCGCCAGGGTCACTTCAAGCCGAATGCCAAGGTGCTGTTCATGCACACCGGCGGCCTGCCGTCGCTCCACGTCTATGAAGACGTCGTGCTCGGCCGGACAGCACTCGACGCCTGATCGTTATTCCACCTTGGCGCCCGACGCCTTGATGATGGGCGCCAGCTTCTTCTCCTCGCTGGCGCGATAGGCGGCGGTGTCCTGGGGTGTCATCCACATGTTGGTGGCGCCCTGCTGCTCGAACGCCGTCTTCACGGCCTGCGTGTCGAGTGCCTTCTTGGTGAGCGCCGAGAGCTTCTCGACCATCGCCGGCGGCAGGTTGGCCGGCCCGCAGATGCCGCCCCACGAGCTGATCTCGAAGCCGGGCAGGAACTCGGCGATCGCCGGCTTGTCCGGCACGGCGGGATGCCGTGCCTTTGAGGTGACGGCGATGCCCTTCACCTTGCCGCCCTTCATCAGGCCGAGCGGGCCGGGGATGTTGTCGAACATCATGTCGACCTGGCCGGCCAGGATGTCCTGATGCGCCGGCGCGCTGCCCTTATAGGGCACGTGCAGGAGATTGACGCCGGCCATCTGCTTGAACATCTCGCCGGTGAGGTGCGGGCTGGTGCCGGCGCCGGAGGAGGCGAAGGAGTATTTGCCGGGGTTGGCCTTGGCCAGCGCGATCAGCTCGGGAATGGTGCTGGCGGGAAAGTCGAGCCGCGTCATCAGGAAGTTCGGCACCGACCACAGCATGGCGATGCCGGTGAAATCCTTGGCTGCATCGAACGGCAGCTTGCCGTAGAGCGTGGGCGAGATCGCGTGCGCGGCGATCGTGTAGAGGCCGACCGTGTAGCCGTCGGGGGCCGACTTGGCGATGACGTCGGCGCCGATATTGCCGCCCGAGCCCGCGCGATTCTCGATGATGAACTGCTGGCCGGTCAGCTCACTGAGCTGGGCGCAGACGATGCGGGAGAGTGTGTCGGTCGGCCCGCCGGGCGGGAAGACCACGATGTAGCGCACCGGCCGGCTCGGCCAGTCGTCGGCCGCGCGGGCAATGCCCGACGCAACCATGGGGGCGGCGAGCATACCGCCGGAGAGAGCGAGCGCACGCCGGCGCCGCAGGAACAACTCTGCCATCTTGAATGTGCCTTCCCTGCTTTATGATTAAGGCACATCCTAGCCGAATTGCAGTGTGAGGGAAGCTATCGCTGCGAGGGTGTGAAATGCGCCACGAGCTGATGGGCATCGCCGGGATAGACTAGGCGCACATGGGTGATCGGCGTCTTGCCGCGCCAGGTCCGCCGCTCCACGACCAGGCAGGGCGCCCCGGCCGCGGTGTCGAGCCGGGCCGCCTCGGCGCGGCTTGCGCCGGCGGCGCGGATGCGGTGCTCCGCTTCCGTCCAGGGGACGGTATCGAGCAGCCAGCGGCCGGGCGATACGTCTGCGAAGGATTCGGCCTCCGCGCCGGGGACCGCCTTGAGGTTGATCAGCCGCTCCTCCAGGCAGAAGACCTTGCGGCCAGCGAAGTGACGGCAGGTGATCTCTAGAAGTTGCACCGATGTCTTTTGGCCGAGAAACGCCGCATCGCGGCGGTCGCCGCTCCGGACGGTGCGCGCGACGACTTCGAAGCGGTAGGGTTGGCCCTGCGCCAGCACCTCGGCCTTGATGTCATGGATCTCCAGCACGGCTGCCTGCGAGCTCGGCTGGCGCACGAAGGTGCCGGCCTTGCGCCGGCGCTCGATCAGACCGGCATTGGCCAGTTGGGTGAGCACCTTGACGACGGTCATGCGCGAGCAGTCGTAGGAAGCGGCGAGCTCGTGTTCGGTGGCGATGCGCGCGCCGGGCGGCAGCGCGCCGGACAGGATCCGGCCTTCGATGTCGCCCAGGATCTTCGCGTGAAGCGAGGCCGCGCCGCCGGTCCTGTCGCTGGCCATTCGGGTCACGCCTCCTGCAGCACGCGGGCGAGCGTCTGGCGATAGCGACGGCCGATCGCCTCGCGTTCGAGGTGCCGTCCCGCCGCGACGAGCTTGCGGCCGGCACGCCAGACACAATCGACTTGCGCGCGGCCGCCGGCGAAGACCCAGGCGTCGAGCCACTGGTCGTGGCGCCGGCAGACGAGCGTAGTGTCGTCCGCTTTGAGGCTGACCAGATCGGCCGGCGCGCCAACGGCAAGGCCGCCAGCAACGCCGAGCGCCTGGCTGCCCCCGAGCAGGGCACCGTCGAACAGTCGGCGGCCGGTCGAGGGAACGGCCGGGCTCGCCAGCGCATTGCGGGAGCGCAGGACCAGCCGCTGGCCGTATTCGAGGATCCGCAATTCCTCCGCCGCATCGATCAGCACATTGGAATCGGAGCCGACACCGAAGCGGCCGTCGCCGTCGAGGAAGCGGCGGGCCGGGAACAGCCCGTCGCCGAGATTGGCCTCGGTGATCGGGCAGAGCCCGGCGACGGCCCGGCGGGCGACCATGCCGTCGAGTTCGGCCTCGGTGACGTGCGTGGCATGCACCAGGCACCAGCGCCCGTCGACCGGCAGACGATCGAGCAGCAGCTCGACCGGTCGCCGGCCGCTCCAGGCCAGGCAGTCGTCGACTTCCTTGGTCTGCTCGGCGATGTGGATGTGGATCGGCCCACCGGCAGCCAGCGGAAGGATCGTAGTGATTTCCGCCGGTGTGGCGGCGCGCAGGCTGTGCGGGGCAATGCCCAGGACCGCATCGGGAAGCGACGACACGGCGCGCCGGCTGGCCTCGATCAGGCGGCCGTAGCGCTCCACGTCGTTCACGAAGCGGCGCTGGCCGGGCGCTGCCGGTTGCCCGCCGAAGCCGGCATGGGCGTAGAAGACCGGCAGCAGGGTGAGGGCGATGCCCGTCGCGGACGCCGCCGCGGCGATGCGGCCCGCAAGCTCGGCGATATCGTCGTAGGCCGCCCCGGTCGGCGCGTGGTGGAGATAATGGAATTCACCCACCCGCGTGAAGCCGCCTTCCAGCATCTCGAGGAAGGCCTGCGCCGCGATCGCCTCGACATCGTCGGGTTCCATCCGGTCGACGAAGCGATACATCGCCTCGCGCCAGGTCCAGAAGCTGTCTTCGCTGGGGCCGCGCCGCTCGGTGAGGCCCGCCATGCCGCGCTGGAAGGCATGGCTGTGCAGGTTGGGCAGCCCGGGCAGGCCGATCTCGTGCCGTTCGTCCGTGGGCACTGCAGCCGTGCCTTGCGTCACCGAAGCGACACGACCCTCGATCACGGTGAGCCGCACATCGTCCGCCCAGCCCTCGGGCAGGAGCAGGGAAGCGAACCACAGGTCTGTTCTGGACATGTGATTATGTATAGTCATAATAACGACCCCATGCAATGTGACCGACTCTGGAAGAATGCGCGGCTCGCCACCATGGCGGGCGATGGGCTGGGCCTCGTCGAGGACGGCCTGATCGCGGCCCGCGACGGCCGTATCGTCTTTGCCGGCGCGGCCGCCGAGGCGCCGTCCTTTGAGGCGGCCGAGACCGTGGACTGTGCAGGCCGCTGGATCACGCCCGGCCTGGTCGATTGCCACACCCATATCGTCTATGGCGGCAACCGCGCCCATGAGTTCGAGCTGCGCCTGGCAGGGGCGAGCTACGAGGAGATCGCGCGCGCCGGCGGCGGCATCGTCTCGACCATGCGGGCGACGCGGCAGGCGAGCGAGGAAGAGCTGGTGCAGAGTGCGTTGCCGCGCGTCGACGCTCTTCTCAAGGAAGGCGTGACCACGCTCGAGATCAAGTCGGGCTACGGGCTCGATCTCGCGGCCGAGCAGAAGTCGTTGCGGGCGGCCCGTCGCATCGGCGAGCTGCGGCCTGTTGCCGTGACCACGACGTTCCTCGGCGCCCATGCTTTGCCGCCCGAGGCGAACGGCGACAAGGATGCCTATATCGCGCGCGTCTGCAACGAGATGCTGCCGGCTATTGCGCGCGAGGGCCTGGCCGATGCCGTCGACGGCTTCTGCGAGGGCATCGCCTTCACACCGGAACAGATCGGCCGCGTCTTCGAGGCGGCCAAGGCGCATGGCCTGCCGGTAAAGCTGCATGCCGAGCAGCTCTCCAACCTGGGCGGCGCGAAGCTTGGCGCGCACTACGGCGCGCTGTCGGCCGATCATCTCGAGCAGGTCGACGAAGAGGGCGTCGCCGCGCTTGCCGCCGCCGGCACCGTCGCCGTCCTGCTGCCTGGCGCTTTCTATTTCGTGCGCGAGACGCACAAGCCGCCGGTCGAGCTGCTGCGCCGTCACGGCGTGAAGCTCGCCGTGGCGTCGGACAGCAATCCCGGCACGTCGCCGCTCACCTCGCTGCTGCTGGCGGCCAACATGGCGGCGACCCTGTTCCGGCTGACCGTCGACGAGTGCCTGGCCGGCATCACCCGCGAAGCCGCGCGTGCCCTCGGCCGTCTCGACACGGTGGGCACACTCGACGCCGGCAAATGGTGCGATCTTGCGATCTGGGACATCGAACGTCCCGCCGAGCTGGTCTACCGCATGGGCTTCAACCCCTTGCACGCACGGGTCTGGAGGGGCCGATGACCGAGGTTGTCCTGACACCGGGCGAGGTGCCGCTCGCCGCCTGGCGCGACGTCTATCGCGGCGCGGCGCTGTCGCTCGATCCGCGGGCCCTGCCGGCGGTCGCGCGATCGGAACGCACGGTCGCCGCCATTGTCGCCAAGGGCCAGCCCGTCTACGGCATCAACACCGGCTTCGGAAAGCTCGCCAGCGTGCGCATCGAAGCGGCCGACCTCGAAACCCTGCAGCGCAACATCGTGCTCTCGCACGCCGCGGGCGTCGGCGCACCGATGCCGGCGGCGGTCGCGCGGCTGATGATGGCGCTGAAGCTCGCGAGCCTTGCTCAGGGCGCGTCGGGCGTGAAGGCCGCCACAATCACCATGCTGGAGCAGCTCCTGGCCAAGGGGCTCACGCCCGTCGTGCCCTGCCAGGGCTCGGTCGGCGCCTCGGGCGATCTCGCGCCGCTTGCCCATATGAGCGCCGCCATGATCGGCGTCGGCGCCTTCTTCGTGGGCGACAAGGTCGTGCCGGCCGCCGAGGCGCTGGCGGCCGCGGGGCTGGCGCCGCTGCAGCTCGGGCCCAAGGAAGGGCTGGCGCTGCTGAACGGCACGCAGTTCTCGACGGCCTATGCGCTGGCCGGCCTGTTTGAGACCGAGAATCTCTTTGCCGCCGCGCTGATCACCGGCGCGCTGTCGACCGATGCCGCCCGCGGCTCGGATGCGCCGTTCGATCCGCGCATCCATCGCCTGCGCCGTCATCGCGGCCAGATCGAGGCTGCCGAGGCGCTGCGCCGACTGATGGTGGGCTCGGCCATCCGCGCCTCGCATCTGGTGGGCGACGAGCGTATCCAGGATCCTTACTGTTTGCGCTGCCAGCCGCAGGTCATGGGCGCCGTGCTCGACCTGCTCGTCCAAGCGGCGGCGACTTTGGAAACCGAGGCCAACGGCGTCACCGACAATCCGCTGATCTTCTCCGACACCGAGGAGGCGCTGTCCGGCGGCAACTTCCACGCCGAGCCGGTGGCCTTCGCCGCCGACATCATCGCCATGGCGATCTGCGAGATCGGCTCGCTCGCCGAACGCCGCATCGCCATGTTGGTCGACCCGGCCTTGTCGGGGCTGCCGGCCTTTTTGACGCCGCGGCCGGGTCTCAACTCCGGCTTCATGATCCCGCAGGTGACGGCGGCGGCGCTGACCTCGGAGAACAAGCAGCGCGCCCATCCGGCCAGCGTCGATTCCATTCCGACTTCGGCCAACCAGGAAGACCACGTCTCGATGGCCGCGCATGCCGCGCGCCGTCTGCTCGAGATGGCGGAGAACGGTTGCGCCATCGTCGGTATCGAACTGCTGGCGGCCGCGCAGGGCTGCGACTTCCACCGCCCGCTCGCCTCGAGTCCGCCGCTCGAAGCCGTTCGGACCTTGTTGCGCCACGACGTGCCGCATCTCGAGGACGATCGCCACTTCCATCCGGACATGGCCAAGGCCCGGGCGCTGGTCGCCGAGGGGTCGCTGGTCCGCGCTGTCGTTCACACCATGGGCGACGGCCTTCTGCCTGCACTCGATCGAAAGGGAACGGTATGACCCGCCTGGACAATGCCCGCGTCGTTCGCGCGCCGCACGGCACGGAGATCACCGCCAAGAGCTGGCTGACCGAAGCGCCGCTGCGCATGCTGATAAACAACCTCGACCCCGACGTCGCCGAAAAGCCCGGCGAGCTGGTGGTCTATGGCGGCATCGGCCGGGCGGCGCGCGACTGGGAGAGCTTCGACAAGATCGCCGCGACCCTGCGCAACCTCAACCCCGACGAGACCTTGCTGGTGCAGTCGGGCAAGCCGGTCGGCGTCTTCCGCACGCACCCCGATGCGCCGCGCGTGCTGATCGCCAACTCCAACCTGGTGCCGCGCTGGGCGACCTGGGAGCATTTCAACGAGCTCGATCGCAAGGGGCTGATGATGTACGGCCAGATGACGGCCGGCTCCTGGATCTATATCGGCAGCCAGGGCATCGTTCAGGGCACCTACGAAACCTTCGTCGAAATGGCCCGCCAGCATTACGGCGGCAGCCTCGCCGGCCGCTGGATCCTGACCGCGGGTCTGGGCGGCATGGGCGGTGCGCAGACTCTTGCCGCCACCATGGCCGGCGCCTCGTGCCTCGCCATCGAGTGCCGCCCCAGCAGCATCGAGTTCCGCCTGCGCACCGGCTATGTCGACGTGCAGGCCAAGGATCTCGATGACGCGCTGGCGATCATCGCCAAGTCGACGGCCGAGAAAAAGCCGCTCTCGGTGGCGCTGCTCGGCAATGCCGCCGATGTGTTGCCCGAAATGTTGCGCCGCGGCGTGCGGCCGGACTGCCTGACCGACCAGACCTCGGCGCACGATCCGGTCAACGGCTACCTGCCCAAGGGCTGGACCTTGGCCGAATGGGAGGCCAGGCGGGTCAGCGATCCGGCCGGCGTCACCAAGGCCGCCAAGCAGTCGATGGCGGGCCATGTGCGCGCCATGCTCGAGTTCCACAAGCTCGGCGTGCCGACCGTCGACTACGGCAACAACATCCGCCAGATGGCCCTGGAAGAGGGGGTGGCCGATGCCTTCGATTTCCCGGGCTTCGTGCCGGCCTATATTCGCCCGCTGTTCTGTCGCGGCGTCGGTCCGTTCCGCTGGGCCGCGCTGTCGGGTGATCCGGAAGACATCTTCAAGACCGACGCCAAGGTCAAGGAGCTGCTGCCCGACAACAAGCACCTGCACAACTGGCTCGACATGGCGCGGACCCGCATCAAGTTCCAGGGCTTGCCGGCACGCATCTGCTGGGTCGGGCTGGGCGACCGCCATCGTCTGGGGCTCGCCTTCAACGAGATGGTTGCCAGGGGCGAGCTCAAGGCGCCGGTCGTGATCGGCCGCGACCATCTCGATTCAGGGTCTGTCGCCAGCCCCAACCGCGAGACCGAGGGCATGCGCGACGGCACCGATGCGGTGTCGGACTGGCCATTGCTCAACGCGCTGCTCAACTGCGCCTCGGGCGCGACCTGGGTGTCGCTGCATCACGGTGGCGGCGTCGGCATGGGCTTCTCCCAGCACGCCGGCATGGTGATCGTAGCCGACGGCACGCCGGAAGCCGCCAAGCGCCTGGAGCGCGTGCTGTGGAACGATCCGGCCACCGGCGTGATGCGTCACGCCGATGCCGGCTACGAGGAGGCGATCGCCTGCGCCCGCGACAAGGGCCTCAACCTGCCGAGCCTGTAACGGCTCGTCGTTCGTCGAGCGCTGTCTTCAGCGCTCGGCGAAGGCCTTTTCGACGACGAAGTCGCCGGGCTCGCCGTGGTTGCCTTCGACGAAGCCGCCGTCGACCAGCAGCTGCTTGGTGTCGGCCAGCAGCGCCGGGCTGCCGCAGATCATCACGCGGTCATGCGCGGGCTCGAGCGTCGGCAGGGCGATCTCGCTGAACAGCTTGCCTGAGGTGATCAGGTCGGTGATGCGGCCGCGGTTGCGGAAGGGATCGCGCGTCACCGTGGGGAAGTAGATCAGCTGGCTGCTGACCATCTCGCCGATCAGCTCGTCCTGCGGCAGGCGCTCGGTGATCAGCTCGCCATAGGCCAGCTCGGCGACGCGGCGGCAGCCGTGCAGCAGCACGATCTTCTCGAACCGCTCGTAGGTCGCCGGATCCTTGATCACGCTGAGGAACGGCGCCAGGCCGGTGCCGGTGCCGATCAGGTAGAGGTTGCGGCCGTCCTTCAGGTTGTCGATCACCAGGGTGCCGGTGGCCTTGCGGCCGACCATCACGCTGTCGCCGATCTTGAGGTGCTGCAGGCGCGAGGTCAGCGGCCCATCCGGCACCTTGATGGAGAAGAACTCGAGGTTCTCCTCGTAGTTGGCACTGGCGACGCTGTAGGCGCGCAGCAGCGGCTTTTCGGCGCCGGCGAGCCCCATCATGGTGAATTCGCCGTTGCGGAACCGGAAGCCGGGATCGCGGGTGGTCCTGAAGCTGAACAGCGTGTCGGTCCAGTGATGGACGTCGAGCACGCGCTCTTCGGTGAAGTTGGCCATGATCGTTTGTATGCATACGACCGGGCCGGATCAAGGCAACGGCGCAGCATATGCTGTCGGATTTGGCCGGCCGGACGGGAGATACTTTCCAAGCCGAGGCGCCCCGCGCAATCCTTTTGCCTTGGGGTGAAACGGGAGGGCTTTCGGGGGGCGGCGGGCCGTCCTAGCGCAGCTTCTCCAGCAGGGCCTTGAGGGTCTGGCGCTCGGCCGGATCGAGTGGGGCCAGCGTGTCCTCGGTGGCGCGGAAGGCCTTGGCGACGACCTTGGTAACCTTCTGGCGGCCGGCCGGCGTCAGGGTGACCAGCAGCCGCCGTCCGTCGTCGGGGTCGGGGTTCGTCTTGGTCAGGCCGCGGAGGGTGAGGCGGTCGATCACACCCTTGATGGTCGCCACGTCCATGGCCGTCAGCCGGCCGAGCTGGTTCTGCGAACAGCTTCCGACCTCGGCCAGCTTCGACAGCGCCGCCCACTGTGTCGGCGTCAGGTCGCCGCCCATCAGGCCCTCGAAGATCGCGACATGGCGCTGGTTAACCTGACGCAGCACGAAGCCGATCTGGTCGTCCAGGACGTAGGGCGGGCTCGTCTTTCGCGGGCTCATGACATCACGCGATGAAGATGCAGGGTCATCGGAAAATTCTCGCCCGAAGAAGCAGACGGCAATATGACGGCTGGCGGCGACGCTGGGAACGCAAGAAGCCTGCAATGTGGGAATGGCCGCTCATCTTTGTTGCGTGACGGGCGGCACCTGTCACATCGTGGCGACGGTTGATGTGCGAGGTCGCCATGTCGGAGCGAGTGCCGGAGCGGGTTCCTGAGCCAGGACCTTTGTCGTTTCATGTGCCGGCGCCGGCGGTGCGGCCCGGCGGCACCCCAGACTTCAGCGATGTGAAGATCTCACGGGCCGGCGAGGTGCGGCGGCCGGAAGTCGATGTCGCGCCCGAGGAGATCCGCGACCTCGCCTTTGCGATCATCCGCGTGCTCGACCGCAACAGCGAAGCCGTCGGCCCCTGGGCCGGCCTGCTCAGCGACCAGGAGCTGCTCGAGGGCTTGCGCCACATGATGACCTTGCGCGCCTTCGATGCCCGCATGCAGATGGCGCAGCGCCAGGGCAAGACGTCGTTCTACATGCAGCATCTCGGTGAGGAGGCGGTGAGCTGCGCCTTCCGTAAGGCGCTCGAGCCCGGTGACATGAACTTCCCGACCTATCGACAGGCTGGGCTGCTGATCGCCGGCGGCTATCCCATGCTCGACATGATGAACCAGATCTATTCCAACGAGCTCGACCCGATGAAGGGCCGGCAGCTGCCGGTGATGTATTCCTCGCGCGAGCACGGCTTCTTCTCGATCTCGGGCAACCTCGCGACCCAGTACATCCAGGCGGTCGGCTGGGCGATGGCGTCGGCGATGAAGCGCGACACAAGGATCGCCGCCGGCTGGATCGGCGATGGCTCGACCGCGGAGTCGGATTTCCATGCCGCGCTGGTCTTCGCCTCGACCTACAAGGCGCCGGTCGTGCTCAACATCGTCAACAACCAGTGGGCGATCTCGACCTTCCAGGGAATCGCCCGCGGCGGCGCCGGCACCTTTGCGGCACGCGGCCTGGGCTTCGGCATCCCCTCGCTGCGCGTCGACGGCAACGACTATCTCGCCACCCACGCCGTCGCCAAATGGGCCGTCGAACGCGCCCGCCGCAACCTTGGTCCGACCGTGATCGAGTACGTGACCTACCGCGTTGGGGCGCACTCGACCTCCGACGATCCCTCGGCCTATCGGCCCAAGACCGAGTCGGACGCCTGGCCGCTCGGCGATCCGGTGCTGCGCCTGAAGAACCATCTTATCCGGCGTGGCGTCTGGAGCGAGGACCGTCACAAGCAGGCAGAAGCCGAAATCATGGCCGGCGTCATTGCTGTCCAGAAGGAGGCTGAGACCCACGGCACGCTCCATACCGGCCCGCATCCCTCGGCGCGCGACATGTTCGAAGGCGTCTACGAGCAGATGCCGCCGCATCTGCGCCGCCAGCGCCAGCAGGGGGGAGTCTGATCCATGCCGCGCCGCACCATGATCGAGGCGATCCGCGACGCCATGGATGTCGCCCTGCAGCGCGATGACAACGTCGTCGTGTTCGGCGAGGACGTCGGCTATTTCGGCGGCGTCTTCCGCTGTACCCAGGGCCTGCAGCAGAAATTCGGATCGAGCCGCGTCTTCGATGCGCCGATCAGCGAGTCGGGCATCGTGGGCGCGGCGGTCGGCATGGCTGCCTATGGGCTGAGGCCCTGCGTCGAGATCCAGTTCGCCGACTATATGTATCCCGCCTACGACCAGATCGTCTCGGAGGCGGCGCGCCTGCGCTATCGTTCCAACGGCCAGTTCACGGCGCCGCTGGTGGTGCGCATGCCAACCGGCGGCGGCATCTTCGGGGGTCAGACCCACAGCCAAAGTCCGGAAGCTTTGTTCACGCATGTCGCCGGCCTCAAGACCGTGGTGCCGTCCAACCCCTACGATGCCAAGGGCCTGTTGATCGCCGCCATCGAGGACAACGATCCCGTGATCTTCCTCGAGCCCAAGCGGCTCTATAACGGGCCGTTCGACGGCCATCACGATCGGCCGGTGACGCCCTGGGCGCGCCATCCCCAGGGCGAGGTGCCCGACGGCCACTACACCGTGCCGCTCGGCAAGGCGGCGATCCGGCGCGACGGCAGCGCCGTCACGGTGCTGGCCTATGGCACCATGGTGTTCGTCGCGGAAGCCGCCGCCGCCGAGACCGGTGTCGACGCCGAGATCATCGATCTGCGCACCCTGCTGCCTTACGACCTCGAGACGATCGTGGCCTCGGTCAACAAGACCGGCCGCTGCGTGATCGTGCACGAAGCGACCCTGACCTCGGGCTTCGGCGCCGAGCTCAGCGCGCTGGTGCAGGAGAACTGCTTCTACCATCTCGAGGCGCCGGTCACCCGGGTCGCGGGCTGGGACACACCCTATCCGCATGCGCAGGAGTGGGATTACTTCCCCGGGCCGGCACGCGTCGGCCGCGCCCTCAAGGCCGTGATGGAGGCCTGAGATGGGAATCCGCATCGTCAAGCTTCCCGATGTCGGCGAGGGCGTGGCCGAAGCCGAGCTGGTCGAATGGCACGTCACGGTCGGCCAGTCGGTGCTGGAGGACCAGATCCTCGCCGCCGTCATGACCGACAAGGCGACCGTCGAGATTCCCTCGCCGGTCGCCGGCACCGTGATCGCGCTGGGCGGCGAAGTGGGCGGCATGCTGGCCGTCGGCGCCGAGCTGGTGCGTCTCGAAGTGGCGGGCGAGGGAAACCAGGAGGTCGCGGCCGCGCCGCGCGAGGCCGCGGCTCCTCCGGCCGCGCAGCCGCTGGCCGCCGCCCCGGCGCCGCATTTGCCAGTTCCGCCGCCTGCGCCATCGTCATCGCCGGCCATCGCTGCAGCAGCGCCTGCGCCCGCGAGCCGGACGGCAACCACGCGCGCGCCGATGGGGCCGCCCCGGCCGCCGGGCGAGAAGCCGATCGCCTCGCCCGCGGTGCGCCGCCGGGCGCGCGATGCCGGCGTCGATCTGCGCCAGGTGCGCGGCACCGGGCCGGCCGGCCGCATCGATCACGACGACCTCGACGCTTTCCTGCGGGCCGGCAGTGGCCCCGCCAAGGCGGCGCGCGTGGCCAACACCGACGTCGAGACCGTCAAGGTGATCGGGCTCCGCCGGCGCATCGCCCAGAAGATGGCCGAGGCCAAGCGGCGGATCGCGCACTTTTCCTATGTCGAGGAAGTCGACATGACCGCGCTCGAAGAGCTGCGCGCGTCGTTGAACGGCGAGGGCCGCGCCGACCGCCCGCGGCTCACCCTGCTGCCTTTCCTGATGCAGGCGCTGGTCAAGGCGGTCGCCGATTTCCCCGAGATGAACGCGCTGTACGACGACGAGGCCGAGACCATCGACCGCTATGGCGGTGTCCATATCGGCATCGCGACGCAAACGCCGTCGGGCCTGATGGTGCCGGTGGTCCGCCACTGCGAGACGCTCTCGCTGTGGGAGAGTGCCGCCGAAGTGGCGCGGCTCGCCGCCGCGGCGCGCGACGGGCAGGCGACGCGCGCCGAGCTCACCGGCTCGACCATCACCATCACCAGCCTGGGGGCGCTGGGCGGCATCGTGACCACGCCGGTGATCAACCGGCCGGAAGTGGCGATCATCGGCATCAACAAGCAAGTGGTGCGCCCGGTCTGGCAGGGCAGCCAGTTCGTGCCGCGCACCATGATGAACCTGTCGTCTTCTTTCGATCACCGCGTCATCGACGGCTATGTCGCCGCGCGCTTCGTCCAGCGCATCAAGGCACTGCTCGAGACGCCGGCGACCCTGTTCCTGGAGTCCTGACATGGCCGACATTGCTGCCAAGGTACTGGTCGTGGGTGGCGGGCCCGGAGGTTATGTCGCCGCCATTCGTGCGGGCCAGCTCGGCCTCGATACCGTGCTGGTCGAGCAGGGCGGGCGCGGCGGCGGGCTGGGCGGCACCTGCCTCAATGTCGGCTGCATTCCCTCGAAGGCGATCATCCATGCCGCCCAGGCCTATCATCATGCCGTCGAGCAGGCGGCCTCGGCCCCCTTCGGCCTGCGGGTCGAGCATCCCGCCATCGATTTCGCCCGCACGGTCGAATGGAAGGACGGCATCGTCGGCCGCCTGACCGGTGGCGTCGGCACCTTGCTGAAGCGCCACAACGTCAAGATCGTGCAGGGCCATGCCGAGATGGTCGACGGCAAGACCTGCAAGGTCGACACGGACACCGGCCCGCAGGTGATCCGCGCCGAGCATGTCGTGCTGGCGACCGGCTCGGTGCCAGCGCCGCTCTCCACCCTGCCGTTCGGCGGCAAGGTGATTTCCTCGACCGAGGCGCTCGCTTTGACGATGGTGCCGGAGCGGCTGGTGGTGGTCGGCGCGGGCTATATCGGCCTGGAGCTCGGCACGGCCTTCGCCAAGCTCGGCGCCAAGGTGACGATCGTCGAGGCCGAGAAGCGCATCCTGCCGTCCTACGACGTCGAGCTGACGCGGCCCGTGGCCAAGCGGCTGCGGGCGCTCGGCGTCGAGGTGCTGCTCAAGACCCGCGCCGCCGGCCTCGCGACCGACGGCAACGCCGTGCTGGTCGAGGAAGAGGGCGGCGGCAAGCACAGCCTGCCGGCCGATCGCATCCTGGTCGCCACCGGTCGGCGCGCGCGGCTCGACGATTGTGGGCTGGATCGGCTCGATCTCTCGATGAACGGCCGCTTCCTGGCGGTCGACGAGCGCTGCGCGACCTCGATGCGCAATGTCTGGGCGGTGGGCGACATCACCGGCGAGCCGATGCTGGCGCACCGCGCCATGGCACAGGCCGTCGTGGTGGCCGAGACGATCGCGGGCCAGCGCCGTGTCTTCGACAGTACGGTGATCCCGGCGGTCTGCTTCACCGATCCGGAGATCGTCACCGTCGGCCTGTCGCCGGAAGCCGCGCGCCAGGCCGGCCGCGAGATCAAGACCGCGAGCTTCCCCTTCCAGGCGAACGGCCGGGCGCTGACCCTGCGCGCCGAGGAAGGCTTCGTGCGCGTGACGGCGCGCGCCGACAATCACCTGGTCCTCGGCATCGCCGCCGTCGGCGCCGGCGTCTCCGAGCTGGCGTCGGCCTTTGGCCTCGCCCTCGAGATGGGTGCGCGTCTGGAGGACATTGCCGGCACCATCCATGCCCATCCGACCCTGGGCGAGGCCTTCCACGAGGCGAGCCTGCGGGCGCTGGGCGAAGCGCTGCACATCTGAGCCGGGGAGGGCAGCAGCGATGACCTTCTCCCTCGTCGGGCGGTGTGCCCGCACCGGCCAGCTCGGCGCGGCGGTCACCACGTCATCCCTTGCCGTCGGGTCGCGCTGTTCCTTTGCCCGTGCCGGCGTCGGCGCGGCGCTCACCCAGCACCGCACCGATCCGCGCCTGGGGCCGTGTGCTCTCGACCTGCTGGCCCGCGGCTTCAGCGCAGCCGAGGCGATGAAGACGATCGTGGCAGAAACGCCTTATCGTGACTGGCGCCAGTTGGCGCTGATCGATGCGGCGGGTCGCACCGCCGTCTTCTCCGGCGCCCATGTGCGCGCCGAGCGCGGCGAGGCCCAGGGCCGCGACTGTGCCGCCATCGCCAACATCGTGCGATCCGCGACGATCCCGCAGGCCATGGTCGAAAGCTTCGAGCGCGCGCCGGATCGTCCGCTGGCGCAACGCCTGGTCGAGGCGCTAGCGGCCGGCGAAGAGGCCGGCGGCGAATTCGTGCCGGTGACATCGGCGGCGCTGATCGTCGTCGACCGCGAATCATTTCCCTATGTCGATCTCAGGGTCGACGATCATGCGACGCCCATCGCCGAGCTGGCGCGCCTCTGGTCGGCGTATCGGCCGGAAGCCGATGCCTATGTCGTGCGCGCCGTCGATCCCGAACGGGCCGTGCCGCCACGAGGCATGGTGGCCGGCAAGGTCTGAGCCCCTAGAGCACGTTCCGCTCGACTGGAATCAGTCGAGCGGAACGTGCTCTAGATTCAATCGATTCTAGAGCAGCTTATGCCCGGGAAGAAGGAGCCGCATGCGGCTCCTTCTTCCCGGGCGCTGCTCTAGTGGCGAACATCGGCCACGCTTGACCCTCCACTTGGTGGAGACGGTATGACCGGGGCATGGACACCAGGACATATCGGATCGGTGAGCTGGCGCGGCTCAGCGGCCTCTCGGTCCGGCGCATTCGCTTCTACTCGGACCGCGGGCTGCTGCCGGCGCCGCATCGTACGTCCGCCAATTACCGCACTTACAGCGAGGCCGATCTCGCCCGGCTCGACCTGATCCGCGCGCTGCGGGCGGCGGGCATCGGCCTGGCCGACATCGCCAAAGTGCTGGGCCGTCGCCTTGCGGTTCGCGACGTTCTCGAGGCCCGCCTCGGGGCGCTCGAGCTCGAGCTGACCCACCAACGCCGGCTCGCGGCGGCCTTGCGGGCAACGCTCGCGGTCCCTGATCCGACCGAAGCCGACTTCCGGAGGTTCTGGACGATGACGACACTCTCCCAGGCCGAGTTCCACGCCAGGCTGGAGCACTTCTTCGATCGGGTGACCGAGGGCTCGACGCTCACCGACGACTGGAAACGACAGATGATCGAAGCCGCGACGCCCGAGCTGCCGGAACAGCCCAGCCTGCGGCAGATCGATGCCTGGAACGAGATCATGGCGATGATCACCAGCGACGCCTACATCGAGGACGTGCGCCAGGGTATGGCGGCGATGTCGGCTTTCGACCCGGCCGCCTATGCCGAAGCGGCGCGAGAGACCCACGCCGAAGTGCTGGCGGCGATTGCCGCAGGCATGGAACCCGGCTCGGCAGGCGGACGGGCGATCGCCCAAAGATGGCTGGAGAGCTCGGCAAAGGCGATGAAGCGTGAAGCCGATGCCGCGTTCCAGACCTGGCATCGCGATGTGTTCCGCAAGCATCAGGCGCACAGCGCCCGCTATCAGGAACTGCTGGCGATCCTCAGCGGCAGCGATCCAGCCGCTCCCGCCGGCCGCGAGTGGGTCTGGATCGACCGCGCCCTGCGCTCCATCGAGACGGCGGACTGACGAAAGAGGGGTTGCCGCGTCGTCAGCGGATGGTCGCCGTCTTCACCATTCGCCGGATCGCTTCGACGACGATGTCGGGGCAGTCGGTCTGGACGTCGTGGCCGCAGCCTTCTGCCACGACGAGGCTGCCCTGCGGCGACAGGGTCGCGAGCTGCTGCTGCAGCCACATCAAGGTCGGTTCCCATCTCCTGAAATGCGTGCCGTGATCGGTCGCCGCGATCACCGTGAGGGGAACCGCCGGAAACGATCCGCTCGCGGTGACCTGACGATTGCTGTCGGCCATACCCTGCTCTTCGCGATAGGCGACCGTGCCCGGCTCCAGACGGGCGAGCGTCTTCAACTCGGCCGGGGCATCGGCGGCCGCGGAGTCCACCAGCACGATGCCGGAGACTTCCGTCGGATAGGTCCGGGCGAACATCTGCAGGTAGAGGCCGCCCAGCGAATGGCCAACCAGGAGATAGGGCGGACGGATATCGGCCGCGGCCAGCACGGCGTGCAGGCTCTTCACGGCCTCGGCGGCGGTGATCGGGGCATTCGTTCTTGCGACTGGTGCGCTCCGTCCCAGTCCGGCGCGATCGTACAGCACGACGCGCGCGAAGGTGCCGACCGGACCGGCGATCGATTTCCAGGTGGTCGAGTCCGTGCCGAGCCCCGCTTCGAAGACGATGCTGGGGCCGGACGTGCCGGAAACCTCGACATGGTAAGCTTGGCCGTCGATGACGACCCTGGCGTCGCGGCCCGATGCCGTCTGCGACACGAAGAACGCAAGGGCCGTCGCCAGCAGCGCCGCGACCAGGCGGGGCGTCGGCGGGAGCATGGCCCAGGCCGCCGCTACTTCTTCTGCAGCACGTCCAGCAGCACCAGGCTCATCGCCTCGGCACCGGTGCGGATGGTCGGTTCGGGCACCGGCGCGAATTCCGGCGAATGGTTGCCGGGCACCGGCTTGTTGTCCTTGGCGGCCTGAGCGAGATCCTTGGGATCGAGACCGCCCAGGCCGAAATAGAAGGACGGCACGCCGGCCATCACGAACTCGGAGTAGTCCTCGCTCGCCGCGCCCGGCTCGGGCACCAGCCGGGCCTTGTCGCCGAACGCCGCCTTCAGCACCGCGCCGCTGCGGGCGGCGAGCTTTTCGTCGTTGAACACGGCTTTCGCGCCGGCCGTGATCTTGATCTCCGGTGGCGGTGCGCCGGCCATCAGCGCGACCGCCTTGGCGGTCCGCTCGACGCCGTCGATCATCCGGGTGCGCGTGGCCTCGTCGTGCGAGCGGATCGTGCCGCGCAGCAGCGCGGTGTCGGGGATGATGTTGCCGGCACTGCCGGCCTGCACGGCGCCGACCGTCACAACACCGAAGCGGGCGGCGTCCTTCTCGCGGCTGATCACGCTCTGCACGTCGACGATGAAACGGCCGGCCATCATCACCGGGTCAATGGTGACGTGCGGGCGGGAACCGTGGCCGCCCTTGCCGACGAAATTGATCTCGAAGCCGTCGGAGGTCGAGTTCCAGACGCCCGGCTTGTAGCCGACATAGCCGTAGGGGCCTGGTCCGACATGCAGCGCAAAGCCGTAGTCCGGCTTGGGAAAGCGCGTGAACAGCCCGTCGGCGACCATCGCCTTGGCGCCCCCGCCGCCTTCCTCGGCCGGCTGCCCGATGAACATCAGGGTGCCGCTCCACTGGTCCTTCAGGTCGAGCATGATCTTGGCGACCGCCACCCATACCGCCATGTGGATGTCGTGGCCGCAGGCATGCATCACCGGCGTTTCTTTGCCGCGCCAGATCTGCGTCGCCTTGCTGGCGTAGGGCAGCCCGGTCTTCTCCGGCAGCGGCAGGGCGTCGAGGTCGGTGCGGACCATGATCGTGGGGCCGGGCCCGTTCTTGGTGATCGCCACGATGCCGGTCCTGCCCACGCCCTCGGTCACCTCATAGCCCAGCGCCCGCATCTCGGCAGCGAGCTTGGCCGCCGTCCGGGTTTCCTGGAAGCCGAGTTCGGGGTGGGCGTGGATATCCTTGTAGAGGGCATCGATCCGGGAATACTGCGCATCGAGGCTGCGGGTGATCGCGGCACGCTGGCCGGCTGTGTCCACCGCGCCGGCCGGGACCGCCAGGCCCAGGGCGACGACCAAGGCAAGACCGCTGCTGCGCAGTTGGAACCCGATGCTCGCCATGCGTTCCCTCTCCTTCGTCCTGATCGACGGTACGTTATCGGACCGGCGAACGATCGGGAAGTTGGCATTGCCGGCGCCGTCGTCAGCGTTTTTGCTTGCCTTCCTTCTTCCTGTCATCGGGCCGGGCAAATCCGGCAAGCGAGGCGTAGCCGCGCACCATCGCCTTGCGCTCTTCGTAGGAGGCGACCTCGTCGATCATGCCGAAGCCATCGGGCGCCCGGGCCTCGATCATGTCGATGACGCCCTCGGGGCCGCCGCGGCGATTGGCCAGCACGATTTCGGCCGTGGCGGGCCGCCGCTCCGCGTCGTAGCGGGCGAGAGCCGCGTCGATCGTGTCTTCGCAGACCAGACACGTGGCGAGGCATTTGGCATCGAGGATCGCCTGGCTCGCACCGTTGGAGCCGACGGGATACATGGGATGGGCGGCATCGCCCAGCAAGGTCACGCGCCCGAAGGACCAGCGCGGCAGGGGATCGCGATCGCAGTTCGGATATTCGAAGAAGCTGCTGGTCGCTGCGATGATCGCGGCCGGATCGACGAAGTCCAGCCGGAAGCGGTCGCGCACGAACGGCAGGACTTCTTCCGCGATGCCGATGCGGCTCCAGTCTTCGCGCCGCCGCGGACCCGTGCCCGCGTCGCCTGTCCGCGCCATCACCGCCCAGTTCGTCAGGCGCATGTCGGGGGCCCGAGGATCGACGGCGATCGGGTAATAGACGAACTTCGCGACGTTGCCGCCGGCGATCGTCATCGTGCGGCCGTCGCGCCAGGTTGGCCAGCGGGTCGCCCCGCGCCACAGCATGATGCCGCTCCAGATCGGCGGCCCTTCGTCGGGATAGAGCGCGGCGCGCACCGCCGAATGGACACCGTCGGCGCCGATCAGCAGATTGCCCTGTCGCGCGGCGACCGAGCCGTCCGGCCGCACGAGGCGAACCGTGACGCCGCCCTCGGTCTCGGTGAAGCCCGCCACGCTCCAGCCGGTCCGTATGGCATTGCCGCCCAGTCGCGCGCGGGCCGCCTTGTGGATCAGGCCGAGAAGCCGGCCGCGATGGATGCTGATCTGCGGGACGTCGTAGCCGGCATCGAGTCCCCTCAGCTCCTGCCACACGACCTGACCGAATCGGTTGGTGTAGATCAGCTCGCGCGTCCGGATGCCCGCTTCATCCAGCTCGGCCATCAGTCCGAGATCGGCCAGTTCCTTGACGGCATGCGGCAGCATGTTGATGCCGACGCCCAGTTCGCGCACCGCATCGGCGCGCTCGAAGATCTCGACCTCGATCCCGGCGCGCTGCAGGTAAAGCGCCGTCGTCAGACCGCCGATGCCGCCGCCCGCGATCAGGACTTTCATTCCCGGCGCTCCCCAAGCGCTGCGGGCCTTGCATACTCGAGCTGCAGGGCGACGAGGTCGGCCGTGTCCGCCCGGTAGCGATCGGCGATCGCCTGCAGCGTTTCGTTCAAGGCCGGAACCGGACGCCGCGCGATTGCAGAGCCGAGTGCTCCTTCTGTCGCTCCGGAGGTTGCGGCCGTATCGGGCAGGATCTCCAGGCCACTTCGGCTTCGACGAGGCTGCCCATCCGCCGTGAAAGTGACGACGCGGGACCGATAGGTCCGCGACCAGGCATCGGCGACCAGCGCCAACGATATTTCGTCGACGCCAGGCTCGAGTGCAACGCCGAGCGTCTCGCGGTTCCAGAAGGCGAGGGTATTGCCGATCGCGGTCAAGGCGAAGGGCCGGGTGAAGGCGAAGATGCTGCTGTCGTGCCGCGCGTCCCAGCTCGCGATCCCCAGCTCGCGCGCCGTCTGCTCGGCCTTGCCGCGGCCGGCAATCGCCTCGATCAAGGTGAGCGACATCGGCATCGACGCGCTGACACCGGTCGTCGTGGCGACGCCGCGATCGACCACGAAGCGTCGGTTTGGAACGAAACGAAGCGACGGATGTCGCTCCTGCAATTGGCTGCGGTAATACCAATGCGTCGTGGCCTGTCGCCCGTCGAGCAGCCCCGCCGCGCCGACGACCTTGGCGCCGGCACAGATCCCGACGACGATGGCGCCTTTGGCGGCCTGCGCCCGGATCCATTGCAGAGCAGCCGGATCGTCGTCGCGGCGCATCGCCGGCACGATCACATAATCGGCGCCGTCGGGATGACGGGCGTCGAAGTCGGCGATGGTTGCGTCAGGCTGGACCTTCAGCGCCGGATAGAGCGTCACCGGGCCGGGCGAGGTTGCGAGCGCCGTCACATCGGCGATGTCGGCGCGGCGCAGAATGCCGTAAGGCATCAGGTAATCGGTGGTCTCGGTGCCGTCGTTGATGCCGATGATCGCCACGACCGGGCGCGCCCGCTTCGGCGGCTTCAGCGCCACCAGGGTGGCATCGACTTCGGCCTGGGGAACCGGTGGCGCCTTTGCGGCAGCGGGGGCCGACGGCAGGGAAACGAGCCAGCCGCCCCCGATGACCAGGAGGATCGCAACGCTCAAGCCACTCCAAAGAACCAACCGACGACGCATGACACTCCGGCTCGATTGCTTTTGGACGTTCCCATTCTTGGACGTCCTCATTCTTGGACGTCCCCACGACGTTGAACCGGAAGCTAGCGTTCCTATTTTTGGGCTGAAACGACATGAATCGAGCAAAAGCTGCCATGTCCCGAACGATCGCTCTCGTCATCCATCCCGGCTTTCAGATTCTCGACGCCGCCGGTCCTACCGCGGCGTTCGAGATTGCCGGCCGCCATCGGCCGGCGAGCTACGACCTGCAGCTGATGGCGCCAGGCGAAGGGGCGGTGGCAAGCTCTTCCGGCGTGACGCTCACGGCACGGGCGCTGGGCGGCGGCCCGTTCGATACGGTCGTGGTCGCCGGTGGCGAGATCGTTCGCTCGCCGGAGGCGGCGCAGGAAATCGTGACGTGGCTGAGGTCCGTCGCCGCGCGGCGCATCGCCAGCGTCTGCTCTGGCGCCTATTTCCTCGCCGAGGCGGGGCTGCTGGAGGGGCGGAGCGCCACCACGCACTGGGCCAACTCGGGCGACTTCGCCCGTCGCTATCCCAATATCAGGTTGGACACGGATCGCCTGTTCGTTCGGGACGGCGGCATCTGGACCTCCGCCGGCGTCACAGCCGGGATCGACCTCGCGCTGGCCCTGATCGAGGACGATCTCGGCACCGATGTCGCCCGCCACACCGCGCAGCAACTCGTGGTTCACCAGCGTCGGCCCGGCGGCCAGTCGCAGTTCTCGGCATTGGTCGAACTGGGTGGACGCACCGGGCGCTTCGTCGGCTTGATCGACTGGATCCGCGGCCGCCTGGCCGAGCCGCTCACCGTCGAGAGCCTGGCCGACCGCGTCGCGATGAGTCCCCGTCACTTCGCCCGGGTCTTCGCCGCGGAAACCGGCACGACGCCGGCCAAGGCTGTGGAACGCCTGCGTCTCGATGCGGCACGCGCCGCCGTCGAAGCAGGCCATGCACCGTTCGACCGGATCGCCGGGGAGACGGGCTTCGGCGATGCCGGCCGCATGCGGCGGGCTTTTCTGAGAAACCTTGGGCAGCCGCCGCAGGCACTGCGCCGTGTCCGCAAGGACGCCGAATAGGCCAACGGCCTTCCAAGCGGTTGGTCCGATCGTTTCGGGTCGCGAGCGGACGGGCAGCTGTGCTCAGGCGCCGGCGTCCGACGACGATCCGGACCTGACTGTCGCCAGGGCCGTGGACAGGAAGGCAAGGAAGACTAGGCCGGCGCTGGCGGCATGACCGTATTCCCAATGGGCCCGCAACGCCGTCCAGTCGGCAGGCTTGACCGTCCAGTTGGACGTCGCCTGGTTGGCCGGCAGGACCCAGACGAAGAAGACGCCGAGGCTGAGCAAAGTCAGGATCGCCGATGCAGCCGCCCATCGCGCGCGGCGCGGCGCCGCGCGTCTCTCCAGCCAGGCGAGGCTGCCATTGGCCAAGATGGCCGCGACGATCGGTATCGCGAAACCCGACCATCCGGCATAGATCGCCTGCACGGCGAAGTAAGTGCTCGCGTCGAGGGACGCCTTGCCCGGCAATTCGAGAAGATGCGCCCCGCTCGGCACCAGTATGATACCGGTGAGCAGAAGGGCGAGCAGGCGGAGGTATGGCACGTTCGACACGTCCTTGGCGATCACGGCGGCGGGCGGCAGCCTAACCCGGCCCGTGCCCAGGCAGAACGACGTCCCCTCGGTCGCAGCGACGCAGCAGGGACGAGCGGCGTGACGCGTCGCTGGAGGAACGGAAATAGCCCCGACATACTTCTCAGGGTCAAGCGACCCTTTATCCTGGGAGGCATCGATGCGACTTGGATTGGTCCTCGCGACTATGCTGATGCTGATGGCGGGAGCAGCTCTGCGTGCAAATGCCGGGCAGTTCGTCGACGTCGAAAGTGCGCGGACGAACGAGGGGCGGCTCATCGGTTACCTCGCTCGACCCTCCGGCCTTGGTCCGTTTCCCGCCGTCGTCATCCTGCACACCAGTGCCGGCTTCCGTTCGGATATGCTGTCGTGGGCCGACAGGCTGCGCCGCTGGGGCTATGTTGCCCTGGCGGTCGATAGTTTCGGGCGACGGGGGATCGAGGTCGCGAACAACGCCTCGCAGGGTGAACAGCTCGCGGATGCGTTCCAGGCTCTCCGGTTTCTGAAGAAGCAGCCGTTCGTGCGGGCCGACGATGTTGCTGTTCTGGGATTCTCACTGGGGGGAATCTCGGCCCTCGCGGCGCTCGAGCGCGGCTCGGTTGCTGCAAAGATCTTCACGGACAAATTCCGGGCCGGCATTGCCTTCTATCCGGACTGCGCCGGCACCTCGGGCATCATGACGGGGCCGACCCTGGTGCTCGTCGGTGAGCTCGATGACTGGACGCCGGCCGCCGCGTGCGAGGCCATGGTGGCGGGCCGCGACGATCTCGGTGTGTCGCGGACTCCCGGGGATCGTTCGATGGTGGAGCTTGTCGTCTATCCTGGCGCTCATCATGGATTCGACATTGCCGATCTCAGATTTACGTCCGGTGTTCAGAGCAAGGGCCATCGCCTGGAATACAACGACGCGGCCACGCGGGACTCCATCGAGCGGGTGCGCACGTTCCTTCAGCGAACCTTGCCGGCAGGATCGGCCAAGTAGAGAAGTCGAAGCCCAACTAGGAATGTCGGCCCCGGTCCGCCTCGCCAACGATCACCCGCGGCGTCGCGACCGCGCATAGAATTGCGATAGTGCCTTGCCCGCCTCACCGAAGGCGGCTTGGTCATGACAGGCGGTGTCGATCGTCAACGGCAATCCATTCACCCGCCGTCGGCCTGCGCCCGTGAGCACGTATTTGCCGCCGACGGACTCGATCAGGTCGAATGCCGCGAGGCGACGAACATCGTTCGCCGCATGATCGGTGTCGGGACCTGCACCCTGCGCAACACGACGCAACGTTGTTTCTTCGTTGGGACTGAGCGGGGCGCCTGAGCGTCGTGACATGCTGGCCTCCTGCTCTGCATTCCTACCTAGCTCACGTTCGAGCGGTGCAGGCAAGGGCAATTGCGGGCAGAAGACTTCCGGGTTTGTGGCGAGCCGATAAAGCGCGTACAGCATCGCGATGACCCTCACTCCCGAAGATGCCGTTGCCCGTCGCGATCTCAGTTTGCGCATAGAACGCCTGCTCGACAGGCAGGTTTCCGACCCGACTCGCGAGTTGAGCTGCTTCCAGTCCGACAGAATCATCTACGCCCTCAGGCAGCTCCAAGACGGCCATTTCGCCGATGGTGAATGGGCGATGTTGCACGCGGAACGGAGCGACCTCTTCGAGCCGAACGACTACGTGCCGCGCGGCAGGCCGGCCACTATTGGCGAGCTGGCAGCCCGCCTGAAATCGCTGCTCGCAGGCTGACGCGACCGGGAACTTCACAGGCGGGAACTTCAGAGAAATGTGATCGCGGAGTCCCAAGGGGAGCTGCAAGGAGAGAGACAGGCATCGAACGGACAGGTAAGGTGCCGAATGAACTTCATGATCATGGTCTGCACCGCCGCGATCTTCGTGATCGTGGCCCTCGGCATTTATCTCAACCTGGACTCCGGGTTGGTTCGCTGAGAGCTGGCCTGCGTGTTTGCGGAGGATGCGCGGACCACCCTTTGCGTCGGCTGAGAGTTGTATCGGCTGAGAGTATCGGCTGAGATTTCTTGGGAGCCGGCGCTCTCGAGACGGGGCTGCCGGAGCCATCGCTCATCAGGTTCGCGGGCGGCGTTTGATGTCATCCGATAAAGCGTCGGCCTGCTTCTCGAGAGAGTCGGCCTCGGCGTTCAGCTCTTCGCCATAGCGAAGGAGGTTATCTCTGTCCCGCTCAGAGACGAAGCCCGCCAGCCGTAAGGCGCGGTTTGCCGACGTTCGGGCGTGCAAGGCCCGCGACCGGATGGCCTGCTGGAGACTCTCCAATGCTGTGGCCATGTGATCAGCCCCTTTACCAAGGAAGTAGAACGGCCCCCTGCGCTGATCGTTGCTACACCGAGGGCGCCTGTACGGCCGGAAGATGGTCTCGCAAACCCTCGTTTGCGCAGCCTGCGCCCTGGCGGCGTCGATCTTCGATGGGGTGATGTCTACCCGGGCGTTGCCGGATCGAGCCAGTCGATCGTTTCGACGGCCCCCCATACCGCCATGCCGGTCACCGTCAGCGAGCACAGCGCGGCAAGCAGGGCGAGCAGCAGCATGCACCCGTCTTCCTCCAGGTAGGCTACTGCCAGCAGCATGATGACCAGCGCAGGCATCACCTGCGTGAGCGGCATCGGCAGGGTCAGCGTCAGGCCCAGCAGCAGCATCGCCGCGCCCGTGACCTGCCGCAGGGACTGAAAGAGGCCGGGCCAACGCGGCCGGATCAGCCGTTCGGCCCAGGTGAGCCGGGGAACCAAGGCGGCGATGGCGTGCGCCAGCCGCGCGACGTCGACCTCGCGGCGGGCCATCAGGCGCGGCAGGACCACCGTCTCGTGCCCGAGAACGAGCTGGACCGCCGGCCAGGCGATCAGCACGCCGGCAGGTGTGGACGCGCCCGGCAGCAGGGCGATCACGGCCAATATCAGGAGGGTGAGGCCGAACGAGCGCTCGCCCAGTTCCCCCAGCAGCCATTTGATCGAGACACGAGTGCCGCTTACCCGGTCCAGCATGCGCGACAACTGCACAGAGGTCGGGAGGGGGAGGGGCGATGCGGAGCGTTCGGTCGACATGCTTTCGACGGCCTTGCAGCGCGTCCGGCCTTCTCGATGGCGCAGTCGGGCTGCGGGGTATATGGGTAACGCACCATCGCCCCCCAGGCTCCGGCTTGCGATGGCTGAGAGATGCATGCGCTCCCGCCCCGCTCAGAGGAGACGCCCGCATGAAAGACTGGCTCGTACCGCCCGTTCTGTTTCCGCTGTTCCTGATCCTGCTGATTGTCGGCTACGCGATCCTGCGGTCGCCGGCTTGAACGCAGTGCCCTGCGGCAACGTCCGATCGTCGGCTGCCGTCAGCGGTAGGTCGCGGTGAAGGTGTGCAGCGCGCGGAGAATGAGGCGGCGCTTGCGTCGAACGTGTCGGCTCCGGCCGCCCACGCCGACGGCCATCGGTTCGCCGCCCGCCAATGGTCGGACGGGGAGGGCAAGGACGGCGAATCCAGGCCGGGAGTCACCGTCGGACTTCGGTATGTCCCTACCGCGGGGCCGATGCAGCTCGTTGAGGGAAGCGGCCACGTTCTCCTTGTCATGGTCCGCATTCCGCCTGACCGAGTCCAGCCGAGCGGATTATGCTTTAGACGTTGGGTATCGGCTTGGGAGGAGAGGGCGGCGCCGGCGACGGTTTGGGCGGTGTTGGCGCTGGCCCACCACCGCGAAGCATGGGGGTGATCCCGCGCTTTATGTCGGTAAGCGCTTCCCGGATGACGTCTCCCAGCTCCTTGGGGTCGATCTTTTCATCGAAGGGGAGGGTCCCGAAAGACGCCGGGAATTTCGTCAGGTTCTTGGCCCCGAGCCGAAGGATCGACATGTAGGAGTAGATCAGCAGATGAAGCGTCGGTCCGTGCGGATCGACACGACCGTCCTTCACGGAAGCAAACTCGGCTTGAAATTCGTTGATGGCCGCAATGGTGAGCGGGCCGCATATGCCGTCGACGGCGAGCAAAGTCTTGTTCTGCATGCCGCGCATGACGTTGAGCAGGATCTGCACGAGGCCCACGTCGGACCTTTGATTGGTGCCCCGTTCGCCGACGGAAGCGGAGAGGACAGATTCGTTGGTCGCCATGACGAGCCCCCTTGTCTGAACCGTGACTATGGTGACGGTATCGTCAGCACCTGCACCGCCTTTTTGGCGACTTCCTCGACAATCGATTCCGTGCCGAGTTCGCCGATCTGCTCCCCGACGACCTCCTTGCCGGCGTGCTCGGCGATGCGCTTCAGCAGCTCCACGCGAATTTTTTTGACGCCGACTTCTTCCACGGCGTCGACGACCCCTCGCTCGACGGCTGCGCCCGCGGCGCGCGACATGAGGGCGGCGCCTCCTTCGATCAATGCGACGATGGCGAGCGCGATAACGGCTTTGGAGATGAAGGGGCCCGGGTCGATCTCGAACCTCAAGCGAAATTTGTAGAGAATTAGTCCGACTGGCTGAAGGCGTTGTTCGACGAAGACCTCGCAGTTTCCGGCACCGCAGGAAACGTCGACGCACTTGAGGCTGAGCGGCAAGATGTCCTGTTGTTGTCCCGGCTGATAGAAGCCTTTGGCAAAGAAGCGATCCAGGGTCGTGTTGATACGATCGAGCTTGTCCTTGCCGTCGCGCTGACCGCCGGCGTTGTCCGGCTTGATCTCGTAGAATTGCTTCTTGTTGGCCCGCGTCGTCATGATGTCCGGAATTCCCTTGCCGGGCTTGTCGAACTCGGGACGCTTCACCTTGCCGGGATGATTGCCGTTGAGATAGTCGAAGTATGAACCGGGAAGCTTCTGGCCCTTGAGGCCGCTGGGGTCGATCCAATGAATGGGGCCGCCGATCGGGAAGACCGACAGGACATCTCCGACATTGACGACATAGTTGAAGCTGATCTGCAGGCCCGACCAGTAGGAAACCGCAGATATCACCGATGAGGGAAGCTTGAGCGCACCTTCACCGGGGGTGAAGATGAAGTCCTTGCCGGCGCCTGCGAGCTTGCCGCCGAAAAAGTCCGGGTTGCGGATAAAATCGACGACTTTCTTGAGAGGATCGCTCACGACACACCTGCCTTTGCAAGGAGTGCTCGTTACAAGCGTATCCAAGTGCACAAATTCGTCTGCGTCAACCGATCAGTCGAGCTTGCCGCCAGATCGCCGTTGGAGGACCTGCGGCAGCGTTTGCGGCGACATATGCTCGGCGAGTGGGACACCCACGACGATGAAGACGCGCCGCTCGCTTCCGGCGGACTGTCAGAGCAGTACCTCGAGACGGCCCATGTTCCGGCCTTGAGAGGGCTGCGTCCTGGGGGGGAACCAAGGGCTCACCCGAACCGCTGGTTCCCCACCGCATCGAAGCGGCTGCCGAGCCGGTAGCGCGAGGAGGGGTGCAGGCAGCGCACCATGGTCACCGGCGTGGCGCGCGTCCAGGTGCGGCGGGTCAGCAGCAGGCAGGGCTCGGTGGCGCCGATCTGCAGATGGCCGGCCTGGTCCTTGGTCGGCAGCACGGCGTCGACGACATGCTCGATCTCGTCGAACGGCACGTTCTGCACCAGATAGTCGCCGGGCGGCAGGGCGTTGAAATCCTGCTCGAGGAACTGCGGCACCACCGCCGGATTGACGTAGCGGTCCTCGAACTGGACGGGCACCTCGTTCTCCAGGTGAAGGCACACCGAATGGAAGACCGAGGCGCCGGCCTGCAGGCCGAGCCAGGCGGCGATGTCGGGCGGCGCGGCGACGCGGTCGGCGCCGAGCGGCGCGCAGCGATAGTCGTGGCCGCGCTGGCGCACCTCGCGGCCGATGCTGGCGATCTGCAGTAGGGTCGATTGCGGCTTGTCCTGCGCCACGAAGCTGCCGACGCCGGCGAGCCGCACGATGCGGCCCTTCTGCATGAGGTCGCGCAGCGCCCGGTTGACGGTCATGCGCGACATGCCGAACTGCTGCACCAGCTCGTGCTCCGAGGGCAGGCGATGGCCGGGCGGCCACGACCCGTCCTGGATGCGCCGGACGATATAGTCCTCGACCTGCTGGTAGCGCGCCGTCGGTTCCATGCGCCTCGTCTACCCTTCCTGTCGGTGTCTAGTGATCGGCCGCCATGGCCTCGGCCCGGATCTCCTCGGTGAGCCGTGCCTTCAGCGCCATGAACTCGGGCGAGGTCTTGACCGTGTAGGAGCGCGGGTGCGGGAAATCGACCGGCAGCTCGGCCTTGATGCGGCCGGGGCGGGCGCTCATCACCACGACCCGGCTCGCCATGAAGATCGCCTCGTCGATGTCGTGGGTGATGAACATCACGGTCTTCTGCGCCTGCTCCCAGATGCCGAGCAGCAGTTCCTGCATCAGCACGCGCGTCTGGTTGTCGAGCGCTCCGAACGGTTCGTCGAGCAACAGGATCTTCGGGTCGTTGGCCAGCGCCCGGGCGATCGCCACGCGCTGCTGCATGCCGCCGGAGAGCTGCTTGGGATAGTGGTTCTCGAAGCCGCGCAGGCCGACCTGGGCGATGAAGCGCTCGCTGATCTCGCGCTGCTGGGCGGCCGACATGTTCTTTTCGCGCAAGCCGAAGCAGATGTTCTCGCGCACCGTCAGCCAGGGAAAGAGCGTGTAGCTCTGGAACACCACGCCGCGGTCGGCGCCCGGCCCGGAGATCGGCGCGCCGTCGAGCAGGATATCGCCCGAGGTCGGTGTCTCGAGGCCGGCCACCAGGCGCAGCAGGGTGGACTTGCCGCAGCCCGACGGCCCCAGCACGGTGATGAAGTCGTTGTCGCCGATCTCCAGGGAGACCGGCTTCAGCGCCTCGGTCGGCGGCACGCCGCGGCGGCCGCTGGGGAAGATCTTGCCGACGTTGCGGATGGACAGGCGGCTCATCGCTGCAGACTCCAGGCGAAGAGGCGCTGGTTGACCTTCTTGAAGGCGAGGTCGGAGATCAGCCCGACCAGGCCGATGATGACGATGCCGGCAATGATGTTGTCAGTCGCCATCAGGGCCTGGCTGTCGGTGATCATGTGGCCGATGCCCGAGGAGGCGCCGATCAGCTCGGCGACGATGATGTAGGTCCAGCCCAGCCCCAGCACCTGGCGCAGTGCCTCGGCGATCTCGGGCGCGGCGCCCGGCAGCACGACGCGGCGGATGGCGGCGGTGTCCTGGCAGCCCAGCGTGTAGGCCGCTTCGATCAGGTCGCGGCGCGTCGCGCTCACGATCATGGTGATCATCAAGGTGAGCTGGAAGAAGCAGCCGATGAAGATGACGGTGAGCTTCTGCGCCTCGCCGATGCCGACCCACAGGATCAGCAGCGGAATGAAGGCCGACGCCGGCAGATAGCGGGCGAAGGAGACGAAGGGCTCGAAGAAGGCCTCGATCGGCTTGTAGGTGCCCATGGCGATGCCCAGCGGCACGGCGATGACGGCCGCCAGCAGGAAGCCGCCGACCACCCGCCAGATCGTCATGCCGACATCGTGGGTGAAACCCTGGGTCGCGAAGAGATCCCAGGCCGACTGCACGGTCTGCCAGGGCGAGGCGAGGAAGTGCTTGGGCACCGCACCGCTCCAGGTGATCAGCCCCCACAAGGCGACGAAGACGACGAAGAAGGCCACGCCGAGGAGCGTTCGCTTCTCCCGGCTGACGGGAACGAGCAGTTTCATAAGACGATCTTCTCTCATTCTCCTCCCCCGTCTTTACGGGGGAGGTGTCGGCGTAATCGCCGACGGAGGGGGTGCTTCAACGAAAAGCCGGACTCTTCCTTCGCGACGAAACACCCCCTCCGCCCGCGAAGACGCGGGCACCTCCCCCGAGCGGACTCCGCTCGGGGGAGGTGGGGCCTTAGTTCAAAAACGTCGTGTCGAACAGCGTGTCGAGATTGGTCGGCTTGGTCTTGATGACACCGATCTCGAGCAGCAGCTCGGCGGCTTCCTTGTTGAAGGCCTGGATCTCGCCGTTGAAGAACTTCTTGTTGGCTTCGCGATCGGCCCACTTGATCTTCGACTGCGACTTCTCGAACTGCTCGGCCGTCTGCTTGACGTCGGCGCCCATGATGGTGAAGGCCTTCTGCGGCTCCTTGGAGATCATCTCGAGGGCCTGGAAGTAGCTCTCGGTCAGCGCCTTGGCCGCCTTCGGGTTCTCCTTGATGAACTTCGGCGTGCAGCCGAACGTGTCGAACACCATCGGGTACTGCAGCGAATCGGCGATCAGCTTGCCCGATTCCGGCTTGTCGCGGACCAGGCTGAGGTAGGGCTCGTAGGTCACCGCGGCATCGAGGTTGCCGGTGCCGGCCACGAAGGCGTTGGCCGCCGGCGCGGGCTCGAGGGTGACGAGGTTCACGTCCTTCAAGGTGAGGCCGTTCTTCTTCAGGATCCAGGCCAAGGTGAAGTGCGGGTTGGTGCCGGGCGCGGAGGCCGCGACCGTCTTGCCCTTGAGGTCAGCGACCTTGTTGATGGTGTTGCGCGCCACGATGCCGTCCGAGCCCATGCCCTGGTCCATCTTGAAGAGCTGGGTGGTGGCGATCCCGTTGGTGTTCCACACGATCCAGGTCTCGACGGTGGTGGCGGCGCACTGCACGTCGCCCGAGGCGATGGCGAGGTGGCGGTCCTTCTGCGGGATCTTCTTGATGGAAACGTCGAGGCCGTTCTTCTTGAAGATGCCGGCCTCCTTGGCCAGCGTCAGCGGCGCGAAGCCGGTCCAGCCGGAGATGGCGATGTTGACCTTGGTGTCCTGTGCCTGGGCTTGAGCCGGGACGAGCGCGGTGCTGCCGGCCAGCACCGCGAGCGCGGCGACGAAGCTCTTGATGGATTTCGACATGTGAAGGCTCCCTTTATTTGTCGATGAGGCTGAACGCTTATGAACGATAGACGACCGGAAAGATCGGCGCATCGAAGGGATCGCCGTCCTTCATCGTGAGGCCGGTGAAAGGCGGCGAGCCCTTGCCGGCGCGCTGCGCATAGACTGCATCGTCGCCGACCCAGCGTGCCGAGAAGACGCGGCGCATGCGCGGCGACTGGTTGGCCGGTGCGCCGTGCACCGTGCGGAAGCTGAAGGCGATGGCGTCGCCCGGTTCCATTTCCCAGCCCACGATGTCGAGTTCGCTGCGCTTGGCCTCGATGTCGGGCATCACCTCGAAATCGTCGTTGGCATAGAGGCGCGTGCCGTCGAAGCGCATCGGCCGGAAGCCCTTGCCCCAGCGATGCGAGCCGCGCACGCACTCCATCACCACGTCGCGCGACACGGGATCGAGCGGGATCCAGAAGCTGACGCTCTGCCGGCCCTCGACGCAGTAGTAGGGCTGGTCCTGATGCCAGGGCGTCACGGTGCTGCCGCCCGGCTGCTTCACCAGCACATGGTCGTGGAAGAAGCGGGCGGTGTGCGAGCCCATCAGCTCGGCCGCGATCCGGCCGGCCGGCGATTTCAGGACGAAGGCCTCGAACTCGGGGATGCGCTGCCAGTTGCAGAGATCCTGGAAGAACGGCGCCGAGCCGTCCTGCGGCTGGACGGTCCGCTCGAGCGGGCTGGGATCGGCCATCAGGGCCTCGATTCCGGCACGAAGCGGCTCGACCCAATCCTTGAAGACGCCGCGCAGCACGATGGCGCCGTCCGCCTGGTAGGCAGTTGCTGCCCCCGTCAGCTCCGAAAATGCCTGCCCCTTGTCCATATCCCCCCTCCTTGCTTGTCTATACAAGTTAAGACAGCAGGATGCGTGCCAAGCAAGCGCTTCGAGATCAGACGGGGTGAAGCTCTCGCCAGGCGGGTGCCGGTGAAGCTGGCAAAGGGGACAGATCGACCCCGGCGCGCCTCGAAAAGCCGCGCCGGGGAAGTGAAATACGGCTTAGGCCTTGATTGAGCCCGCCACCTGCCGGGTAGCCGCATTGAGGCGGTTCCACACGTTGATGGTGGAAATTGCCAGCAGCAGCGCCGACAGAGACCGCTCGTCGTAATGCCTGGTCGCATCGGCCCAGACATCGTCCGGTACGGCATCGGACCGGTCGGCGATGCGGGTCACTTCTTCGGCCAGCGCCAGGGCGGCCCGCTCCGCGTCGGTGAACCACGGCGCCTCGCGCCAGGCGGCCACGGTCCATAGCCGCTCCTCGGTCTCGTTCTCCTTCTTCAGGTCGGCGGCGTGCATGGCCACGCACAGGCTGCAGCCGTTGATCTGGCTGACCCGCAGATGGACAAGGGCGACGAGCTTCTTGGGCAGGCCTGCCTTGGTCGAGCTTTCGCTCAGCGCCAGCAGCGCCTGCATGGCGCCCGGAACGACCATGGCGGGGTGCTTCATTCGTGCTTGCATGATGAGTCTCCTTATTCGTCTCGACGTCTCTGTCGCCCGCCCGATCGTTGCGTCAGGACCCGACGGTCACATCGGGCGGGTTTCGTTCGTCAGAGCTTTGACGGATCGGCTAAGGAAAACGTGACCATGGACGAGCAGAAAATTCTCGGCGACCGCTTCGAGGCCAATCGCCAGCATCTCTATCGCGTCGCCTACCGCATGCTGGGCTCGTACGGCGAGGCCGAGGATGCCGTGCAGGAAGCCTGGCTGCGGCTGAGCCGTGCCGGCGCCGACGATGTCGGCAATCTCACCGGCTGGCTCACCACGGTCGTGGCACGCGTCTGTCTCGACATGCTGCGCAGCCGCAAGGCGCGGCGCGAGGAACCGTTGGAAGTCCCCGAAGATGAGGGCGGCCCAACGGGTGGCAAAGCGCGGCCGATCCAGGCCGCCGCCGCGAACAGCGATCCCGAACAGGAAGCGCTGCTGGCCGACTCGGTCGGCCTCGCGCTGCTGGTCGTGCTGCAGACCCTGGCGCCGGCCGAACGTGTCGCCTTCGTGTTGCACGACATGTTCGATCTTTCCTTCGATGAGGTCGCGCGCGTCGTCGGCCGCACGCCGGTCGCCGCGCGTCAGCTCGCCAGCCGGGCGCGGCGCCGCGTGCAGGGCAAGCCGGTCGTGCCCGAGGCCGACCTCGATCGTCAGCGCAGCGTCGTCGAAGCCTTTCTCGCCGCCTCGCGCGGCGGCGATTTCGAGGGCCTGCTGGCGGTCCTTGATCCGGACGTGGTGGTGCACGCCGATGCAGCCGCCGTGAAGCTCGGCTCGGCCGCGGAGACCCGCGGTGCCGACGCAGTGGCCCGGACCTTCAAGGGGCGGGCGCGCAACGCGCAGGTGGCGCTGGTCGACGGCATGCCGGGCGTGGTCGTGGCGCCCCAGGGCAAGCTGCTGCTCGTGCTGCGCGCCAAGGTCGTCGACGGCCGCATCGTCGAAATCGAGGCCATTGCAGACGAGCTGCGCCTGGCCGAACTCGACCTGGCGGTGCTGTAGCTGCAAAAACGTTGTCATCCCGAGCGCAGCGAGGGACCTTTTCCTGTGGCTTTAAAGGTCCCTCGGCTTCGCCTCGGGATGACGACGTTTTTGTTCGGGACGACTCCTTGGTTTGTAACGTGCGCCGTCGCTTTCAGCGCTAAGCTACAAGCCTCTTCCTCCCATGACTCCGCAGGAACTCTTCGCTCTCCATCCCTTTCTCGGCTCGCTGACGGCGGACGAGACGCTGGAATTGCTGCGGCATGCGCATGTGCGGCGCCTGTCTGCCGGCCGGATCGTCTTCCGCAAGGACGATCCCGGCGACGGGCTCTACGGGGTCCTGTCGGGCCGAATCGTCGTCTCGGTGGAGTCCGTGTCGGGCAAGGAACTGATTCTCAACATGTTCGGGCCCGGCGAGTTCTTCGGCGAGATCGCCTTGCTCGACGGCAAGGGCCGCACGGCAACGGCGACGGCGCGCGAGCCTTCGGTCCTGCTGTTCCTCGGCCGCGCTGACTTCCTGCCGTTCCTGGCCCGGCGGCCTGAGGCGACGGCGCGCATCATCGGCCTGTTGTGCGAACGGCTGCGGCGCACGACCGACCTCGTCGAGGATTCGGCCTTTCTCGGTGTGCCGACGCGTCTCGCCAAGCAGCTCGTGGGTCTTGCCGGCCGCTACGGAGGACTGGATGCGGCAAGCTCAGTGCACACCTTGCGAATCTCGCAGGCGGAGCTGGCCCGAACCCTCGGCGTGTCGCGCGAGATCGTGAGCCGGCAGCTCGCGGTCTGGCGTGAGGCGGGAATTCTGCGGCTGGCGCGCGGTCAAGTTGCCGTGAAGGACATGCGCGCTCTGCAAGGAATCATCGCCGGCGGCTGACAGGAGCTGCCGCCGCTCCTAGAGTCGTTTCGGGGTATCAAAAGGAAGGCAGTCCCGTGGAGCGGCAGCGTCGCCGCCTGGCGGCAATTCTCTTCGCCGACGTCGTAGGGTCCTCGCGACTGATCAGCCGCGATGAAAGCGGCACCGTCGCCCGGCTCCTGGACCATCTCGCCGTACGATTGGCGCCCGCCGCCAAGCGGCGCGGCGGGCGTGTCGTGCGGCTCACCGGCGATGGCGGGCTGGTGGAGTTCACCAGTGCTGTCGATGCGCTGGCGGCGGCGATCGAGTTCCAGCAGGCCATGGCGCTCGCCAATCGCGACGAGGCCGAGGAGGACGCCATCCGATTTCGCGTCGGCCTGCATCTCGGCGACATCATCGTCGAGCACGGCGATCTCTACGGCGACGACGTGAACCTCGCGGCCCGGCTTCAGGAAGTGCCATCGCCGGGCGGCATCGCGGTGTCGCGTGCCGTGCGCGAAGCGGTCGTCGGCCGCATCGCAGCGGATTTCACCGATCTCGGCGAGCTCGCGCTGAAGAACCTGGGGCGTACGGTGCAGGCCTTCGCCGTGAGCTGGACGCCGGCGGATTGGCCGGTGCCGGCCGAGGTTGGTCGCCCTCCTGCCTGGCCTTCTCCCGCATGGCCGATCGCGGCACGTCCGCGGCGGTGGCTGGTCTGGCCGACCGTGGCGGCCGGTATCGCGATGGTGGTGGGCAGCGCGTGGCTCCTGGTGTCGCCGCCGCCGCCGACCAAGGCGCAGTTGCAAAGCCTGAAGGCGGAAGATCTCGAGCGCCTGCTGGCCGAGCGCCGGGCCGCCGATGCCGCCGCCGCGGAGAAGCGGCGCCTCGAGGAGGAGGCGCAGGTGAAGGCGGAGCAGGATGCCGCCGCGCTGCGCCAGGCCGACGCCGATCTCGAGAAGGCACAGGCGGATCGACGTCGCGCCGAGAACGAGCTGGCGAAGCTCAGGGCCGAGATCGCGCAAAATCGAGCGATGAACGTAGACCGCCAGCATCTCGCGGAAAGCGCCGCGCAGCGGGCGATGGAAGAGGAGGCGCAGCGTCGCGCCGAAGCGGAGGCCAATGCGCTGCGTCTGGCCGAAGCCGAGGCGCAGCAGAAGGCGCTGGCCGAAGCCGAGAACAAGCGACGGGCCGACGAAGCTCTGGCTCAGGCCCAGGCCGAACGGTTGAAGGCCGACCAGGAGGCGACGGCTCGGGCCGCTGCCGAGGCTGCGGTCGCCGAGGCGCGCCGGCTGCGCGAGGATGCGGAGGCGGCGGAGACCGGCCTTCGCCTGGCGTCCGTCGACCGGCAACGGCTGCAGGTCGCGCTCACGGCGCAGGGGCTCGACACGCACGGTACCGATGGCGTGTTCGGGCCGCGCACCCGGGAGATGATCGCGGGCTGGCAGCGCAAGTCGGGGGCAACGGCGACCGGTTACTTCACCCTGGCCCAGCGCGATGCCTTGCTGCGTGCCGCGGCGCCAGCGGTTACGCGATGGGATGAGGACCGCAAGAGAGCTGAGGAAGAGCGCAAGAAGGCCGAGCTCGCGAAGCTCGCGCCGCCTGTCGATTCGTTGGCCCAGCCGACCTCGTCACCCACACAATCGACAGCAGAGTCCTATGACGGCACCTATTCGGGCACGAGTCTCTATGCCCGCGAGCGGCTGACGGCGAAGGTGCGCATCGAGCGGGGCCGCGGCGCCGGCACGATCGCCGCGCCCGGCTGTGAAGACAGTTCCTTCGCGATGACGGTGTCGGCGACGGGAGAGATCTCCGGCCGCGGCGATCTCCTATGTCCGGTCGATGCCGTGGCCGTGGCGCCCGTCGGGCCGTTCAAGGTGAGCGGACGAGCCCGTGGCGGGGAGGGCGGATCTGCTCTTGCCCTGACACTGACGACCAGCCGCGGCCCATCGATTATCTTCACCTTGCAACCTGCGCGCAGCGTTGCCGCAGCAGCGCCGCCGCCGCCGCGTGTCGACCGGGCGGCGGTGCGCTTCGACGGTCTTTATGGCGGCGTTCACCTCGGGTCGAGATCGCTCGATCGTTTCTCGATCAGGCTGGACGTGAGGAGCGGTGCCGGCACCGGGGTGCTGTCGGCGCGCGGCTGCGCGGCGATGCCGTTTGCCGTCTCGATCTCGCCGACCGGCGCCATTGCCGGCAACGTCGAATTGAAGTGCCCCATCACCCCCGACCTGGTGGGCGCGGCGATCATCGCCGGCACCATCGATCCGCGGCGCGTCACGATGACATTCACGACGGATCGCAACCAGGACCAGATCACGCTCGATCGGTTGGATCATTGATGCTGGACGAGCCAACAACGACCTCATCCTGAGGAGGCCCCCTCATCATTCATTGGGGGCCGTCTCGAAGGATGGGAACGAGCACCGGTTCTGTTGCCGACCCTTCGAGACGCGGCCCTTACGGGCCGCTCCTCAAGGTGAGGAGTCTTTGTAAGCCCGCGTTCCCGATCGAACCGCCCCGATATGGTCACGGTCCCGCCCTGAAGGACTGGCAACCGCGCTTCCTCCCGGTCGTTTTATTCCACGACAAAAGGAGGCTTCGATGTTGCACGTCGCGAAATTCGGTGTCCTTGCAGCGTTTGCGGTCACAGTTGCCGCCTGTGGCAACAATCCGACGGATCGTGCGCTGACCGGCGGCGCGATCGGTGCGGGTACGGGCGCCGTCGTGGGCTCGACCATGGGCGCGCCGGTGGCCGGCGCCGTCGTTGGCGGCTTGGGTGGTGCTGCGATCGGCGCCGCGACGACGCCGCGCAACGATTACTACTACCGCTGACACCAACCACCTGAACGGGAGCGCGGAGAGCTGACGGACGATCAGCTCTCCGCGGTGATGCCGCGCTCCGCCGCGATGCCGGCAAAGGTCGTGATGGTCTGTTCGAACAATTTGCCGAACCCGACACCGTCGAGGCCGACCGGATCGAAACCCAAGGTCCGCAGCCGCTCGATCACGGCCGGGTCCTTCAGGACCGCCAGCAACGCGGTGTGAAGGCGTGCCTGCTGGGCATCGGGTGTTCCCTTGGGCGCCAGCACGCCCATCCATGTCGTCTGCACGAAACCAGGGGCCACGGTCTCGCTGGCCGTCGGGATGGTCGGATACGCTGCCGGTCGTTCCGCCGTCGTGACGCCGAGCGCGATCAGCTGTCCGGCCGCCGCCTGTTGGGCCGCCGCGGCGAAGGTCACGACGCCGGCGTCGATGGTGCCGGCGATCAGGTCCTGGATCAGCGGCCCGCCGCCGCGATAGGGCACGTGTGCCACCGAGACGTTGCCGGCAGCGCGCAGCAGCAACTCGCTAGTGAGATGTTGCGAGCTCGCGATGCCCGGGATGCCGACATTGAGCGCGCCAGGCTTCGCCTTGGCCGCCGCCACATAGTCGGCCAGGGTCTTGAGGCCCGAGCGGGGATGGGTGAACACGCCTTGCGGCGCCGACGCCGCCAGGGTCACCGGTGCAAAGGCCGCGCGCACGGACGCGGCGCCGGCCACCGGCAAGGCCTCGGTGGCGGCAAAGGTGTCGTTTGCCAGGAGCACCGTATGGCCGTCCGGCTGCGCACGGGCGGCCGTCTGCGTCCCGACGCGTCCCGAGCCGCCGCCGATATTGTCGATCAGGACCGTTTGGCCGAGCTGGGCAGCAAGCGGTGCCTGGATGACGCGGGCGAAGGTGTCGACGCCACCACCGGCCGGCCAGGGCACGATGAGGCGCAGCGGCCGCCCGCCATCCTGAGCTCGCACATGATTTCCCGTGATGAAGGGGGCGGTCGCGGCGGCGCCCGCTGCGACCTGGGCAAGAAGCGTGGCGAAGCGGCGGCGGGTGACGGAAACGGACATGGGAACCTGTCGGATGGGGAGTCGTCGGGAGTTCATCCGAAGGTGGCAGTGCCGCCGCTCTCGTTAAATGAAACGTTCAATCGAATTGCGATACGGGTTGGGCAGGGCTGTTCCGCTGGCCTGCCATGCGTGAAAAATTTGTGTGGTCCTCCCTTTCGTCGCCCGTCATAGGGGGATGGACGAAAAATCGTGAGGAGGGCGTTCGTTCATGTCTCAGTCGCCGCACGGCCCGTTGCAGGGTGTCCGGGTCGTGTCCTGCTCGACCGCTCAGGCCGGCACCGTACCGTGGATGTTGATGGCCGATCTCGGCGCTGACGTGATCAAGATCGAGACGCCGGAGGGCGGCGATTCCTCGCGCCGCATGACGGTGCTGCCCGGCATGGGCAGCACTTTCTTCGAGACCAACAATCGCGGCGTGAAGAGCGTCACCCTCAATCTCAAGTCCACCGAGGGACGCGCCATCCTGCACAAGCTGGTCGCGCGCGCCGACATCTTCGGCCAGAACTTCCGCCCGGGCGCTGCAGAAAAGAACGGCTTCGGTTGGGAGGAGCTGCGCAAGGTCAATCCCCGGCTCGTCTATGTCTCGATCTCGGGCTACGGCCCCAAGGGACCTCATGCCCATCTGCCGGGCACCGATTCGATGGCGCAGGCGCTGGGCGGCATCGCCGAAGCCTATTCCATGCCGGGCCAGAAGATGCGCACCGGGGTCGTGTCGGTGGCCGATGAGACCTGCGCCTTCCTGGCTTTCGGCGGCGCCTTGGCGGCGTTGACCCATGCCCGCACCACCGGCGTCGGGCAGAAAGTCGACTTGTCGCTGCTCGGCGGACAGATCCGGCTGATGGGCTGGACCTTCACCACGGCGATGTGGCGCAACCAGGATCCCATCACCGGTCAGGCGCGCATCACCGGCACAGTCGAGCGCCCGGGCATCAGCGCAAGCTTCAATGATCGCGACGGCAAGCCGCTGGTCTTCCAGCTCGTCGGTCCGGAGGACTGGCAGGAGGCGATGACGTCGCTGGGCTTCTACGAACGCATCAAGGCTGCCGGCTTCGAGAAGCTCGGCATCATCATCGAGGATATCGGCAAGCGCGCCGAGCTGCTGGCCCTGCTCGACGAACTCTTCGCCACCGGCACGCGCGCCGCTTGGGTGGAACGCCTGCGCGGTGCCGACATCGTGTCGGCGCCGATCAACACTCTGCTCGAAGCCTCGAACGATCCCGACGTCGTGGCCAATGGCTACGTCACCCATGTCGACCACCCCAAGCATGGTCGGCTGAAGGTGCACGGCACGCCGTGGCAGTTCTCCGAGACGCCGGCCAGGCCCGGCATCGCGCCGGAGCTGGGCGAGCACAACGACGCGGTGCTGGGCGAACTGGGCTACGGCGCCGCCGAGCTGGCGGACCTCAGGGCGCGCAAGATAATCTGACCCTCAAGAAAAACGCCGCCCGAGGCGGCGTTTCTCCCGAGAGGGGCTGTCCTGATTTACTGGCCCCGATCTATTGGCCCCGATCTACTGGCAGGGCGTCGTGATGTTGCGCTGTTCGGCGGTCGACCAGACTTCCATGCCGCAGGCTGTGCCGGCCGAGTCCTTCGAGTTCGTCGTCGCGGTGCTGGCGCAGGGCACGACCACGTTGCGCTGATCGGCGACCGAATAGGTCGAGACACCGCAGCCTGGCTGGCCACTGTCCTTGCCGGCCGTCGTGGTCGAGGATTGGGTGCAGGGCATCACCACATTGCGCTGCTCCGCGACCGAATAGGTCGAGACGCCGCACGGCACTGGGGCCTGGGCGCCGGTCTGGGCCAGGGCCGTGTGATCGGGGGTGATCCACGCCGCCGCGACCACGGCGGCAAAGGCGAACATGCCGAGAATACGCATTTCCATCTCCTCCAATGTCATTGGCGTATGGAGACGATGGCAGGCTGTACCCCGGCCTTTGGTGAACTTGTTCACACTTCCCGGACGATCTTTCTCGCCGTTCTCATTCTCCTCCTCATTGAATGGGGAGGTGTTGAAAACGCGATCCACGACTCCTTTCGGTGTCACCCAATTGGGGGATGCTGGCATCTGCGTTCTGCGCCAATCTATCTGCAGTCGGATGCTAAATTGGTTCGAAAGTCCTTCCGTTCGATAGGATGCCGTTCTGATTATTACCTTGCCGTCGGCAGGGTCACGGGACGATATTTTGACGGGTGTCGAAGAGTAGTGAAGTCAGGAGAACAGCCATGCCCCCGGATGCCTCGCACGGTGCATTGCCCAGTCCTTCCTTCGATACAGAGGCGCTCGCGATCAGCAGCCTGCGTCACGCGATCGAATCGCGGCACGGCTGTGCCGCACGCTTCGCCGAATCGGTCGTTGTCTGGGAGCTGCTGAAAGGCGAGATCGTCGAAGAGCGGACGGTGTATGCCTTCGACTTGAGCGGCCATCCCGAGACGACGGTCGCTTACGCCTGGCGGTCGGCCACGGACTTGCAGTCGACGATCGTGCTGCGCCAGGGCGACATCGTCGGTCCCGACGATGCCGTGCGTGCCGTCATCCTGGCCCGTCGCTGACAGTCTCTCTTCGCTGAGAATTTCTCACCAGCGGAGCAGGCGGCTGCCGATCAGCGCGCCGAGAGCGACCACCGGCAGGGTGGCGAGCGAATACCAGGTGAGCACGAACAGCGGCGAATCGTCGAAACAGTGGAAGGCGTAGATCGACGCCGCCACGGCCGCGGCCAGCGCGCCGGCTACGGCGCCCGCCCGGGTTGGAGAGGCGGGCGCAGCGCGGCGCAACGCGACCATCAGGCCGGCGAGCGGCGCCAGGGAAAAGAGGGGAATTGCCGTCAGGCAGACCAGTGCGTTGCTGCCCACCAGCCGCGTCAGCCAGGCATCGCGGGGTTGCAGAACGAGCTCGATCGTCACGGCCGCCACCGCCAGCAGGATCAACGGCCAGGCGCGCGACAGCAGCGGTTCCGGCGTGAGCGGTCGCGCCAGGGCGGCAGAGCCGGCGAGGGCGACGAGCAGCGCGGTGAAGACCAGGACGAGCTTGAGATCGAACCGCCAGGTCGCGAAGGCTGCCGCCAGATCGACGCGCGGCCCGAAGGCGAGCGCGAAGATGACGAGCGACACCATGCTGCCGGCGGCGATCGCATAGACGATCGATCGGCCGGGGGGACCGGCACTTTGCCGGCGGTCGGCCACGAGCGCGGCGACGAGTTGGTCGGTCTTCATCGGCGATCCCTGCGATAGGCGTCGGCCAGCGCCTTGAGGGCGCGGTGCAGGGCGACGCGCACGGCGCCTTCACTCATGCCCAGCCGGACACCGACGTCGCGCGCACTTTGTCCTTCCATGGAGATGCTCTCGACGATGCGCCGCTGGCGTTCCGGCAGGCCGGACAACAGATGCCGGGCGTCGGCCGCGCCGTCGGTGTCGGCATCGACAGGTGCGGCCAAGGTGTCGGCGAAATCCTCGATGTCCAGATGCCGCGCGAAGCCGCGGCGGCGCAGGTGATCCACCAGCTTGTGATGCGCGATCGCGCGCAGCCACGGTTCGATCGGTTGGGTTTCGTCCCAGGTGTCGCGTTTCAGATGCATGGCCAGCAGCGTTTCCTGAACGATGTCCTCGCTGTCGTCGCTTCCTCGCCCTGCCGTCGCGAGGCCACGCCGGGCGATCCCGCGCAGCCACGTGGCGACCTCGGTCAGCAGTCGCCGATAGGCCTCGTCGTCGCCCCGGCGCGCCGCTCGCATGAGCGTAGAGAGATCACCCGGGCTGAACACGAGGGCCTGTCGTTCACGTATTCGTGTGGAAGTGGGCAAACGTTACAGGTGATTCGTCCGAAAGAAAGACAAAAGAAATCGCGACGCTCTGTAACGATGGCTGGTCCTCCTGCGAATGAGCCAACGTGGGCCGTCTCTGGCCCGAATTGCAGGAGGACTGACGATGACTGTTCGTTCCACTCACCTTGCGCTGGCTGCTGCCGTCGCGGCTGCTTCTCTGATGTCGGCTGGCGCCGGTGCGCAGACTGCCAATGCCGACAAGGAGAAGTGCTTCGGCATCGCCATGGCCGGCAAGAACGACTGCGCCGCCACAGGCAACAATTCCTGCGCCGGGCAGACCAAGGCGGATTACGACGCCAAGGCCTGGAAGTACGTCGCCAAGGGCACCTGCGCGAGCATGGAAGTCACCTTGAAGGACGGCATGAAGCGCAAGGGCACGCTGATGCCGATGTAGAGCGGAGGCCGATCGTGACGGCGGATCGTCGGCCGCAGCGCGGCCTCGGCGCGGGCGCCGGGCTGAAGCCCGAGCATTACCGCGACATTCTCGAAGGCAGACCGGGTGTGGACTGGTTCGAGGTGCATGCCGAGAACTACATGGGTGCCGGCAACGGCGCCGGCGGTCCGCCTCACGTCTTCCTCGAACGGATCCGGGCACGTTATCCGTTGGCGGTCCACGGCGTCGGCCTGTCGATCGGATCGGCCGACGGCCTGGCGCCGGGCCATCTCGCGCGACTTGCCGCGGTGGTGGCGCGCTACCAGCCTCTTCTCGTCTCCGAGCATCTGGCCTGGTCGACCCATGCCGGCGTGTTCCTGAACGACCTGCTGCCGCTGCCCTACACCGACGCGACCTTGGCGCTGGTGGTGCGTCACGTCGATCAGGTCCAGACGGCGCTCGGTCGATCCATCCTGATCGAGAATCCATCGACGTATTTTCGCTTCGAGACCGAGCAGATGACCGAGACCGCGTTCCTGCGCGAGCTCGCTCGTCGCAGCGGCTGCGGCCTCCTGTTGGATGTGAACAACGTGTTCGTGTCCGCCGTCAACCACGGCTTCGATCCGCTCGATTATCTCGCCGACTTTCCGCTCGAATCTGTCGGCGAAATTCATCTCGCCGGGCACGCCGCGATCGAGATGGCCGGCGGCGAGGCCCTGCTGATCGACACCCACGATCGGCCCGTTGCCGATCCGGTCTGGGAGCTTTTCCAGGCGCTGGTGGCGCGCATCGGACCACGGCCGACCTTGATCGAATGGGATGCCGAAATCCCGACCTGGCCGCAGCTCGCCGACGAGGTGGAACGTGCCGCGCGTCTGCTGCAGGAGGCTAGGGAGTGGACATATCGCTCATCAGTCCTCTCCCACGCAGTGGGAGAGGAAGGGACCCGTTGCGCAGCAACGGGGAGGTGAGGGTATGCGAGACGGAAAAGGTGTGCGGGTAGAGAAATCCCCCTCACCCGGCCTCTCCCCCAAGGGGGAGAGGAGACCGAGAGGGAGTGCGGTTAGCGCAAGAACCGGCCAGGAAAAAGAAGCGTCTACTCGCTTGCTGCAGGAGGAGGAGGAGGCGCATGCGCGAGCCGCCTGAGGCCAATGACCTTCGTGCCTGGCAGTCGGTCTTTGCGGCGTCGCTGCTGCGCGCCGGTGCGATCATGCCGGATCGCCAGGCCGTTCATCGCAACAACACGCGGGCGAGCCTGTCGTCCGCGCTCGCGGCGCGCTTCCCGGTCGTGAGGCGGCTGGTCGGACCCGACTTCTTCCGGGCCATGGCGCTCTGCTTCATCGAGCGGCAGCCGCCGCGATCGCCTGTCCTGGCCGAATACGGCGCGGGATTTGCCCATTTTCTCGACGGCTTCGCGCCGGCTCGCGAGGTGGCTTATCTGGCCGACGTCGCGCGCCTCGAATGGGCGCGGCATCTTGCGTTCCATGCCGAAGAGGCAGCGGCATTGTCGATCGAACGGCTGACCGCCGTCGCGCCAGATCGCCTGGAGCAGGTGCGTCTCGGTCTGCATCCGGCCGCCAGTGTCGTGGCGTCGGCCTGGCCGGTGGTCTCGATCTGGACGACCAACGCGCATGATCAGGAGGTGCGTCCCCTTGGCGATGGTGCCGGGAGCGAATGCGCGCTGGTCACGCGGCCCGAGCTTCATGTCCTGGTGAGCGCCCTGCCGGCCGGCAGCGACCGTCTGGTCGCCGCCCTGGCCGAGGGCAACGGATTGGCCGAGGCGGTGGCGCGTGCTGCGACCGTCGAAGGCTTCGACACCGCGACGGCGCTGTCCGTTCTCTTCAGGTCGGGCGCCGTGGCATCGCTGAGCGTCGGTTCTTTCCATTCAATGGAGTTGTCATGATCGGGCTTTTGATGCGGCTGGACAGCCTGCTGAAGCAGATCCCGCACGAACTGCTGGCGATCCTGGCGCGGATCTCCATCGGCACCGTGTTCCTGCGTTCGGGGCTGCTGAAGCTCGACGGATGGGCCGACGGCACGACGGTCGCGTTGTTTCGCGACGAATATCATCTGCCATTGCTGCCGCCCGAGGTCGCGGCATCGCTCGCCATGGCGGCGGAGCTTTCGCTGCCGCCGCTGCTCTTCCTCGGTTTGCTGACGCGCCCGGCCGCGCTCGCGCTGCTGGGCATGACCCTGGTGATCGAGATCTTCGTCTACCCCGGCGCCTTCGACACCCATGGCACCTGGGCGGTCGTGCTGCTCTACCTGGCCAAGTTCGGCCCGGGTGCGGTCTCGCTGGATTCCCTCTTCATCCGTTCGCGGCTCGAGAGAAAGGCTTCGACGTCGCCGACGGTGTGAAACTTCTCGGCCGCCGCATCGGGAATCTCGACCTTGAACTCGTCCTCCAGCGCCATGATCGTTTCGACCATGTCGATGCTGGTGGCGCCCAGTTCGTCCAGGCGCGCCGATGACGTGATCCTGTCGGGGGCGACCTGCATCTTCGCCGCCATGACGCGGCTCATGCGTTCCGACACAGTGTCCATGTTCATTCCTCCTGTTCGAGCGGAACCACCGGTTCCCCCTTCTGCCGGAGGGATGCCGCACATGATAGCCGCCACTCCCGCTGTGCGATAGGCTTCTGAAACAAGCACGATCGCTTCACAAATCAGTCCTGGCGTTCATTTTCCTCTCTCCCTGCGGAGGAGAGGCCAAGTGAGGGGGCGGCGGAGCAAGATTGCCACAATTCGACCGTGACCGAATCATCGCGCGACGGCCAGCGTCCATGCTGTGACGAAACGCCCCCCGGAAAGGAAAGCTGCCGTGTTCTCCGTCATCTTCGAGGTCCATCCGCGTCCCGACCGCTGGGATACCTATCTGGGGATCGCCAAAGGGCTGCGGCCCGAGCTCGAGCAGGTCGACGGCTTCGTCGACAATGTCCGCTACCGCAGCCTGACCCGCGAGGGCTGGCTGCTGTCGCTCTCCGGCTGGCGCGACGAGAAGGCGCTGGTGCGCTGGCGCACGCGGGCGCTTCATCATGAGGCGCAGGAGAAGGGACGCGGCGAGGTGTTCCTGGATTACCGGCTGCGCGTCGGCGAGGTGATCGGCGACACAAACCCGCCGGCCGGTGTCGGCCTGCAGCAACAGCGGCTCGACGAGACGGCGACCGACGCCGGCACGACGGTGACCTTGATCGATGCGCAACGGCCCGCTGACAAGATGACCCCGTCCGCGGCGGAAGAGGTAGCACAATCGCTGGGGCTCGACCGGTCGGCCGCGGGCCTTCTCGGCTGGGATGTGTTCGATGCGGTGCTGACGCCGGGCGATGTCATACTGCTGCTGTCGTGGCGCGACCGTGCGACGGCCCGCATGTTCGAGAACGGAAAGCCGCTGCCCGCCGGCGCCCGCCGGCGCTCCGTCCGCGTGGTGCGGGCCTACGGCATGTACGATCGCCGCGAGGCGCCGCAATTCTATCCCGACGCGCCGGGCCGGCCGACCGTCCATTCCTGACGAGGTGTATCTGACGATGTGTGCCTGAAATGACCGAAAGCGCGTCCGCCCTGCTGCATAGCATTCGCGCCTGTACGATCTGCGCGGCCGCTTTGAAGGCGGGGCCGCGGCCGGTCGTGCAGTTTGCCAAAAGCTCGCGCCTCGTCATCGTCGGCCAGGCGCCCGGTGCGAAGGTGCATGAAAGCGGCGTGCCCTGGCAGGACGCGAGCGGTGACCGGCTGCGCGACTGGACCGGCCTCAGCGCCGAGGAATTCTACGATCCGAAGAAAGTGGCTTTGGTGCCCATGGGATTCTGCTACCCCGGCAAGGGCGCGAATGGCGACCTGCCGCCACGTCCCGAATGTGCGCCGCACTGGCATGCGCGTGTCTTCGATGTTCTGACCGAGAAGCGGCTGGTGCTGCTGGTCGGCAGCTACGCCCAGGCGCATTACCTGCCCGCGACCAAGGGCCGGAAGACCCTCACCGAGATCGTGCGCGGCTTCCCGAGCTACGGGCCCGACTTCTTTCCCTTGCCGCACCCGTCCTGGCGCAGCGGGATCTGGATGAAGCGCAATCCCTGGTTCGAAGCCGAAGTGCTGCCGCCGCTGCGCAAGGCCGTGCGGCAGGCCTTGCGATAAACTTGGCGCTGACGGCGGCGCGCAACATCGTCAGGGCAGGATCGCCTCGGCTTCGATCTCGACCTTGGCATTGGGATCGATCAGGGCCGAGACCTGCACCAGGGTCATGGCCGGAAAGTGCTTGCCCAGCGTCGCGCCCCAGCCTTCGCCCACGGCTTTGCCGAAGGCATTGAACTCGGCGATGTCGGTGACGTAGGCACGCAGCGCCACGAGATGCTGCGGCTCGCCGCCCGCGGCCTTGAGCACGGCTACGACGTTGGCGAGCGCCAGCTTCCACTGCTGGCCGGCGTCGGTGCCCTGCGGGATGTGCGCCTGGCCCGGCTCCTTGCCGATCTGGCCGGCGATGCGCACGCTCTTGGCGCCGGTCGCCACGACGGCATGCGAGAAGCCGCGCGGCCGCGGCCAGCCTTCCGGCAGGATGGTCGTGTAGCCGATGTCGGACGTGCTCATGGTCTGCGTTTCCTTCGATGATGTTCGTTCGGAGGAACGATACCGTGCCGCCGCACCATGTTCTATGTTACTGGTCAGTAAGCTTGCCTACCTTCCAGGAAGGTCGAAATCATCATGCCGCGCACCAGCAAGGCCCCGGCTGCGAAATCTCCAGCGAAGCCATCGAAGCGGCGGTGGGCCGAGCACGCGCTTAGTCCGGAGGAAATCGTCGAGTCCAAGCGCCTGGCGTTGGTGAAGGCGGCAGGGCGGGCCTTCCGCGAGAAGGGCTTTCATAACACCTCGCTCGACGATGTCGCCGCGGCGCTGAATGTCACCAAGCCGACACTCTACAACTACGTCAAGGGCAAGCAGGATCTGCTCTATCACTGCCACAAGCATGCGCAGGATCTCGGCGATCAGGCGTTCGGGCACGGCCAGCAGGGCGGCAGCGGGCTCGACAAGCTGCAGCGCACGCTCTCGCGCTACATCACGCTGCTGACCGACAATTTTTCGTCCTATTCCGTCCTCTCCGATCTGAGCGATCTCGCGCCGCAGCATCGGACTGTGATCCAGTCGCGTCGCCGCAAGTTCGATCGGCAGTTTCGCGGCTTCGTGACGGAAGGGATCGCAGACGGGTCGATTCGCGAGTGCGATCCCAAGATGGCGGTGTTCTGGTTCATGGGCGCGATCAACGCGATTCCGCGCTGGTTCGAGCCGCATCGAGGCTATAGCGGCGCCGAGGTTGCCGAGATCTACCACGACCTTCTGGCCCGAGGCCTGGCGAAAGATCGTCCCGCGACGAGCTAGCCCTTGGCGTCTCGCCGGCCGAGGAAAGCATCGACGCCGGCCGTGAAGGCGTCCGAGCCGAAGCAGTCGGATTGCGCCTCGATCTCCAGGGCCAATGTCTCTTCGAGACCGGCCGGCTGGGCATTGGCGAGCCGCTTGGTCCACGCCAGGGCCTCGGATGGATGTCGGGCAAGCGCCTGCGCGATCTCGAGGGCGGCCTGTTGCACGCCGTCGTCGTCGACGACCCGATCGGCCAGGCCGAGCGCCAGGGCCTGCTCGGCGCCGATGGGAGCAGACAGAAACGCAAGGCGCCGGGCGACACCGGGGCCTGCGCGCTGCGCCAGGCTCCACATCACGCCATAATCGGGCACCAGCCCGATACGGAAGAAGGGCAGGACAAACCGCGCCGTCTTCCCCATCACGACCAGGTCGGCGGCCAGTGCCAGTCCCATGCCGCCGCCTGCCGCGCTGCCTTCCACGGCGGCCACGACGGGCTTTCTCCCGTCGATCATCGCCCGCAGCAGCCGGTGGCCGCGCTGCAACAGGGCGCCGACCTTGTCTTTCGGCAACGCCGCGAGACTCGCGAGATCGCCGCCGGCGCAGAACTGGCCGCCTCGACCGGTCAGGATCACGGCACGGATCGCCGGGTCGCCCATTGCCTGTTCGACGATGTCGGCCAGCCGTTCCCGGACTTGCGGGTTGAGGGCGTTGCGGACCTGGGGCCGATCGATCGCCACGCGCAGCACGCCCGGCGCCGGTTGGTCGAGCTTTATAGCGTCGTCGTTCTGCACCGCAATCCTCCGTTCAATCTTTGTGACTTTACTCATGAGTAAGATTTAATATACTCGCCGGTAATACGGAGAGGATCAATGGCCAGTGCGGTGGCACCAGCATCCGGGAGAAGGGTCGAGGTCGATTGCCGGGCGGGCGTGCTGACGCTCACGCTCAATCGTCCCGATGCGCTCAACGCGATCGACGAGGAAACGGTCTGCGATATCGAGCAGGCCTTCGACACCGCCGAAGGCGACCCGCAGCTCGTGGCGCTGGTTCTGGGCGCGCGCGGGCGCGTGTTCTCGGCCGGTGCCGATCTCAAGGCGGCGCGCGCTCGTGCGGATGACGGCAGCGGGCAGGCAACGACGGCTTTCCTGGCGCGTGTCACGGCGCTCTTCCGTCGTCTCGAACGGCTGCCGGTACCCACCATTGCCGTCGTGAACGGCCTCGCGGTCGCCGGTGGTCTCGAGCTGGTCCTGTGCTGCGATTTCGTGATCGCGAGCGAGGCGGCTGCATTCGGCGATGCCCATGCCAATTTCGGCCTGCTGCCGGGCGGTGGCGGCTCGTTCCGCTTGCCGCGCCGTGTCGGTGCCATGCGAGCCAAGCAGATGATGTTCACCGGCCAGACCTTCCCGGCCGCAGCGGCCGCGGCATGGGGCCTGGTCACGATCGTGGTGCCGCCCGATGGGCTCGACGCTGCCGTCGAGGAGATGGTGCAGAGCCTGAAGAGCAAGAGCCCGCTCGGCCTGCGTCGCATGAAGCGTCTGGTCGACGACGGTCTCGACCTCTCCCCGGAGCAGGGGCTTGCCAACGAGCAAGCCGTTTCGCGCGAGCATGCCCTCTCGCACGACCGGCGCGAGGGGCTCCAGGCATTCAACGAAAAGAGGCGCCCGGTGTTTCTCGGCCGCTGACAGCTGGCCGGAAACCGCAGGGACATCCGGGGAGGACAAACCATGGCAACACTGCATCGTCGTCTTATCTTGACGGGAGCGATCGGCCTCGCCGCCGCTGCGGCCAGCGCCCAGCCCGCTGCGCGCTTTCCCGAGCGCCCGGTGCGCATGGTCGTGCCGTTTGCGCCCGGGGGCTCGACCGACATCTTCGCCCGCCTGGTGGCGGCGAAGATGTCGGAGGATCTCGGCCAGCAGATCGTCGTCGACAACAAGCCCGGCGCCGGCGGCAATATCGGCGCCGAAGCGGTGGCGCGGTCGGCACCCGATGGCTACACGCTGCTCGTCGGTACACCAGGGCCACTCACCATCAGTCCCAATCTGATGAAATCCATGCCCTATGACCCGGCGCGCGATCTCGTGGGCGTCGGCCAGATCGTCAACGTGCAGAGCGTCCTCGTCGTCAATCCGGCGACGGGAATCGCTTCCGTGCATGAGCTGATCGACCGGGCGCGCGCCCAGCCCGGCAAGCTCTCCTACGCCTCGCCCGGTCTCGGCAGCTCGCCGAATCTGGCAATGGAGCTCTTTGCCGCCCAAGCCGGCATCCGCATCGAAAGCATCCAGTACAAGAGCGATTCGCAAGCGCTGACCGACGTGATGAGCGGCCAGGTGCCGATCATGATCGCCAACATAGCGGGTGTGCTGCCGCATATCCGGTCGGGCAAGTTGCGCGCGCTCGCCGTCGCCGGTCCGCGCCGCTCGGCGTTGCTGCCTGATGTTCCGACAGTCTCGGAAGCGGGGCTCGCCGGCTATGCCGTCACCGGCTGGGCGGGCCTCCTGGCGCCGGCCGGAACGCCGTCTCCCGTCATCGAGCAGCTCAATCGAGCGCTGAACAAGGCGCTCGCCACACCGGACGTCGTGGCGAAGATCGAGCAGCAGTCGGCCGAGCCCGCGCCGGTATCGCCAAAGGCTTTCGACGCCTTCATGGCCGACGAGCGCGCCCGCTGGGCCGAGGTCATCAAGCGCACCGGCATTTCGGTGGAGTGAGAGGCAGAACGATGGAGGACATGTTCGATCTCGACGGCAAGGTGGCGCTGGTCACCGGCGGGGGACAGGGCGTCGGCCGCGAGGCGGCGCTGCGCCTGGCGGCGCACGGTGCGTTGGTAGCGGTGAACGACTTCCACGAGGAACGGGCTTTGGCCGTGGCAGCCGAGATCGCGTCGGCAGGCGGCCGCGCGGTCGGCGTGGCGGGCGACGTCAGCGACTTTGCCGCCGTGAAGGACATGGCCCAGGGCGTCGATGCCGCCTTGGGGCCGGTCGACATCCTGATCAACAATGCCGGCAATGCCGGCCCCGAGGCGATCGGCGACCTGCCGAAGTTCTGGGAAACCGATCCCACGGAATGGCGGCGCTGGATGGGCACCAATCTCTATGGCGTGATGAACTGCAGCCATGCCGTCCTGCCCTCCATGATCGCCCGCCAGACCGGTCGGATCGTCACCGTCATCTCCGACGCCGGCAGGATCGGCGATGCCAACTACGTCGTCTATTCCGGCGCCAAGAGTGGGGCGGCCGGCTTCATGCGCGGGCTCGCGCGCGCGGTCGGCCGCTACAGTATCGGCGTGAACTGCGTGTCGCTGGCGGCCATTGAAACGCCGGGACTGGCAGCGCGGCTGGAGGATCCCGACCGCCGCCGCAAGATCCTCGGCAACTATGTCCTGCGTCGGCTTGGTCAGCCGTCGGATGCTGCCAATGCCATTCTCTTCCTGGCGTCTGCGGCGTCGTCGTGGGTGACCGGGCAGACCTACGCCGTCAACGGCGGCTACGCCTTCTCCGCCTGATCGACGGGAGTTCTCCATGCGGCAGATCGATTTCTTCGACCAGGGCGTCGCATTGGCGCCCGATGCGCCCTGTCTGTCCGACGATGCGTTGACCCTCGGCTTCGCTGACGTCCAGGCGCGCACCAACCGCATCGCCAATCGCCTGCGCCGCAAGGGCATCGAGGCGGCCGCCGTGCTCAGCCCCAACGGTGTCGCAGGATTTCTGGCCATCCTCGGCATCTTTCGCAGCGAGGCAGTGTCGGTGGCCCTGAACGCCCGGGCCGCGCATAAGGACAATCTCGCCCATATCGCCTTCGGCCAGTCGCAGCTTCTCTTCTACCACAGCAGTCTCGAAGCCGAGGCGGCGGCATTGCAGAGGGATGCCGCATCCCTGGTCGAGTTCGTCTGCCTCGATCGTACGGGCACGCTTGGCATTGCCCTCGATGACTGGCTCGGCGAGACGCCCGCGCGCGCACCGGCGCTGCTGCCGGACGATCCGCTGCGCGTCTATCGCATCACCCTGACGGGCGGCACGACGGGCTCGCCCAAGGGCGTGGCCCATGCCCACCTCCAGGCGGAGGTGAACACGGCGGCTTATCTTGCAGCGCTTCGCTACGATCAGCCGCCGCGCTATCTGGTCGCCGCGCCCATGACACACGCTGCCGGCCTGGTCGGCTTTCATGCTCTTGCGCTCGGCGGCAGCATGCATTTCTTGGCCAGACCCGACGCCGGCCTGGTGCTGCAGGCGCTGCACGACCATCGCATCACCACCGTCGTCCTGCCGCCGACCCTGCTGTATGCCCTGCTGGCGCATCCGCGGCTGCGTGACTTCGACTACAGCGCCCTGCGCTATGTGCTGGTCGGGACAGCGCCGGTCTCGGCCGACAAGATCCGCGAGGCCATCGCTGCCTTCGGCCCGGTGCTGGGGCAGATCTACGGCCAGAGCGAATGTCCGATGATCTCCTATCTTTCGCCCGCCGACGTCGCGGCGGCAGCGTCCGACCCGACGCGGGAGGCAAGGCTGCTGAGCTGCGGTCGGCCACTGCCGCTCACGGTGATGGGGGTGATGGACGATGCCGGCAACCTGCTCGGCGATGGCGAGGCGGGCGAGATCGTCGTGCGCAGCAATCAGCGCATGCGCGGCTATCTCGGCAACGAGCAGGCCTCGGCGGACTGCAGCCAGTTCGGCTGGCACCATACCAGCGACATCGGCTATCGCGACCGCGACGGCTTCTATTACATCGTCGACCGCAAGCGCGACCTGATCATCTCCGGCGGCTTCAACGTCTACCCCAGCGAAGTCGAGCAGGTGATCTGGAGCCATCCTGCCGTGCAGGACTGCGCCGTCATCGGTGTGCCCGACGATCGTTGGGGCGAAGCGGTGAAGGCGGTGATCCAGCTCAAGCCCGGCCAGCAGGTCGATGCCGAGGAGATCGTCACAATCTGCAAGGCGCGCGTCGGTAGCATCAAGGCGCCCAAGACCGTCGAGTTCTGGCCGGATCTGCCGCGCAGTGCCGTCGGCAAGGTTTTGAAACGCGAGATTCGCGACCGGTTCTGGTCGGCGCAGTCGCGCAAGATCTGACACTCGGGAAATTCGGGAGATTTCCATGCGATCAACCGTCGTCGCCGGCGTCGGCATGACATCCTTCGGCCGCTTCCTCGAACGCAGCCTGCGCGATCTATGCGCCGAAGCGGTTGCCGCCGCGCTTGCCGATGCCGGCTTGGCGGTCGGTGCCGCGCAGCGGGTCTTCTTCGGCAATGCGGCAGCAGGCCTGGTCACCGGCCAGGAAATGATCCGCGCCCAGGCTTCGCTGCGGGGGACAGGCCTCGCCGGCCTGCCGATGGTCAATGTCGAGAATGCCTGTGCGTCCGGCAGTACCGCCTTCCATCTCGCCTGGACCTCGGTCGCGAGCGGTCAGTGCGACGTGGCTCTGGTCATCGGCGCCGAGAAGCTCTCGCATGTCGACAAACAGGTTTCCTTCGCTGCGCTCGGCAGCGGCGTCGATCTCGAGGAGCCGCGTCCGATCGGTGTCGGCAGCGGCTCGATCTTCATGGACATCTATGCCGCCAAGACGCGGAAGTGGATGGCCGAGACCGGCGCGACGGCCGAGGATCTGGCGCGTGTCTGCGTCAAGAGCCGCCGCGCCGGCGCGCTCAATCCGCAGGCTCAGTTTCGCGAGGAGACCACCGTCGAGGCGGTGCTGGCCAGCCGCACGATCAGCGCGCCGCTCACCCTGCCGATGTGCTCGGGCATCGGCGACGGCGCGGCCGCGCTGCTGGTGATGGACGACGTCACGGCCCGTCGTCTGGGCGTGCCTGGTGTGCGCATCGCCGCCTGTTCCCTGGTTTCTGCGGCGGACGACAAGACCGCACCGATCTGCGCTGTGCGGTCGAGCCGCGAGGCCTACGAGCAGGCGGGACTGGGCCCGGCCGACATGGAGGTCGCCGAGCTGCACGACGCGTCGGCACCGGCCGAGCTGATCCACTACGAGAATCTCGGCTTCTGCGCCGTCGGCGACGCGGGCGGATTGATTCGCTCCGGCGCCACCGATCTTGGCGGCCGGATCTCCGTCAATCCCAGTGGCGGGCTGCTGAGCCGCGGACATCCAGTCGGCGCCACCGGCGTCGCCCAGCTCGTCGAGATCGTGCGTCAGCTCCGGGGCGAAGCGGGGCCGCGCCAGCGGCCGGGCGCACGCGTAGGCCTGGCCGAAAACAACGGCGGCCAGATCGGCAACGATGCCGCTGCCGCCGTCACGACCATCCTGGTGAATTGAGAGGGAATGCCGCATGCGGGCGCCGCTCTTCAGGACGACCATTACCGAGCTATTCGGCATCGACCATCCGATCCTGTGCGGCGGCCTGCAGTGGCTGGCCGATGCGCGTTATGTGGCGGCGGTCGTGAAAGCAGGAGGCATGGGCTTCATCACCTGCCTGTCCTTTCCCGACGATCCCGAAGGGTTCCGCCGCGAGGTTCGGCTCTGCCGCGACCTGACCGACGGACGTCCGTTCGGTGTCAGCCTCGCCATCTCGCGTCGGCTCGGCACCAACGATCGGCTGAAGCCTTTCCTCGACGTCATCGTCGAGGAGAAGGTGAAGTTCGTCGAGACGTCGGGCGACAGCCCCGATCCCGTCCTGCCGCATCTCAAGGACGCCGGCTGCATCGTCCTGCACAAGGTGCCGGCCGTGCGCTACGCCAGGAGCGTCGAGCGATTGCCGGTCGATGCCATCGCTGTCGTGAGTGGCGAGGCCGGCGGCCACCCTGGCCTCTTCATGGTGGGCCAGATCGTGCAGGGCGTGCTGGCGGCAGATGCACTCCATAAGCCGCTGGCACTGGCCGGCGGCATGGGGACCGGCCGGCACCTGGTCACCGCGCTGGCGATGGGGGCGGGCGCCATGCTGATGGGCTCGCGCATGGTGGTGGCCGAGGAAGTCTGGGCACATCGCCGCTACAAGGACCGTGTCGTGGCGATCGACGAAACGGCCAATCGCCTGGTCATGAAGATCTTTCGTAACAACCATCGTGTTCTCGACAACGACGCGGCCCGTGCCGTCGAGCAGCTCGAAGCTGACGGCGCCACCGACTTTGCCCATTACGAGCCGCTGGTCGCCGGCGCCCGCGCCCGCGAGGCCTATCGCACCGGTGATTTCTCCCAAGGCATGATCGACATGGGGCCGGCGGGGGTGTTCGCGCGCGAGATCAAGCCGGTCGAGGCGATCTTCGACGAGATCCTGGACGAGGCGGCCGCGACCATGGCGCGGCTGTCGAAGACTCAGGTCACTTGAATCCGCAGGCCTGCGGCGTCGTGAGCAGCGCCCGACGCTCGACGCCGTCGTCCCAGCAGCCGTCGTGCCAGGCCCCGGTGAGGATCTTGCCGTCGGCTTCCTTCAAGGTGCCCATGCCCTCGGGCTTGCCGCGGAAGAAGTCGCCTTCGTAGATGCCGCCGTTGGCGAGCTTGAGGATGCCGTGGCCGTGCTCCTCGCCGTCGCGGAACGGGCCTTCGTAGCGATCGCCGTTGGGATAGAGGGCGACGCCGCGCCGGTTGAGCCGCAGATCGTTGAACCATCCTTCGTAGCGCGTGCCGTCCGGCTTGGTGAGCACGCCGCGGCCGAACGGGAACTGGCCCTGATAGCGAGTGCCATCGCCGAGCGTCGCCAAGGTGAGGGCGATGAGGCTGCCCTTGTGGAACGTGCCGTCGAGCCGCAGCCCGCCATTATTGTAGATCGCCGTGCCGGGGCCCTCGTACTCGCCGTCCTTGAAGGCGCCCTCGTAGCGGTCGCCGTTGGCGTAGGTGACGGTGCCGCGGCCGTTATAGTCGCCGTTCTTCATGTCGCCGACGTAAGCGTCGCCGTTCGCGTAGTGCCAGGTGCCCTGGCCATCGGCCTGGCCGTTGCGGAATGCGCCGTCGTAGCGATCGCCGTTGGCCGCGATCCAGACGCCCGGTCCGTCGGGGCGGCCGTTCTTCAGCTCGCCTTCGAAACGGTCGGTCGGCTGTTCGTCCATGAACCATTGCAGCACGCCCGGTCCCTGCGCGGTGCCGGCAGGACAGGCGCCTTCCCACTTGATCGCTTCCTTGCCGTCGGGCGTCGGGTTCCAGACACGGCAGCGCGTCACTGGATCGGCGATCCAGGCGCCTTGCGGCGGCGGAGGGGCAGGCGGCGTTGCCGGCTTGGGCAGTGGCGTCGACGGCACGCCTTCCAGCTCGGGATCGGTCGGGTTCTGGAGGTGATCCTGGTTCCGAGTTTGCGCATGCGCCGGCGCGCCCGGCGCGGCGATCGGGCCGAGCAGGACGACAGCGACACCCAGGATCAGGGGCAGCGACGGGCGCATGCCGGATGATCGACATCCGCCTCGGGCGATTCAAGCGCCCGCCGCATCGCAGGAGATGGCAGCAGGCCGTGTGAAAACCGCGATTTCCGCGTCGTGCGAGGGCCTATTGCGACTGACGCTGCACCAGTTTCTTGGCCTGCGCCAGCCGGTCGAGACAGGCCTCCTCGCGGCCGCGCTCGCCTTCCGCGCGAGCGGCGACCAGCAATGCCTGCAGGCTGGGGCGATCGGAGCGGTCCGGTGGCGTGACGTCGGGCATGGTCGGCATGCGCGTGTCGGCGCTCGACGGCGGCGCAATCACCGACCGGTCCTCTCTCTGTGGCGGCGCAATCACGCCGCCCGAGCGGCCAAGCTCTTCCGTGCGACTGCCGGGCGGGCGGGACTCCGCGTCGCGCCCCGGCGTCATCGTGGGCGGCACCGTGGAGATACCCTGTCCGTCGGCAAGCTTGCGCACCTGGTCGAGGCACTTCTCTTCGGCCGCCGCCGCATCGGGCCACAGTACGAGGAAAGCGAGACTCGCGACCAACAGGCGCGTGACGGTATGGGACGGAATACGGCTCATCTCGACCCAACGACCGCTCGGGAGAATGGGTTGCGTGACATCATGTTCCTCTCCCCCGGCTTCGGGGGAGAGGTTAGGTGAGGGGGCGTTCGCGTTCGCCGTCTCGTGTGGTCTCCGCGTCCTTCGCTTCCCCCTCACCCAGCCTCTCCCCCGAAACGGGGGAGAGGAGAAAGAGAGAGGCAGCCTGACCCGATGTTCGTCATACTGCTGACAAAGGGGAGATCGGAGCGCCATGAGCGATCAGTCGTCGACGGCTACCAGCCCGTTCGTCCGCTACGTGCCGGCAGGCTATCTGATCGTCTCCTTTCTCTGGCGCCTGCTGACGCCGGCGCACGAATATCCGGGACGCTTCTCGACCTATCTTGAGGTCGGCCTCGACGCCCTGGTGATCGCAGGCCTTGTCGCGATCAGAGCCAAGGTGCCGACGGCATTGTTCTGGATCGCCCTGATCGCCGGCATCGGGCTGTTCGCCATACGCCTGAACGGCACCGCAAGTTGGTGGACCGGGCACCTGATCTACACGCTCTCGCCGCGATAGAAAAGGAACGCGCGACGATGTCGCCGGCAGGATGGAAGGCGCTCGGGCTATGGGGTGAGGATGCCGCTCGCATCGAGCCCCTCACCGGCGGCGTGGCCAATGACGTGTGGAGCGTGCGCCTCAACGGGCGCCTTGCCGTCGGTCGTCTGGGGACCAGGAGCGACGCCGATCTCGCGTGGGAGACCGGGCTCCTCCAGCATCTCGACCGCCAAGGCCTGGCCGTGCCGGTGCCGATCCCGACGACGGACGGCCGGCTGTTCGCGGACGGTCTGGTGGTGATGAGGTACATGGAGGGCAGGCCGCCCGAGACCGAGGCCGACTGGCGTCGCGTGGCCGACACCTTGCGGCACCTGCATCGGTTGACGCAGGGCTGGCCGCAGCGCCCAGGTTGGCGATCGTCGACCGACCTCCTGCACGCCGAGACCGGGACGAGAATCGATCTCGGCGCGATGCCGCCCGAGGGCGTTGCGCGATGCCGGGCGGCGTGGGCGCGGCTCGCCGGACACCAGACATGCGTGGTCCACGGCAACCCCAACAGCGCCGGCAACGTCCGCATGACGGCGGATCGGGTCGCGCTGATCGACTGGGACGAGTCGCATGTCGACGTCCCCGACCTCGACCTGGTGCTGCCCCACAATGCCGCCGGCCTCGACGACGGCGCGCATGACATCGCCGCGCAGGCGTCGGCCGCCTGGGAAGCCGCCGTCTGCTGGGACGACGACCACGCACACAGGCAACTTGCCGAGGTTCGCGCCGTGGGAGCGCAGGTCTAGAAGCCGTACAGTCGTGCCGGATTCTCGACCAGGATCTTGCGCCGCACGGCCTCGTCGGGAACGCAGCGGAAGAAGAGGCGCAGCAGGTCGTCTTCCTGAGGCACGTCGGCCACAGCGTGGCCGACGTGCGGCCAGTCGCTGCCCCAGACCAGGCGATCAGGGTTGGCCGCGACCAGCGCTTCCATGAAGGGCGCCGTATCGTCGAAGGCCGACCCCTTGCCCGAGCCGCGGCGCGTGTTGCGGTCGGCGCCGGAGAGCTTGCACCAGTAGCGCCCGGTCTTGAGCTTGTCGCAGAAGTCGCGGAAGCCGGGATAGTCGACGCCCTTGTCGGCCATGGTGCGGCCCATATGGTCGATCACGAAGTCGAAGGGCAGCTTCTCCAGTTCCGGCGCCAGCGCCTGCAGGTCGCCGGTCTCGATCCAGAGCTGCACGTGCCAGCCGCGCTCCGCGAGACGCGGTGCCAGCGGCCGCAGATCCTCGAGGCTCATGCCGCCCGACGACACCGCCTTGCCGTCCTGGCGCAGCAGATTGATCCGCACGCCGCGGAAGCCGGCGTCGGTCAGTTCGTCGAGCCACCGGTCGCTCACGTCGGGCTTCAGCAACGCCACGCCGCGCAGGCGATCCTTATGGCGCTTCAGCGCATCGAGCGTCACCTCGTTATCGCCGCCCGCCGCCAGCGCATGCACGATCACGCCCTTGGCAATGCCGAGCGAGTCCCACAGTGCCAGCAGGCTCTCGACCGGCGTCTCGCGCGCCGGCGAGAACTTGCCCTCGCGCACTGGCGGAAAGCGATCGAAGGGACCGTAGACGTGCACGTGGCAGTCGGTGGTGCCTTTCGGCAAGGCGAATTTCTCGCTCATTGAATAGCGCTCCTGTAGTCCAGTGCTTCGTTGTACTCATTTGTCCTCTCCCCCGAAGCGGGGGAGAGGAGAATGACAGAGCGCGATTGAGCGACGTGCGCTTTCGCTCTCGGTCTCGCCTCAGCGAAAATCTTCGGGCTTCAGTTCGATGGCTTCGCCGTGCGGCGTGCGGTCGGCGGCGTGGTCCCAGGCGTGGGCGTAGCGGTCGAGCAGCTCGGGCGAGGCAATGCCCTTCTGCGCGACGATGCGTTCGAGGGTGGCGAGCCAATGCCGGTAATAGGTGCTGCCGTCGTCGGGGTCGCCTTCGGCACGCGCCTTCTTGATCTCCTCGCCCAGCAGGGTCGCCCAGTCCGACCAGGCGAAGACGCCGCGCTGCTGCAAGGTCAGCGCCATCGCGAAGGCCTGGGCCTGCCAGGGCTCGGCGAAGACCGGCGCCTCGCCCTCGCAGGGGATGCCCGGCACGACGTCCAGCGCGGCGCGGACGTCGCGCGCTTCTCCGTGCTCGCTCACGCGGCCTCCAGGTAAGGCTCGAAGGCTTCGATCGAGGTGCGCACCGTCGGGTCGGCGTCGGGGCCCCATAGTTCCGAGGCCTCGAAGGTCACCGTGTAGAGCCATTCCGGCCGCTCGACGCCGTCGGCGACAGCCGCGTCCGGGAAGACGTGGCAGCCCTGGATCCGCTCGATCGTGCCGACATGGCCGCGCGCGAAGCGCGGCAGGCGCGTGTGCGAGGCGGGATGGATGTTCTTCGTGCGCACCCGCGCGCCCACCTGGAAGCGCGCCGGCGCCGTTGCCGGCCGGCTGTAGCTGCCGCGCACGAGGAGCCGATCGACTTCGGCCGGCGTCGCAGTCTTCTTCTTGAGCGGCCGGCCCGGTCCCGTTGCGTGTCCGGCGTCGAGCTCCTGTTGCGTGAGGAGACCGCGGGCGACGCAAAGCCGCTCCAGCCGCAGGGTCCATTTCCGGTAGTAGGAAGAGTTGAGATAGACCGCGGGCGGCAGGGTCTCGATCCAGTAGCGACCGACATCGATGTTCCATTCACCGGTCGCCCCCATGAGGCGATTGAGTGCCAGCGCGCGGCCCTCCCAGGTGTCGTGAAAGGGCGGCTCCGCGGGCTCGGCCTCGACCTTGCCGAACCCGTCCATGCCGCCGAGGTCGTGAATGCCGTTCATGCGCCTGCCCCTGCGTTGGCTTCAGCGGCTGTCTTTGCCAGGCCGGTGCCGATCATCGAATCGCGCGTGACCAGCGCGGCCAGCCGTTCCTCGCTCCAGCCGTCGGTACCGTCGGGGCGCATCGGCAGCACGATGAAGCGGGTCTCGGCCGTCGAGTCCCAGACGCGGATGGTGGTGTCGGCCGGCAGGGTCACGCCGAAATCGGCCAGCACCGTGCGAGGCTCCTTCACCGAGCGCGACCGGTAGGGCGTCGACTTGTACCAGACCGGCGGCAGCCCCAGCACGTCCCATGGGTAGCAGGAGCAGAGCGTGCAGACGATCATGTTGTGGGTCGTGGGCGTGTTCTCCACGGCGACCAGATGGTCGCCGACCTTCTGCTTCAGGCCCATCGTCTCGATGGCGCGGCTCGCATCCTCGAGCAGCTTCTGCTTGAACGCCGGATCCGCCCAGGCGCGTGCCACAACCTGCGCGCCGATATGCGGACCGATCCGCGTCTCGTAGGCCTCGACGATCCGGTCGAGCGACGCGGGATCGACATAGCCCTTTTCGGTCAGGACCGTCTCCAGGGCGCGCACGCGCAGCTGCATCTCGGAAAGTTCCGAGCCGTGCCCGTGGTGATCATGACCATGGTCATGATGATGATCATGATCATGATCGTCGTGCGGTTCGTGCTTGTCTGGCATGGCCACCGTCATTGCGAGTCTTTGGCGGCGATCTTATCGCGCCGGGAGCAGGGGGGAACCATCAAAGACAGAAGCAGGGTTCGCGATGCGGGAAGCGGAAGGCGGTGCGCCACGAGGCTCGACCCTCACCGGCTTGTGATCCCGCGCGAGGCATCCAACGGGCAGGGTGCTACAGTAACAGCACCATGCCGTCTCTTTCCCGCCGTACCTGGACCTGGACATTCGACCTGCCGCCGCACGAGCTGTGGCCGTTGCTGGCCGACACCAGCCGGTTCAACGAGGCGATGGGGCTGCCGCCCTATACGCTCGAGGAGACGCCGCAAACCAACGGCACGGTGCTGCGGCGCGGGCGCGGCAAGGTCGCGGGCTTCACCCTGGAATGGGAGGAGAAGCCCTACGAATGGGTGGCCGGCAGGTACTTCCGGCAGACACGGGTCTTCTCCAAGGGGCCGTTCCGGCGTTTCGGTCCCGTGTTCGATCTCGTCGCCGACGCCAAGGGCGGCAGCACGGTGACCTACACCTTGGAATGGGAGCCGCTCAGCCTCACCGGGCGCCTGTTCGGGGCGCGGCTCGCCGAGCAGGCGGGCGGGGCCGTCGAGAAGCGCATGCTGCAGGCGGCTTCCTATCTGCGCGGCGAGCGGCTGACGCCGTTCGAGATGCCGCCGCCCTCGCTGCCGGAGGGCGCGCAGGCGCGTGCCGAAGCGCTGGCGGTCGAGATCGACCGCAGCCCCTACGGCAACAATCTTGGCCGCATCCTCGCAGCCACAGTACTGGGCGGCATGGCGAGCGATCTCGCGCCGCTCAAGCCCAAGCGACTGGCGCGCCAGCTCGACGTGCCGCAACGCACCGCCATCGAGACCTGTCTGGCGGCAGTGCGCGCCGGTCTCCTCACCATGCGCTGGGATCTGCTCTGCACCAACTGCCGCGGTCCCAAGCTCAGCGTCGCGGCGCTGTCGGAGCTGCCGCGCGGCGCGCACTGCCCCTCCTGCAACATCGACTACGACCGCGACTTCGAGAAGAACGTCGAGCTCTCCTTTGCACCTACTCCGGCGATCCGTCCGCTGATGGATGGCAGCTTTTGCTTGAGCGGCCCGATGGCCACGCCGCATGTCGTCGTGCAGGTGCTGCTGGCGCCGGGCGAGAAACGCGACATCGAGGTCGAGCTGCCGGCCGGCCGTTACCGCCTGCGTACCCTGCATCCCGGCACCGTGGTCGACTTCGATCACGCCGGCGGCGGGCTTTTTCCCGGGCTGCGCGTGACGGCGGCCGGCGTCGAAGCCGGCAGCGCCGTGAAGCTCGGCAGGATCGCCTTCGAGAACATGGCGGGCTTCGAGGTGGCGGCGCTGATCGAGGATCGCACCTGGACGCGCGAGGCGCTGACGGCGCCGGAAGTGATCTCCCTGCAGGCCTTTCGCGATCTCTTCGCCGCCGCCACCCTGCGCCCGGGGGACGAGGCGGGTGTCGGCCAGGTGGCGCTGCTCTTCACCGACCTGCAGGGATCGACGGCGCTCTACGAAAGGGTGGGCGACGCCAAGGCCTACAACCTGGTGCGCGAGCATTTTGCGCTGCTGGCCGCGATCGTGCGCGATCACGACGGAGCGGTGGTGAAGACCATCGGCGATGCGGTCATGGCTTCGTTCGGTGATCCGGCCGATGCGGTGAAGGCGGCGCTTGCCATGCAGGCCAAGCTCGCTGCCGACACCGAGTTCGTGCTCAAGGTCGGCATCCATGCCGGCCCCAGCGTCGTCGTCACCCTGAACGATCGGCTGGATTACTTCGGCTCCACCGTGAATATGGCCGCCCGCCTGCAGGGCCAGAGCCGCGGCGGCGACATCGTGCTCAGCCGCACCGTCGCCGAGGACCCCGCCGTGCAGGCACTGCTGGCCGACCTGCCCAAGCGCAGCGAAGAAGTGACCCTGAAAGGCTTCGACCAGCCGGTCGGCTTTCTGAGGTTGGAGACGGTGACGGTGTGAAATTTCGCCTCCCCATTCAAATGGGGAGGTGCCCCGTCTTACGGGGCGGAGGGGTCATAAGCCCTACATGAGCGGCAATGACGCTCATGGCTGGGACCGCGCGACTCCAGTCGCGCTCTTGTCTTCTGGCGGAGGGGCCCATGACCCCTCCGCCCCTGATTACAGGGGCACCTCCCCATTTGAATGGGGAGGCGAAAGACGAGTGATCGCGAAAGTCTCTCTACACCCCGAAATGAGCCGCCATCACCGCGGCGGCTTCGTCGTTGGCCTTGAGGCCCTGCTGCAGGAAGCGCGTCAGGGAGAAGAAGCCATGGATGGTGCCGGGATAGTTGACGTAGGTCGTCTTCACGCCGGCGTCGATCAGCCGGTCGGCATAGGCGCGGCCCTCGTCGCGCAGCGGGTCGAAGCCTGCGGTCAGGACGAAAGCCGGCGGCAGGCCCTTGAAGTCCTTGGCGAGCAGCGGCGACAAGCGCAGATCCGAAAGATCGGTGCCGGCCGGCACATAGGCCTTCCAGAACCATTCCATCAGCGGGCCGGAGAGGAAGTAGCCTTCGGCGAAGGCGGTGCGCGACGTGCTCTGCTTGCTGGAATCGGTCGCGGGGTAGATCAGCA